>TBL_comb47_HYPODRAFT_10001440_pt1 | contig 31035 bp, 22 predicted proteins | sample TroBogypolimnion_40_FD_10682 | JGI IMG/M metagenome (IMG submission 10682) | reverse complement strand
GGTCGTGGCTGGCGTCGTGTGCGGGCTTTTTGCCTGGGGGGCGAGCCAGTTTCTGATGCGAGCGCGAGCCAGTGGTGAACTCGAACTGTTGTTGACCACCAGTCTCGAACCTGCGGCACTAGTTCAGGGCCAATGGACCGCCCTGAAGCGTGGGGCAACCGGGCCCGTAATAGCGATGACCCTCTTGTGCTGGACCAGTATCCTCTTCCCGGCGGGTCTGTGGAACACAACCAGCGTGGCCCAGTTGGGTCCGGGCGGCTTCTTTTACGGGAGCGCCTGGGTTTGGACCCTGCAGCACGTCTTGCCGGCCGTGGTCGGATCGCTCCACACCATGATCTCAGTCGCTTGTGTCGGCTGGCTCGCGATGGATCTGGGGCTTCGATCCCGTACGCAGTCTGGGATAATTCTGCGCACCCTGCTACTGGCGATGATTTTCCCGTATGTCCTCCACCTCGCCTGCGAGGGGTACCTCCAGACGTTCCTCTTCGGGTTCTATCGGAATCGGTCGCAAAGCTACAACTTCACTCACCAAATCCCATCCCTGGCTGCGGAACTGTTGGTGATGGGTTACTTTCTGTGGATGATCGGCCGCGCCCGGCGCCGGTTGGGGACGATTCTGCGGCTTAAGGATGCCGGATCCTTCAGACTTTTGAGCCGCGCTACCTGATGAACCTGCTGCCCGTCGTCGAACGTGAACTGCGCATCGGAGCGCGGCAGACGCTCACCTATGCCTTGCGGGTGATGGCGGTGGCGGCGCTGCTGCTGGCCGCCGGATTCTACTGGCTGACCGTGGATGTGAGTCGGAACATCGGCGGGGATCTTTTTCACTTGATGCACTGTACGCTCTTGGCAGCGATCTGGGTACTGGTCCCGATGCTCGGGGCGGATTGCATCAGCCGCGAGCGGCGAGAGGGGACCCTCGCCCTGCTCTTCCTCACCCCGCTCCGACCCGCCTCCATCGTGCTGGCCAAGGCGATGGCCCAGGGGCTCCGCGCCTTCACCCTTTGGCTCGCGGCTCTGCCCGCGTTGACGATTCCATTCATCGCGGGCGGGGTAAGCTGGAAGGAAGGCTTGCTCTCCGTCATGGTCAGCTTCAGTTCCCTGTGCCTCGCCCTGGCGGCGGGACTCGTCGCCTCAGCCCGCAGCCGCAACGCCATGCGATCCCTGGCGGCCGCCAGCATCCTGAGCCTGCTCTTTTTCCTCGTCTTCCTGACCGGCATGTCTTTGACCATGACCCTGGCTGCGATCCTCGCCCGGGGGCGCGCCCCTGCACTGGACTTTCTGAACCTGGATTGGCTGATCACCATGTCGTTTCCACTCGTCACGGATTGGGACGGCTTTTGGGCCATCGAACTCATCAAGCCCCTCTGGTGGTTCTGGTCAGTCGGGGCCTTTGCGGCAGTCACTGCCCTGTCCTTCCTCGGGGCCCTCTGGCTAGTGCTCCGCGTGACGGGCAAGACGGTGGAGCGGGTCTGGCGCGAGGAACCGCCTTCGGCTCGAGTGGTCTGGCTCCAGCGCAAATTCACCACCCCCCTGTTCTTTCGAAGGTCCTTCCATCGGTGGATGCGCTGGGAGCTCCATCGAAACCCGGTCGGCTGGCTCGAACGACGAACCTGGAGCGCGCGCCTGGTCGTGTGGGGGTGGACCGCCGTGGTCATCTGTGTCTATTCGGCATTACTGACCACAGGTTACCCTGCTCTGTCCTCGTTCTATGGGATCCAACATGCGCTGGCCTGGCTCCTCGTGTTGAATGTGGCCGCCAGCGCCGCCGGGAGTTTCCGCCGCGAGCGCGAAACCGGCGTGCTGGAACTCCTCCTGGTCACTCCCTTGAGTGAGCAACAGATCATTGGCGGCCGGCTCCGCGGACTGTGGGGAAAGTTCTTCCTTCCGCAGGCCCTATTGACTGGCTTGTGGCTCTACTGCCTGGCCATCTGGCGGGACCGGGACGTGCCGCTCCTCTATGCGGGGACGTTCGCGACCCTCCCGGTAATCGGGCTCTACTATTCCCTCGCCCGCAAGACCTTTGTCGCCGCCTTCCTGTGGACGATCGTGATGGGAGTCCTCTTGCCGGCGGTCCTGGCCTTGCTAGCGGTCGATTCCGTCCGATCCCTCCGCGAGACCTTCCCCGGGCCGGCAATGCTCCCGTCGCACCTGCCGGTGGTGCTCACACTTCTGATCCAACTACCGCTCGCGGGGGCCTTTCTCTTTATCTTGCAGCACCATCTCGAACACCGAAAGTTTGCGATGCAGTAGCCGCTCCGTCTAAGCTGTCCACCGATGAGTTTCTTGCCCATAGTCGCCCGGGAACTGCGCGTTAGCGCGCGGAAGCGGGGCACCTTTTGGCTCCGCGTCAGCGCGGCCGTGGCCGCCATTGTCCTGGGGACCTGGTGGTTCCTGATGAACCAGAACAGCCCGCGAAACCAGTTGGCGGTGCCGATGTTCGGCATCATGACTGGCAGCACCGCGCTCTATTGCCTGTTGAGCGGCCTCTGGTTTACCGCCGATTGCCTCAGCCGCGAAAACCGAGAGGGGACGCTCGGGCTCCTGTTTCTCACCGATTTGCGCGGGTACGATGTGGTTCTCGGCAAGTTGGCTGCCACCTCCCTGGGAGCGCTCTACGGCGTTTTGGCCGTGGTGCCGATGCTCGGGGTCCCGTTGTTGATCGGCGGCGTCACCCCGGGCGAGTTCGGACGGATGGCGTTAGTTATCCTGAATACCCTGTTCTTTTCGCTCACCCTGGGGCTGGCCGTCTCGGCCATGAGTCTATCCGGACGCAAGGCGACGGCGATCATGCTCCTCTTGATCCTGCTCTTTGCCATCGTCCCTCCGGTCACCGCCAGCATTCTAGAGGCTTTCCGGAAGTGGTCCAAAGCGCAAGAACTGCTGCTCCTGCCGAGCCCCCTATTCACCTTTGCCATGGCTTTTGACGCCCAGTTTAGAACCATGAACCTGTCCTTCTGGTGGTCACTCGGGATCGTCCACGGCCTGGGCTGGATCTTCCTCGGGACCGCCAGTGTCGTTGCCCGCCACTCGTGGCAGGATCGGCCCAGGACCACTTCGGTTCCGCGTTGGCCGGCACGCTGGTGGCCTGGGAGCGACGGCGACGCCGAAGATCGGAGGAGCTTTCGCCGCGAGTTGCTGGACACGAACGCCTTCTTCTGGCTGGCCGCCCGTGCGCGCCGGCGTCCAGCCCAGGTCTGGGGCGTTCTGGGGGTGCTGGCCTTAATCTGGGCCGGACTGCTGGTCCGGCTCGGCCGCGAGGACTGGCTGAACTCAGCCGTGTACCTGATGACTGGCCTCACCCTTAACTCCATGATCAAAGTCTGGGTCGCTGCGGAATCTTGCCGACAACTCGCGGAGGAACGGCAAGAGGGCACACTCGAACTGCTGCTTTCCACTTCCCTCGCCGTTCCGGACATCCTGCGCGGCCAATGGCTGGCGATGGCCCGCCAGTTTCTCGCCCCCGTCCTGGTCATCCAGGGAATCCTCCTCACCTTTATGCTCAGCACCCTCCACGATCTGGGCCCGGACGATGACCCGCGTTTCATCATCTGGTTCTATTCCATGGGCATGGTCATGCTCCTGTTGGATTCGCTTGCGCTCTACTGGCTGGGGATGTGGCGTGGGCTGACCGCCAAGAGCCCGCAGCGCGCCTTTTATGGCAACGCACTCCGCATCCTGATCGTCCCCTGGGTCGCCCTGGGGATCGCCGCCTTGCTCCTGGCGATGGCTGCGGCCACCAACCGCTACGAGCCAGGCGGCTACACCTGGTTCAACCTGTGGCTCCTCTTCGGAGTGGCGGTAGACCTGGGCTTCGCTGCCTGGGCTCGATTCAAGCTCCACAGCGAATTCCGCATCGCCGCGGCGGGGCGATTTGACTCCCGGACGGTCCCATGACCTTCCTGCCCATAGTCGACCGTGAACTGCGCGAGGCGGCCCGCCGAAAAAGCACTTACCGCGTCCGTTGGTGGGCCACTATTCTGGCCTTGGTAGTGAGTTTGTTCTCCTTGCTCTACGCCCAGATGCTGCGCTTCGGAGGAAGCGTGGGCAATAGCGCCTTCGGCCTCTTTACCGCCTACGCCTTCGGGCTTTCCCTGATGGCGGGCATCTTCCTTACTGCCGATTGCCTGAGCGAGGAAAAGCGCGAGGGCACCCTCGGATTGTTATTCCTCACCGACCTCAAGGGCTATGACGTTGTCCTGGGCAAGTTCGCTGCCCGCTCCCTCAACGCCCTCTATGGGCTGCTGGCGTTGCTCCCCCTGGCCGGCCTGCCCATTCTCATTGGTGGCTTGACCGGGGGTGAGTTCTCGCGCATGGCCTTGGCGTTGGTCAACGCGTTGTTCTTCTCGCTGACCGCCGGCCTGCTCGTTTCCGCGGTCTCGCGCGATTCACAACGCGCGATGGGGGGCGCGCTCGGCCTGGTATTGTTCTTCGCGGCCGGCTTGCCCTTGCTCGCCGCATCTGCCGTTCACCTCCCGCCGCTGGTGCGCTGGACGCCCCTGGCTTGGATCAGTCCCTTCTATTGCTACAGCTACGCCATGGAGCCGATTTACCTCTTCCATCGCAACACCTATTGGTGGAGCCTCGCGGCCTCCCATCTCCTGTCCTGGCTCTTCCTGGGGCTGTCAGCCTGGGTCCTACCCTACGCCTGGCAGGATAAAGGGGTGGGCGTCAAAGGTACTGCCTTGTCCGCGTGGGAAGGCTGGCGCCAGTGGGGACTGGGTACGCCCGAAACACGCGCGCGACGCCGGTCGGACGAACTGGAGGTCAATCCCGTCCTTTGGTTGGCCGGTTGCAACCGGGCCGTAAGCCGCTCCCTGTGGATGATCGTGGCCGCCTGGGCGCTCATCGCTCTCGGCACCCTGTTCCTCCCGACTGGACAGGGGAACGGAGCCGAGATGACCGTGATGGCAGGAGTCGGAATGGTTTTCGCGTTCTTGATCAAAGCCTTGTTGGCCGTCCAAAGCTGCCGTTTCTTCGCGGAGGCCCGCCGGGACGGTCTCCTGGAGTTGCTCCTCTACACGCCGCTGACCAGCCGGGAAATCATCGACGGGCAGTCCCAGGCCTTCCAGAAAGTGATGCTGGCGCCGGTCGCGAGTTTTCTCGGTCTTCTCTATGTACCGGGGCTCATCCGATTGCTCTGGACCCTCGCGATCGGAGCCCGTCCGTCCTGGGACCTGATCGGTCCGCTTTGGGCGGTAGGTGGTGGGCTCACCCTGAGCCTGCTGCTTGACCTGCTCGCCATCCGCTGGTTCGGCATGTGGCTTTCACTCAAAGTGAAAAACCCGACTTATGCGACCGGTTTGACCATCCTCTTTGTGGTGATCCTTCCCTCCACGGGCTGCGCGGTGTGCTGCGTTTTCACCCTGTTGAGCGACCTCGTGCTTTTCCTGGTCGGCTATACCCAGTGCCAGCAGGACTTGCGCCGAAGCTTGGCTCGCCAGTCCGGGATCACTTGAGCGGTTCGCTGCTTAATCGGACGGTAAGCACCGACGTCTGCCCCGGCGCCAGTTTGATCTCGTTGGCACCGACGTTACCGGATTCCACGCAGACCATGCGTTCGTACTCATCATTCCCAAAATCGGGCATCTTCTGGGATTTCGCGATCCAAGGGTTCCACACCACGGTCGAAGCTGAGCCTTGCTTGTCCACGAGAATCTTCCTCCCAAAGCGCGGGTCGAGGATCTCGACTGGCCCCGCGGTGTCCCGATAGACACGATCCACCTCAGAGGCGATGCGAATCGCGTCGTTCGTCTCGGTGGCAGCCGCAAAATTGGCCACTTTGTCCAAGTACGACACACCCTTGAGTCCGATGATGCTGATGGCGGTGCAGTCGCCCACTTCGAAATAAGTGTGGAGACAATCCTCGAAGGTCAATATGTCATCCTTGGATTGGTTGGTCGTCTGCAATTCCAACGTGAGCGTGTTGCTGACGGTGACGACATAATCGACCGAAAAGGCCGGCAGGGTGCAGGCCTCGTTGCATTCCGGCAGGCGCAACCGCACGCTGACCGAACCATCGGGAGCGGGCAGCACTTCCTTAACTTCCCAGGTCTTCACGCGGGCGAAACCGTGCTGCGAAAGACCTTCGCGCTGGCCGAACCAGGGAAAAATGATCGGGATGCCCCCGCGAATCGGCTGCCCCTCGGCAAACCGGCTGCATTGGCTCATAAACAAGAGCGGCGGCTCTTCCTGCTTCTTGAAATGCGTCACATGCGCGCCGTTCAAGTAAATCTCCGCCGTGCTCCACGGGGTGGTGATCTCGAGCATCGGCAACTCATTCTGCCCATCCAGGAAGGCGACCCGCCCCTGGGGTGCCGTTGGTGCTTGGTTCTCTAGGTTGGTGATCTTCATAAATGCGCTCTCGTTTCGGTTATACCACCTTTGAAACGGATTGCACGCGGAATTTTGCTTTTCTCCTGGCGGGCGGCCCACTAACTTCCCTCACATTATGGCAAAACGATCGCGCTACAAATTCAGCTTCGGCCCGTGGAACCTCAGCGAGGGACAAGACCCCTACGGGCCCCCAACTCGTCCGGCACAGACCTTTGATTGGAAACTGGATTGCCTCAAGCAACTTGGCTTCGACGCCATGATGTTCCATGATGACGATGCGGTCCCGGACATCGATACCAAGAACGCCGCACAAATCCGCACGGAGGCCAAGCAGTTGAAGCGCAAACTCGACGACGCCGGCATCATCGCGGAAATGGTGGCGCCCCGCCTTTGGTTTAGCCCGATGACCATCGACGGCGCCTACACCAGCAATGATCCCAAGTGCCGCCGCTACGCCATCGAGCGCTCCTTGCGTTGCATCGACATCGCCAACTACCTGGATACCGACCTGATCGTGCTCTGGTTGGCGCGCGAGGGAACGTATCTGCGCGAGTCCAAGAATGCCCGCCGTAGTTTTGCATTCCTGGTCGAGGCCATGGACCAAATGCTGGCCCACGATAAGCGTATTCGCCTGGCGATCGAGCCCAAGCCCAACGAACCCATGGATCACGCCTACGTGCCGACGATTGGCCACGCCTTGGCCATCGCCCAGCTCACCTGTGATTCCAAACGGGTCGGCTGCCTCATCGAATCCGCCCACGCGATGCTGGCCGGTTTGGACCCCGCCGACGAAATTGATTTCGCCATGACCTTCGGCAAGCTCTGGTCGTTGCACCTCAATGATCAAAACGGCCTCAAGTTCGACCAGGACAAGCCGTTCGCCAGTACCAACTTGCGGACCGCGTTTAACCAGGTCCGCGCCCTCGAACGGGGAGGCTATGGCAGCGACGGGGAGTTCGTGGCCTTTGATGTTCACCCCTACCGCACCACCAAAGTGGAGCATTGGGGCGCACATCTTGAAAACAGCCGCCGCACCTTCCTTCGCCTGGTGGAAAAAGTTCGTAGTTTCGACGAAAAAGCGGCTCAGCGGCTCATTGCTAACCGTGATTATGCCGCCCTCGACATGATGGTGCTCGACCACCTGATGGGCGCCGAGTAGCACTGGCGGTTTTACCGCCTTTTTACATCTCTTTTGCGAGCGGCTGACACCTCCGCCCGTGCGAACCGTCATAGTGGTCCGAGTCTATGAAGAAAGTCGCGCTGGTTTTCGTGCTGGCGGTGTTTGTGCCCAGCCTGCTCCTGGCCTGGCTGGCAGTGCGCTCCTTGCGCGACCAAGAGTTGCGTTTGGAGCGCCAACAATCACTCCTTTATCAGGGTATTGTGGACGCCAAGGCTCGAGCGATACAGGAAGTACTGGCCGAATGCCAGCGAGCCTTTCAGGCTCGCCTGGCCGGGATCCTGGAAGAACATGCGACACCCGAAGCAGCCCGCAACTTCGATACCTTGCTCCGTCAGGATTGGCCTCTGGCCCAGGTCGGATTCGCCGTAAGCCTCACGGGAGACCTGCTTTCGCCCCCCGCAGCTAGCCGACCGGACGCCACGAGCTTTCGGGCGCAGAACCACCAATTCCTGGCCAACCGTGAGAGTGCCGAAGTCTATTGGAATAACGCTCTCGGCCAATCACAAACGGTCCTCCCGAATCCTGGGCCAGGAACTCAAGCGGCGCAGCTCTCCGACTCCAGCCAGCGCCCCGGTCCCAGCCCTCAAGCGCCAGGCCGCAGTGCTCAACCGCAAGTCCTAGGTGCGCCGATGAACGGCCTGGCGCAGAGCCACCAGAGTGCGGCTAGTCCGTCGCAAGCCGCGACGCTGTCCCAAACCCCCCAAACCCCTGCCCCCAGCCCTCCCCCGCCCATTACCGGTTCCCTGCAGCAATTCCCCACTTTAGCTCAGGACGGTTCGGCGGAGAATATTCCGGGGCCCGCCACACCACCGCCTGAGGGCGTCAAACGACCCGCCTTCAAATCTCAATCGCGGAATGTCGTCCCGCAACAACCGGTCCTCAATTCCCTGAACAACGGGATGATGGACAACAATCAGAATTCCAAATTGGCGGCCGCCAGTGGTGAGTTTCGCCAACTCATTGGCGAGGCTCGACAAGGCGTGTTGGCTCGCTTCGTGAACAACCAGCTCAATGTCTTGCTGTGGCAGCGGCCGGAACGCGATCCCGGACTGGTGTTCGGCGCGCAATTGTCCTTGCCGCGGTTGGTCGAGCAATTACACCCGTTCGTGATGGACGTGCCCAACCCGCTCAGCGATGAGATTTGCCTGGCGTTGCTCAATGACCAGGCCAAACCAGCCGCCCTTTCCCATCCCCAATTCCGGGCCCCCTGGAAGCACCCTTTTGTGGCCACCGAAATCAGCGAAGTCCTGCCCCATTGGGAACTCGCCATTTACCTGCTTGACCCAGGGCGGTTCGCCCGCTCAGCGCAGGCGGCTCGCCTGACGCTCGGGCTGTTAATCGCGGTCCTCGTGCTGGCCATCGGGGTCGGTGGTTGGCTCATCGTTGCCGACTTGAATCGGCAATTAGCTTTAGCCCGGCAGAAAACGGATTTCGTCAGCAACGTCTCCCACGAACTTAAGACCCCGCTGACTTCCATTCGCATGTTTTCCGAATTGCTCGCTGAGGGACGCGTCGGAGACCCGGAGAAGCAACGAGCTTACCTGGGGATCATCACCGCCGAGGCCGGCCGGCTGACCCGGCTTATCAATAACGTCCTCGATTTCGCCCGCCTCGAACGGGGCGAGAAGAAATACCAGTTCGAACGCTGCGATGCCGCCGCGCTGGTCTCCGAAACCGCCTCGGCCTACCGGCCGCACCTCGAGTCGCTGGGATTCCGCTTTGATTGTGAGTTGGCGGAAACGCCGCTCTTCGTCCGAGGTGATCCGGACGCGCTGGCGCAGGTCCTGGTTAACCTTCTGTCCAACGCCGAAAAATACTGCGGTCAATCCAAGGAGATCACGCTGCGCGCTCGGCGTTCAAACGCACGCCTGCCTTTGGCCGAGATCCAGGTGCTCGACCGGGGACTCGGGGTTCCCCCGGGGTGCGAGGAGAAGATCTTTGAGAATTTTTTTCGCGCCCATGACTCTCTGAGCAGCGGCATCCAGGGCTCCGGTTTGGGCCTGACCATCGCCCGCCAGATTGCCCGCGCCCACGGCGGGGACGTCCTTTACGAGCCCCGTGAGGGCGCCGGGAGTTGTTTCTCGCTACGGTTGCCTCTGACCCCATGAAGACTAAGATTCTCATCGTTGAAGACGACCCCCATATCCTGCTGGGCCTCGAGGAGGTCTTGAGGAGCGACGGCTTTGAGGTCGCGATCTGCCGCCGCGGTGACGAGGCGGTCGCCGCCGCCGATACGCACCGACCGGGGCTGATACTGCTCGACCTCATGCTCCCCGGATTGAGCGGTTATGAAGTTTGCAAGCAGCTTCGCTCGAAGGGGGTGCCTACGCCGATCCTCATGCTCACCGCCAAAAGTCAGGAACTCGACAAGGTCGTCGGCTTGGATATGGGGGCCGACGATTACGTCACCAAGCCCTTCGGGGTGCGTGAGTTGCTCGCTCGCATCCATGCCCTGCTCCGGCGCGCCGGGGTTGGCCATGGCGCCGGAAAGGGAGGGGACGAAAGCTTCCGAATTGGACCGGCCCTGATCGATCCCCGAACCTACCAACTCAAACGCGAAAACGTCGATGAGACCCTAACCGCGAAGGAACTCAAGCTGCTCCAGTTTTTCTACGCCCATGCCGGGGAGGTTCTCTCCCGCGATCGGCTGCTCAGCGAGGTCTGGGGCTATAACTACTTCGGCACCACCCGCACCCTCGACCAGGTGATTGTCCAGTTGCGGAAAAAGCTGGGCGACCAGGCTGACGAACCGCGCCACCTGCTCACCATTCACGGCGTGGGTTACCGGCTGCTTCCGTAGCGGGGAACGGGGTCAGAGTTGGAGTTTCAGGAGGCCAACCTCGACGGCTAAGGCTTCCTGGACGTTGGTATTCAACCAGCGTTGGAGCTGTTCGAGAACGCGGAGGTTATCGAGTGCTACCCCCGGAGGGAGGCGAGCTGCCAATTGTTGCGTACCGGCAATCTGTGGAAAACTAAGCAGGTTGCCAGCCTCGACGCCGGAGCTCTGCAGGCTGCGCAACCAAACATCGCGGAACCACCATTGGAGCGCCGAAAGCAGATCGGATCGGCGGCGGCGGTATTCGGCCTCGACCGCCGCGGCCAATTCGTCCTCCCATCGCTCACGCACTGCTTTCTCGGCATTCTCGTATTGTTCCAACGGTGATCGGGCGGACAGCGTGGAGTCGACCTCGGCGCGAATTTCGGTCAGTTTGCGCAGAAGTTCATCCAGCAACCGGTACCGGCCGATGAGACTCTTCTGGCCGGCCGCAGCCACGGCTGCAAACGAACTCAGCCATTCCAGTTTCGACGGGTCAATCCGGACACCCCCATCCCCGCCGAAGGTGAGACGCAGGCAGCGCGAGAGAATGGTCTCCAGGATTCGCTCCGGATCGGTGGTCAGCAGGATGAGGATGGACTTGGGCGGCGGCTCTTCGAGCGTCTTCAGGAAGGCGTTGGCTGCCTCCATCTTCAACCGATCCGCCTCGACGATGACCGCCACTTTGTACTCGGCTTCAGTCGGCTTGAGTTGGATCGAGCCGATCAATTCCCGGATCTGGTCAATGACGATGATCCGCGTCTTGGACTCCGGACGGAGCCAGTGGACGTCCGCGTGGTTGCCGTGGTCGATCTTGCGGCAGCTCAGACAGACGTCGCAGGCATCGATGGCCACTCCATTGGCCGCTCGCTTCGGCTGCTGGCAGTTAAGCGTCTTGGCCAATGCCCCAGCCAAAGCCTCCAACTCGGCAATCGACTGCCCCGTGAACAAGTAACCGTGCGCCAACCGCCCGCGTTCGAGCGAACGCTGGAGCAACTGCACACCTCGTTCCTGTTCCGGAAAGTCTTTCAACGCCATCGTGGCGTCCAATCTAGAGGATCGGAATCGGGGGACAACACAAAAGAGGGTCCCCGGCGATGGATGGGGCTTTTAGCGCTTCTTGGTTTGCTCGACCGCTTGAGTTAAGTGTAAATTGGCGGCATGGCTGTCGAGAATCGCATTGTCAAGGTTCAGAAGCGGAATCGGGCGCTGGTTCGGTTTGACCAGGGGCGCATCCACCAGGCGATCCTGGGCGCCGCCCACTCCATCGGCGGCTTCGCACAGGATTTTGTCCCCGGGGTTAACGATCGCATTTTCGATGCCTGCGGCGGGGATGATGAGCGCATCGCTCAATTTCTGGCCGACGCAGTCGTGGTTTGCCTGAACGCGAACCCCCACCGTTTGATCGCGAATTTTCCGCCGACCATCGAGGTCATCCAGGATGACGTCGTGCATGCACTGCGGAGCTACGGGTTTCAAAATACCACCGACGCCTACGTCTGCTACCGCTGGGGCCGCCACTGGCTGCGTGAAGGAGCTATCCCGCCGGACAAGTTCGTCGGTAACGGCTTCCCCGCCGCCGAGATGGAGGCAACGCTCGCGCTCAACCGCGAGCATGGGTGCGATTCCGTCGCCGGGCTCAACGAGTTGGTCCGCCGCGGCAAACTCAAGCCGCTGGTGGACGATTCGCTGGCGCTTTACGAGCAATCGCTGGACCAGGCGGCCGGCAAGGTCATGGCCCGGCTGCGCGCCGGCGATCCGCTCCGGATGATGTGGATTTCCGGCCCAAGTTCGTCCGGAAAAACCACCACCACCGTGAAGCTGACCGAGCGGCTCCAGCGCGAGGGGCTGCGTTTTCTCATGCTCAATCTCGACGATTACTTCTGGTCGCTGGTGGAGCATCCGACGGACTGGATCAACGACCGAAATTACGAGACGCCGGAGGCGATGGACATCCAATTGCTCAACGCGCATCTCCGCGCCCTGCTGGCAGGCGAAACCATCGAAAAACCGGTCTATAGCTTCAAGGAAGGCCGGAGGGTGACCACCAAACCGATCCGCCTCGAACCCGGCCAGATTCTCCTGCTGGATTGTTTGCACGGGCTTTATCCACCGATCACCGAGGGCATCGAGGCGGCAGCCCAGTTCCGCCTATATATTGAAACGCAAAACGTCCTTTACGAGGGCGACGGTTCCACCAAGCGGCTCACCAAGTTCACCGACGTCCGACTCTTGCGTCGCATGTTGCGGGATGTCCAGCACCGCAACCACAGCCCGCTGCTCACCATCCTCCATTGGCATTACGTGCGCTCCGGGGAATTGTTCAGCATCATTCCGCTGCGCGGCCTGGCGGACCACTCGGTTAATGGCGGGTTCCCCTTCGACCTCCCCGCCCTGAAACCGTTCTTCCGCGGCCCCGCCAGCTTCCTGCCGCGTCCCGAGGAGTTTGCCAACTATGCGGGTTTTCTTGACGCCCGCATCCGCTATGAGCGCCTCAAAACCCTGGTCGACAGCGTCGAGGGCCTTTCCGCCGAACAGGTGGCCGGTTACGACCTCATTCCCGGCGACACCGTGCTCCGCGAGTTCGTCGGCGGCGGGACCATTCGCATCCCCCACAACGAGTAACATCATGTCGCATGAGTATGTGTTGCGGCCCTTCCAGGCGCCGGCGCGATTGCAGATCGATTACCAGCGTGAACTCAACAATCAGCAGTTCGCCGCCGTCACCGCCCTGCCAGGACCGTCGCTCGTCATCGCCGGGGCCGGCTCGGGCAAGACCCGCACTCTGACCTACCGCGTGGCCTATCTCATCGAGCAGGGCATCCCCGCCGAGCGGATTCTCCTGCTCACCTTCACCAACAAAGCCGCCCGCGAAATGATGCGCCGGGTCACAGATCTCCTCGGCCAGGAACTGAGATCGCTCTGGGGCGGCACCTTCCATGGCATCGGCAACCGCATCCTGCGCCAGCACGCCCAACTGGCCGGCTACGCGCCCGAGTTCAGCATCATGGACCGCGAGGACGCCAAACATCTCATCACCGCCTGTGTGACCGAGGCCGAGATCGATACCAAGGCCTTGCGCTTCCCCAAGGCCGACGTGCTCGCCGAGGTCTATTCCTTGGCGGTCAATACCCATCAGTCGGTCGACCAGGTGCTCGGCGCTCAATTTGACTACTTCGCGAATCTTGCCCCGGCCATCGAGGACATCCGCCAACGTTACGTGGCTCGGAAGAAAAAGACCAACGCGATGGATTTCGATGACCTCCTGGCCCTTTGGCTGAAACTGCTCCAAACCAACGCCGAGATCCTCGATCATTACCAGCGCCGTTTCCAGTTTATCCTGGTCGATGAGTACCAGGACACCAACAAGCTGCAAAGTGACGTGATTGACCTGATGGCAGCGCGGCACCGCAACCTCATGGTCGTCGGCGACGACGCCCAGAGCATCTATGCCTGGCGGGGAGCCGACTTCGCCAACATCTTGCGGTTTCAAGATCGATATCCCGAAGCGAAGATCTACAAAATCGAGACCAACTACCGGAGCACGCCGGAAATCCTGGCCGCCGCCAACGCGGTCATCACCGCCAATACCCTCCAATACCCCAAGGTGCTCACGGCCGCTCGCCAACCGGGATCCAAACCCGTCGTGGTCGCCTGCCCCGATCCCTTTCAGCAGGCCGCGTTTGTCGCCCAGCGGGTGCTCGAACTCCGCGAGGAGGGCGAGAACCTCAACCAAATGGCCGTCCTCTACCGCTCCCATTTTCATGCCCTAGAGTTGCAACTCGAACTCACCAAGCGCGGCATTCCCTTCAGCATCACCAGCGGCATCCGCTTCTTCGAGCAAGCCCACATCAAAGATGTCACGGCTTATCTGAAACTCGTGGCCAACCCGCGCGACGAAATCGCCTTCAAACGCGTCGCGGTGTTGCTGCCAGGCATCGGGGACAGAGGCGCCGCGAAACTCTGGAATTTGTTGGATTCAGCGACCGGCGCCTCGGGCGCTTCCCTGGCGGAGACTGCCCCCACGGCGCGCCATCCCATGGCGCTCCGGCTCCAGGGCGTCGCCGGAAAAGTCCCCCGGAAAGCGGCGGCGGCCTGGGCCCAGTTCGTGGCCACCATGGCTCAACTCGAGGCCCAGGATACCCGCCAGAACGCCGCCAGGATGATCCATCTGGTGATCGAGGCCGGCTACGAGGAATATCTTCAGGAAAACTACGACAACTACCGATCCCGGATTGAAGACCTCCAGCAACTCGGCTCCTTCGCCGTCCAGTTTGCCGCCCTCGATGAGTTTCTCACCCAGTTAGCCCTGCTCACCAATGTCGAGGCCGAAGGCAACCAGGCGGTTCGCACGGACGACGAGCAAATCCGGCTTTCTACGATCCACCAGGCCAAAGGGTTGGAGTTCGATATTGTTTTCCTGATCATGCTGTGCGACGGGCTCTTTCCGTCCAACCGATCCCTCGAAACCACCGCCGGCGAGGAGGAGGAACGCCGGTTGATGTACGTGGCCCTCACCCGGGCCCGCAATGAACTCTACCTGAGCTACCCCATTCTCCGGACCAGCTATGAAGGCGCTGCCATGCCGCAGGCCCCTTCGCGATTTCTCAACGAAATCCCGGAGCACCTGGTGGAACCGTGGAATCTGCGGTCCCCTGATGCTTACGGATGATCGTCCTCAGCCGCCCTGCGGGAGCGGAACCAATCTTGGCAGCTTAGGGGTGGGGCGACACCACCTTAAACACCTTGGAAACAAGTGGTCGGAGCGACAGGATTTGAACCTGCGGCGTCTTGGTCCCAAACCAAGTGCTCTACCAGGCTGAGCTACGCTCCGACGCAAAGACGAGGCAAATATCCCATATCCCCAGGAATGCGCAACGACAAAGTCCCGGCCGCGCACGAGGCGGCGCGATCGGCCATTGATCGTTTAAATGACTCTGGATAAGACACTAGCGCGACCGCGCAGGCGCTCCGGATGGTCGTCCCTGAGGATGAAACTCAGATTTAGTAGATAATCGAACCGAGACTCGGCGGAGGAGGGGGCGAAAAAGTCCTGACTGGACGCGGGGCAACCCGATGTTACAGTTTCGGCGTATGATGGATAAGACTCCAGACCCTCAGCAGAAGGTCAATTTACGCCGACCGGATATCATGGCAGCCGTGCAAGCCCAAGTGTTGTCGCACTACCGCAGCAATCTGGTCGAGCGCATTCGTGCCGAAGGCCATATCCTCTCGGCGGGGGATCTGACCGTCAAACTGGCCAAAGAATTCGGTTTTTGCTACGGTGTCGAGCGCGCCATCGATCTGGCCTACGCCGCCTGCCGAGCGTGGCCGGATCGGCGCATTTTTCTCCTGGGCGAGATCATCCATAACCCGGAGGTAAATGACCAACTCCGCGGGATGGGCATCGTCACCATCGCCGGCAAACCCAAAGACGAGGAAATCAACCTGCTCCGGCCCGAAGACATAGTCATCGTACCCGCCTTCGGCACGGAGGTTTCGACTCGGCGCAAACTGGAGGCGAAAGGTTGCCAGTTTGTGGACACAACGTGCGGCGACGTAATGAGCGTTTGGAAGCGGGTGCGCCAGTATTCGAAGGACTCCGTCACCAGCATCATCCATGGGAAAGCCCGCCATGAGGAGACGATGGCGACCACGTCTCAGGCGCGAGCGACGGGGCGGGGCCATTACCTGGTGGTCTTCACCTTGGCCGAAACCGACTACGTGTGTCACTATATTCTCCAGGGCGGCGACAAGCACGAGTTTCTGGAGAAATTCAAAGGCGCCTATTCGGAGGGGTTCGACCCGGATATCCATCTGGAGGCAGTCGGGGTAGCCAATCAGACCACGATGCTGCGGGGCGAGACCGAAGAGGTCCAGCACCGGCTGCGAGCCGCGATGGTACGGAAGTACGGGGAGGCTGAAGCCGCCAACCATTTCCGGTTCTTCGATACGATCTGTGGGGCGACCCAAGATCGTCAGGACGCCCTGGAGAAACTGCTGCGGGAACCGATCGATCTGCTGTTGGTGATCGGCGGTTATAATTCATCGAACACGTCCCACTTGGCCGAGATGGGCGAGGCCAAACTGCCCACTTATTTTATCAAGAATGCCGCCAAAATGGTATCCGATAAGCTGATCGTGCACTACAACCAGCATATCCATAAAGAGGTGGAAACGCGTAATTGGTTGCCGGGAGGCAAGATCATCGTCGGCATCACCGCCGGCGCATCCTGTCCGAACAATCTGATCGAGGACGCCATCCGCCGCCTTTTCGAGCTCCGGGGCATTTCTGTCCAGCAGGTCTTGGAACTATCCCGGTCCGTCTAGCCCAGAACCCGGGCCGATACTTGCGGCCCGTTGCGCCGCTCCCCCATCGCGCTTGAGCAAACTGGAATCAGAGCCGGCGCCCGCCAACCGCTACGGGACGGGCGTTGCCGCTTTCGGCAGAATGAACAATTTCCCTCCTTTGACTTCAACGCCCTGGATCAACCCCAGGGCCGTAGAGACACGCTGGTCCAGATTGAGTTTGGCGGCGAGGTTCTGTTGGCGGATTCGTTCCTCATAAACGGACGGCAGCGAGTTCCCCTTCGACGAAATCCCTTGAGCGACGACCGTCAGCTTGCCCTGCTGTACCGCCACTAGGAGGTTGGCGGTTCCGTTGAGGTATCGACCTTTGAAGAACGGAAGGCCCAACTCGGCCAGCGGGAGACTTACCTGAGTCTTTAACTGGTCCTGGTCAATGACCAGATGGAGTTTCCCCCGCACCGACCGAGCCTCTGGCTTGGCAGCCACCAAGGCATTCAGATCGTCAGCCGACAAAGCAAGCGGCACTGTCGAACGATGCGCTTCGACAGCGGACTGAAACGCGGCGATGCGCTGATCCAGTTCCTGGATCTGGGCAGGAGAATACTCCACCGCCGGCAACGATGTGGGTTGCGAGTCGGTAAAATCATTGACCATTTTCCTGAAATGGCGGAGTCCTAACAGCAATCCCATCAACATAAAAATGAGCAGCACACAACCGGTGAGACATCCGTAAAAAAGGCAGCCTCGGCGGCGCTTGGTTTGCAAATCGCTCATAATCAACAAGTTTATTCAGCGACGAAAATAGACCCGTCGCTTGGCCGGCGGCGGCAAGGGGATTTTGGGCGGGAGCGGCGGGACCTTGACGCTCCCAGCCACCGCCACGGGTTTTGAACTGCCAGGCGGGACGATGTCCACATGCTCGGCCCAGGCAGCGTCGAGCGGGGGCACGGTTGATGGCGGCGGGGGTAGCGACACCGCTCCCGGACGGGTCGCCGCGTCCCCGATCTGGCCGGAGGGAAAGGTCATGTCACCCATGCTGAAACCGGCGGCTTCGAACCCCTGTTCCAGCGGGCCGCGGTGCCCAACCGGCCGCGAACCAGCCCGCCCGAGGGCTTGGTAACCATCGACCAGCCAGTCTAATTTACCGGAGTCGATGTCTACCAGCAGGCCATGCACCGCCATGCTGGGGCTGATCAGTGGGCTGCTTCGAACCAGATCCGCGGCCTTAATGACGTTGGCACGCTCGCTGGCGAAGGTCCCAAAGTAATCGTTGAGATTCTCGGGTAAGGACTGACGGTCTATCCCCAAGGCGCGGAAACGCTCGATCAGTTCCATGGTGGTCAGCTTGCCCACCACACATTCGGTGTGGCCGATGATGACCAACTCGCGGCCGCCTTTCACCGCGCAGGCCAAGGCCAGCGAGCGCATCGTGCTGCTCACGGGACTGGTGATGATGTTGCCCGCGTTTCTCAGCCAGATGAATTGCTCGGCCGGAACCCCGAGCACCTGCGGCAGGAGGGAGTTAAGCCGCACATCAATGCAGGAGAGGGCCACCAGCGGCAGCGACTCGGCAAAGTCGGTGGGATGCAGCCCTGCCTGCGGATCCCCGGCGAGCGCCCGGTGATTGGCCTCCACGATGGCTTGCATCAGTTTCATATCATTTTGCTTAGCGCCAACCCCGCTTCCGACGCTGTCGATCGGGGCCCCAGCGGGCGCCTCGTGGTTCACGAGGCACCTGAAGGGCACGACTATTTCTTTTCGTCCCGAGGCTCAGGGCCGCCACCCAAGGTCTTCTTCAGACTGGGGATCTCTTGGATGAGCCTCTCCAGTTTGATCCCTGTGAGGCTCTCGATGATCGGCGGCAATTGGGCGATGATCTGAGTTACGTCCCCGGTCAACTTGCTGGCGCCTCCACCAACCCCACTGCCGGAGTTGATGATGATCATGCGCTCAGTCTTGGAGAGTGGTTCGCTGATCTTACCAGCCACCTCCGGTAGCACCCGAATGATCATCTCCACCACGGCCGCTTCGTTGTACTGCTTAAAGGACTCGGCCTTCGCACGCATCGCCTCAGCCGTGGCCTTGCCTTGCGCTTCAATGACGGCGGCCTGGGCCAACCCCTTCGCCTTCTGAGCCTCGGCTTCAGCGAGGCCCGTCGCCTGCGTTACCTCAGCCCCCGCAAACCCGGTGGCTTTAGTGGCGGAGGCGGCGCCCGCGGCTTCGGTTTCCAGTTGGAATTTCCGCGCGTTGGCGAGGGTCTCCACTTTGTAGCGTTCCGCATCGGCGGGCTTCTGGACGTTAGCTTCCAACTCCTTTTGTTTTCGCCGGATCTCCTGCTCCTGCAATTCAATCTGTTTCTGTTTCTCGATGATGGTGACCTGGACTTCCTCAGCCTTGACCAACTGACCCGTCTTATACTTTTGCAGGTCGTAGGCCAGGTCCGCCAAGGCTTTCTTCTCCATTACGGACGCGCTGTAATTGGCGACGCTCATCCGGTAATCACGATCCGCTTCGGCGATCTTGGTATCAGCCGCGAACTTGGCTTCCTGGCCGGCTTGCTGGGCCTGCGCGGTGCGGATGTTTGAGTCCCGATCCGCCTCGGCCTGCGCGATCTGCGCGTCCCGTTTCACCTGTGCGATCCGGGGTTTGCCCAGTGCCTCCAGGTAACCTTGCTTGTCCTTGATGTCGCGAATCGTGAAGCTCACGATGCTCAGCCCCATGTTCGCCATGTCGCCGGCGGCCACCTCCTGCACCTTCGAGGCGAAGGCATCCCGGTTCTGGTAGATATCCTCCACCGTCATGGTCCCCAGAATGGCGCGCAGATGGCCTTCCAGGGTTTGGGTAGCGACGTTCTTGATCTCCTCCGGCCCCTTGCTCAGAAATTGCTCGGCGGCAGTGGCAATCGAGACATCGTCGCCCTTGACCTTGATCTGAGCCACGCCGTCCACCTGGACGGGCACCCCTTTACTGGTGTAAACCTCAGGCGTTTGCACATCGATGGTCAGCAACTCGAGTGAAAGCAGGTCAACCTTCTCCACCACCGGGATGACAAAGGTGCCACCACCCTTAACCAGCCGAAATCCGCGCACTGCGCTCGTGCCGTCGGGGTCGGTATAATGGTGGGGCCGCCCGGAGACGACCAGCACCTGGTTGGGGCCAACTTTAGTATAACGACTAGCCCAAATGGCCGCCAGAATGATGATGACGACGACCGTCCCGATCACATATCCGGCGGTACCGCTGAGCGGGAGATCCGCCGCCAAGTAGAGAGGTAGATTCATAGCTGACAATTTAGATTATAAGTTGGGTTGGGAAGGACACTCAGGACAATTCAGACGGGAACCACATAGCATTGGGAACCGACAATCCGGACGATCTTGACCGTCTGGCCGTTGGTGACCGGAGCCCCACGTTCATCCCGCGCCGGCGCAGTATACCGTGACCCGCTCACCACATAGGCGATCTCCCCTACCCCATTGGCTGGGATGGGCGTGATGATCGTGGCGGTCACGCCAAGGAGCGCGGCAACGTGGGATTCGCTCGAACATTGAGTCTTGTGGAAGATAAAGCCGAACAGGGCGACTACCCCAGCGGCGGTCACCAGTGCGCAGAGGATGGCCAGCGGCGTACTCACCCAAGGACTGCTCGTCGCCGGCAGGTTGTGAAAGATCATCCCAAACGCCCCAAAGGCGGTAACAAACGACGTGATGGTGGTCGGACTGAAGGGCGACAACCCGGGCATGCCGGTGTCCTGGAAGCCCGCCTCGGCGTGACCGCCGGTTCCCACATCAATGTGCCCGGCGCCGACATCATGTCCCCCGAACAGGTGCCCCAGAAATGCGCTCGCAATGGCAAAGACCATGCCAACCCAAAAACAGATGGAATAAATAAATACATCCATAGGCCTCACTCAGTTCATTGGTTCAATTAGACAGCTTGCCCGGCTGGAGCGCAAGCACCATTCCACCGCCGACACCAGCGCCTCCGACCGCCCCTGTCCGCGTACCGTTTCAAAGCGGGTTTCATAAGTTCACGTTAATAGGTACGCCATATCGTAACCGGATGCACGTATAAATTTGCGGCGGAATTATACTGTCCCCTCAGCCTCGAACCATCACTCAGCCCTAAGGCCCGCAATAGCAGGCTTGTCGAGGCTCGGCCTTCTCTTTTATCCTGACCGCATGTTGGACACCTTCGAGATGACGGCAGGCCCCGGTGCGGGCATCACTGACGCACAGGTGGCGGAAATGGTGGAGCGCGCCTGCCCGCCCCAGAACTACCGGGGCAAACGGGTGTTGGTCATCGTGCCCGACGGCACGCGCACCGCCCCAGTTGGTTGCTTGTTCCAGGCGCTGCATCATCGACTGGAACCGGTAACCCGCGCCTTGGACGTGCTCGTGGCCCTCGGCACGCACCAACCGATGAGCGAGGCCGGCATCTGCGAGCGACTCGAGATCTCGGAAGCGGATCGGCAGGCAATTTATGGACGCGTGCGTTTTTTCAATCATGCCTGGAATCACCGCGACGCCTTGAAGCGGATCGGCATCCTGAGCGCCAGCGAGGTGAGCCAACTCACTGAGGGCCGCTTCAATGAAGAGGTGCCGGTCGAGGTCAACCGACTGCTCTTCGAATACGACCAGATCATCATCGTCGGCCCGGTCTTCCCACACGAGGTGGTCGGCTTCTCCGGCGGCAATAAATACCTCTTCCCAGGTGTGGCGGGGCCGCAAATCCTTAATTTTTTCCATTGGCTCGGGGCGGTAGTGACCAACCCCATGATCATCGGCAATAAATGGACGCCCGTCCGCAAGGTGGTCGACCGGGCTGGGGCGATGGTGAAAGTGGAGAAGCTCTGTTTTGCCATGGTGGTCGATCCCGATAAACGGTTGGCCGGGCTGTTTGCCGGAAGCCCCGAGGGCGCCTGGGACTTGGCAAGCGAGTTGTCTCGCCAACGCCACATCACTTACAAAGACCAACCGTTCCGGACCATCCTCTCCTGCGCGCCAACGATGTATGACGAGCTGTGGACTGCCGGGAAGTGCATGTACAAACTCGAACCGGTACTCGCCGACGGGGGCGAACTCATTATCTACGCGCCTCACTTGCGCGAGGTGTGCGTCAGCCACGGCGCGCACATCGAGGCCATCGGTTACCACTGCCGGGATTATTTTCTCAAGCAATGGGCCCAGTTCAAGGACGTCCCCACGGGGGTATTGGCCCACTCGACCCACGTGCGGGGCATTGGCACCTTTGAGAACGGTGTTGAGCATTGCCGAGCGCAAGTCACGCTGGCAACCCAGATTCCACCCGAACAATGCCGGCGACTCAACCTCGGCTACCGCGCCCCCCAGAGTATTCGGCTGGAGGATTTCGCCAACCGCGAGGAGGAAGGCATCCTGCTGGTGCCCAAGGCGGGAGAGATGCTCTTTCAACTCAAACACCCTCCAAAGTGGGCCGGAGGAGCGGGCTGAGCAGCCCGGGCAGCAGGATTCTCGGACGGAACGGTCCGGAGATAGAAATCGGGCGCGTCGCACCCCTGACCAGCACCCCCGCGTAAGCCGGCCAGTCCCCATTTGTTCTCTCAAGACCCCGAGGCTTGGCCCGCCGAAGTCGGGGCGAAAAGCACCGTCGGCGGTTTTGTCTTTATTCTCCGGCCCACTTCGGACATCATTAAACGGAGTACTGCGAGTCCTGGATTTTGGTTTCCGGCTCCTGGACTCCCGACAGATTTAGCGAAATGAAACGAACGCATCATTGTAACGAATTGCGCCCCGACCACATCGGCCAGACCGTAACGCTGGCTGGCTGGGTCCATTCCCGCCGAGACCTCGGCGGCCTGATCTTCATCGACGTCCGCGACCGCGAAGGCCGGACCCAGACCGTTTTTGACCCCTCGGACCTCTCTAAGGAGTTGTTCGAGCAGGCGGCTGCGTTGCGCAGCGAATGTGTCGTTCAGATCACCGGGTTGGTCCGGGCTCGGCCGGAAGGCACGAACAACTCCAAAATTCCAACCGGCGAGGTCGAGGTGATGGCCGCCACCCTGAGCCTGCTGAATTACGCCGAGGTGCTGCCGTTTCCGGTGGACGATCCGGAAATTGCCAGCAAGGTAAACGAGGAGTTGCGCCTAAAGTACCGTTACCTGGATTTGCGCCGGCCCGAGATGGGCCGTAACCTTCGTGTGCGGAGCAAAGTCGCCACCGGCACTCGGCTCTATATGGATGAGCAGGGGTTTCTGGAGGTGGAGACCCCGACCCTGTTCAAATCCACGCCCGAAGGGGCCCGGGAATTCCTTGTCCCGAGCCGGCTCAGCCCCGGGGAGTTCTACGCATTGCCGCAATCGCCGCAACAATTCAAGCAGATCTTGATGGTGGCGGGTGTGGAAAAGTACTTTCAACTCGCGCGCTGCTACCGGGACGAGGACCTGCGCGCCGACCGGCAACCCGAGTTCACCCAGATCGATATCGAGATGTCGTTCATCGATCGCGAGGATATTTACCGGCTGATCGAGGGTTTGCTCCAGCGGGTCTGGAAACTAGCCTTGGATATTGACCTGCCATTGCCCTTCCCGCGCATGCCCTTCCAAGAGGCTCTGAACCGCTTCGGGATCGATAAGCCGGATCGCCGGTTCGGCATGGAGTTGGCCGACTTCACCGAAGAATTCCGCGGCAGCCCGTTCAAGGTATTCAGCGGGGCGGTGGCACATCACGGCGTGGTCAAAGCCATCAACGCCAAAGGACTCGCTTGCGTTACGCAAGGCCAAATGGACGCCATGACGGAAACGGCAAAAAGCTTCGGTTCGAAGGGCCTGGCGTTCATCAAGGTCGAGGGTGGCGAATGGAAGTCCCCCATCGTCAAGTTCTTCAGCCCCGCGGAAAANGCCGCCCTGTCGCAGAAACTGGCGATCGAAGAAGGCGATTTGATCTTGTTCGCGGCGGGAGAATGGTTGATGGCCTGCGAGATCCTCGGCAAAATCCGGCTTTATTGCGCGGAGATCCTCAAGGCCCAGGGCAAACTCAGCATTCCTGCCGATCGATTCGATTTTCTCTGGGTAGTGGATTTTCCGTTGCTCAGTTTCGACAAGGAGCAAAACCGGTGGTACTCGACGCATCATCCATTTACGGCACCGGTGGAGGAGGACATTCCCCTGTTGCGAAGCGAGCCCAAGAAGGTTCGCGGCCAGCACTATGATATTGTCGTCAACGGCGTCGAACTCGGGGGTGGCTCGATCCGGATCCACCAACCGGACGTGCAGAAAATGGTCTTCGAAGAAGTGCTCCAAATTCCTCCGGAGGAGACGAAGCTGCGATTCGGCTATATGCTGGAGGCCTTCCGGTTTGGCGCCCCGCCTCACGGAGGCATCGCCTTGGGTTTTGATCGCCTCATCGCCATCCTCTGCGGCACCTCCAGTATCCGCGACGTGATTGCCTTCCCCAAGACAGCCAAAGGTACATGCCTGATGACCGAATCGCCCTCGGCGGTTTCCCCTCGCCAATTGCGAGACCTGCATATCGACGTCAAGGTTGCCAAGAAGGAATCACCGCCCGCCATTTAAAGGGCAGGTTTGCGCCACCGGGAAGGATCTCCACGTTCCCTTCCGATTGGGCGTCCTTGATTTCCGGTGGCGGCGGGAAAGCCGCCGCCTCACTCATTTCTAGCACACACCCAGCGTTGGGTTCATCAGCGAGAGGACCGGCCCATCGCCGGTTCAAGGCTCCTCGAAACACTCCACCTGGTAGATCGACACCGTGACGTCGTTTCCCCGCCAGGCCGCGGCCTCGCAGCCGGCCTTTTGCGAAAGCCGATCCAAGAACTCGGTCTTATCGGGCAGTTGCTCCCAGACTTGGGGCAGGAAGGTGGCCCGGTGTGAGCCCAGGCGGAGCACCACCCCATCCCGTCGGGGTTGCAACTTGCGCAGTAAGTCCTCGGGCGAACTGAAGACCAGGGCCTGAGGCTCCGTCAACACACTGATCTCGATATGCACCTGCGAGACTTCCTCAGGCCGGATCGGAGAAAAGCGCGGGTCGTTCAGGGCGGCGCTCCGCGTATTGTCCATCACCGCGAGGTACAAAGGCTCCCGCGGTTCCAAGTGTCCAATACAACCGTGCAAAACACCGTCCTTGGTCAAAGTCACGAAACAGGCCTTGTTTTCGAGGAATCTCGCCGGCAGATCTTCGGTGGTGGGCGCCACCGGAGGCGAATGGGTATCCGCCACGACCTGGATTAAGACCCGGCGCGCTAATTCCAGCAACGACGTTTGCTCAGTGGCGGAGAGCTTCCCGGAGGAGGGTTCGGAAGCAGGCAGCAGGTAATCGGTTGCCACGCCATCCTGGCCACCCCTGCCAGGATCGCGGTTGCGGACATCGTCGTCTATCGCCTTCGGCCCCTCTGGTTTGGCCGGGTGTATGGGGGAAGGCATCGAGATGTTGCCGCAGGCTTCCTGGGACTTCGGATCGTCCATATTCATATCACGATGAAGAACGCGTTGCCATCGATCCAAGGAATACGCCCTTGCGAGCAAATGTCAACCCTCGGTCGGATCGGCAAACCGTTGCGGCAGAAACTTGCCCCGCCGGGATGCCGGCGTGGCGGACACGGTAGCAAAATACGCCGATTCGCGCTTGACGACACGTGCGCTCCAGGTCATCTTCATCGCATGGCTTCCACTTCAGCTTGCTGGAGTTATCCCGCGAAGCCTGCAAGGGGGCCTGGAGGCCCCCTTCCTTTTTCTAAACCTCAACTACAGTCCGATCACACCTGAAGCCTGAAATCTCCCGCCCTCTGGGCTGGCGCTGGCGGTCACCGATGGGGATGATGATGGAACAGGCTGTGCGGTTTTTCCAGGCCATGGGCCAGCATCAGCTTCTCATCGGAGAGGATCGGCAATGCCGGCCCATCGGCCACCAGGCGGCCCTCGTCCAGAATCAGCACCCGGGAACATAGGTCCACCGCAAGCTCCAAGTCGTGCGTGGCGATAATCTTAGCGCCCGGCAAGCCCCGCAGGAGGGCCTTGAACTGGCGCCGACCGCGCGGGTCCAGGTCGCTGGTGGGTTCGTCCAACACCAGCACACTGGGTTGGCAGGCGAGCACGCCGGCGAGGCAGACCCGCCGCTTTTCGCCCTGGCTCAAGCGGTGTGGTTCGCGGTTCTCGAACCCAGCGACTCCGGCTGACTCCAGGCATCGCCCCACCAACGCCGCCAATTCGGACCCCTCCATACCCAACTGGCTCGGCCCAAAAGCAACATCCTCGAAAACCGTCGCCGAGATAAGCTGGTCTTCTGGATCTTGAAAGAGCAAGCCGACCCGTTGGCGGATGTGACCCAGGGCCTCCGCTACGAGCGGCTGGCCGTCGATCCAGATGCTCGGCTCCTTCGGCGGACGCTCGGGGAGTAGTCCGTTCAGATGTAAGAGCAAGGTGGACTTCCCCGCCCCGTTGGGACCAAGTAACGCCACGCACTCCTCCGCAGCCACCGTGAAGGCGATACCGTCCAGCGCCACCATGCCGCGCGGGTAACGGTACGAAAGGCCGCGGATCTCGACGGCCGGCTTCATTTCCACCCCCGGGCCGTCATCGCCAGATAGATGCGCTCCGCGCGATCGGCGCTGCGGATGAAAAGCTGTCCGAGCACGGTGGCGAGGCTGCGCCAGATCACCCGCCGTCCACCCCCGTAGGTGCGGCTCGCCCGGGCACGCTCCATCCGCCGTGCCTCCTCGCCCAGGACCGGCAGATAGCGGCTCATCAGCGCCAAGGTCGCCAGCATTACCGCTGGCAAACGCAGCCGCCGCAGTACCCGCAGTATCTCGTGGAAGGGCGTCGTCCAGGTCAACAGGAGCATCGCGGTCACACAGAGATTGCTCTTGAGCAGCACGGCCAGGCACACCGGGCGGGTCTCCGGTGAAAACAGGGACAGGATCGCGATGCCGAGGATGAAAAATTCCGCCCACAACAACCGCCGGAGCAAGTAAATCGGAGACACCCGGCAGGCGACGACCGCCCCCAAAAGGATCGCCGCCGGAACGGCATACAGCGGATCGGGCTTTCGCGGCAGCAGCACCGTCAACAAGACGGCGGCAAACGCCAGGGCCAGTTTGGCCGCGGGCGGAACGCGACCAACTCGTCCGCATCGCATGGGCTCAGCCCTGGGAGTTTGCATGATCTTTGCGCGCGGCAAGTTTGGGCACCAGTCGCGACGCCAGCAGCCAGGCGCCAATAAATGCCACGAGAATGCCCGCCACGCCCGCCAGCGCGGTGGCAGTCGCGGCCGAACGGATGAAGGGCAGATGGTAATTGCCCAACGGTGATGGGAACAGGGGCCCGGCAGCCCGGTGCTCGAAGCCGAGCGTCTTGGCCACCGCTTCCAACCCATCCGACCAGGGGCACGCCAAGGGCGCCACAAACACCGCCAAGCCTAAGGAGACCAGGAGGCCGTAGCTGAGAAACCCTGAACCTCCGACCCGCTGCTGGCCTCCCCAGCCGGCCACTAATTCGGGCCGGGCTCGCAGCACCGCCGTCAACACCAGCCCGGTCAGGAGGCCCTCCCCAAGCCCGATGAGAATATGAATGCTCGCCATGGCCGGGAAAGTCACCCCCCAGGGGGCGGTCCCAGAGCAGGCGATCTCCCCCGCGCACGTCAGCGAGGCCAGAACGGTACCGAACCAGGCTGCGAACGAGGCCGCAAACAGGGTAGCGCGGTTGGGCTCCATCCAAGGCATCCGCTGAAACAGGCGAAAAACAAAATACCCCCCCCAGACATTCACTATCCCCATATTGAATACGTTTGCACCCAAAGCCAGCAAACCGCCATCGTTGAACATCAGGCACTGCACCATCAGCACGCAAGTCATCACAATGACCGCCGCCGCGGGCCCCAGCAGCACCCCGGCGAGCACCCCACCCACCAAATGTCCGGACGTCCCCGCAAGCACCGGGAAATTGATCATCTGCGCCGCGAAAATGAAGGCTGCCGCCAGCCCCAACATCGGGGTCTGCCGCGGTGCCAGCGTCTGTTTGACTTGGCGCAAAGCCAACGCGATCCCCGTCCCCGCCGCACCAGCGGTTAACAGGGCCGTTTTCCCATCCAGAAATCCATCCGGCAGATGCATGTTGGTTCAACCAGCTCTTCCTCCGGGCCGCGACCGCGAGTACTACGCTCGTTACATAAAGTGTTACGCGAGAATACCCACCCCCGCAAGTGCGAAATGGGAGCGCGGCCAGGCCGGCATCAAGCCCCGGTTCGCGGGCTTTCCCGAAAGCGGTGGGAACAGCTTGTCCCTTGCCCAGGGCCGGAGTCCAACCGGTCCCAGCCCCACATTCCTCGGCGCTACTTGAGTTTCTTCACCAGCACCTTTGAATTCCGTCCACTCTGCTCGTATTTCTCCCTCCGGGAGGGCGGGAGGTCGTCGGGCGTTCCTTCCATGAAGCCGCCCTTCGATTGAAAGTAAGTGAACGCCTGGGTCGAAAGCGACACCAGCGTGCTGAGCCCCATCTCGCGAGCCCGATTCTCCACAAACTGGATGAGCTTCCGTCCGATGCCCATGTTCTCATGCGTGGAACTCACGTAAAGGCACGCCAATTCACCCTTTCCCTGCTCCGGGTAAGTGTGCAATGCCACGCACCCCACCGGGTTGCGATCAATCTCGAACACGTAGTAGTCGCTGATCTGTTTTTCCAGCATCGAGCGCGTCCGCTTCATCAACTCCTCGCTCGCCACTGAATCCTTGGTCAGATTCAGGATGACACGCACGTCCTTCTTCAGAGCGCGGCGGATCTGTTGAAACTCGTTCCCGTAGATGAGCGTCCCGACGCCTTCGTTGGTAAAAACCTCCGCCAGGAGCCCCTCCTCCACCCGGCCGTTGATCACATGCACCCGATGAACGCCCGCCTGACAAGCCGCGACCGCGTGGATCGCCTTCGACACCACCGCAGGCTCAATGTTCCCTCGTTGCAGCGCCAACACCGATTCCAAATCCGCCAACGGCATTTGCCGGATCAGGCGGTCCCCGACCCGGATGCCGTCATGGGTAGTGATAAAAATCAGTTTGGCCGCCTTCAGCGCTACTGCGGCTGCCAGCGCCACCCCATCGGAATTTACCCGGTAGGTCCGCCCATTCCCGTCGAAGCCGAGCGGCGGCAACACGGGGATGATCCCGCTGTCCAGCAACTTTTGGCAGAACTCGACGTCCACCCGTTCCACCTTGCCGGTAAACTGTTGGTCCACCCCGTGCAGAATCCCCACGGGATGGGCCGTCACCGCATTCGTGCAGGCTGCCCGCAGGTCGTTGGCCGACAGTCCCTCGAGAATCTCGTGGGTCAGACGATTCGCGGCCGTAAGCGCCAGCCTCAGCGTCGCCTCATCAGTGATCCCGGCGCCATCCAGGTTCGATGGCTGGATTCGCTCCGACTCCGCCATCGCCTGTATCTGCGCCGAGGCACCATGCACCAACACCACCCGAATGCTCAATGAGCGCAGCACCGCGATGTCCGTCAACAGATTGACGAAATTCTCATCGGTCACCACCGCTCCGTCGACGCTGATAATAAACGTCTTTTCCCGGAATTGAGGAATGTAATGCAGGATCCCCCGCAGATCGGTCAATTTCACGTCAGGTCAGTTCTTTTGTTCCCATTTGCACTCGCCCCATATAACTAAGCGGTTCGCCTCCGAATTTAAACAAAAAACTCCCAGGCAATCCGCCCAAGGCCTCGACCTAGGCAGCGATGAAGGCTGCCACTCGCCAGGCCATGTTGGCCTCGGCTCATCAGGTCGCTAGCCGCAAAAACTCGATCCGGTGATTGGCCTCGGGATGCCGAGGCGACGGTCCCGCCGCCAACATCGCGATCGAGCCCTTTACCCCTTTCTCCCGAAGCCAGCCCGAGGCGAAACGACCCCAATCGTCCAGGTCGCCGCCGACCTCGACCGCTTGCACCCCGTAGGAAAACAGCAGCGCACGGCACACCGCCGGTTGCGCGCTGACGGCGACGATCCAGACGCCCGGCTTGAATCGCGAGATGAGCCGAGCCGTCGCCCCGCTTCGGGTCGGCACAAACACCGCCGCACAGGGCACCGCCTCCAACGCATGCTCGACCACGGAGGCGATTGCTTCGGCCTCGGTTGCGGGCGTTCGAGCCAGAGCCGCCGCCCGCAGGTCCCTCAGCGTCGCCTGTGGCCGGCCGGCTTCCGTCGCCGCCGCGATGCGTGCCAGCATTGTCACCGCCTCCTCGGGGTACTTTCCCATCGCTGATTCCCCCGACAGCATCAGGCAATCGGTCCCATCCAGGATGGCATTGGCCACGTCCGTCGCTTCGGCGCGCGTCGGCAGCCGGCTCGTGGTCATGGACTCCAGCATCTGCGTCGCCGTTATCACCGGCTTCCCGGCCAGGTTCGCCTTCGCGATGATCTCCTTTTGCGTCAGGGCGATCCGCTCGATGGGCACCTCGACCCCGAGATCGCCCCGGGCCACCATGATCCCGTCCGCTGCTTTCAGAATTGCGTCAAAATGAGCCAACGCCCCTGCGCGCTCGATCTTGGCGATAATGAAGGGTTGCTTCCCGCGTGCCAAGGCCGCTGCTCGGACCGCCTGAATATCCGCCTCCGTTTCCACGAAGGACTGGCTTAACGCGTCCACCCCGTGATCCAGGGCGAACTCCAGGCACGCCCGGTCGTGGTCCGTGAAGGCGCTGATACCCAGGTCGATACCGGGCAAGTTCAGGCCCTTGCGCGAGCGCAACTCGCCGCCCACCGACACCTGGCACCGCACCTCAGCCCCAGCCACGGCTTCGACCTTGAGTTGCACCAGCCCATCGTTTAGAAACAAACGGTCGCCCGGCTTCACCACCTGTGGCAATCGTTCAAAACTCACCGACACTCGCTCCACAGTCCCCTTCACCTCATCGGTAGTCAGCGTGAACGTGTCGCCAGGGCGCAGGTAAATCGGTTCCGGATCGATGCTCCCCAGCCGCATCTTGGGCCCGGGCAGATCCGCCATGATGGCCACGCGGCAGCCCGTGGCCTGCTCCGCCGCGCGCAACCGTCCGATGCGCGCCCCATGGGCGCTGAAATCGCCATGGGAGAAATTCAACCGGGCCACGTCCAACCCGGCTCGCATCAACCGCTCGAGCATCTCGGGCGCGTCGCAAGCCGGGCCGATGGTGGCAACAATCTTGGTTTTGTGATCGGGCAACATGGTTCCAAATCGCGGGCCATCCGTCCGGACCGCCCAACGCGCCGCCAAGGTGTCTGCGCCAGCCCCACCAGTCAAGTTCAGTTCAGCTTCACCTCGAACATGGTGATCCCGACCTTCGCCCCAAGCCGTTGTCGCGACCTTTCGGGGAGGGGCCCGCTCGCCGTAGCTATAGCAAACAAGGGCCCATCCCGTCCATCCTGTCTCCGTCTCCAAA
>TBL_comb47_HYPODRAFT_10001439_pt1 | contig 31039 bp, 24 predicted proteins | sample TroBogypolimnion_40_FD_10682 | JGI IMG/M metagenome (IMG submission 10682) | reverse complement strand
AGACTGGGAAGACTGGGAAGACTGGGAAGACTGGGAAGACTGGGAAGACTGGGAAGACTGGGAAGACTGGGAAGACTGGGAAGACTGGGAAGACTGGGAAGACTGGGAAGACTGGGAAGACTGGGAAACCGGGAGCAGGTGTCCAAAATCTGCGAGGCAGGTGTCCAAAATTAGGGTGGTATGTGTCCAAAATGATTTGGTTGTAGTGCCGCCCGTCTCGGACGGAATGGTCGGTCTTTGGAGGGTTTGCTCCGTCATAACCGGGATCAGAAACGGTTGCCACAGAGGGCAACCCGCCAGCGATAGGCTGTCCAAAATGTTGTTTGAAAATTATAAACGGTTCTGCTCAACGGCTCTCTAAATCACTCGGAGTCAGGTGTCCAAATCGGACGGTTGGTGACTAGCGAATGGTGAAAGCGTTCCGCTCGACGGCTCTCTAATCACTCGGAAATGCGGTCGGCTGTCCAGTGCTGGTCGCGGGGTGTCCAAAATGGGGAAAGAGAGTAGTCAGTAGTCAGAATGAAACAAAGACAGAACAAGAATCCGAAAAGCATTCTGCCCAACGGCACTCTAAACACTCGGAGTGGTTGTTCCGAATGGCTGTGTAAAGTTGCTGGATTTATTCTGACTACTGACTACTGGCTGTTCATGCGCTGTCCAAAATGTCCGGACGGATAAAAAGAATCCGGAAATTTTCGGAAAGCGGAAGTGCAAAAAACTCTTTCCGGGGGTATTTTATAAACCGGGCTTCAGGTTTTAAACGAAATATTGCATATTGGAATATAATGTCTGCAAAGATGACGAAATACGCGGTTTTACTGCTCAGTGCTGGAATTTTATGTCTCACCGGCTGCCGCAGTGAGATTAAGGAAGAGAAGCCGATTGCGCCGCCGCCGACTAAACAGCCGGAAAAGGAATTCAGCGGCAAACATGAAGCGGCAGCTTCCGGTTCTCCGCTGGAAACGCTGGCTAAAGTTACCTCCGGAATATCCGATAATCCGGCTCCCCGTGCCAGGTGTCTGAACGTTAATAAGCTGATTGTGCCGGAAAACGGAACCGGCCGGTTCCTGTCCAGTGACTGTTTCGTTACCCGCTGGAACATCCTCGGGCCATTTATTTATGATCCGGAAAATAATAAAGCCGCCGGATTCGCTGAAGTTGTCCATGAGCCGTTCATGCAGGAAGAGAAGGACCTGACCGGGGCCGAAAAGACCGCCAATCCCAACCTCGGCTGGCAACTGGCGCGTTTTGAATCCAGTAAATATCCCGGCGAGATTGACTTGCGGAAGCTGTTTAAAAACCAGGTCCGTTATGCGGCGGTTTACGCTGTAACTTATCTGGAATGCACCGGCCCGATGTCCAGCCTGATTCTCTATACCGGCAGTTCCGGTTTCTTGAAAATATGGATCAATCATAAGCTGGTGCATACTTATAATCAGTCGGTCCGCGAGGGAAAATGGGATCAGGACGCGGTAAAGGGCGTCAAGCTCCAGCAGGGCTTCAACCAGATCGTCGTCAAAAGCGTCAGCACCGGGGGCGAGAATTGGAATTTTTATTTCCGCTTGGCCTCCGAAAACGATCTCCCGCTCAAATTCCAGCCGGAATGAGCTCTTTTTAGATTTTCCGCTTGTAAATCTCCGTCCGTCATATCAATTATATATACAGATGTTTTTCAGGAGGGGATTAAATCGTGCTGACAATCAGAAAAATAGCCAAACTCGGCAGTGCGTACCGGAATTTCAAACGATACGAACAGATTCTTCAGGTACTTTTCAAATTCGGCTTCGGCGACATGATCCGGACCTTGAGACTGGAGAACTGTTTCGAGTTCGGAATGAATCTGTTTACCCGGAAAGACAGCAAATTTGAGGCCCGGAGCCGTCCGGAACGCGTCCGCATGATTCTTGAAGAACTCGGCCCCGCCTTCATCAAACTCGGCCAGATTCTTTCCACCCGCCCCGACCTGATTCCGCTGGAATATATCCAGGAGCTCAATAAACTTCAGGACAATGTTCCGTCTTTCCCCTATGAAGATGTTGAAAAAGTCATTGTCGCCGAACTCGGCAAAACGCCGGACAAACTGTTCATGAGTTTCGAACGCGAGCCGACGGCGGCGGCATCGATCGGACAAGTTCACCGCGCCGTTACCCTGGACGGCGAAGAAGTTGTCGTGAAAGTGCAGCGTCCGGGCATCCGGGAGATCATTGAAACCGACCTGGAAATCATGAACCATCTGGCCGTGCTGATGGAAAACAACCTTGAGGAAATGGCGATTCAACGCCCGACCGCGATTGTCGAAGAATTTGCCCGCTCGATTGAAAAAGAAATTGATTACACTATCGAAGCCTCCAGCGCCCGCCGGTTTGCGATGAATTTCGAGTTAAATCCGGATATCTGCGTGCCTCGGATTTTTCCGGAACTTTCCTCCGAAAAAGTGCTGACGCTGGAGTTTGCCAACGGCGTGAAGATCTCCGAACTCAGCAGCAGCCCATGTCCGGAGCAATACGATTTGAAGCTGATTGCCGCCCGCGGCACCGATGCCGTAATGGAACAGATTTTCATTCACGGCTTTTTCCATGCCGATCCGCATCCCGGCAATATTTTTATCATGCCCGACAACAGGATTTGTTTCCTGGATTTCGGCATGATGGGCAGTGTTTCCTCCCAGGAACGCCATGATTTCGCGCGCCTGCTCAACAACATCCTGAAAGCCGAAGAGAACAGAATTATTCAGGGGGTGCTCAAATTCGTCTATTACGAAGACGAGCCTGATTACGATTCGCTGCAACGCGATATCTGCGACATCATTGACCAGAACATTTATCGCCCGATGCGGGAAATCCAGTTGGCGCGCATCCTGGAACAGTTGATGAAAACACTCACGGTCAATGGCCTGCGGCTCAAGCCGAACCTCTATATTATGCTGAAAGCGTTAATCACGATTGAGACCATCGCCCGTGACCTGGACCCCGATTTGGAAATAATCGCTCACCTCAAACCGTTTGTCCGCAAAATCCGCATGAGGCATATGAACCCGCTGCGGCTGATGGCGAAAATGATTGACCCGATTGAAGACATGTTCCGCGCCCTCGGCGATATTCCCCTGAGCATCGAGAACATCCTCGAAAAAACCAGGAAGGGCAACCTGAAAATCGAGTTCGAGCATATGGGGCTCGAACCTTTGCTGCGCACTCTGGAAAGAATCAGCGATCATATCGCCTACTCCATTGTTCTGGCTTCGCTCATTATCGGTTCCTCGCTCATTGTCCTGTCCAAGATCCCCCCGCACTATAAGAACGTTCCGGTTATCGGAATCATCGGTTTTGTCATCTCCGGCCTGATCGGTTTCCGTATTCTCCTATTCCCGCACCATACCAAAAAGAAGTAAGTGAAGGCGGCTGACTAAAAGCCGATAACACGAATCTTCACCACTTCACGAGATGCTCCCGGTATGGTGTATTGTCAGCAGCCGGGGTGAAAATAATATCCTGAGCCATTCCGGCAGGAGTCAAAATATCTCTGAATTTGCAAAGATAGGAATAAGATGATAGTTCTTTCAGCGTGAAGAAGTCTTTAGGTTCGACACCTGTTGTCAGTTCGTCAAGTGTTAACGCATTTCCCGCATATCGCAAGGATAGGCGGTTGTCGCATGTCATTTTTGAATTGGCAGCCAAGTATATCAGTATCTCTGTATCGTGATTTCCAGTGCCAGTCAGGATAACCGGATAGACCGGTTCTTTAACAGGAAAACGGAGTATTAAAGGGGCGGCCAAGCCTTCCGATACGATTTCCGATGCTTTCTGCTCTTTGTCCGGTTTAATGTTAGCCACGACAAAACACCATCCTCTGGCAATATACGAATCAAATCCCGCCTTGTCTTCTTTGCCGAATTTGAAATTATTCTTGTTCAGCCAGGCAACCAAATCGGCAGAGTTGTCCGATTTCACGACTTTAACATCGAAAATGCCTACACGCTGTTCCTTAATCACATCAACTCCGGGGGAAGTACCAAGCGGGGTTAGCAGGAAGAAAAAAACGCTTGGGATGAGGCAGGCAAGCAGGCCATATATGGCGATACGTTCCAGTTTGCTTTTATTTCGCATAAACCATGACGGCAAAGTAACAACCGATGAAAGTCCGCAAGCTGCAATAATCAGTATTGACAGCCCGGCTGTTATAAGCATCAGTCCGCCGATAACAAATGGAATAACATATGTTACTTCAGGCCGGGAAACCCTATTCAGATACCAGAACATATTTGTTGCCACGTCGGCGGGCATACTGGCGATTTGCGGCTCTGCCGGAACAGGAACTACCCAGCCCAGAGACGCGTTAGTTGCAGTCTTCGGAATTTCGTACTTGCTCTGGAGAATGAGGGTTTCGGTGCCGTCTTTGAATAGAATCAGAGCGCGCTGATATGGAATCTTCGGCGGAACGCTTTCCCGCCAGTACATCTTGCCGTCAGCCATCACTTGAACGGCTATCGTAAGCAACAGTAAAACTATGCCAATGCTTCGTTTCATAATCTTTATATACCCCTTTTTCTACATTCTCATACTTAACATTAAGAGATTAAATCCGGCGAGGACAAAACAACTCAATGATGTTTTCTTCTTTCTTAATATCAGTGTACCTGATAGTAATAAAATTCCCAATGCAAACAATATTTTTGCAGCATTTCTGTACCACTCAGGATTCGCTATTCCATTAAAAATATTGGGTTCATCCAATCTCGTATGGCTAAGCACGTACCCGAAGTTAAACAGCAAGGCGGCACACAGAATAATCTTCGTTGCTCTTTCAAGCCAAATCCATTTACAGTTTGTTGATTCCGGTTGATTCATTCTTTACCTGTTTTAGGGGGCTGGTCACGATTAATGCGGCAGCGGAGTGGCTTGTCCGTCTTTCTTGTTTGCATTCACCAGTTTCACGATTCCCCAGATTGTTATTCCGACCCCGGCAAGCGCAAACAGCGCGGCAATGGCAAAACTTCCGAAAAAGAGGACTATAATTTTCAGCAAGTTCGAAGAAGAAGAAAAAGAAAAAATTCTTTCTTCATTACCGCCTGAAACTTCAATATCGACCTTGCCGACATTTTTCGTCTCGACATAGCCAATGCTCTTTCTGGCGTTGTCCCCGCTGTACGTCGAGTTGTAGGAGTTGCAGACAAAATCCAGTAATTTACCATTTGAATCTTTTATTTTGATTTCCAACCCGTCGGGAATGCTTTCTGAACGATTGTAACTTTTGCCTTTGTATATCGTCCGATAGTCATTCCAGAGATAATAACGCCCCGGTTTGTCAATGACAGCCTGGATTGTTCCCGGAACTTTGAATTGCACATCTTTCGAACCATCAGGAAACAACGGGATAACACAGAGAAATGGGATGACGAATGTTCCCAGGATAAAAAGCACACTGCCCGTGATAATTGTCTTGATTCCTTTTTTCATGTTATTCCCCCCAAAGAGTATTAGTCGCAAGATGGCGTTCAGGCATCAAGCTATCATAAATCCTTGACGTAACCTAATTGAGCGTCGTTGAAATTCAAGCACTGGGGAAAAACTTTCTTTCAGAGAAGAAATACTTAATCCGGAATTAATCCGCCTTGATTTTGCGGACAGACATCGTTAATATATTTATTTCGCATTGATAAAACCATATATATCGAGGTTTAAGAATGAGCTGGGGAAAAGTCATGTTGTTGCCGGTATTAACTGCCGGCATGGCGCTGTCGGTTTATTGCCAGTCAACCGAAACCAAAAGCATTAAGATTGAAGACATCGACAAAAATTTTCAGGCGGCCAAAGTCGGCAGCAAGGAAGTATGCTATTACGATGCTTTGCAGCAGCCTTTTGTCCTGAGCGGTTTTCCCTGGCGCGACCCGCAGAAAGTCTTCAACCGTCTTCCCGCGTCTTTTACTGAAAAAGACGTCAATCCCGGCGCGTTGTCTTTAGCGCGGCACTCCACCGGCGGCGCAATCCGTTTTCGCACCGATTCCCCATATCTGGCCTTGCGCGCCCAGTTGGCTTATTCCTCTGACATGAACCATATGCCCAGGGCCGGCAGCGCCGGTTTTGACCTGTATCGCGGAAGCGGCGCCGAGATCATTTACCGTCGGACGATTCAGCCAAACCGCGACCAGAAACAGCTTGAGATTATGATGGTTGAAGGAACTCCGAAGCAAATGACCGACTGGACCATTTTTCTGCCGCTTTACGGCAGCGCCTCCAAAATCGAGGTGGGCCTGGCGCCCGGCGCAAAAATTGAAGCTCCAACCCAGCAGGCGATAACCAAACCGGTTCTTTTCTACGGTTCATCAATTACCCAGGGCGGATGTGCGTCGCGTCCCGGCAATGCCTATACCACGATGCTTTGCCGGGCGCTGGACGCACCGCAGGTCAACCTGGGCTTCTCCGGTTCCGGCAAAGGTGAAATCGCGGTTGCCGGGGCGATTGCCGGACTTGACCTCGCGGCATTTGTCATGGATTATGATCACAATGCGCCGACCTCGGAATATCTGAAGCAGACGCATGAACCGTTTTTCAAAGCCATTCGCGAGAAACAGCCGGACCTGCCGATAATTATTATGTCCAGATGCAATTTCTACGGTTCCAAGGATGATATTGCCCGGCGCGATGTGATTCGCCAGACCTATGAAAATGCGGTAAAAGCAGGCGATAAGCATGTATGGTTTATCGACGGCGAAACCCTGTTCGGCAAAGAGGACCGGGATGCCTGTACCGTGGATGGTTGCCACCCCAACGATTTGGGGTTTTATCGCATGTATAAAACGGCGCTGCCGGTATTGAAAGAAGCGGTTAATTCCGATAAAAAAGCCAAGTAGTTTGACAGGGGACCGGTTTGAACATTGGCCTCTTCACCAGAATTCGCGGGTTGTTTCCTCTATAAATAACCTTGTCCGTTTTTTAACGGTCAAATAATTTGAATGTCCAATATCCGTCCCGCAGCCGCGGGATCCCGCTGGAGCGGGAGAATATCCAACTTTCAATAGAAAAAAAATACCGCTATCGCTCCTGCTTTATCTCGACAGTATCTATAGCTCTTGAATAAAATTGAAATCAGCTAGCCGGTTTTTTGAAGCAAGCGGCGAAAGCCTGGTTGAAGGCTGAATCAATATTTATGAAACGGTCTTGCAGATCGAAAGCCAGATGATTGTCTTTTGTATTCAGCCTTTCCTTCATCAGTTGGATATTTCTTGTTGGATATTGGATATTCGTTTCTTTACCCATAAATTCTAGAGGAGCCCCAAATATTGCGCGGGTCAAAGCCACTTGTCGAGGCATTCTTCAAATTGTTTCTTCTTCAAGGGCTTGGCTATATAATCATTCATTCCGGCGCTTGAACATCTGTGCATATCGAGGTGATCGCTTCCCGCGGTCAAGGCGATGATTGGAATTGGCGTGGCGGTATTTTGCGATTTTTCTAAGTTTCTGATTTCCGCGGTCGCCTGGTAGCCGTCCATCACCGGCATCTGGCAATCCATGAGAATCAGGCTGAATTCATTGCCGCGTTCGTGGAAAATCCGGCAGGCTTCCTGTCCGTTTTCCGCCATTTCAAATTTAAAGCCCCAGGATTCCAGGATTTCCCGCTCAAGCCGCTGGTAGATTTTGCTGTCTTCGACGATCAATATTTTTTTGGTATCTCTGGTCAACGCGGAATTTTCTTTTTCCGGCGGCAATGAAACATGCGATGTCTGCATGACATAGTTTTCTTTTTGCACCCTGGCATTTTTTACCGATTCCCCGCTGGAAACCGGGAATTCTATTTCAAAAGTAAACGTGCTGCCCAAGCCGAGTTCGCTGGTTAAAGCAATCGTGCCGCCCATCATGGTGACGAGTTGTTTGACGATCGAAAGCCCAAGTCCGGTGCCGCCGTAAATCCGTGCGGCGGACCGGTGCGCCTGAACAAATGCCTGAAATAATGTATGCTGTTTGTCTTTAGGAATGCCGACGCCGGTGTCAATGACCTCGAAGCGCAATCTGGCGGGTTTGCCGGGCGTGCAGTCAACACAGGAAATATTGAAGGCGACTCCGCCTTTGGAAGTATATTTGACCGCATTGCTGAGCAGATTTATGAAAATCTGGCGCAGTTTGGATTCATCCCCGACCAGGAATTGCGGCACTTGCGAGTCAATATTGATATCGAGCTGGAGTTTCTTGTCCGAGACTTCTTTGGCAAAGATGCTTGATGCAATATTGACTTGTTCATAAAGATCAAAATCAATATTTTCCAGTTCCAGCATTCCGGCGTCAATTTTAGAAAAATCGAGAATATTAGTTATTTGAGACAGCAGGGATTCCCCGACATTTTTAATCGTCTTCACATAATCTTCCAGCTCCGGCTCTAAAGAGGCTTCGGCGAGCAGGTCGGCAATTCCGATTATCGCGCAGAGCGGAGAGCGGAGGTCGTGAGTGATATTAGCCAGAAACAATCCTCGCGCTTCTTTGGCCTGTTCCGCCTCCTGCACCGCTTTTTCGGCTTCCTTTCTGGCATTGTACAAATATTCCTGAGTCTCGGATAACTCTTTTACAGTTGCCTTCAGTTGGCGATGTTTTTGAATGGCCGCATCGTAAGAAGAGAAAAACAGGTCGAGGATTTGCGACCGCTCGGCGGTGATTAAATGTTCCTGCCCGGCAAAAAAAAGATTTAACCCCAAAGACGACGGCTGGGATTCACGTAATTTCTGGTTTAATAAAATATAACTGATCCTGGAAAGCAAGTCGGATTTTTCAAACGGCTTGGTGATGAAGTTATCCGCTCCGCTTTTTAAGCCTTCGATAATATCATCGGGAGAAGCCAGGGAAGTCAGCAGTATTATCGGAATGTTTTTGGTGCGTTTGTCGTTCCGGATTAAACGGCATAATTCATAGCCGTTGATATCCGGCATGACAATGTCAGTAATAATAATGTCCGGGCAAAACTCTTCCAGATGCGCTTTTGCTTCCAGTCCGCCTAAAGCGACTGTAACCTCATAGCCGTGTTCAACCAGCAGATTCTGGAGACTCATAGCTTGAATCTTGCTGTCTTCAACTACCAGAATCTTTGAATTTTTACTCATTCACTTTCTCTATGTAATTGCTCATCTGATATAACTTTTTTTGGTTTTTCAAAAAAATTGCTTCTCATATTATATTCGAAAGAAATGCAGAATACAATATTTTTTTCAGGACAATATAGTTTATTTATTTAATAAATCCACCGGCAAGCCATAACTCAGGAATAAAGCGTTGTGTTCAAAAAATCTTTAATCTCGTGGTTTGAAAGGTTATTAGTTGCAGATAAAAGCCTTGCACAGAGGCTATTTAAATTGTAAAAAGTCAAAAGCGGGTTAAATTTACAGATGCGAATGTTGGCAGAGCGCCGCAATGGTTAAAGATGGAGAATCGCATGAAGGTAACGTCAAAGATCTGTATGACGAAGGATGTCGGAACTAACGGCAATCTTTTCGGCGGCAACATGCTGGCGTGGATGGATGAGGCGGCGGCGATATTCGCGCAGCAGATTACCGGAAGAAATGTTGTTTCCGTGCGTTTTGCGGAAATCATTTTCAAAAAGCCGGTAAGGCAGGACGACATTATTGAGTTTTATTGTGAAAAGATAAAACAAGGGCATACGAGTGTCACTTTCGACATTTTTGCCGTTGTCAAGGATGAGGAAGTGTTCCGCACTGAATGTACGTTTGTCGCGGTAGATAACAATGGGAGGAAAACCCCGATTGAATGGCCGGCAGAGAAGTAAAATCTGTGATCTCATGTATTTTTATTAAAAAAAATTAAAAACCGCTTGAATGTTTCACAGAATAAATACATTATATTTTTTTTGTTCCTGATGAGATATGTCCGTGCCGCAGGCGCGGGCTTAATTTAATGATTAATATGGAATGGTAACATTATGGCTGGAAACAAACTGGTGATTGTCGAGTCTCCGACCAAAGCGAGAACGATTGGCCGTATGCTTGGCGCCGAATACACGATATTGGCTTCAATGGGACATGTGCGCGACCTTCCAGAGCGGTCTATCGGAGTGGATATCAAGAATCATTTTGCGCCGATGTATGTAGAGAACCCGCGCAGCGCGAAAGTGGTGAAAGAAATCAAAGCCGCCGCGAAAAAAGCGGACAGCGTTTATCTGGCCCCCGACCCTGACCGCGAAGGGGAAGCCATTGCCTGGCACTTGCAGGAATTGCTCAAAGGAACATTCAAAGGCAAATTTCAACGGGTGGCTTTCCACGAAATTACCAAAAGCGCCATCGAAAAGGCATTCCAGCATACCTCTGAAGTCAACATGAATCTGGTTGATTCGCAGCAGGCCCGCCGGGTGCTTGACCGGCTGGTCGGTTATATGGTCAGCCCGCTGCTCTGGTCGCAGGTGGAAAAAGGCGCCAGCGCCGGGCGCGTGCAATCCGTGGCCTTGCGCCTGATTTGTGAGCGCGAACGCGAAATCCTGGCATTTCAGCCGGAAGAGTTCTGGAATCTGTCGGTGCTGCTGCAAAACAAAGCAGGAGACGAGTTCGAATCCAAACTCTTTAAAATCAATGATGACAAATTCAAAATCGGCAATGAAGAAAATGCGCTGAAGGCGTTTAACGCCATCCAGCAGGGCAAAGATTTCAAAATAGCATCGGTGGAATTCACCCCGAAAACTCGCAACGCGCCGCCGCCGTTCACCACCAGTACATTGCAGCAGGCGGCGAATAACCTGTTGAAATTTTCCGCCAGCAATACCATGCGCATCGCCCAGCAGCTTTATGAAGGCATTGATCTCGGTTCCGGCTCCGCCGGTTTGATCACCTATATGAGAACCGACTCGGTGATCGTGTCCAAGGAAGCCCAGCTTGCCTGCCGCGATTTCATTGCCGGCGCTTACGGCAAAGAATATCTGCCCGGCAAGACGAATCTGTTTAAAAGCAAAGCCGGAGCGCAGGAAGCGCATGAAGCGATCCGCCCGACGGACGTGACCCGCACCCCGGAATCGCTGGCCAAATATCTTGACGCCACCCAGTTGAGACTGTATACCCTGATCTGGAAACGTTTTGTCGCCAGCCAGATGGCCCAGGTCGAACAGCGCCAGACAACGGTTGATACCGATGTCAAAGGCACCGACGGTAAAAAATATACTTTCCGCGCGACTGCGCTGGTCACGGTATTTCCCGGCTTCATGAAAGTTTACGATGTGATAAAGGCCGAAGAAGGCGGCGAAGAAGTCGTTGAAACCCCTTCAGAAGTTCTCGGCAGGTTGCAGCAGGGCGAAGCATGCTCATTGAAAAAAGCGCAGAAAGAGCAGAAATTTACCGAACCGCCGCCGCGTTTCACGGAAGCAAGCCTGATCAAGGAGCTTGAGACCAACGGCATTGGCCGTCCGTCAACCTATGCCACGATCATTCAAACCATCCAGACCAGGGAATATGTGGCTAAAGACAAGGGCAAGCTCTGCCCGTCGGAACTCGGTTTCAGGGTCAATGATTTTCTGCTGGCTAAACTGCCGGACCTGATTGAAGTGAATTTTACCTCCCGCATGGAATTGCACCTGGACGAAGTTGAAGAAGGCAAACTGGGCTGGACCCGGATGCTGGATGATTTTTATGCGAAATTCGCCAAATGGCTGGATGCCGCCAAAAACGCGGGTTCGCCTGAAGTCAGCAAAGCCGCCGCGCTCGTCAACATGCTCAATCAGGTAACATGGGCGCCGGCCGAAAAGAGCGGACACCGCAGCTATGACGACAAAAAATTCTTTAATTCAGTCCGGGAAAAATTCGCCACGGACAATAAAATCACCGCCAGGCAGTGGGACGCCCTGATTGGACTGGCGGCCAAATATTCCGTACAGTTGCCGGAACTTCATTCAGTCGCGGACAAGCATGGCTTCAGCAGTGAATTGGCGACCAAATCCGAAGAGGTTAAAGTCTCCGAGGAAAGACGTTTGCAAAACACCGCCACCGCCGATGACAAAAGCAAGTATGTGCAGATATTTTCCGCGTTCTCCGGGGTAAAATGGGAACCGCCGCAGAAAAATCGCGGCAGAGTTTACGACGATAAAAAATTCTTTGATTCCCTGAAGAAACAGGCGGATTCCGGCAAAACCCTTTCCGATAAGCAATTAAATGTGATTGCCAGGTTCGCGACAAAATACAAAGACGCGATTCCGGCATTCGAAACACTGACCGGCTTGCTGGGCATTGTGCCGGAAGGGGAAAAAAGTGAAGCCGCCGCCCCGGAAGCGAACAGCGAAACCAGCGCCTTGTTAAAAATTCTCGCCGCCGTGACCGAATGGGAAGAGCCCGCGAAGAAAGGCAGCAGGACTTTTAACGACAAGACGTTCTACGAATCGCTGGCCAAGCAGGCGGAAAGCGGCAGGCAGTTGAGCCCGAAACAGCTATTCGCGCTGAAGAAAATGGCAAACAAGTATTCCGGCAATAAAGAAGAATAAATCCTCTTTCCGGTTTTATCTGAATTTCAGCGGCAGATTCATTTTTCCGCGATCTGCTGCTGATAAAGCGCCACGTAGTCATCGACCATCTTTTCGGACGTAAAAGACAGATCCGGACTGGAAACCGCGCCGTTGACAATCTTGCCGGCAATCAGTTCCGCCAGCATCGCCGGCGGCTGGTTTTTGAAGTCGAAAAACGTTCCGTTGGGGTAATTCCGGAGGAGTTCTTTCAGCGGGCCGATTTCGCTGACGATTACCGGCACGCCATGCGCCATCGCCTCAATCAGCACCAGCCCGAAACCTTCATAGCGGGAAGGCATCACAAACAGGTTGAACGCCCCGATGCAATTTGACGCGTCTTTCCGGAAACCGGGCAGCGCCACCAGGATATTATCGGGAGCGCCTTTCGCCAGGAGTTCCAGGTTGTGACGTTCAGCGCCTTCGCCGATAATCACCAGCCCCCACTTTTCTCCGGGCGGAACATGTCCGGAAAGCTCAGGCAGCGCTTTCAGAAGAATATCATAACCTTTCTCATGCCCCAGTCTTCCGACTGAGCCGAAAACCGCGCTGCATCCGGCAAATCCCCAGGCATTCCTTAACTCTGCGATTTCATCCGCGCGCAGCCTTTTGGGAGCGACAATCCCGTTATAAATTACCGGCATTGATTTTGATTTCACATGCATTTTCGCGGCGTGAAAATCGCGGGCAGCCTCGGAAACCGCAGTCTGGACATCACACAGCATGAGCGTAAGGTGGTCCAGGAAAAAATACCATGACTTGTCCTTTCTGGATTCCATGGTGTGAACGGTGTTAATCAGCTTGTATCGCGCGCCGAGCGCGTTCAGGCGGGTCACCAGATTCGCATGAATCAGGTGAGAATGCACCACGTCCGGCTGGAGCCGCCGGAGCAGTGATTTCAGGCGGAAAATCCGCCACGGGGCGGATTTTGTCAGTTCCAGGGATTCAATGCCGACATTATGCTCAAGCAGGTCATGAATAATAACCGACTCGCCCGGCAGCGGCGACAATGAGACGACCGTCACTTCGTGGCCGCGGCGGCGCAGCCCGGCGCAAAGCTCGGCCAGCACCCGCTCCGCTCCGCCCGGACGCAACTCGGTTATTACTTGAACTATTTTCATAAGGCTTAATTATATCTATGTTTTGAATAATTGAAACTATATTTTCGTTAAAAAGCTGAATTTCCGTTTATTTATTTCCGCAATACGACAAAACTTCGTTTACCGTAATCTCTTTGTCGCGTCCGTCCAGGACAAAAGCTCTCCTGCCCAGCGGAATTAGTTCCGCCGGGTCTGTGGCTTTAAAAATCATCACGGTCAGGCAATGCTCAAACGAAGCCGCAATATGCCCCAGTCCGGAATCGCCGCCAACAAAAATTACCGCCTTCTCCATCAGCGCGAAGACTTCCTTCAACGTTCCGGCAAAGAAAACGGCGCGCCCGGCCCCGGCCCGATCAACAATCCTGCCGCATTCCGCCTTATCTGTTGACATCCCCAGGACGATTATCTGAAACCCGTCAGCCGACAATGCCGCCGCGAGACCGGCAAAATTATCAATGCCCCATTCCTTTGCCGCCCAGCCGGTCTTCGGCGCCAGCAAAACAATTGGAACATCGGGCAGCAGGGCGTTCCGCTTGCAGACCTCTTCAAAGTTTAGAGCAGTTGCCGGCGGCTGTGGAAATTCCGCCGGAGCGGAGATCCCGCCGATCTCCTGAATCACCTTCAGCAGCCGTTTCCTTTTATGCGGATTCGGGAGAATCCGGATGGAATAAAGCGCCCCCAGTTCATCACCTTCAAAGCCGATGGAGTATGCCGGTTTCAGCAGCCGCGCAAACAATGCGGAATAACGGTTGCCGGTCAGGTCTATCACCAGATCAAAATTCAACGGACGATATTTCCGGGCAGCGGCAATCAGTTTAGTCCACGAAAAATTTTCCCGTTTGCGGTCGCTGATTACTTCCGGAACCAGATGAATGTTCTCCGGAGCGATCATCCGGTAAAAAAGGTCCGCAAAATCCCGGCGCAGAAAGATATGGATTTCCGCATCCGGGAACCGCTGCTTCAAAGATGGAATGGTTTGGGATGCCCAGAAGGTGTCGCCAAGCCAATGGCACGCGATCACTCCAATCCGGCCCGGCTGTTCCGGCATGCATTTTTTACCCCGGAGCTGTCCAAGGCATGTCAACACCGTATTAATAATTTTCTTTAAAACCGTTTTCATCGGGAACAAACCGCCTTATTATTAGCAAAACTTAATATAATCTCCTGTAAATGCGATACAATACCGCCGCCGGTTATTCGTGAATATTCATGTTTTGAGTTTACATTTTGCGAAAATTGCGCTATCGTTTAAGGTGCTCTCTTGTTTTAATTTTACGAGCAAAACAGAAATGAAGGAAAAATGAATATTCAAAAAGAGTTCAAATTATTTAGCTCGGCGGTTTCAGGTTTCTGCGCCGCCGTCTTGCTGTTCGCCGCCGCCGGTTGCGGTCCCTCCAGCAAACCGCCGCAGAAAGAGAGTGAAAATTCGATAACAGTTCTTCAGGAAAAAGCGTTTACCGGCGATACTGACGCAATGATTGAACTAGGCAGAACGTTTTTATCGGACAATAACGATGTCGAAATCAATTATGCGGAGGCACTGAGATGGTTTGAGGCGGCTTCCGCCAAAGGGTCGGCTGAAGCCATGGCGTATTGCGGTTATATTCACTACCACGGCGGATATGGCGTGGAAAAAGATAAACTGAAAGCCCTGTCTTATTATAAAGCGTCCGCGGAGAAAGGCGACAGTCTCGGACAATTTTTCTACGGACTGAGCTTCATGAATGACGGCAATCAAGCCGCCGAGCTGACATGGCTTGAAAAAGCCGCGGAGCAGGGCTTGTTGAACGCTCAATTAGCGCTGGGCGATCTTTATTATGCTAAAAATTCCGACTCCGACTCCGCCAACGCCGTCAAATGGTACAAACGGGCGGCCGATCAAGAATGTCCGGGAGCCATGAATAACCTGGCTTACCTTTGGGCGGAACAGGGCAAAGAATTGGACAAAGCGCTGGTTTGGGCGGGAAAAGCTGTCAGCCTGGAGCCGAATAATGGAGCATTCCTTGACACGCTTGGCTGGGTGCTGTTCAAAAAAGGCCGGTATGCGGAAGCGCTGGGGCGACTGACAGAGGCGGAAAAACTTAATTCCGAAGATGCGAACATCCTTGACCACCTTGCAGAAACGTGTCTCAAACTCGGCAAAAAAGCGGAAGCGGCTCAATACTGGAACCGCGCGCTCGAACAGTCCGTGAACCAGGAATTCAATGAAAAAATTCAACATAAATTAAACTCAATAAAGTAATTTGGAGGCGGCCATGTCATTTAAAATGAATGTTTCGATCACGCAGGACGCAGAGAGTTTGGTCAGCAAAATCAGGAATTGGATAGAACAGGAAGGCGGCACTTTCAGCGGCGACACCAATAGCGGCTGTATCGTCATTAAAACTTTTATGGGTACGGTTAAAGGCCATTATGTGGTAAACGGCAATGATTGCGAACTGGAAATCACTGAAAAGCCTTTTCTTGTTTCCAATGGAATAATTGAGTCAACCATCAAGGACGCATTGGAAAAAACCTGAAATTCAAAGAGGGGTACTCCGTATTTTTGCGACTGCGATTTATCGCGGAAATAAAACAGCGGGACTTTGCCGGTCCCGCTGTGCGATAGGATTACTAAGGATTTTGTTACAGTCCCTGAGTAGTTGTCGTCGTCCCGGAAGTTGAGGTTCCTGAGGTGGAAGTCCCGGAAGTAGTCGTCCCGGAAGTCGAAGTTCCTGAGTTATGTTTATTCATGGCCCGGTTTTCCCTGTGCTGTTCTCTTTCCTCCATCATTTTTGCCATATGAGCATCTTCTTTGGCCCATCTTTCCTGCAATTTGGAAATGAACATGGTCTTTCTGTTGTCCGGAATGTTGAGCGCTTGAATTTTACTGATTAAATCACTGCGCTGCTGAGCGATGTACGCCTTGATTTGAGCATGATACGCTTCCAGAAGGGCTTTAATCGGGTGGTCTCCGGTTGTGGCAGTCGTGCTGGTGGTGCTGACCGTGGAGGGCGCAGTGGTGCTGACCGTGGAGGGGGCCGTGGCGCCGACAGTGGAGCTGGTGGACGTGGTGGCGCCGATGGCTCCGCTGAAAGCGATTGATGAAATGAGTATAGCTGCGGCTCCGATGATTGTTCTTCTGCTGTTTGTTTTCATTTTTCGATTCCTTTCTTTTTCTTTTTTTTGTCTGTGCGATATCTTGCAAGCTTTGAACATTAAAACGAAAGAAACGTAAATTTATTGTAAAAGATATTAAAAATTAATTGTCAGAGCAAAAAAAAGGCAGGCGTTGAAGCGCCTGCCTTGGAATCAGTAACTGGAATCAGCCGACGATCAGCAGTCCGGCAACCATTGCGAAAATCGCGACGGTTTCGATGATGCCGATGATCATCAGGTAGTTGGCAAAGCCTTTGCCGGTTTCGCCGTAAGCGTCGCAAGCGGAAGCTCCGCATTTGCCCTGATACAGCGCGGAAAAGCCGATGACCAGACCTGCAAATGTTCCGGCAAGCATGATTACCACACCCAGTTCAGGTTGAGTCGCCACTTTGCCTTTCATTACGATCATCAGAATCAGGCCGTAAATCGTCTGCGCCAGCGGCGCGCCCGCAAACGTCAGCATCAGGAACTGTGCCGGTTTGTTCTGAAGGTAACATTTTTTCCAGGCTCCGATTGCGGCGCTGCCGGCAATACAGGATCCCAGGACCGACCCGACTGCGGAAAAACCGATAGCGGCATAACATCCTACAGTCGCCAAATCTTTTGTCAATTGCGCATCCATGATTATTCTCCTTTCAAGATGTAATCATTTTCTAGTTTTTTAAAAGGCTTAAATTGAAACCCGGCCCATTTCAGACCGGCATGATTTGAAAATTCCAGGGTATTCAACCGGACACCGTGAACCAGCACCGCCAGCAGCGACAGCGTGATGTTCATCACATGGCCGAACAATACGGTCACAACCGCCATCGGGATATACAGCCAGGCGGGCGAGGCATGCAGCAGCGATGCGCCCATGCCGTTGAAGCTGTCAGCGATATAAAACGCCGCCACACTGACGGCGAAGAGACGGATGTAGGAGAGCGTATCGACAAACGAACCGAGCGATTCCAGCGGGAAGCTGAATACTTCGGCGGAATCGCCCCAGTGGATAAAGCAGGTCAGGATCAGCAGGAATCCGATGATGTAAAGGACAAACATAATCGCCGGATACGGTCCCGGGAAAATAATCAGCCGCGTTGCCAGGATCAAGTTGCCGAACAGCACAAAAACCCAGCCAAGATGGCCTATCGCCTTTCTGGATTTCAAGTCTTTCATGGCTTTCAGAATATGACCGGTCGAAAGATGAAGCGCCGCCAGAATAAAGCAGACCAGTTCCATCCGCGAGTTTTTCAATTGAGAATTAATCTCTCCTTCATGGTTGCGCGGAGTCAGCCAGCCCAGCCCGATGGTTTCCATGCCGAACCAGGAACCGCATAACGCTCCCCAGACGATTGTGACGATGCTCAACAGGATAAACAGGTTGATCGGCAGCCGCAGCTTTTCGTTTTTGACGATGAATTTGGCGGCCAGGGCGGCGAGCAGAAAGAGAACGCCGTAACCGGCGTCGGTAAAGATGACGCCGAAAAAGATCGAAAAGAAAACCAGGAAACAGATGCTGATATCCGGTTCCTTATAACCGGTGGACAGTCCCAGAAAGTCAAAAACCGGCTGGACCATGCGGAAAAATTTAGGCAGTTCAACCAGGGTCGGGACATTGTCATCGGCCGTCGGGTCGTGCAAGCCTAAAGCCCAGCCGCTGCCGATTGCCGCCTGTTTGAGTTTAGCTTCATCCCTGACCGGGATGTATCCGGTCAGATAAGCGAGTTCTCCGTGCAGCGACATGCTGTCCCGGTTGCTCAGGAATTCTATCGTTTCGGAAATATTGAATCTGCATTGTTTCAGAATATCAAGCCCCAGCGACAGCGAGTACAGGCGCTCATCAATTTCTTTAAGCTTGGTTTCCTGTTCAAGAATTTCCGCTTTGAGCTGTTTGAGCCCGGAAATCTTCGGCAGCGTTTCCAGCGGAATGGTTGCCGGATCCAGCGGAGTTGTGGAGATTACCGCAAAAAGGCAGAATTTTTTGTCCTGATGAATTACTTCACAGACGAAATCGCTTTTTTCTTTCAGTTTCTGGAACTGGCCGGGCGTCGTGCCGCAGGGATATACATAAATGCCTTTATCCTCAAGCTGTTTCAGAGAATCTTCGGAAAACTCGCCCCACGGCTCAATAACTTCCAACTGGTGTTCCAGTTCGCCCAGCGCCCTGGCAACAGCTTGTTTTTCATCCATGAGCTTGAGCGTTTCCTGGACGATCAGGCGTCCGTCCGTCAATTCAAGCGGCTTCGCGCTGTGTTTATGCTTGATTTCGCCTAAGATTGCGGTGGCTTTATCAATATTCGTCATTATATGTCTGGCGTCGCCTTGTTCCAGGGTATCGCCCCGCTGTTCGAACTGGAGATGCATAATCCCCATTTCCCGCAGTTTTTTCAGCGCGGCTTCGCGTTCGGAGAACAGACAGACCAGAGTAACTTTTTTCATTGGAACGATCATGCTGCCGCCTCCTGAGATTTGCGTTTGGCGATCTTGGAACGGGCGACCCCGGCGGTGTCATTATTGCCGAGGGCAATTCGGATGACCCGGATATTTTCCCGGCACTCAGGTATTTTAACTTTTTCAAAGAGATTGACGCGCTGCGAGGTGGTTTTCAGTTCCCGCGACAGCAGCCGGAATTGCTCTTCGATAATTTTATGGGCTTCGTCCAGTTCGATGATTTTCTTGACGGCTTCCACGGCGTCATCAATCCAGGAGTCTTCCATAAACAAGTTGTATTCTTTAATCGAAAAACTGATGGATTTGAAAACCGGAACCTGAACGCCGCCGATATTGGCGGCGCCGGTTTCCACGCTTTTAACTTTAATGATCGCGGAAAGCAATTTTACCGCATGGGCGTCGCTGAAAAGACTGATCCATGACACAATATCTTTGCGCAGTTGTTCCGCGGCTTCTTCATTTTCGCGCAACCGGGCCTGGCTCTTGCGGATTTCCATCTGAAGCTGCTGTTTTTTCAACTGCAGCATCGGCAGAAAACGCATGAATTGCTTCAGCGCGTCCTGCTGAGACTTAAGTTCGGTTTTGGTCATCTTGATTTTAGCCATAGCGTCATCTCCCGGAATGGATTATTCCGGCCAATATTCCTTGATAAGGTTCATTCTGATACTGGTCTCGGTTTTGTCAAAACACTCGGCCAGGGTTTTCCAGCCCAGGTCCAGGGCCTCTTCCAGCGGGATATTTTTGGACAAATCCATCATGCGGTCTTCGAACAGCGCCCCGTATTTGAGCAGTTTGGTGTCCCACGCGCTCATCTGGAAACCCATCGACTGTTTTTCCAGCGTTTCTTTGTAATCGGCATATAACCGGATCATCGTGTCCATGATCGTGCGGTGGTCGGAGCGGGTATCGGCATTGACCTGCTGTTTAAGGCGGCTCAAAGAACCGAACGGCTCAATACGGCCGTGGCGCAGATAGAACTGGCCTTCGGTAATATATCCGGTATTATCCGGGATCGGGTGCGTAATATCGTCGCCGGGCATCGTGGTCGCCGTCAGAATCGTGATGGAGCCGGCGCCTTCGAAGTCAACGGCCTTTTCATATCTTGACGCCAACTGGCTGTAAAGGTCGCCGGGATAGCCGCGGTTTGACGGAATCTGTTCCATGGTGATGGCGATTTCCTTCATGGCGTCGGCAAAGTTCGTCATATCCGTCAGCAGCACCAGCACCCGTTTGCCTTCCAGCGCATAGGCTTCGGCAACGGCCAGCGCCATATCCGGCACCAGCAGGCATTCGACGACGGGGTCGGCGGCGGTATGAATGAACATAATCGAACGGGAAAGCGAACCTTCCTCGTCAAGCGTATTGCGGAAATAAAGATAGTCGTCATATTTAAGCCCCATGCCGCCGATGATGATGATATCGACTTCGGCCTGCAGGGCGATGCGCGCCAGCAACTCGTTATAGGGTTCGCCGGCGACGGAGAAAATCGGTATTTTCTGGGATTCGACAAGGGTGTTGAACACGTCAATCATCGGAATCCCGGTACGGATCATCTTTCTCGGAATGATTCGCTTGGCCGGATTGACCGACGGGCCGTTGATTTCAATTAAATTTTCATCTACCGGAGGACGGTTGTCCCGCGGCACGCCGCGCCCGTTAAATACCCTGCCGAGCAGATCTTTTGACGATGAAACCCGCATCGGGTAACCCAGGAAACGCACCTGGTCGCCGGTGTTGACCCCGCGGCTGCCGGCAAAGACCTGAAGATATACTTTGCGGTCCAGCAGCCGGATGACCTGAGCCAGGGAAGTGCCTCTGGCGCTGGTGACTTCCGCAAGGTCGTTATATGCGACATTATCGGCCTCGACGGTGATAACGTTACCTGCGATCTGGATAATGCGATGATATACTTTACGCATTGCTGTGCTCCTTAACTTTTGCGTCTATTGCGCTTTCAAGTTGTTTAAACTCGTCACTTCCGGTTTCGGAAAAGTTCCAGTCAAGGAAGTTTTGACGGAGTTCCAGGAAATAACGGCGGGCAAGGTCTTTGTCTTTAAAACCGAAATTCGTATTCATAACCAGGACCACTTTATTAAAGACATATTTCTGACGGTCCGCATCGGTGGCGCCGTCAACTTTATCGAAAGTATTCTGCTGGAGATAAACGTAGTCCAGAAACTCGCTCTTCAAGTATAGCATAAAGTCTTCGATGTGAGTTCCTTCTTCGCCGATAACCTTCATCATCTGGTTGACTTCATTGCCGCGCCGCAGGATCATGCGGGCTTTGGCAATGTCGGTTTTATTGACGATGCTCTGGTAATGGCTCCAACTGTCCAGCGGATGAATCGCCGGGAAACGGCGCGCGTCAGAACGTTCGCGAGAAAGCCCCAGGAATGCGCCGACGACTTTGAGTGTCGCCTGGGTGACCGGTTCTTCAAAGTTACCGCCGGCGGGGCTGACGGCGCCGCCGATAGTGACGGAACCGGTGGTTCCATCATTAAGTTTGACCAGGCCGGCACGTTCGTAGAAACCGGCAATCAGCGATTCCAGATAAGCGGGGAACGCTTCTTCGCCGGGGATTTCTTCAAGCCTGCCGGACATTTCGCGGAGCGCCTGGGCCCAGCGGGAAGTGGAGTCCGCCAGCAGGAGACAGTTGAGTCCCATCTGACGGTAATATTCCGCCAGGGTGACGGCGGTATAGACGGAAGCTTCACGGGCGGCAACCGGCATCGAGCTGGTATTACAGATAATGATTGAACGGTCCATCAGCGTGCGTCCGGTCCGGGGGTCGTCGAGATGCGGAAACTCACGGAGAATTTCGACGACTTCGCCGGCCCGCTCGCCGCAGGCGGCAATAATGACGACGTCGGCCTGAGCATGCTGGCTGAGCGCGTGCTGCAAAACGGTTTTGCCCGCGCCGAAAGGTCCGGGAGTACAGAAAGTTCCGCCGACCGCGACCGGGAAAAATGTATCAATAATGCGCTGCTGGGTAATCAGCGTATTTACCGGCAGCATTTTTTCTTTATATGCGGTAATCGGAATTTTTACCGGCCAGTTCTGCACCATGGTTACGTCGCGTTCTTCGCCTTTTTCATTTTTAACCCTGGCGACGGCGTCGTCGAGCCGGTAATTGCCAGCGGCTTTTACTTCAACGAGCTCCCAGATGCCATGCAAGCCGAAAGGCAGCATGATGTAATGTTTGAAGATTCCTTCCGGGACAAAACCGATATGGTCTCCGGCGCGCAGTCTGTCGCCAACTTTGGCCAGCGGCGTGAACAGCCATTCTTTTTCGTGGTCCAGCGGCGGCATGTAAAAACCGCGCTTTAAGAAAAAGCCGGTTTTTTCCGCCAGTTCGTCCAGCGGGTTCTGCAACCCGTCATAGACTTTAGTCAGCAGGCCGGGTCCCAACTCAACGCTGAGCAGTTGACTGGTAAAGTCAACTTTATCGCCGACCTTCAGTCCGCCGGCGCTTTCAAAGACCTGCAAATCCGCGCGATTGCCGCGTACCCGGATAACTTCGCATTTCAGGCGTTCATTGCCGATGTTGGCAAAGGCGACTTCATTTTGCGTTACGTTTGTGTCGAATTCCACGGTCAGCATATTGCCGTTGACCCCGACTATTCTTCCTGTGCTGGAGTCTTGCATCTCAAGTGTCTCTCCTGTTAATATATATGTAAGTCATTTAATTCTCTTCCGTTTTAATTTCGGCGGCGGACTGGCTTCTGTCATTGATGGCAGCGACAATCCGGTCAAAGTTCTGATAACCCTGTTCGTTCTTTCTGGACAGCCATTTCTCATGAATCAGCAGTCTCAACTTATAAATAAACAGTTTATTGACATCGAAATAATGGCCGAATTCAAGCTCATCCAGCCAGTGCCAGCGGATGCTGTCAAAATATTTTTCCCGTTCCGCCGGATTGGGTTTGGCATACGCTTCCTGGATGCCGCGGTCAATGTCGGAAACCTCGCCGGTTTTCGGCATGGCGCGGCTGGTATTTTCGCTTTTGCGGGCGGCTCTGTAGTCCGCCAGGCGCTTGCGCAGATTCTTTTCCAGTTCAAGCCACCGGGCCGCGCTGGAATCCGCGGGAAACGGATTGTCTTTTATCGCAACCAGTGAAACCGCGTCAAGCAATTGTAAATCTTTAGCGCTGACCTGCTCCTGGCATAAACGCCGGAACTCTCCGCTGTTGATAGACGGAGCTTCTTCCTGTTTAATAAAGGGCAAAGAACAAATCAGATAATAATACTGTTTCATATCGCGGCATCGGCTTTATTTTAAAAGATTACGCTTTGACCATTTCAGCCAGGCGCGGACCGACATAGGCGCAAATGATGTCGGCAATCGCGTTATCAGAGAAATCGAAAAAGACATTATCGCCGCTGACGCTGAATTTCAGTCCGGAATCAATATCCTGCCCGGCAAGAATCTGGGGAGACTGTTTAAGATTTTCCGCGAGTCCCGCCTTCAACTGCTTTTCCATTTCCGCCAGGTCTTTGGCCGCCACCAGCAGTTCCAGTTTAGGTTCAGCATCCGGGTTTTGGCTTTTATATCCTTCAACCATCTGCCGCAGCACGGAAGTCATGAATTCAGGAGTCATTGCCGCGCCGACATTATTTTTGATGACATTTTCCAGCCGGGATTGGAATTCCTGGCGCAGTTTTAAGATAATATCCCTGGCCGCTTGTGAAACCGCGGATTTGCCTCTCGCCTCGTTATTGGCGGCGTCGGTCTCAGACTGTTTTCTGATTTCCGCGGCTTCCTGTTTGGCGGCGTTGACGATTTCCTCGGCCTGCGTTTTGGCAGCCTGGATTATTGTGTTCTTTTCATCATCGGCTTTTTTAATGCCTTCCTGATGTATCCTATCTAAAAGCCCCTGCAGTTCTTCGGCCATATAAAACCTCCTGTTGGCAGGTGAATATTTAATTATAAAAAAAATCGAAAGACCGGTTCAAAATATATCTTGAATTGTAAATTGCAAGGATAAAATACAGAAATTTTATTTAAAAATTAAGCGCGTTCAGATCGAACTGTCGCGGCTGATGGCAGGCCGTCATAAAATGAGGATTCAGGGCGCTTCTTCGGAGATAGTTTTGGCATTTTTGGCGGCGATTGACGCATCCAGCCGTTTTTGCATTTTTTCCGCATGCTTGGCTTTCATTCTGCGGGCGAATCTGAGCGCAAAGATATAGCCCGGCGGGATGGCGATTGACGAAAGAACGGCCCCCCCGACCACATAGGGGATTCCGAGCTCCCTGCCTGCATTTACCAGTTCCGCCATGGACACGTTATTATAAAAGTCGGACAATACGGTTTTTACTTCCGCCATCGTCAGCGGGTCGCAAAGAATATAACCGCCCAGCATACACTGCAACGGATAAATAATTGGAATTGTGAATTCATTCGAAAGCGCAAACGTGACGCCGAACGCCGTGATTTTATTGCACCGGAAGATGAATGCCAGCAACAGGATAGAGACAGTATGCAGCCCGATCGGAATTAAAAGCGCGGCCAGCAGCCCGAGCGCCGCCCCGCGGGCAATGCATTCAGGGGAGCTTTCCTGGCGGAACAGCTTGATAAAATAGATGACGCATTTTTTCCAGCGCTGTTTAAGCCTGAGCCTCATTCTCTATCTCATTGGTTAATGCTAATTGCTTTTTTTACTACCCGGGAAGTCGGCAGGCGATAAAAATACCTCCGGACACTATTCCGCAAACGTTTCCCAACAACTTGCGGAACTCTCCGGGAATTCATGATCGCGTTGCTATATTATTCCTGCATAAATCGTTTTAGCAGTCTCTAACATTTCCATGCAGCTTTAAATTAATCGCTGAATTCAAAAATTTCAAATTTTTTAGGAGCTGTAAAGAAATAAACTTGACAAGTTTCGCGAAATATCCCGAAGTGATTTTGGGAATTGCCGGAGAGGCGCATACCTGAAGGTATGTAACGAACCGGCAAACCCGAAGGCATTCGGGAGAGTCGCGAAGATGTAAAGGTTATTTCTGGACGGCTCCTTAGGAAAGAACCGTGATTTATTAACAGGATCATCCCGCATGGGATGATACGAGGCGCGCCGCACAGGCCGCGATAAAATATAAGAATTTACGGGATGACTGTGAAAAGATTATTGACTTTTTTATATACCGTGACAAATTCATTAACTAATGTTCATGACTTTACAAGGCGCAATAAGGCGCACAGCGTGCGCACGTGAGCTTAGGAATTAACGCTGTTTTTCGCTATTGGGTTGAATAGCGATTGTTACAATTTTGTAATAATCGGCGAATGTTGTTACAATTTTGTAATTATTATTTTTACAATTTTGTTCATAGTTTAAGATTAAGCCAACTGGCTTTAGATATTTATATATGCATAAGTTATTGTTTTAAAAGCGTTTAATAAAGATAATATTTCTGTTGGCATAGATTTTGCTATGTCTAACGGATTAATTTTGATTAAAATTTCGAAACATAAACAATCCGGAGGGATAAAAAATGAGCAGTTCAGTAAGGAAGCAGGCCATCGCGGCCATCGCCGCGGCGTCCTGCGTCGAAAACGCGGAAGTCAAAGAATTGGCGATCACCGAAATTTATGGACAGGATGTGTTCAGCGTCAGGGTGATGAAGGATTATCTCCCCAAAGACACTTACAAAAAATTGCTGTCCACGATCCGCAAAGGCGTCGCCATTGATGCGTCAATTGCGGACGATGTGGCCAATGCGATGAAGCAGTGGGCCATCAGCAAGGGCGCCAGCCATTATACTCACTGGTTCCAGCCGCTGACCGGCTCCACCGCCGAAAAACATGATGCGTTCGTCGAAGCCGACCGTGACGGCGCGGTAATCATGAACTTCTCCGGCAAGAACCTGATCCAGGGCGAACCCGATGCTTCCAGTTTCCCGTCCGGCGGCCTGCGCGCCACTTTCGAAGCCCGCGGCTATACCGCCTGGGACCCGACCAGCCCGGCCTTTATCAAGAAAGGCAGAAACGGCGCAACCCTCTGTATTCCGACGGCTTTCTGCTCCTACACCGGCGAAGCGCTGGATAAAAAGACTCCGCTGCTGCGTTCAATTCAAATTCTCAGCGAACAAACCAAGCGTCTGCTGAAATGTTTCGGCGAAGACAGCGATGAAAAGATTGTTACGACACTTGGCGCCGAACAGGAATATTTCCTTATCGACAAACGCCTGTATATGTGTCGTCCGGACCTGATTCAGGCCGGCAGAACACTGTTTGGCGCGGTTCCGGCCAAACATCAGCAGCTTGAAGACCATTATTTCGGTGCGATTAAACCGCGCATTCTCGCGTTCATGACCGATGTTGACCAGGAACTGTGGAAGCTGGGCATTCCCGCCAAAACCAGACACAATGAAGTAGCCCCGGCGCAGTTTGAGTTGGCCCCGATGTTCGAAGAACTTAATCTGGCGGTTGACCACAACATGATTGTCATGGAAGTAATGCGTCAGATTGCCGACAGCCACGGCCTCGTCTGCCTGCTGCATGAAAAACCTTTCGCCGGCATCAACGGTTCCGGCAAGCACAATAACTGGTCTCTCAGCCAGGCCGGCAGAAACCTGCTTGAGCCCGGAAAAGATCCGCACCAGAATGCGATTTTCCTGACCACGCTGTGCGCGATTATCCAGGCGGTGGACCGTCATGCCGACCTGCTGCGGGTTTCCACCGCTCATGCCGGCAATGACCACCGTCTCGGCGCCAACGAAGCGCCCCCGGCGATCATTTCGATCTTCCTCGGCGACCAGTTGACCGATGTCATTGAACAGATTGAAAAGGGCGAAGCCAAATCCTCCAAGGCCGCCAAAGTCATGCAGATCGGCGTTGACACTCTCCCGCCGCTCCCGATGGACGCCACTGACCGTAACCGCACCAGCCCGTTCGCCTTTACCGGCAACAAGTTTGAATTCAGGGCCGTGGGTTCCAGCCAGTCCTGCGCGGGACCGAACATTACGCTGAACACCATCGTCGCCGAGTCTTTTGACGAAATCGCGACCGTCCTGGAAAAGGCCTCCAAAAAGGATTTCAACAAAACTCTGCAAGTGCTGCTCCAGGGTATCATCAAAAAGCATAAACGGATTATCTTCAACGGCGACAATTACAGTGAAGCCTGGCTGAAGGAAGCCACCAAGCGCGGCCTATACAATTTCCGCAAAACGCCGGAAGCCCTGGACCGCCTGATGGTCAAAGAAAATGTGGCGTTGTTCGAAAAGTATAAAGTGCTGTCCAAAGCCGAAGTCCACAGCCGCTATGAAGTGTTCAAAGAAGAATACCACAAGAAGCTGAAGATCGAAGGCGAACTGGCGCTGAACATGGTCAACACCATGTATCTGCCGACTGCGGCGGTCCAGATGAACAAACTGGCGGACACGGTTGCCAAACTTTCCGCGATCGGCATCAAGGCCGGGGTCAAAGAGCTCAAAGCGTCCATTGAAGATATTGGCGCGATCATCAGCAAAATTGACGCCGCCGCCACCGCCTTGAAGAAAGAAGTGGCTGCTGACAAACCCGCGAAAATTGCCGAGGCGCTCGCTCCTTTGAGAAAAGCAGTTGACGCGCTGGAACTGGTCGTGGATGATTCAATCTGGCCGCTGCCGAAATACAGCGAAATGCTTTTCATCTACTAAGGAAGTGGAACAAAATAAACTATTGAATTTTCACCGAATATCTTGATTTGATTTTCGAGTTGCTTGTGAGGCGCATACCGGTAGGTATGTAACGAACAAGGGGCGCGAAAAGCATTCAAGAGAGCGATGAAAAAATATAGGTTATTTTTCGACAGTTCCTAACGTTCCGGATTTATCAAAAACCAATGCGGAGAAGAAGCCTGAAAAGGTTCTTCTCCGCATTTTATTTTATCAGCAGGGCAGGGACACATACAAGCTGATTGCGATAGAGTACCGCAAGCATTCCCGCAGGCGCGGGATCCCGCGTTGCGGGACTAGGGCTTAGCCCTTTGCGATTTTCTCCAAGCTGGAAGTTTACCCGCCGGAGGCGGCGCCACAGGCGACCAAGGCTTGGGCTACTTTGGGCTGCTGCAGAGTACAGCAAGCATCCTGCTTGCGATTTCCCTGTTTAAACCGCTAAAGCCGGGCTTGAGTTACTTTCATAAAACGCTCCGATTTCTCGACAAAGCGGCATATTACTCCTGGGAGCGCCGGACGTCAGTTTCCTTTCCATATTACGTTTTCGCAAAAATTACATTTAAATACTTTATTTCTAAGCATTAACACAATATCAAATTGACAAAACTGCTAATAGTAAAAAGACAAGAGTTTTAACGGAGCTAAAGATAAAAGACAAAAGTAAAAAGATAAAAAAGGACGCTGAAAGTATGCCAGTTTCGCCGAAACTGGCAGGAAGGTGGTTTTGGCAAAACCGCCATACTTAAGATTTAACCTTTAAAAAGGATTTCCTTTGCGGCTTTGTGGCTTAGTGCGAGAAAAAAGGATTTTGATTAAGGACAGAATCTAGAATTCAGGAGTTAGAATTCAGAATAAATCCTGAAAACAGAAGATAAAAAAATTAACCATTAAAAAGGTTTTCTCTGTGTCTCTGTGGTTAAAAAAGGATTTGTTTTATGGACGGCTTTAAATTTACGGACGACCAGTTTTTGGCGCTGAAGCTGATCGGGGGCGCGGTTAAGAACCTGCTTCTGTTCGGCGGCTCGCGTTCGGGCAAGACGCTGGTTCTGCTGTTTTCGATTGTGCTGCGGGCAATCAAAGCGCCGGGCAGCCGCCATGGGCAGAAAACATGGGGCCTATGGGGCCGATGGGTCTTATGGGGCCTATGGGTTGCGGCTGGGTCCGGGAAAAAAAAGACTGGGAAGACTGGGAAGACTGGGAAGACTGGGAAGACTGGGAAGACTGGGAAGACTGGGAAGACTGGGAAGACTGGGAAGACTGGGAAATGGGTGTCCAAAATGAGGTGTAGTGGTGTCCAAAATCATAGGACCCATAGGACTCATAAGACCCATAAGACCCATAAGACCCATAGGACTCATAAGCCCCATAAGCCCCATAAGCCCCATAAGCCCCATAAGTCCCATAGGCCTCATCGACCCCATAAAACCGTTGAGTAGAACCGGGGTCTTCCGTGAATGCGGGAAGAGTAGGGCGGGGTCCAGAATGAGCAATTGAAAACAGTTGTGCTCAACAGCTATCTAAAGTCTCGGAGTGATCCACAGATGACAGATGAACGCAGATGTTAAAAACGGAATGGTTATGCTCAGCAGGCCTCTAAATCCTCGGAGACAAAAGCAAGAAAAAGTGAAAAAACTAAATAACAACAAACTCAAAGAGGTCTCCAGAGTCCCGGAAATCTCTAAAGGCAACGGGAATGAGAATAATGGGACGGGCGATTGTCCGGCCTATACTGCAGACGCAGGGCGAAACAGTTATGCTCAAAAGCTCTCCAAAGACTCGGAGTCGGAAAAAACGGTGTTTTTCCAGACTTCCCAGTCTTCCCAGGCCGTTAAGACCTCTGCCCAACGGCTCTCTAAAATGTCCATAATGTCCGTTGCGTCCGTTGTGTCCGTTGTGTCCGTGCTTTGTGCCACGCCCGCGGCGGGTAAATCACTCTTCCAGATAGATTCTTTCCACCCGGGAACCTACCGAACAGAGCAGTTCGTAAACGTGGGTGCCTTTGAGCTGCGACCAGTGTTCCGCGGGAATGGAGTTTTCGCCCTGGCGGCCGATGCAGACGACTTCGTCGCCGCACTGCGCGTCGGGAACGCATTCCAGCGAGACGGTAGTGTAATCCATGGAAATTCTGCCGATAACCGGGCAAAGATGTCCGCGGATAAGCACATAACCCCGGTTGGAAAGCGCCAGCGGCAATCCGTCGGCATACCCCGCGGCAATGGTGCCGATCAGCGTATCTTTCATCAGCCGGTAAGTCCTGCCGTAGCCGATCGTCGAACCCGCCGGAAGTTGGCGGATGGCGGCGAGGCGGGTTTTGATTTCCAGAACCGGCTCCAGATTCATGGCGCGCCGCCCCTGGCTGTCAAACAAACCGTAAAGGTTAATGCCGGTGCGGACATTGGTGAACGGCGCCGTGCAGGTTTCCGGGAAGTTGTTGATCGCGTCGCTGTTGGCCATGTGGATTTTACTGAATTTAACTCCGGCGGCGTCAAGTTTTTTCAACAGCGCCGTAAAGGAATTTATCTGGTTGCGGGTGTAGTCGTCGCCGCCCTGGTAGGCCATCGGGAAATGGGAATAAATGCCCTCGCATTTCAAGTCAGGCAGCTTGACGATTTCCAGAATTTGTTCATAAGCATCCTTTACCAGCATTCCGAGCCGCCCCATGCCGGTGTCAATCTTGAAATGGCATTCCACGGTTTTCTGCTGTTTGACGGCTTCCCGGCTGATCGCCTGCGCGGCCTTGAGGTCATTGACCGGACAGATAATGCCGTTGCTGATCGCGACCGGGATTTCGTCCGGCAGGATATTGCCGAGAATCTGCACCGGCAGCCCCATATCTTTCAACTGGAGCGCCTCGTTGATTTCAGCAACGCCGAATCCGGCGGCCCCGGCGGCTTTCAGCGCGCGGGCGATATCCATGACGCCCAGCCCGTAGGCATTGGCTTTAAGGATCGCCAATACCGAGCACGGCGCTACGGTTTTACGGATGTTCTGGAAGTTAGTTTTCAGCTTATTCAGGCTGATTTCCAGCCTGACCCTGCTTTCCGGTCTGTTTCTCAATTTATCCTCCTGAACCGCTTGTTGCGGTCAAATTATTTTAAAATCAGCGCCAAGACTAATAAAATCTTTTATAAAATCGGGATAGGTTACGGCGGCGGCTTCCGCGCCCTTGACGATGGTTTCACCTTCAGCCGCCAGCCCGGCAATGGCCATCGCCATGACAATGCGGTGGTCGCCGTAACCGT
>TBL_comb47_HYPODRAFT_10001438_pt1 | contig 31045 bp, 38 predicted proteins | sample TroBogypolimnion_40_FD_10682 | JGI IMG/M metagenome (IMG submission 10682) | reverse complement strand
ACATCTCCACAAAATCTGTGGATAACTTTGTGGATAAAGCTGACATAAATTTATAACTCTTGAATTTATATACGTTTTTTTAAATCGCTTATTTTTTAAGCTAAATAAAAGTTGTTTAAAATCAATGGGTTAACTTATGTGTCTAATTCCATTAGGATTTTTGCTTACACTTAATGTAATTTCTTAGCAGATGTGCATAACTGCACTATTTTGGGGAGCGCATCGAGTGTATTTTGATGCGATATCTCAATCACTGAAGTTAAATTCATGCCACGTAATTCAGCAAAAAAAGTTGCGATTTGATGTAACTCTTTAGGTGTGTTCAGTCCTTCATGCCCCAGCCAAGATGGCGGAATATCAGGCGCATCTGTTTCTAATACAATAGACTCTATAGGCAATGATTTTGCTAATGCCTGAATGTGCGTAGCTCTCGTATATGTCATAGCACCCCCAAAGCCTAATTTAAATCCTAACTCAATAAAAGCATGAGCTTGTTGCATGCTGCCGTTAAAGGCATGTGCAATACCACCCTTCACTGGATATCGTCTTAAATTTTTTAGCACATCATCAATCGCATGCCTAACGTGCATGATGACGGGTAAATCAAACGTACTCGCTAATTTTAATTGTGAAACAAAAATTTCTTCTTGAAGTGATTTGTTATCTTTTGTGACAAAGAAATCTAAACCAATTTCGCCAACTGCTACAGGTTCATATGTTTTTAAATAAGTTTGCAGCGTATCTAGATCATCATCTTTCATGTCATTGATATACATGGGATGAAAACCTAAAGCATAAAAACAATTGGGAAATTTTTTTCTAAGATTAATAACGTCATCGAAACTTTTTCGATTTACTGCGGGAACAATAATTTTTTCAACGCCATGATCAAGCGCCAATTTTACAATATCATCTTGCTCTTGATTAAACTCTAATGCATCTAGGTGACAGTGGCTATCAATAAGCATTGTGAATGATTACTTTAATTTGAATCGCATTCTAAGGTCTTGACCGACCCAGCGATGATCGATGAGTGTCGTGGTAATTTTGTTCTCTAAATTTTCATAGGTAGGCAATGTAAACATACCCTTAGCTTCTGAACCTAAAATTATAGGTGCATAATAAATCATGAGTTCATCAATTAAATTAGCTTTTAAGAATGCGCCATTCAATCCTTCACCTGCTTCAAGCCATACTTCATTTATTTCACGCTCAGCAAGCGCTTTAAGAAGAGCTGACAAATCAACTTTGCCGTGATCGTCTAATTGAAGACATTCGATACCTAAAGCTTTTAATTGCGGTAATTTTTTTTGTTTGTCATTGGCATAAACTACAAGTAAAGGTCTTTCATGCAAGATATTGGCATCTATTTGAATTTTTAATTCTGAATCTATTACCACACGTAAAGGCTGGCGTGCATTTTCATAAAGCCTGACAGAAAGTTTTGGATTGTCAGATAACACAGTGCCAATGCCAGTGACAATAGCGCAAGATGAAGCGCGCCAGAATTGAACATCTGCTCTTGCGGCATCACCTGTAATCCATTGACTCTTACCATTATGAAGTGCAGTTTTTCCATCTAATGACACTGCAAGTTTGGCTCTTACATAAGGTAGCTTCTTTGTCATACGAGAAACAAAACCTATATTTAATTGTTCCGCTTGCGCTTCCATCACACCAACTTCAACTTCAATATGGGCTTCTTTTAATTTTTGAATACCTTGACCTGAAACTAAAGGATTGGGATCTTGCATAGCAATAAATACTTTTTTAACTTTAGCTTCAATTAAAGCATTCACACATGGAGGTGTCCTACCGGTATGAGAGCAAGGCTCTAATGTGACATAAACATCGCTACCTTCTGATTTATTTCCCGCTTCTTTTAATGCGATCACTTCAGCGTGAGACTCACCCGCTTTAACATGATAGCCGCGACCTACAATCTCATTGTTTTGAACAATGACGCAGCCTACTCTTGGATTAGGTGAAGTTGTAAATAAAGCTTTTTCTGCAAGCCTCAAAGCTTCACTCATGAAAAATTGAGGTGAATGAGAGTTCATTTAATCAAGGTCGCGAATAACATCGTGAAAGTCTTCCACATCTGAAAAACTTCTATAAACAGAAGCGAAGCGAATATAAGCAACCTTATCCATTTTTTTTAATTCGTGCATCACATTTTCACCTAACTCGCGCGCAGTAATTTCTTTCTCACCATACGCTAAAACTTTTTGAATAATCCTTTCAATCGCTTGATCTATATATTCAACAGGTACAGGGCGTTTATGAAGTGCACGACTAAATGATTGATGAAGTTTATTACGGCTAAAATCTTCGCGTTTGCCATTTTGCTTCACCACTTGAGGGAATGTAAGTTCAACTGATTCGTATGTAGTAAAACGCTTATCGCATTCTGAACAACGGCGACGGCGGCGGATTGAATTACCTTCATCGTTCACTCTTGAGTCAACGACTTGGGTATCATCAGTTCCGCAGAATGGGCATTTCACTTGATGTATTTAAATCTAAATTAAGGCCCGTAGACGGGGAATTGAGCGGTTAAGGCAACAACCTTAGCTTTAGTTTCATTAATCACTTTTTCATCATGAGGATGATCAAGTATGTCCGCTATCATTTGTGCCACCATGTCAGCTTCTTTTTCTTTAAAGCCTCGTGTCGTAATCGCGGGTGATCCAATACGAATACCTGAAGTCACAAAAGGACTTTCTGGATCATTAGGAATTGAATTTTTATTAACTGTAATATGTGCTTGACCCAAAAGAACATCCGCAGCTTTTCCAGTTAATCCTTTAGGTCTTAAATCAACTAAAAACACATGAGATTCTGTGCGACCAGAAATAATTCGCACACCGCGTTTACTTAATGACTCAGCCATGGTTTGTGCATTTTTAATAACTTGTGTTTGATAAACTTTAAATTCTGGTTTTAATGCTTCTAGGAAGGCGACGGCTTTTGCTGCGATCACATGCATTAAAGGTCCGCCTTGAATACCAGGGAATACATAACTATTAATACTTTTTTCAAATTCAGCTTTCGCCAAAATGATACCGCCACGAGGGCCTCTTAGAGTTTTATGTGTGGTTGATGTTACAAAATCTGCAAAGGGCACTGGGTTGGGATAAACGCCCCCAGCAATTAATCCCGAGTAGTGCGCCATATCCACCATGAAATAAGCACCCACTTTTTTTGCAATTTGCGACATGCGTTCCCAATCGAAACGCAACGCATAAGCTGAAGCGCCGCCAATAATGAGTTTAGGTTTTGATTCGATCGCGAGCTTTTCCATTTCATCGTAATCGATCTCTTCATTTGCATTAAGTCCATAAGGCACAATGTTAAAGAGTTTGCCTGATAAATTTGCTGGGGAACCGTGGGTTAAATGACCGCCATGCCCTAAGTTCATACCCATAATCGTATCGCCGGGTTTAAGTATTGAAAAATATACGGCTTGATTGGCTTGGCTGCCTGAGTGCGGTTGCACATTTACATATTCAGCGCCATATAATTTCTTTAATCGATCAATCGCAATTTGTTCAACGTTATCTACGAATTCACAGCCACCGTAAAAACGCTTGCCTATATAGCCTTCTGCATATTTATTTGTAAGTTGAGAGCCTTGGGCTTCCATCACAGCTGGGCTAGTATAGTTTTCGGACGCAATAAGCTCGATATGGTCTTCTTGTCGCTTCACTTCCTGAGTGACTTGAAGTGCAATTTCCGGATCCACAATACTTAATTTTTGAGCTTTGCTAAACATGTCTATATTTCCGCTATGTATTTAAAATGATTAGAGATTTTTATCTCAGAAAAGTCGATATTTTATCATGGGTCTGACCTATCTTTCTTAATGAAGTTCTATCTTAGATAAAATCTAAAAGTTATAATCGTTCAACTATATTGAAGAGGAAAATTGGTATGCATTGGACTGATAGTCAAAGGATTGCTGAGGCTTTATACGACAAACATCCTGATATAGACCCCAAAACAATTCGATTCACTGACCTATACCAATGGATCCTAGACCTTGAAGGCTTTAAAGATGACCCTAATAAATGTGGGGAAAAAATTCTAGAGGCTATACAACTTGCATGGATTGAAGAATCAGAATAAAACATGGCATTACTTCCAAAAGAGATTTTCAAAGCCTACGACATCCGTGGGATTGTCGGCAAAACCCTCACCCCTGAATTTGTAGAGATCATAGGTCGCGCTATCGGTAGCGAAGCGATTGATCGTAAACAAAAAGATATTTGCATTGGCTTTGATGGAAGACTTTCAGGCCCAGAATTATCTCAATCGCTGATACAAGGTATTCTTAAAACAGGTATCAATGTGATTAATCTAGGTATGGTGACAACACCTATGGTTTATTTTTCTACATTCTTTCTTAAAACTCAATCGGGTGTCATGGTCACAGGCAGTCATAACCCACCTGATTACAATGGCTTAAAGATGGTTTTAGGTGGTGATACTTTATCAACAGAAGCAATACAAAACCTTTATGCCCGTATAGAAAAAGAAACCTTTTATAAAGGTCAGGGAATAGAAAAGAAATATGACATTGCCAATGACTATATTGAAGCTATCAAAAATCATATCCATTTAAAACGTCCCATGAAAATCGTCATTGACTGCGGCAATGGTGTGGCAGGCGCTTATGCGAGACAAATTTATGAAAGTATTGGTTGCTCTGTGGAAGAATTATTCTGTGACGTAGATGGTACATTTCCGAATCATCACCCCGACCCTTCTGAGCCACATAATTTAAATGATGTCATAGCACATCTTAAAAATAGTGAAGCTGAATTAGGTTTTGCATTTGATGGTGATGCTGATCGTTTAGGTGTGGTCACAAAAGATGGTCAAATCATTTATCCAGATCGACAACTTTTATTATTCGCAGAAGATGTATTAAGTCGCAATCCAAATGCCACCATTATCTTTGATGTGAAATCAACGCGTAATTTATTTCAATGGATTAAAGATAAAGGCGGTAAACCTTTGATGTGGAAAACAGGTCACTCTCTTATTAAAGCCAAAATGAAAGAAGAGAACGCAGCACTTGCTGGCGAAATGAGCGGACACACATTCTTTAAAGAACGCTGGTATGGTTTTGATGATGGGATTTATGCTGGCGTTAGGCTTTTAGAAATTTTAAGTCGCTTTGATAATTCATCAGAAGTTTTAAATAGCTTGCCTAATAGTATAAGTACACCTGAACTTCAAATTAAAATGAAGGAAGGTGAGCCTCACTCTCTAATTAAAAAATTACAAACTGAAGCAGAGTTCGATAATGCACTCGAAATTATTAAAGTTGATGGATTGCGCGTTGAGTATCAAGACGGGTTTGGATTAATGCGCGCATCAAACACAACGCCTGTTATTGTTTTAAGATTTGAAGCTGAGAACAAAGTTGCGCTTGAAAGAATTCAGCAATCATTCAAAGAGGTACTTTTAAAAGCGTCTCCAGAATCAAAATTACCTTTTTAAATTCTAGTTTTTCTCGCTTTCAGCGCTGGCAATGTAATAGAGAATAATGCGCCTCCTTTAGGCACATTCTTAAATTTGATTTCTCCTTTATTTCTCTCAATAATATACCTTGATAACCATAAGCCAACACCAAGTCCAGTTTTCTTATTTGTTTTGAGCAAGTTAAAAAGGTCACTCTGAATTTCTTTATTTACTCCAGGTCCATTATCTTGAAAATCAATCTGAACAAAGTCTTTTTTATCATATGTAGATATATGAATCGTCTTACTTGCTTTCTTGCTATTTCTAAACGCTTCAATAGAATTATTAACTAGATTTAAAAAAACTTGTCGGAGCTGATCGGTATTTACATACACAAATGATCTAGAACTTAAGTTGGTAGTAATTTTTATTTTTATGTTCTTTCGATCTAAATTTACTAATGAAAGCGTTGAGTGAATTATTTCATTTATATTTAATGCGCTATAACCTACTTCTTTATTAGAAAATATATTCCTTAGTGAAGAGACAATACCGCTAGCACGCTTGTTGTCATCAATAATTCTATCGATAATTTTTTTTAAGTCTTCACTATTATTTTTTCCTGCTTTTAAATGCATTTGAAGGAATTGGCTATTTAATTGAATAGCGCCAAGTGGTTGATTTAATTCGTGAGCAATTGATGCGGAAAGAGCACCAGTTGAAGCTAGTTTATTTGAATTAAGAATCGATGAAATCATTGCCTCTCTTTCGGATAACAATGTTGCTAATTTCTTCTTTTCTAAATTAGATACATCAAGCATCGTCGATTGATTTTTAATTTTCTTTAAGGCTTTTTTTTCATTATTAAGCAATCTTAAATAAAAATAATTTAATATGAATATATAGATTAATAACAACGAACATGAAAAAATAAATCGTGCAAGCTGAGATGCTTCGCTTTCTTGATAAAAATATTTAATATTCGCATCAATGCTATTAGCTTGAATTGCGAATATAAATCTAGCGATTGCTAGGACAGCTGAAAAAGCTATTATTCCCAATAAAAAATTAATATGAATAGATTTTTCTTTTGTTCTTAATTTCAGCAATTCAAAAAATTGTGCAGCCAAAAGAAATGTTGCCGTGCTGGTAGTCAAGAAAACTCGATGAATATATTGAAAATTAAATAATATATAAATGAATGCGATACCAAAAATAACAGTTAATAAGATAGCGTTATAAATAAGTTTTTTTGATATAGGCCCATTCCACGATTTAAATAAAAGCACCAAAGTAATTAACGCAGCTATAAAACTTATATTGAATGGAATGGCTAATATATTTATACCAAAAGGCATAATAAAAGCTGAAATATCAGAAATCATAATGAATGCTAAAGACCAAAACCAATATGGGCTCATTTTTTTACTTTTGCCAATATTTTGTATATCTAAATAACTGTTAAATCCAACACCAAATATTAAGAAAATAAAAATGAGATATACGAGTTGATTCTGATTAAGACCCAATTTGATTTAACCTTTTGTGAATTTTTTTCATCATATCGCAAAATACATATAGATTAATTTGAATGTCTTAATGCCGCCCTTTTTTATTGTGCAATTTACATTACAATGAATCAACTTACATTTTAAATGTATATCCATATTACGTATATTTCATGCTGGCTTTATTTTTTATATTCACCTTCGTTGCATTAACGATCCCAAATGCCTATGCAATTGATCTTCAGCCAGCAGATCTTATTCCTTTAAAATCAGATTTAACTCTTATTCAATTTTCATATTTACAGAGTGATTTTAGTAAGTCCGCAAGTCTCCGATACAACACTGCACAAAGCCTAGTGCGACTTGGTCGATCTTTTGAAATTGAAAAACATCCCTCATTATTTTATGTACAGACTCCTATTGGCTATGTACATCCTCAAGAAGGGTTTGGAGCAAGCAAAGGTGATTCTGGTATTGGAGACACGACTATGCTTCTTGCATTTTGGCCTTACGCTAACCGTGAAACACAAACCTACTTTGCAATAGGCGGTTATCTCACTTTGCCAACTGGAAATTATGATGGGAGCCGTGCTTTTAATATGGGTGCCAATCGATACCAGTCAGCTATCCAAGCTGGATATCAAACACCTATATATAAAAATGTTGAATGGTCAGCTGCATTCGATACCCTGTGGTCAGGCGATAATCGTGACTATTTTTCAGTAACAGGGGCTCATACGTATATGGAACAAGACCCTCTTTACACATTGCAAACAGCTCTGAGATACACATTTAACGCAACTTATGCTGCAGGACTTACTTACTTTTATACCGAAGGTGGTGATAAAACAATTAATGGGATCGCCAATCATCTTCCAATAGAACTTCAACGCTATCAATTAACACTCACAGGACAATACTCCTTTGGAAGACTCACTTTTCAATACGGTGAAGATATTCAAGCTGAAAATAACTACAAAGAAGATCAAAGAGTCATTTTCAGATATACAAAAGTTTTCTAATAATGAGATTCTTTTAATTGTCTACCAATACAATAAAATTTAAACATTCCGACTTTCATATCTATTTAGTTGAAGACAATGTCTCACAAAGAGAAAGCGTTGAATCCATTCTTAACTTCATTGGATATAACGTATTAAGCTTCAGCAATGCCAATGCATTTTTGAAAAATAAAATTCAACGTCCTGGCGTATTGATTACTGACATGCAAATGCCTGACATATCAGGCGTAGAGCTTCAAGAACAATTAATTGAATTAAATATTGATATACCTATTATTTTTATAAGTGGTGAAGCCTCTATTTCGCAAAGTATTAAAGCTATGCAGCAAGGCGCTATTGATTTTTTAGTAAAACCTTTTGATGCTGACCAATTAATTCAAGTTGTAAAAAAAGCGTGTGAACTTGATGCCAAAAAAATATATTTAAAAGAACTTCTTGAAACATTGTCACCAAGAGAATTGGAAGTATATAAACTCTTGAATGAAGGTTTAAATAATAATGAGCTTATAGACAAACTAAAATTATCTTTGCCTACAGTAAAACAATATAAATCTGAAGTGATGCGAAAACTTAAAATTAAAACACTTTCTGAGCTTATTCATTTGAGCAGGTAAGTCTCTACCCCCCCCCGTAATATCATGCTTTCGCAGGATATGCTTACTGAGAATATCTTAGTAGTATGCTGCCATGGAAAAGGAGATCTACAACTACAATCTGTTAAAGCAAAAAAGAATTGAGCGCGGTCTTTCTCCTTTAGATATTGCCCACGAATTGTGTTTAGCTGAAAGACAGATTTTATCTATTGAGGAAAACAAACCTCATCACTTTCCCTCCCCTTCTTTAAAATTGGTATGCGTACGAAGATATGCCGAAGCACTAGGTTTAAATGTTTCCGAAGTCATTCCAAACTTTGAAAATATGCTAGGTAATTAAATGATGAATTCAACTCCACATAAAGCAATTGAATTAGCTCAGCAATATATTCGATTGCACCTTTCAGAGAAGATAACTATGAGTGATTTAAAAAATGCTTCCGGATATTCAGAGCGATCTTTGCAACTCTTATTTAAAAAGAATTTTAATAAAACACCTTTTGAATATATAGAAGAAGAAAGGCTTGTTCTGGCTTTTGATTTAATTAAGCGACATAAAAGTACCAAAAAAACGACTGAGGTTGCTTTAAATGTTGGATGTAAGCATTTAGGAAGATTCTCTGTGAAATTCAAAGCCAGATTTGGAATTCACCCATCTGTTCTAGCTAAGACCGCATAAAAAACTGTCTTTCGGGATAGTTTTTATCCCACGTATATATCGCGGTATGTGGGATTTTTTATTTTAAGTTAATAACAACTTAAATCCTGCTATCACCAAGACTAAAGCCAGTGTTTTTTTAATGGTATTGGCTGTATAAAACTTTATCCCAAGCGTTGTACCAATAATTGCACCAATTAAAGTTGCACTTATAAATAGAGGTAATTGAGTTGGTAAATTCTGAACAGAAGAATAATTTCCAAGCAAACCAAAACTTGAATTAATTAAAATAAAAAGTGCGGTGATACCCGAAGTTGTTTTAGTTGAACTCCAACCTAAAAACAATATAAGCGGGGAGAGAAAAATGCCGCCACCTGTTCCAGTCAATCCTGCCAAAAATCCAATAAATGAACCGATGATCACTGCTAAAAGAAATGGTGGCTTCTTAAGATTTTTATCAATTTTCTTGGAAAGATTGGTCACAAGAGATATAGCAGATAATAAAAGAATCATACCGACAATAGATTTATAAATATGGCTCGGCGCATTAATAAAGCCACCTAAAAATGCAAAAGGTATGGCGCCTATTGCGATAGGCAATAAAACTTTTAAATCAAAAAAACCTTTTCTTATAAAACGCCAGCTCGTAAATGAGGCGATAAAAATATTTAAAACTAATGCAGTAGGTTTAATGACTGTGCTCGGAATATTAAATAGCGTCATGATCGCAATATAAATTGAAGCGCCTGCATGTCCCACTGAGGTATACAAAATTGCGCCGAGCAATAAACATAAGCTAATAGCTAAATCGATTAATTCAAAATGCATATAAATTTTCTGATCAGTGGAATAATTACTTTAACTAATTAATTATAAAGCGTTTAATAGGTTTATCGGAGTAAAATACTCAACTATGCAAACGACTGCTCAATCTTCACTAAAAGCCATTAATAAATATCGCCCTTATTGGGCGAAGCGCTTTGGTATTTCTCCAATGCTCCCTATGACACGTAAGGAAATGGACGCATTAGGCTGGGATAGTTGCGACATTATTTTAGTGACAGGAGATGCTTATATTGATCATCCAAGTTTTGGTATGGCCTTAGTGGGTCGATTACTAGAAGATCAAGGATTCCGAGTAGGCATTATCTCTCAGCCCAATTGGTCGAGTGCTCAACCATTCAAAGCGCTAGGTAAACCCAACCTCTATTTCGGTATCACCGCTGGCAATATGGATAGCATGGTGAATCGATATACAGCTGATCGAAAAATTCGTTCAGATGATGCTTATACGCCGGGTGCGATTGCAGGTAAACGTCCTGATCGAGCAGTGCTCGTCTATTCTCAAAGATGTCGCGAAGCATTTTCAGACGTACCTTTGGTTATTGGAAGTATTGAAGCTAGTCTCCGACGTATTGCCCATTATGATTATTGGTCTGACAAAGTACGTCGTTCAATATTGGTGGATTCGAAAGCTGATATTTTGTTATATGGCAATGCTGAACGCGCACTTATTGAACTCACACATCGCATCGCTGATGGCGAAAAAGTAGAAGACATTCAAGATATCAGAGGTACTGCATTCTTGCGTAAAAAAATCCCTGATGGCTGGGAAGAAGTTGCATCCACACACCTTGATCGACCTGGAAAAATTGAAGCGCATGTTGATCCTTATGAAATGAAAATGGGTGTTGGGAGTGATTGCGAAACCAAAGAAAAATTACCTGAAGATGTCAAAGTTATTCAAGTGGTTCGAAAAACAAAAACGGATCGAAGTAAACAAGTGGTTCGATTACCAAGCTTTGAAGAAGTGGTTGATAATCCTGTGCTCTATGCGCACGCATCACGCGTCCTTCATTTAGAAGCAAATCCAGGTAATGCCCGTGCACTCATCCAAAAGCATGGGGATCGTGAAGTATGGTTAAACCCACCTCCTATTCCCCTCACAACAAAAGAGATGGATTATGTATACGGTATGCCTTATGCAAGAAAGCCTCATCCTTCTTATGGCGACGCTAAAATTTCTGCATGGGAAATGATTCGTTTCTCAGTCAATATTATGCGCGGCTGTTTTGGAGGATGCACTTTCTGTTCTATTACAGAACATGAAGGTCGTATTATTCAAAGTAGATCTGAAGAAAGTATCTTAAAAGAAGTTGAAGAGATTAGAGATAAAGTGGATGGCTTCACAGGTGTCATTTCAGATTTAGGCGGGCCCACAGCGAATATGTATCGCATGGCTTGTAAATCAGAAACGATTGAGGCGTCATGCAGAAAACTCTCATGCGTCTATCCAGGTATTTGTGAAAATTTAAACACTGATCACTCAGCCCTCATAGAACTTTATCGCAAAGCAAGAAATACCAAAGGCATTAAAAAAGTACTGATTGGATCAGGGCTTCGTTATGATTTGGCTGTAACCTCGCCAGAATATGTCAAAGAGCTTGTGCAACATCATGTCGGCGGTTATTTGAAAATTGCACCCGAACACTCAGAAGAAAATGTCTTATCCAAAATGATGAAGCCTGGTATGGGCTCATATAATAAATTTAAAGAAATGTTTGATCGCTTCTCAAAAGAAGTAGGTAAAGAGCAATATTTAATCCCTTACTTTATTGCAGCACATCCAGGCGCTACTGATGAAGATATGTTGAATTTAGCTCTATGGCTCAAAGAACATGATTTTAAATTAGATCAAGTGCAAACTTTTACCCCTACACCCATGGCGATGGCTACAGCCATGTATCACTCAGGTAAAAATCCTTTAAGAAAAGTAACGAACGATAGTGAAGAAGTTCCTATTCCTCGCGCAGGCGGTGTGCGTCGACTTCATAAAGCTTTTATTCGATATCACGATCCAAAAAATTGGCCTATGCTTCGTGAAGCATTACAACGCATGGGTCGCTCTGACTTAATTGGAGACAGCAAAAAACATCTCATCCCTGGAAGACAACCACTTTCTGAAAATCACTCTAAGAGAATGCATCAATTTGCTAGAAATAAACCATCGACCGCAAAACCTTTTAAACGCGACCGCTAACCATTAACTTCGCCTAGAAGTTGGAAGTCAACAATGAAAAATAAAAAAATAAAAAATCTCCTTGATCAGATGGAGGCTATTGAAAAAGAACTTAATGAAACAATCCACCAACAAGAGATTCAATTTAATTATAAATTTAAAGGAAAAAAAGTTGAGTTTGAAAGCTCTATTAAAGAAGCGCATAAGAAATTAAAAATAGGGCTTATCAATTGGTTTTCAACTAGACCACAAAACCTTATTACCGGTCCTATTATCTATAGCATGATCTTTCCAATGTTAATNTTAGATTTATNTATTAGCTTNTATCAANTTACTTGCTTTCCAATCTATGAAATTAAGTTAGTGAAGAGAAGTGATTACATTTCATTTGATCGCCATCATCTCNATTATCTCAATTGGATCGAGAAATTTCATTGNACTTATTGTGCTTATGGGGCTGGCCTTCTTGCATATATCACTGAAATCGTTGCTAAAACTGAGCANTATTTTTGCCCTATCAAGCATGCAAGAAAAGTCATGGGCTCACACNCGAGATACTTAAAGTTTTTAGAATATGGCGATGCTCAAAATTACCAGATCAACCTTGAAAACTATAGAAAACAACTTGCAAAGAATTAACCTCTTTTTTTGTGAACTTTTACATAAAAATCAGGACAAAAAAGCATTTTTATTTACAAGGCATTTTATGAAAACTTTAGTCTTATTTCTCACCTTATTCTTCAGCCTTTCAGTAGTGATGGCAAATCAAGACATCAATATGCAAAAACTTGAACTTCAAAAGAAATTTATTAGCACTATCAATCAATGCAGCAATCCTGAGCAACTAGATCAATTCATCAAAAATGCAGTAAAAAATATATCCAATTCTACTGAGAGAGCCAGGCATGCGGCTTTGCTTGAAGAATTAATCAAATACAATCCCTCTTGTTTTGTTGCAAGCGTTAAGAAATTAGACATTAAAACTTGCGAAAAAATTGAAGAATCATATCTTAGTGAGCCTTTCTTTTACCCCAGAGAGGATCTGAGAGCTTCGCTGGCTTCAGTCAAAGACTATAAAGCTAGTTGCTTAGCCAGTTAAATTTATGAAAGTAATTCGTTTACTAGCAATTGTCCCACTTTTGTTTTTTTCCTTATTTTCTGAAGCTAAGGATTTATTAGAAAAATCATTTACAGGAACGCAAACCGAAAAATATCAAAATGGAAATACTAAATATGAAGTTCATTATGTAAACGGCAAAAAGGAAGGGCTGGAAACTTTTTGGTACAACAGCGGATTGAAATACATACAAACAAATTATAAAGATGACAAAGAAGATGGTGTATGGAATCAGTGGTATGAAAACGGCCAGTTAAAATTAGAAGCTCATTATAAAGATGGTAAAGAACATGGCTTATTTACCCAATGGTTTGATAATGGTTCTAAACGCTCTGAAGCAAATTTTAATGATGGCAAAAAAGAAGGTTATGAGATTTATTGGGAAAAGAATGGTGATATTAAGTCTAAAACCTTATATGAGAATGGTAAGCCAGTTCAATAAACTTCTGAGATAAAAAAACCAACAATTCCTTATAGCTTTTTACTTATCTTTACTATAAAGTCCTACCTCCCCTCTTTAATTTTAAGGAAATTTAATGAAAATTATTGCTACAGCTGCGCTTACAGCTTCGATTGCACTCTCTTTTATTTCATTAGCTGAAGCCGAGCAATGGACAGTGATTAACGATACAGATACAGTGAAAATTGAACGTACAAACACAACTAAAAAATCCGATACTGGTTTTACAGGTACATTTAGAAAAATTGATAAAGCAACAAAAACAACTTCACCTCTTGTGATTTCTGTTGACTGCACAACAAAATTCTACGAATTAAAAGATGTGCCTAAACCTGGTGATGACGCAACTGTCATTTCTAGTGGTATTGCTAATCCAGATCATAAATTATTTGCCTACATTGAAAAAGGTTGTAAATAATTTAACTTGTTAAGATCTAAATAACAAAAAGCCACTTTATAAAGTGGCTTTTTTATTTAAAACTTTGTTAAAAACTATCTTATTTATCAAATGAATTTTCTGACCTCAACCTTTCGATACGTTTATTTTCAAAAGTTCTCAAACCTATAAAAGTAAGCAATCCAATTGCAATCATGACTAAAATAAAACAGCCGTATGCTAATGGCCATGGAATACCGTTGGTCATCATACTGAATTCAGACATACCGCCAATTCCCGCAATGATATTGACCGGCATGAAAACCACACTAATAATTGTCAATCTTTTCAAATCAATATTTTGATTTACATTAAGGAAACCGACAGTAGCATCCATTTGGAAGTTGATTTTATTAAATAAGAATGATGTATGGCCATCCAGAGAATCAATGTCACGAAGAATTTCTTTTACATCTTCATGTTGACTGACGGATAAAAGTTTTGAGCGCATTAAAAATGATAAAGCATTTCTAGTATCCATCACATTGCGTCTAATCTTACCGTTCAAATCTTCCTCGATCGCAATATCAGAAAGAATGGTCGCAGCCTGACTATTTGTCATGTATGACTTCACGACTTGCTTACCCACTTTTTCTAGTCTTGAATAGACATCTTCAAGGGCATTGGCTGAATACTCAATATCGGCAGCATACAAATCTAATAAAACATCTTTAGCTTGTGATACATAACCTGCTTCCGCACGCGCTCTTAACCGCTGAAGTCTAAATACAGGCAATTCTTCATTTCTAACTGTAAATAATATTTTATCCTTGAGGACGAAAGCAACCGTTACGTTCTTAGATTCTTTAGTGGTATCAAGCAAGAAATTAGAATGAAGATGAATTTCACCATTATCTTCAATATAAAATCGAGCGCTTGTCTCCAAGTCTGTAAGTTCGTTAGGATTGGGAATATGCGCACCAAAGATTTCCCTCGCCCATTCGAGCTGTTCAATTTCAGGCGTGACAAGATCTACCCAAATAGGTTTGGCTTTTTCAAGATCTTTTCGGCTGTATATAGGAATCTGACGTAAACGGCCTTTAAATAAGTCGAATACTCGAATAACGGTAATTTGTTCTTTGTTTGGAGTCTCGTCAGACACAAGATCCATACGGATGTCATCAGACACATCAAGAAGAACGTCATCGCGACGGTTCGTTTCAATATGATCCCATACGACAATACGCTCTTGCTCTGCTAAAGCCTCTAGAATTCTGGCAATTTCATTGATTTCTAGCTTTTTGATTAGTCTTTCTAATTCAATTGAGTTTTGCTTTTGAACGAGAGACTCAACAATATCTTGGCGAGACATCTCTTGTCTGTGAATGAGGTTTTCAACCAAATTTTGCTTAGCGAGCAAATTTTTGATGGTGGATAATTTCTTATCAATGTTGTTTTTTTCTGACATGATAATTGCCTCGAATTCAGATTAAGCTTAAGGTTTCGGCAATTGTAAAGTAATAGCCCTCAAATTGAAACCTTGATGACTAATAAAAATAAATAACTTAGGTATGCCTTGAATATAACGCTTCTTGGCAAGCAATTAAGCTGCTAAATCAAACACTAATACTTCAGCTTCCCTACCGTTTGAAATATTAATTAAAGGCTCACCTTCCAGCATTAATGCATCACCGGCTTTTAAATAATTACCATTAATTTCTAATGCTCCTTTAATCAGATGAACATATGCTTTTCTATTTAAGTTTAATTGCAAAGTCGTTTTTTGATTTTCATTAAAAATACCTGCATACAAAGATGCATCTGCATGAATTAAAACTGACTGATCTTTTGGATCCGAAGAGGCAATAAGAGCCAGCTTGCCCTCCTTCTTTATTTGGGGAATAACTTTTTGCTCATAGCTTGGCTCAATATTCATCACATTAGGCTCAATCCAAATTTGCAATAAGTGAGTCGTTGCATTAGTAGCGCTGTTAAATTCACTATGCACAACAAGGCTCCCCGCACTCATTCTTTGGACTTCCCCTGGATTGATTGTTTCAACATTGCCCATACTATCTTTATGAGCCAACTGACCTGAAAGCACGTAAGTGATAATCTCCATATTTCTATGAGGATGATCTCCAAAGCCACCACCTGCTTCAATGTAGTCATCATTAATAACTCGAAGATTACCCCAGCCCATATACTCGGGGTCGTAATAATCTGCAAACGAAAATGAATGGTAGCTTTTTAACCAGCCATGGTCGGCATATCCGCGATCTTCTGATTTTCTTAGTTTAATCATTGGATAAATTTCTTCACATTTTTCTTGTAACGATAAACAAGCAAAATTGTCAGCAATAAAATATTTGGATACCAAATATACCAATGCGACCATGGAATTCCATCAACTTTATAATTTGATAGCGGCCAAAAAATTGGGGTCGCAAAAAAAGCTTTTGAGTGAAAAGGGAAATCGAGGACGATATGAAATGGCCAGGCTAACATCGCCATAGCAAATGCTCGGTTAAAACGATAAACAATATAAATGATAGGCAAGCAAATAATAAAGCTATGGCCTATTGAATAGGCTAGAAAAATCCAAGATGGAAGAGAATCTAATGCAGGTTTGCCAAAATGCCAATGTCCTGTCATTAGATTTATAAACATCAACAATCCAAATGAAATAAGATCTGGCATAGCGCCAAAGAATATGGCTGACCAAGGATATCGCTTGTATCCAAACAAACCATAGCCCCATAAAGCATGACTCAAAGTATCCATCAACTAAGTATAGGTTCTTTACTAAAAAAATTGAATTTTTATTAAAAAATGAAATCCATGGAATAAGCAATAAGCTGAAATATTGCTCGATGGGCTCCAAATTCACCCTGAATGGTTTGGGGCCTTTCTTTTTTATATGGCTTTAAATTATGATAAAAATTTTATTCGACAATCAGTGCAATATTTGTAAAAAAGAGATTCAATACTATCAATCGATCTCTCCGCCAAGAATTTTTCTATGGTGCAATCTTCATACAAATAAAACATTACTGCGTAAATATAATATTACTCAAAAAGATGCTTTATTAAGCCTTCATGCCATAGATGAAAAAGAAAGTCTCCATAAGGGGGTAGATGCATTTTGTTTGATATGGAAGCATTTAAGAGGTTGGAACGTGTTAAGCCTCATAATAAAAATGCCAATCATTTATCCTATAAGCAAAATACTCTATAAATATTTTGCCTTATGGCGTTTTAATAAACTCAATTATTGCCGAGTCAATTAATTGTCACTTATTATTGGAATTGATGGCTGCAAATCAGGTTGGTTTTCTGTTTGGGAAAATCAAGATAAGAGCATTCATTCATCGGTTTTTTCAAATCTAAATGAATTAAAAAATTTCTTTAAAAATGAAAGTCAGCTAATTGTTGGCATTGATATGCCAGTTATCTTATCTGAAGTGATTCCTCGTCAAGCAGATCAATTAGCTAGGAAATTACTTAGCAAAAAAGCTTCTTCAGTATTTACAGCCCCTACCCCCGAAATGCTAGATCAGCCCAATTATGAAAAAGCATCTTTAGTATCAAAAAAACTTTTTGGTAAATCTATGTCGCTTCAATCATGGTATTTATTTCCTAAAATTAAAGATGTGCAAACAATGATCCACCATGAAGACATGCAAATTTATGAAATACATCCCGAATTGAGCTTTAGGGCAATGAATAATGAGCAAGTAATCTTAGAGAGTAAGAAGAGTCATGAAGGCTTTGCAATAAGGAATTCATTATTGGCTATGCATTTTAAAAATTTTATTTTTGAAGAGATAAGGCATCAATATGCAAGAAAAGATGTAATGGACAATGATATTTTAGATGCTCTAGCCGTCTTATGGAGCGCAAAAAGAATTCAATCTAACCAAGCATCTTTCCTGCCACAAAGCCCAGAAAAACCAAATATGCAGATTGTTTACTGATGGCTTACTTTATCAAAATTATTATTGCTACTCTGGTTATTGTATTAGTCACTGAATTAAGTAAAAAAGATACTAAATTAGCGGCACTTCTCTTAGCCCTTCCTATTATTTCTTTTACGGCGTACACCATGATTTGGTTTGAAAGCAAGGATGTGGACAGAATTGCTAAATTAGCTAATGAAAATTTTATCTATGTCTTGCCTGTGATGCCTGTATTACCTTTATTAAGTTGGCTACTCAAAAATGGCTATAGTTATTTCACTGCTATGATTATGGTTATTACAATCATGATAATACTCTTTTATTTTTTACAAAAAATGCTTTGATTGTGAGATTATTAAGTTACGTTCAAATCACGTAGAGATGTTATGAGAAAAACTTTTGGAAAAGTAAGTTTCGTATTATCACTTATTGCATCTTTATGGCTCATTCTGGGTATGTTAAAAATTGTTCCATTCTTGCTAGAAATCCATGGTGAAACAGATGTAAGAGCGCATGCATCCCTTGCTGTTTTCTTTCTTGTTTGCTCAGCTTGGGGTTTTTGGAAAAATGATCATTAGTTTTTTTAAAAAAAGGAGCAGCAATGTTAAAAATGTCTGAAATTTGTATCTTGATGTCAATTTTTATTGCTTTTGTAACAACCGGTTACTTATGGTTTTCAGGTCAACAGCAAGAAGCTTTATTTACGGCAACTTGGATTCCATCAATCTTAACTTTTGTGATCTACACAGAAATTATAAGTAGAAAGGATTAAATTATGCCTAATATATTAATATTCTTTTTAGGGCTCGCCTGCTTTCTCCTTGCTGGATTCGGAATTATTCTTAATAAAAATTCTGGTAAGAAAAAACGCTAATAAAGTTATCCCGCCTTTAGGTGGATGCAGATAAAAAATATTGCATCTTTATTTTTTTAAGTTCTTCATATGAAAACCCTAAGGCTTATTCTCGGCGATCAGCTCAATCCCAATCATTCCTGGTTTAAAAACGTAGATGATGAAATCATTTACGTTTTAATGGAAGTCAAACAGGAAACAAATTACGTACTGCATCATGCACAAAAAATCATAGCCATATTTGCCGCTATGAGAGATTTTCAATTAAGCCTTACCAAAAATGGCCATCAGGTTATTTACTTAAAAATAAATGACAGCGTTAATCAGCATTCTTTTAAAACAAACTTAAATGCTTTGTTTAATCAACATAATATTAAAAAATTTGAATACCAAGAACCCGATGAGTATCGGCTAGACCAGGATTTAGTTAAATTTTGTAGTGAAATTTCAATTCCATCTGAATGTTATTCTTCAGAGCACTTCTATACCGAGCGATATGAAATTGGCGATTTTTTTAAAAATAAAAAAAGTTGGCTTATGGAATCATTTTATCGCTCAATGAGAAAGAAGCATCAAGTATTGATGTCAGAGAATAATGAACCTATTGAATCAAAATGGAATTTCGATCAAGAAAACAGAAAGGCTTGGAAAGGTGATCCGAAAGTAATTAGAGATCATAGGCCAACGCATGATCACAGTAAAATTTGGAATGAAATATATGAGGTTGAAGTAAAAAGCTTTGGAAGCAATAATGCATCTATATTTCGCTGGCCATTAAATAGGGATGAAGCATTAAAGCATTTTGATTTTTTTATAAAAAATATTTTAATTCATTTTGGTGATTATCAAGATGCGATGCATAAAGACGAAGCAAGAATGTTTCATTCTTTAGTCTCTTTTGCACTTAATACCAAAATGCTATCGCCCGCTGAAATTGTTTCTAAAGTTGAAAAGTCTTACCTTAATAATCAAATATCAATTAGCGCTGCGGAAGGTTTTATTAGGCAAATTATTGGCTGGAGAGAATATACAAGAGGATATTATTGGGCGCATATGCCAACATTTCAGGATGAAAATTATTTTAATCACAATCTTTCTGTACCAAGTTGGTTTTGGACTGGTAAAACTCGCATGAATTGTCTCAAATATACAATTAATCAGTCTTTAAATGAAGCGTACGCGCACCATATTCAACGACTTATGATTGTTGGTAACTTTTCACTTCTTGCTGGCATTAACCCTAAGAAACTTCACGAGTGGTATTTAGGGGTCTATATAGATGCATTTGAGTGGGTTGAAATGCCCAATACCCTTGGCATGAGTCAATTTGCAGATGGCGGCAAATTGGCAAGTAAGCCTTACGTATCATCAGCTAACTACATTAGCAAAATGAGTAATTATTGCGAGGGATGTCATTATTCAAAAAATGAGAGGTTGGGTGAAAAAGCTTGTCCGTTCAACAGTCTTTATTGGAATTTTTTTATTACCAACAGTTCAAAACTAGATAAAAATCCAAGACTTGCTATCGTGAATAAACAAATCAGAAATATGGGCCCAGATTTAGTAGAGAATATAAAATCACAAGCCAAAAAATATATTCAAAACATTGAAACGCTATAAACCAAAAAAAATTATTTTTTAATACGCGAACTTTTTACAACTCTTTCATAAAAAGCATCTGGTTTATTTTTTACCCAATGTATGAATATTTGCATATCCGGATCACTTTTTAAAGATTCAGCAGTATTAAACGTTTTAGCCAGTTCGTTTTCACTAAATAATGCATGTATTTGTTTGTGACAGATCTTATGAAGGAATTCGGTTGATCTACCTCCCTTCGATCTTGGAACTAGATGATGCGCATCTTTTTGTGAGACTGGAATAAATCTATCACATATAGGACAGATTAAAGACTCTGTTTGAAAAGCAAAAGATTTTGGCTCTAGAAGCTTTTTTTTAATTTTACCAATCATGGTGAATTTTTATTGCGCTTACATCGCTCTGAACAATATTTCACTTCATTCCAAACAAACTGCCACTTTTTTCTCCAGACAAAAGGCTTTTGACATTTAGCACAAATTTTTGTTGGCAAATTTTCTTTCTTTACCATTCGCATAAAGTATCAACGACTTATTTTATATTGGGTTAAACAGTAAGCGCGATTAATTTCTGAGGATCTCAATTTTATATGCTTACTAGAACGCTCTTTCACGCGTTTCCTCCATAACCGATAAGAAGATGATTTCAGGTTTGCTTGCATTAACTTCATTAATTCTGATTCATTGATGTGATAAGTATTTAAAATTGCTTCAAAAGGTGTTTTATCCTCCCAAGCCATTTCAATCAACCTAGAAAGATCCCCCTCGGATAGAGAAACTTGTTTACTTGACATGTTTAGTAAAAAATATATTTAACAAATGCAGCGATTCCTAATAAGTAAAAAGCTGTTCCAAACAAACATCTAAATGCCATATGCCAGTTATATTTACATTTTTTCTTAGCCATCATTACCCCTTTTTTTAATTTTTTTTCTCTTTGAGCCCTTAAACTCAACAAGGTTCACTAAATCAAATTAAAGATATGCTTGGTTATCGCATTAGCAAAGTTGAGGTGTTGATCAAGATCAAAATGTACGCCATCAACTAAACTTGAAGATGTAATCTTTCCTGCATCAATAAAATCGCACTTTTCCTCTAAACTTAATTGCTCGTAGGCCTCAGCTAAACCGATACATTTCTTATTGCCATCTTTAAATTTAACTGCAATATCACCTTTAGGTTCTAATATAGGCGGTGGTGCAACAATTAGTATTCCTGGCATTAACATTCCAGGCTCAAGGACTGTTTCTCGTATAGCGTGAATTAATAATTTCATACCTTTTGCTGCATCTTGAGCAAGATGCTCATGATTGACCTGGAAGTCATTTGTTCCTAACATTAAAATGACTAGATCAAGGGGGGAGTTAACTTCAATACGCTGAGATAGTCCAATCAAGCCATTGCGGCCAGGTCTAATAGGGTCATCATAGATGGTTCTTCTGCCATTGAGACAATCCTCAATTACCCGCACATTTTTGCCTAATTTATTCAAATTAATTTCTAAAATACCAGGCCATCTTTGATCAAAGCGTAATCGATTGCGAGACATCGGAATAATGCCCCATGAAATTGAGTCTGAATAAACAAGAATATGTTTCATAAAAATTATTATATGGCAGATAATATTTTACTAATACTCCCGCTTATTGAACTGTTGATAAATTTAGGGAAATCCATGGTATTAACTTCATACGAATCCTATAGAATAAACAAATTGGTTTATCATTCAAAATAACTTGGATAATAAAAATGGCTAAAAAAATAAAACAGGAAGAATGGCTAGAAAAAATTCATCAGAAACTCTCTGAAATTAATGCCAATATGCTGAAAGTATTTTGGATTGTAGCGGTCTTTGCTTTCCTTTATTTTGGCTTAATGCTACATCTCCTCATTAAGTAAATTTCATAAGCCAACTACATAATAATATTAAAAATATGAAACTTCATGGCACTCCCTTTCAATTAAAAGTTTGGAATGAAATAAAAAAAATACCCAAGGGAAGCGTTGCAACTTATAAAGATATTGCAATTAATATAGGCCATCCAAAAGCTTACCGAGCAGTTGCAACAGCCTGCAAACTTAACCCTTATCCTGGAGTCATTCCTTGTCATAGAGTAATTTGTTCAAGTGGAAAAATAGGTGGTTATTCTGGAAAATCAAATAGTGCAATAAAAATAAAGTTGCTAAAGCAAGAAGGCTTTCTTAGCTAAAAAGGTGATTCTAAATAATTTAAAATATCTACTTCTGGGGTTAGATAAGTTTTCTCATAATTAAAATGGCCACGTCTAAAATTAAAAAAATACCATCATCAGAAATTACACCTGAGCATATTTATAATGATCGCAGAGATTTTATAAAGAATTTAGGTTTTATTTTAGGCTCAGGTTTAGCATCTTCATTAACAACTAAAAGCTTCGCTGCACTAAATACACTTCCTTCATTTGTTGAATCAAAAAATATCGATAAAGATAAAGTATCAAGTCTTAAAGATATTACAAGCTATAACAATTATTATGAATTCGGAACATCAAAATCAGATCCTCATGACTATGCAAATAAAATAACAACTGATCCTTGGTCAATCACTATTGAAGGGGCTGTAAATAAATCTTTAACGCTTGATATCGATGAACTTGTAAAACTTATTCCCTTAGAAGAGCGGATATATAGACTTCGCTGTGTTGAAGGATGGTCTATGGTCATACCTTGGGTGGGTATTCCATTAAGCTCGCTTCTTAAAAAAGTATCGTTAACTGGCAATGCTAAGTTTGTTGAGTTTGTATCGCTTAAACGCCCAAGTGAGATGATTGGTCAAAAAGACGATATGCTTGATTGGCCCTATACCGAAGGGCTTAGATTAGATGAGGCTATGCACCCCCTAACAATCTTAGCGGTAGGATTATATGGAAAAGTTTTACCTAAACAAAACGGAGCGCCCATTAGATTAGTTGTACCATGGAAGTATGGTTTTAAAAGCATCAAAGCTATAACTAAAATTCGATTGGTAGAAAAAATGCCTTTATCCGCATGGATGAAAGCTAATCCAAAAGAATATGGATTTTATGCTAATGTTAATCCTGAAGTAGACCACCCTAGATGGAGCCAATTAACCGAAAGAAGAATCGGGGAAAGTCTTTTATCCCCTAGACTTAAAACTCAAATGTTTAATGGCTATCAAAAAGAAGTTGCACACTTGTATCAAGGTATGGATTTAAATAAGCATTTTTAGTTAACTTGAAATTCAATCAGATATCTATCAAACGCTTAATTTTTATTGCCAGCCTCTGGCCAATTCTTTCAATAGGAATTGATATCTATCAAAATAACCTTGGGGCAAATCCAGTTGAATCTATCGAGCGTCATTTTGGCAAATGGACTCTTATATTTTTATGCTTAACGCTAAGCATGACGCCATTAAGAAGAATTACAAAAATCAATCAGTGGATTTTATATAGAAGAATGTTAGGGCTTTTTGTATTTTTCTATGCCTCAATCCATCTCCTTTGTTATATAGGGCTTGATTATCAGTTTGCTTGGTTAGATATTAAAAATGACATTATTAAACATCGCTATGTTCTCGTAGGTTTTTTAGGATGGGTTTTATTGTTACTTTTAGCGATTACTTCTTCAGATAATATGATTCGGAGACTTAAAGCTAATTGGAAAAGATTACATCGTCTTGTATATCTCATAGCAATTTTGGGTGTGCTTCACTTTATCTGGCTCGTTAAAAAAGATATTACTGAACCTCTTATCTATGCCGCAATAGTTTTATTATTATTTACTTTGAGATTAAATTTCTTGAAAACTCGAAAGTTTTAACATTTAATTACACACCCCAATTCCACCCCTGCTAATTTTGAAGGAACCAAACCCTCTACAACGCCCACAATTACTGTAAAATATACCATATTGGGGGGATTAGCTCAGCTGGTAGAGCAGCGGACTCTTAACATCACCGGCCTGAAAGAGTTACCACCCTAGCCGACCCTAGATCTTGGAATATCTCGAATTTAATCCTGAAAGTTTTCTGCTTGCACACCGATGCGCAGTTTTGAAAAGTCGCTTTAAACGACTTTTTGAAAATAGTCCTTTTGAAGCGACTCATTAAAAAATACGGAAAGTTTTAAAACCAGTTTGGGTTTTTTAAGCTTGTAAAAACTTTTTTAAGTCCAGCTGACCATTCTTGCCTTAATTGAATAAAGTAAGGATCATTATCAGTAATACGTTTTTTGTTTTTTGAGGTGAAGCTATTTATTTTATAAAGAAGTAGATCTATTGGCGCTGCCACAGAAATATTACTTCTGATGGTTGAATCAAAAGATACAAGCAAACATTTCACTACATCCATCATTTTAGAATCATGTTTTACAACTCGATCAATAATAGGCTTTCCGTACTTTGTTTCACCAATTTGAAAGTAAGGAGTTTCAGGGCATGTTTCAATAAAATTCCCTGCAGCATAAACATTAAATAATCTTGGCTTTTCACCTTTAATTTGACCGCCAACTAAAATTGTTGCATTAAATTCAATATTTTGACTTTTAAGATGCTTAGCATCGCGCTCATAAGCTAGGCGCATTTCCTCCCCTACCAATTCAGCAGCATCAAACATACTCACTACATTATTGATGTGTTTTGATTTGCCTTTTTTTAAAGTATTAGCTTTAAGGGCATTCACGACAGACTGTGTAATCGCTAAATTACCTGCCGTGAGTAAAACAATTACTCTTTTATTTTTTACTTCAAAAATGTGCATCTTGGGAACAATAGCAACCTGATCAACACCCGCATTTGTTCTGGTATCTGATGCGAAGACTAGGCCTTCATTTAATAATAGGCCTACGCAATAGGTCATATGATTTCCTTTATTATTATTATTGTTGCTGCTGCTGAGTAGCTTGAATTATAAGCTCAGATTTATCTATTTTTTTTCTTTTATCAATAGGTGTATTTGATTGATTAATAATAACACTAGAAGCCATACCTTCGACACCACCTCCTAATCTGACACCTACTACAGGACTTGCCGACTTATAATCTAGCCCTACAGCTAACCTTACATATAAATCATTCACGCGACATCCATTAGAAACATCAAAACTTTGCCATCCTAAATTTTCAAACCAAACATCTGCCCATGCGTGAGACTGCATCAAATGACCATCTTCTGTAAACATGTATCCACTCACATATCGAGCTGGGAGATTAAGCTCATGGCAACAAGCAATAAAAATATGTGCGTGGTCTTGGCATACACCTTTTTTTAATTGGAATGCTTCTGCAGCTGTAGTTGTTACTCTCGTTGCACCTTTTATGTATTCAACCTGATTAAGTATTTCATGCATCATCTTCTCAACTAATTCATTTTGCTTATCAGTTGAAGTTTTAAACTTATGAGCAAATCGACTTAATTTTGTGTTTGCTTCTGTAAGTTTGGTATTTCGCAAAAATATTGGCAACGGCAAGCGATCTTGATCATTTTTTTTATCTAATCCTGTTTCGACTTCACCCATTGCAACTATATCAATCTCTTGGTGTAGCTCATTTACAATTAAACGATGACTAATATTTTTATAAGCATCTTGAAATTGATGTAAATCACCCTTAACTTTAATATCCCACCGTCTCACATATTGTCCAAATTCGCTATTAGGTGTTAGGCGAAGGTGTTGTATGGTGTAATTTACAAAATCGCTATAACTATAGTGTGTATGATGTTCTATTTTAAGTAGCATAATTAGTAAGTTGCACTTAGAAAGTGTTTATGAATTTCTTGCCCAATTAAATCATTAGACTTAATAAAATCACTTAAAAATTCATGTAAGCCATACTGAAAAATATCTTTAATTTTGCCGTAATGAAGTCTAGCGTGAATCTCACCTGCAAGTCTAAATGCTTCATTGTTTTTAGATTTAGATAGCGCTTCTAGAATGAGAATAATTTCGTCAAAACAAGCATGAAGAGATCTTGGCATGTCACATCTTAAGATTAGTAATTCAGCTACACGCCATGGCTCGATCGTATCATTAAATATTTTTTGGTAAGCTTGAAGTGCAGAGACTGATCTTAATACAGAGCTCCATTCGTAATAATCTACAGCACCTCCTACTTCTTGGCCACTAGGTAAAAGTAAATGATATTTCACATCTAACAAACGCGCTGTATTATCAGCACGCTCAATAAATGTGCCAAGCCTCACAAAATTAAAAGCATCATCTCGTAACATAGTTCCGAAACAAACACCTCTAAATAAATGCGATCTTGTTTTTACCCAATCACAAAATTCTCGCAATCCTTTTTTAGAAAAATCCTGCTTATGAAATTGACTAAACTCTAACCAAATAGAATTAATGCTCTCCCAAGTTTCTGAAGTCATAGTGACTCTTACAGCGTGTGCATTCTCTCGAGCATATTTAAGTGCAGAATAAATACTTGAGGGATTTCTTTGGTCCATCGCCAAATAATTAATCACATTAGCTGCAGTAACTTCACCAATATCTCTTTCATATATTTCTGTAGTGCCTGATATTTCTAAGGCGGGTGACCAAAACATAGACTCCGTAATATCTTCATTGGGCACTAATGACATGTTATAAGTCACATCAAGTGTACGTGCCATATTTTCTGCACGCTCAATATATCTTGCCATCCAATAGAGATGATCTGCGGTTCGGCTAAGCATGATGGTTCTTTTCTAAAATCCATGTGTCTTTTGTGCCACCACCTTGAGAAGAATTCACTACCAGCGATCCTTTCTTTAAAGCAACTCGGCATAACCCACCCGGAACTACACTTGTCTCTTTACCTGATAAAACAAAAGGTCTTAAATCTACATGCCTTGAATCAATGCTTTCATCAATTAATGTAGGGCACTGAGAAAGAGATAAAGTAGGTTGGGCAATATAGTTATTTGGATTTTTTAAAATAACTTCACGGAATGTTTCAATTTCTTTTTTGGTTGAGGTTGGTCCTACAAGCATACCGTAACCCCCTGAGCCTTGAACCTCTTTAACAACTAACTCATTTAAATTCGCGAGAGCATATTTCAAATCGTCCTCTTTACTTAAATCATAAGTGGGGACATTTTCCAAAATAGGTTTTTCATTTAAATAAAATTCGATCATCTTAGGAACATACATATAAGTTGCTTTGTCATCCGCAACCCCTGTTCCAATAGCATTAGCTAAAGTCACGCCACCTTCGCGATAAACAGAAAGTAATCCGGGTACACCTAACATTGATCCTTCATTAAAAGCTAAAGGATCAATAAAATCATCGTCAATACGTCGATAAATAACATCTACTCTTCTTGGGCCTTCAGTTGTTTTCATATAAACCGCGTTCTTGCTAACAAAAAGATCTTTTCCTTCTACAAGCTCAACACCCATCTGCTGAGCAATAAATGCATGCTCGAAATAAGCACTGTTATATGCACCTGGTGTTAAAAGAACTACTGTGGGCTCTTCTAAACCGCCTTGCGCGACAGAGCGTAAATTATTTAATAAGACTTGTGGGTAGTGTTCTACAGGAGCTACTGAATAACGACGAAATAACTCTGGAAATAATCGCATCATCATTTTTCTGTTCTCAAGCATATAAGAGACGCCTGATGGCGTTCTTAAGTTATCTTCGAGAACATAAAATTGTGATTCATCTGTTCTTACAATATCGATTCCAGCAATATGCGCATAAATTTGGTTAGGTACATCAACACCAAACATTTCGGGACGATATTGTGAATTTTGCAATAAAGATTGAGGGAGCAATCCCTCTTTAATAATAAGCTGATCATGATAAATATCATGCAAAAACATATTCAATGCTTTTACACGCTGAACTGTGCCTTTAGAAATAAAATCCCATTCTTGAGAAGAAAGAAGTCTTGGAATGATATCAAAAGGAATTAATCGCTCAGCACCATCAGTTTCGCCATAAACGTTGAATGTAATTCCGACTCGACGAAAAAGTAATTCTGCTTCCTGATTTTTACTTTTAAGTTGTGTGTTTGAAGTGTCTTTGAGCCACTGACTGTAAGCCGAATAGATGCTCCTTATTTGATCCTTACCTAAGGCCATTTCATCAAAATATGTATTTGTTTTTGCCATTTAACGCCCTAAAAGGATGCATTCTCTATATTTGAATCTGAAAAGTGCTTCTTTTAGCCCATTATTGGTGAAAAAATGCACCTACAATACAAATAGAGCAAAAGTCATGCCAAATAATGGAGCCTAGACTAACCGAATTAATCAGATAAAAAACGATTTCTGAGTGATTTGACACTTTGGAAAGTGGGTGCCAACATAAAGCGATTTTGAAATGTTAAGAGGTTTAAATGATTTTTCATACACTGCCTGATATTCAATCAGTATCTGAAGCCATTCATGATGCAGTAGCACCTGTTTTTTTGATCACAGGTATCGGCTCAATACTTTCCGTCCTTGTAAATAGATTAGGTAGAGCTGTAGATCGGGCACGCATCATCAATGACATGCCTTTGAAAGAAAAAAAAGCTTACTTCAATGAGCTCAACATTATTATTAGTCGAACCACTTGGATCAGAAGAGCAATTACTTTAATTACAATTTCAGCTTTAAGTGTATGTATTTCAATTGGATCTCTTTTTGTTGAAGTTAACTTAGGCCTCAATCTTCCCAACGTCGTGACAATTATGTTTATCACAGCGATGTCAGCACTGATTTTAGGTTTGCTTTGTTTTTTACGTGAAGTGATTCTTGCATCGCAAGAAGTGATAGCGCCAAATCGCCATCGTTAAATCAATACCTCGATTTTTATTTATGGCCGAATAAAATTTCGAAAAAGTAAATCGCAGGAATAATCAGTAGAAAGAAAATAAGAAGAAAAGAAAAAAGAAATCTTTTATCTTGGGACGAGAGTCTTAAAGGTAAATAGTCTTTAATAAATCTAATAATTATGTTTTTTAGCGAATGCATTGCTGACTCTAAACTTGCCCTAAATAAATGCACTTGAACCAAATCAATGCATAAAAATAATTAAGAGGGCGACTTAGGGGCACCCTCTTAATTACAACTTCACTACTTCGCTTTCGCGTCAGCAGCTGGTTTAGCTTCTGGAGCTGGCTTCGCAGCAGGCGCTTTTTTTTCTGCTTTCTTTGCAGCAGGTGCTGGTTTTGCATCCGCAGCGGGTGCATCTGCAGCGAATATATTTAATGAAACTGCAAATAAACCTGATACTAATAAAGCAACTAATTTTGACATTTCTTTCCCTTAATAAAAGTTAGTAAGTAAATGAGAGTTCAACGTTAACTATGGAGAAAAAATTAAAGCTCTCAGTTTAAATAAAGCAAAAGATGTGCCAGTGTAATAATTTCTTAACAATTTATATTTACTATAGTCCTTGTAGCTAATCCTAAAAGGCTACATCCTTTAAATTGCGTTTTATAAACCCACTTAAAGTTCAACATTACTTTGAGTGGGTTTTTTATTAGATATATTTAAGAATCTCCGGATTCCGGATATTTTTAAGCACAACTGTATTTCAATTAACCTAAAATCCTAATGTCATAATCATCTATAGTTTCCTCAAATACTATAAAATCAAAATTTGAGAGGTTATTATGTTTCGCTTCATCAAACACCATCCAAGATTATTCCTATCAATACTTGTAGGTATTCTAGTTTTTTTATTTCTGCCTGATTCTCTTGCGCTGCATACCATTACAAGATTGATAGTTGCCTGGAATGCAATGGCTTGGCTTTATTTAATATTNGCCTCATTAATGATTAAAAGTACTTCTCATGCGCAAATGAAGCTTAGAGCTAAAAAGCAAAACGAAGGTAAATACGTAGTGTTAACTATGGTGGTTATAGCGGCGATTGTCTCGTTAGGAGCCATTGTGCTTGAACTAGGTATNGTTAAAGAAATAAGTGGCTTTATCAGNTCNGCNCATATTGCATTAACTATNCTTACTATTCTNTCATCTTGGNCTTTTACTCAAACTATGTTCGCACTTCATTANGCGCATGATTTNTATAGTGCNATTGATAAAGGNAAAGAAGGTGGNTTGTCNTTTCCNAANCAANAACTTCCNGACTACATGGATTTTCTTTATTTTTCTTGTGTGATTGGTACCTCTGGACAAACAGCTGATGTAAGCTTTACATCACAATCCATGAGAAAAATTGGTCTCATTCATTCGGTATTAGCATTTTTCTTTAATACCAGTCTTGTGGCGTTGATGATTAATATTGCATCAGGCTTGATTTAGAATATTAGCCTCTTCTAAATAGCCGTATTGGTAAAGCAGCTGACTCTTAACATCACCGGCCTATTAGAGTTACCACCCCAGCTGACCCTAGATCTTGGAATTTATCGAATTTAATCCTGGAAGTTTTTTGCTTACACATCGATGCGCAGTTTTGAAAAGTCGTT
>TBL_comb47_HYPODRAFT_10001437_pt1 | contig 31051 bp, 14 predicted proteins | sample TroBogypolimnion_40_FD_10682 | JGI IMG/M metagenome (IMG submission 10682) | reverse complement strand
ACTGCGGGCGTCGCTCCAGCCGTTAAAGCCCGACTTCATGTGTACAAAGTTGATAAAGTCCATACTGGGCATTGTGACTGTTTCTCTACCCATGATTTCTGCGGTGATAGAATAGACTACATCTGTGCTGGGTACGATAGTGTCAAACTGTCGTAGCTCTTGCGATATCATAACCCAGTTGTGAAATACGCTGTTTGCTACTGAAAAGAAGTCAGTACTTTCTCTACTGTATCTAAAATACATAAGCCCGTTATAGACGTCGGGCAAACTGTTAGCATCCAATGCTTCTCGGTATTTGCGAACTGTGCTTCTAACACCTGTAAAATTTTTTGCACCAGTACTAAGACAAACGTTCTTGAGTCTAAAAGCAGTCCACCAGTGGTCAATGCTCTGTGTAAACAATAGATCACTTTCCAGTTTGATGGTTTCTTTGAATGGAGTGTAGTGATTGACCATGGCCTCGTAACCAAAGGGTATGCCAAAAATATGGCTTATGTCACCCATAACAATCACATAGTCAAACACTCTACGGTGTTGCGCTGTAACTAACTTGTTAGTTGCTTCGTCCACAATCACAGCATAGCTATTTTGCTCTTGTGTTGCTTTTACGTTTAGGCACTGTAGATATGCTAGTTCAAGATAGTTAGTTTCTAAACTGTTAACTGCAAAAGTCACAAAGCCCTGTTGTTCTTTAAATTGTGAGCTCATTTACCAAGTCCTTAAAGTTGTCAGTTTGTAAGTATGCTTTGTCCATGACATGTATATTTTGATGGGGCAGTACCAAGGCCTTGTCGGCTAGGTGTACATGAATCTGTGTCCCAGTGGCCGCTATACGTTCAATTGGTCCAGACACTGTAAACATACGCCAAGGTATGCCCTGCTGTTCGTTGACATGGTATCCGCTCATGATAGTGTTGGCAATGGCAAAGGCATAGTCATTGCGATAGTTACCTTCTCTAATGTTGTACAGCAGGCGGTAATAGTTGTAGTTGCGCTGTATCTTGCCCACCAGTTCAAACAACATTTCAGCTTGTGGGCTTTTTCTAAATAGCACCACTGTGGCCCAAACAAATGGCAAACTGGTATTACCCATTAGTTCATAACTAGGCCCATTCTCATCACTGTTATGGTGCATGAGTTTATAGTCCCAATCTGTTTCAAACAGTTTGAGCAAGCTATCATCCAATACCAAATAGTCTGTGTCCAGCACGATGGTTTCATCATAGGGACTGAGATTGTAGGCAAGATACCGACCAAAGTTACGCCACTGTAGATTTACATCTTCTGTACGAAATGTATGTCCCTGTGGGTCAACTCGCAACACCTTGTCGTAATTGAATTTGGGGTCGGCATCATGATCGGTTATCAATGTAATGGGCAGACCCAAGTTCTTTTCAATCAGTCTACAGGTTTGGTCAGCAATGGCCACATAGTCAACTTGCGTGTTGAACGCAAACACCACAACACCTTTAGACTTTACGGATACGTTTGAGTTCGTCATGTGCTTGATGCCAACGGTTCATTACTTTTTGATAGTGTTGCTGTGCTTGTACCAAAAACACTGTACGATCAATCTCAATGGGATTTTGGTAAGTATCTTCCAAGTACAGCTCATCTATAGGCCAAGTGGCAACGAATGCCAACAGTTCGGGTGTGACTTTGAACAAGCCACCATTATAGGCAAAATGTAAATCGGTTTGGATTTTTTCTCGCAGAATCTGTTTGTTCTGCTGATAGCTTGTGGCTTGACGTATTTGGGAAAGTAGTTGTTCAGTACTCATCTACACAGTATAACTGACTACTGTGTAGATGTCAAGAGATTTAGGATATAACTACTGCGCCCCAGGTGTTGGCAAGGTTGGTTGTTTCTGGGTAGATAACGTCAACCCGATGTCCTACTGTAACGTTTAATGTATCGTTAAAGCTACCAGCGTGTGTTGATGCATAGTTGAGTTGGAATATAACTGCACTGCCAGCATCATTGTGACCTGCTAAGTTTGTTCCGTTTGAACTTACATAGAATCTAGTAAAGTCAGCATTGTATGTTACGTTGGCTGATGCAATATACTGTGTGTTCTGCACTGAAGTAGACAGGTTATAATAGCCAACGGCGGTGTTGTTGGTAGTAACAGTACCGCCTGTACCAGTACGTCCGCCGTTTGTGTTTGCACGGAAAGCGCTAACGCCACCAAAGTTGGTAAGCATGGTAGTTATAGCATCTGCGCTACGCTGAGTGTTGTCATTATTGGTCACGCCAGTAACAACAAAATTCAATTGGCCGCCAGCATTAAAGAAATAACGTGCTTGGTCTCCACTACCAAATGTCATAGTTCTAGTTAAAATTGTAGTTTCGGGATATGCTGTACCGTTGGTTGCTGTAACTGAAGCGTTAAAAACTGATCCGGTAACTGTTGTACCCTGTGAGTTGAAGCTGGCCGCATTGGTATACGCTGAAGTAATGCTAGAGCTGAAAGTACTCAAATAGGTAATCAAACTACCAGAAGTTGGAGCGCCAATGCCTGTACCTGTGCCAGTTTGATGAGTACGAATACTATTCAATGCGTTAACTGCTGTGGCCCACTGAGTAGCGGTGACCAGTCCTGTACTACTTACTTGTGTGATTGATGTTTGGCCATAGCCTACGTATCCGCTACCTACTGCCCAAACTGTGTTAATTTGGTTTGGTGTGCTGCTGGGACTTGTGCCAACAAATGTGTTGTAATCTGTTGCTGCAATTAAGCCGCCTTGACTGTATGCCATTTTTTATTCCTTACGAATTCAATTTCACTACGGCTTCAACTGTGCCTTCACCGAGTGTGTCTTTATTTTCTAAACTACGTCCTATGACGTTCCAAGTTGTGATTTCACTTCTTAGTCCTGCACGAGCAACGCCGTTGCCGGCACTGACCAGACGATCACCTTTGCGAACTACGCCAATCACTTTAACTGGCACACGTCCTTGCACTGCAATTGGGGGATGAGTAAGATCGTCTCCTACTCGACTATTCATAACAAAGGCTGCTCTAGTACTTATGACTCCAAACACATCTTCGCTTAAATCGCTAACCGCTGCGGTAATTTCTGCTGCGCCGCCCAGTTCAACCACTGTACCGGGGTCATACACTGCATCTGCTTCAAATCTTTCGGCCAAGTCAGCATATTGTGCATGAATTGAAGTACCGTAGATGTTGTTCCACCAATTGGTCACGCTGCCCAAATTGTAGCTCAAATTGGCACTGGGTGTGATACTTGAACTGATGTTGCTGAATGTAGAGGGATTTGATGGGAAGGAGATATTACCGGTAAAGTTGACATTACCAGTCACACTCAACGAATTGGATATGGTCAAAGTACCAGCAGAGAGAGTGTTGGCTGTAACTGAATTGGCTGTGACAGCGCCCGGAGTTGATACGTTGGCAGCAGTAACTCCGCCCACCAAGTTTAAACCGGGAGTGACAGTGGTTAATCCGCCAGTTAACGACGGGGTACCGGGCGTAAATGCTGTAGAATCAGTACTAAAAACTCCAGCAAATTTGTTATTGACCGTGACGTTGCCCACATAATGTGGTGCTGACAAATTATCATATGTGACGTTGGCTGCAATAGATGGCACTGTTCCCGGAGCATTACTAGGGCCAATAGAGATCCATTGCGATCCGCTGTAGACACTGAGTGTGCTGGTATTGGTGTTCCACCAAAAATCTCCCACAACTGGGTTTGCTGGTGCAACCGAGCCCGTTTGACTGCTACTGATTACTTTCCAATTGCCTGCTGCACCGCCAGTGGGCAAGTTCCATACTTTTAATTCTTTATTCTGACTATCCCACCACAGCTGGCCCTGCAAGGGATTTGACGGTTGTGTCGTATTACTGAAATTTTCTAGCAGTTTGACAAAATTTTCGTTAAGGAACAGTCCGTATCCGGGATAATTTCTACCAACAAGATTTAAACTAGTGGTGGTTGAATCTTCGGCCCCGTCCTGCAAATTGGTTAAGGGAGTTCCATTTGTCAACGTAATACTGTAAGTCATTGTTTTTGTCTCTTTAGCTTATTTATGCTGATTAGCCGTTCAGGCCCTTGCCCCAGATTATGACTACTGCGCCAGGATTCCCTGTGCTGCCCGAGGATGAAAAAACATCGGCACCGGCTCCGCCCTGTCCAAAAGGACCAAATACCACTGGCCCGTCATTGATAGTGGCCCCGTTGTCGCCACCTGCACCGCCATATACAGTGTCGTAGCTGCCATATGGCTGTGTTACACCCGATGCTCCTGCTACACCGCCCGGGCTTCCGCCTGCGCCACCTGCTCCTCCTGCCATGATGTTTCTCCTTATTTGTTATTTAATTCCGCCCAAAGCTGTTTGAGCCCGGGATAGGGGTCTAGTCCCGATTGATCTTGTAAGTTTGCTGCTTCAATTGCACACAGCGCAGCAAAATCTTCTGCGCTGATGGACATAGTGGTACCATCAAGAGCCAGTAAACTGCCAGTAAATGTGCCAAGATTCATTTCCAGCACACCCGGGCGCGGCAATTTACTGAATATTTCTGCAAGTCGAGTTGCAGCAAACCCAGCTACTGCTTCAATCTTGGGCCTGTCATTGTAGTTGAGTCGATCGTGCCAAGCAAAAATATTGGTACCAAAGATACTGTGTACGGCGCCAGCATTGCAGACCTCTTGTGTTTGTCCAGCTTGCTTTAGCAAATCATAAGTTCGTAGCAAGTGCCCTGTTAGTGTATTGGCGGAATGTCCAGCTTCGTCAGCTTGCACTGTAGACAAAAACTCCTGTAACTGATCTCGTACAGGATCAACAGATTCTAATATTTTAAACATCAATGTGATACGCAAACTGGGACATACTCTTGCTACACCTTTGGCCACATGTGTGATATTTCCATCAAACAGTATGGCCTTGTTGTATTTTGGTAATTCTGCATGTAACACTTCGTCGTCATTGTAAAATACAGTTTCGCCGCCCCAGTCCCTTTTCCAAGTTTGATTCAAATACACCAGTAGAGTTTTGTCTCCTGCACGAATTGAGTCAGTATGCGGATAACCTTCAACGCCGTATGTGTGTCCATTGGCGTAACATCTTACCAATCTTGCTGTTGGGCAGTGGTTTGTTTGTATATGTTGCCAAGCTGCTGCCAACGCCTTGGGCAGTTTGGTGCTGACATCAATTCCGTTTTCTGCGCCAGTGCCAGCAAAATCCACATTCCAGTGGCTGAACGGAATATTGGAGTTTCGAGCTGCTCGACTCCTCCATCCGTAGTTCCAACCGCGTTGATTTATTTCTTGTAAAATTTGAGTCAAGATTTCAGTGGGTAAAAAGTCATTGAATGTTTGAAAGTTCATAGTAAGTCAAATTTGATTAACAGCCACCGCCGCCGTCGCCAGCACCGTCGGTGCTGTCTTCGTCGCCAGGTTCGCCACCTTGTCCGTCGCCATAGTATCCGGGAGGAGAATAGTCATTGTATGCGCCGCCACCAGCAACACCGCCCGCAACTGTAATAGTGCCAAAACTACCAGTAACTGTGGTAGGGCCGCCATCAAATCCAGACGATGGATCCAATAGTGTTCTAGTGGTCCATATGATATTTGAAGTGGGATCTGCTATGGTCAATGCAAATCCGCCTATGCCACCGGTGTTAAGCGATAAAAACTCAATAACATGACTGCCTTGAGTGATACTGACTGAGGCAGTGGTTGATGTACTGTAAGAACTAGAAGTTAATTTTTGTACACCATCAACACCGACGATAACGCTGTTATCAGCCTGTGCAGAAAATGTATAATTGCCAGTAACTGGGAATGTGACCAAACGTTTTGTTCCCACATAGCGATTGACTGGCCCGATACCATTGGCACTTACCCAAACTGCATAGTTGTTCATAAAACTACTCCAAACACCATAGTTTGTAATAGTGCTATAAATGCCAACCGATTTAGTACCTGCTCCGCCCGGAACACCAATGGATATAGTCAATGTTTCTCCAGGAACAACAGTCAAGCTGGAACTGTATTGGTATCCACCTGATCCACCGCCGCCCCCGGATCCGCCTTGCTGTGTAGAATAATTTGACACTCCGGCACCACCCCCAGCACCGCTACCAACTGAGAACAGACGAATACGATATACATGGGCAGGAACTGTCCAAGTATAGCTGCCCTCGGTCTCAAGAACATCCCTGCCATTTGGTGTAATTACATTGACAGTGACCGGTATTTTATATACTGGAGCATTTAGGGCATCGCTAGTGATCACTACCGTATCTTTGTATGTTCCAGTGGACAATCCTGCCACTGGTGTTACTGCCAGTTGAGCAACGTTTCCTGTGTAAGTGTTAAAATTATATCCAATAACGTTTGCTGTCAAATTTGCTGTGGATGCTATAACATAACCGTGTTGACTAGTGATATTTGATATATGCAAGTCGGCGCCATTGCCAGTATTGGTAATTGTGACAATTTGTGCTGTTGGTGTCTCGTATTGATAATAAGACACATTTGACAATGCAGCTACATTGGACCCAATGCCGTTGAAGTCGGGTAACACATTTACCACCACTGGATAATTTACGTTTGCATAACCTAGATACCCTGTGTAGTTTGTGAAATTGATATTGCCAGTAAAAGTGCCAATATTGCCGCCTGTAAAAATGCCACCACTAATACCGCCATAGATGATGCTAGTAAAAGTTGTAGATGCATTGGTCTCTAGTGTGATTGGAAATGCGTTTGATGAAGTAAAAGTTGATGTATTGTAATTTCCAAAGTTGTCAGTGACTGAAGCATTGTTAATGACCAAAGTATAGTCGCCAGTATTGGTAACTTGAAACTTTAGATTGCCTGTGTAATGATATTGATAGGGACTGGCATTGAGACTGGCCACATTGGGTGTAAAAATACCTTTAGGGGTTGGGTAGATACGCTCCCAAGTTCCGTCCTCGTGTGCTACCCAGCCAGTTTTAACTGGATGCCAAGTTCCGTCTGCATTGTTAATCCACATACCTTTAAGTGGATTCCAAGTCCCGGAGTTTTCTACGTATGTGACTCCTAGGCCGTATCTAGCTGCTGCATTAGGTATAGTCATATATTAGATTTGAAACCAGAAGTCGCCGGGGTTGCCTGAGCCGTTAGTGGGTAAACTTGTGCTTACTGTCTTTTGACTTCCCAGCCAAGGTGCAGTATTTCCGTTGGTGATGGCATTTTGTACAGATGCCATTGATGCAACCTGTGCAGTATTTGCACTGGCCAATACCAAATTTGGTACTGTGGGTACTCCAGTGAATGTTGGACTATAGCTTGGAGCAAGTGGTGCGATTGCTGTTGCAATACTGTTGTCGCTGTACTGCTTGGTGACAACACCCAAAGAGCTAGTAGGATTGGTGTTGACCACAACTTCACTGGTGACAGCATTGATGTGCAACACACGAGTGCTTACACCGCCAATGTTGGCATGGAAGCTGATGTTGCCATTTAAGTTGTTGTTGAGAAATTTAGCAGTACCAATGCTGGCATTGGTTGATATCACAAGATTGCCGCCACCAATTGTGACATTGCCATAGAATGTGCTGTCAATATCATTGCGGGCATAGTTGACAGCGGCAATATTGCCCAGCTGTTGACTGTTGACTGCTGTTCCGTAAAACAAGTTGTTGGCCACACCTGTTGCCAAGGTAAATCCTGGGCCAATTGTGCTAAAACCTGTTATGGGGTTGGCTGCACTGAGTGTAAATATTGGGTCAAAACTGCTAATTGCCACCACGTTGTTATTGTGATAGAACTTGATGATGGTATGGGTCACTGCCACAGTGTCGAGAACATCTTCAACGATTGCACCACTCTTGCCTTCGGGCGCTTTATACGCTGGACCGATCAAGGTAAAAGAACTACCATTCCACATGCTCAACTGTTGGTTGGTAATATCCCACCATTGCGCTCCCACCAGTGTGGTAGTGGGTGCTGAGTTTGAAATAATTACCGGGCTTACTGGAATAAATTGTGTGCCAGTGTAGATTTTTAATAGGCCAGTTGTGAGATCATACCATAACTCACCTTGCAAGGGTTTAGCTGGTGCAGTAGTTCCAGCAAAGTTTTGCAATAATTTGATAAAATTTTCATTTTGATAAAGACCATACAAGGGATAGTTTTTACCAAACAAATCAATGTCGGCTACATTCAAGCCAGGGTTTATGTCCGGACCATCAGCAGTACCATCAAGTAGCGTAACTAGTAGTTCACCGGTTGTTTTATTAATTAAGTATGACATTTATTATCCAATCGCGCTCAAGTTGGTTAGTGTTTGAATACGAACTGTGTAATCCACTTGAATAAGTCTATTCAATGATTTTTGTACTGGGTGAAAAACCACGTGTGTAAGCATGGGGCCTGTAGTTGTCAGTCCTGTAGTACCATCAGTGCTGCGTCCAAACAAGCCCAGTTCGTCAAAAGTATAAGTATCTGTCAAAGTTTGACTGTTGTCAAACGCACTTTGTCCCGCAGGCTCGCCGTAATCTAACAAACAACTGACCAAGATATCGGTGTAGACTTGTCCCGGAATGTGACGAACCTGTATGTAGTTTTGTGCAGGATTTCCGTTGGCCGCAGCAGTATCGTCTACCACTTTGCTGTAGGTTGCACTGTACAGGTTACTGCTTTGTCCTGTGGTGTTGGGTGGCAAGTAAGTGATAACGCCGGTTGGGTCAACACTGGTACCGCCATTGCCAAAGTGCATTTCGTAAATGTAGTTTTGACCCTTGTTGGCCAACATGTAACCCAATGCTGTACTGATGTTTTCGTAGTGAATAGCATTGCGTTTGTTGACAAACACTTCGCCTGACTCAGGGTTGAAAATTTTGATGTGGCCTGCTACATAAATTCCACTTAGATCGTCTGGTTGGCGTACTGTATCTTTGCTCATGTTTGGTTCTCTAGTTATTTTATATTTATCGTTAAATTCTGCCCACAACTACTTCTATCAAGCCCACACTTGATCCAGTATGTGTTCCCAGGGCCTTGCCAATTACAGAACCTGTTGCAGGTGCGCTGCTGGCCATTGCTACCCCAGGGATTGCACTTGTCACCATCATATCTCCGCGGTTCACAGTGCCAGTTACTTGACAGGGCACACGTCCTTGCAGTGCTACATCAACTCCGTCAATGCCAGCATTCATTGTGTAAGCAGGATTGGTACTTACTACACCTGCCACACGCACATCGCCTGGCTGGTAACTGGCTGTGACCTCGGTGTCAGTTCCAAAAACCACCACAGTGCCTGGAAGATATTGACTGTCACTGGTGTAGCGTTCAGCCAAGTCAGCGTAGAGTGCGTGAACTGCGGTACCATAGATGTTGTTGAACCAATTGCTAGTGGACCCAATATTGACTGCTGCTGCGTTGCTGGTGGGCAATATGGCACCGCCGTATACACTGATACCCGAAATAGACAAGTTGCCACCGGCAATGTTGGCATTGGCTGTTAGTCTGTTGAGGGTGATATTGCCCAAGTTAGTGATATAGGGCTGATTTGGGTATGTGACATAAGCTGTCAAGTTACCAATAGTAACATTACCACCCGAAGAAGGGCTTTGCACATTACCGGTCAGGTTACCTGACAAATTACCAAATATATTAGCGGCTGTTAAATTTCCACTGACATTCTCAAGTCCAACTATGATCAAATTTCCGTTAATTAGAACATCTCCGCTAGTGGTAAGACTTGCAGCGGTGATTGCTCCTCCAGCGGTGATTGCACCAGTAACGCCCATGCTGCCAAAAGTTCCCGAGGTTGCAGTGACCGAAGTCAATGTAGCCGAGCTTACATAACTCTTGATTGAACTGGCTGCAATATGTCCGGTTGTGCCCGAAGTTTCAACGGGAATCAGTGTATTGTCATAAACTGTACCTTGTAACGGTAAGTTTGTAATTGTAATTGTCATGTTAAATCTCTATGCCTTTTGTATATTTATTTAGGTCAAGTTTCTGATAAATTGTGCTTGAACTGTAGTTGAGTTTTCCAAGCCCTGTCCATCTGTTACTGCGCCTGGATTTGCACCAGTAGTTTGAAGAATATTTCCAAAATTATCCACAATCAGTGTGCCAAAATTGTCAGTCATATTCTGCGCTGCACCCACTGGTAGATCTAGCCAAGTTGTGGTGTGGACAATGTTTCCGCCCGGAATCAGCTGATTGATTCCAGATTCAACCACTGTGGATCCAGCTGCGTGTACGTTGGCTGCGCCAGTACCATCAACAGCGCGGCGAATATTAAACAATACGTTGTTGACTGTGTCCAAGCCCCAGAACACAATCTTTTCACCGTTAATGTAGACCACGCCGGGCACCAAACTTGCAGGATTTGGGGTTGTTAGTGCTCTGGCATTGGTAACATGAACATTGCTGTCTGTGATGTTTAAATTGGCGCTTAATGTAGTGGTATGACTTGCGCTGACCCCATAGTACTGTGGCCACACTGTGGTATCGGTACTTGCTGCATTGGCATTCATATTGTGTACAATACGATAAGTTCCAATAGCTGTATTATTTCTAAACTTGGTTGTGACCAACATATTTAGATTGTCAAATGTGACCCCAGGTGCCAGTTCTTCAGGGCCATGTCCGCTGTAGGTGTCATAATAGGCACCGCCATCTATATTGATTGCTGTGTTGCTGTTGGTGTAGGTATTTTGAATGATACTGTCCAAGTACAACGGATTGTTGTAGTCGTAGTATTTCAAAGACAAATTGGCACCAATTGTGGTAGTTGGTAACGCACCGCCAACAATTATCCTCCAAGGATCAATTTCATTAATGACCAAATTGTACTGAGTGCTGTTGTCTCGGTTTACCAACACTAGAGGCTGTCCAGCGGTGTAATTCAATTTGGTAAAGTCCACCAAGTTTTGAGTAGTTGTTTGATTAAACGATGTACTACTGACCACTGTGGTGGCCAAGTTTGATGAATCACGGAAAATATAGTGAGTGTTGTCAAAACTGCCCACTACATTCACTAAAGTAACTATATTACCAGTGCTGGTGCTGTATACGTTACCGGTCGCACCAGTCACTGCTTGAGTAATAACGTTGCCAGTATATAGTGTTTCAACATTTGCAATCGTTAATTGCACTGTTGGGATAGTGATGTTGGCACTATAAATTGCACTGGTACTTGATTGTGAGTAAATCAAATTGCTACTGAATATGCTGCTGTTGGCCTCGTAGGTTACTCCAGCCACTGTGACGCCTGGATATTCTGCACCAGTCATCAACTGCGCCAAATCTTTGCTGGGCATACTGGCAGTGGGTGTGTAGTATGCGTTGATGCGATCTGCTGCTGTGCCAACTTGTGTAGATGTTATCTTGTTGTATTTGGTATAGTCAAATATGTTGTTGACCACAACCGGGCGCACATTGGTTGGAGTTCCGTTGACTGCAATATTTCCGCTACGACGCACAAAGTTGCTGGACAAGTTGGCCACTGTGATCAACTGCAAATTGCTGCTGATGGCAATAACTTGAGCATTGGCTGTGGTGTTGGCCTGTGTAACATAGTTGCCAACGCTGGCACTTACGTTTCCACTCAAGGTCAAAATAGCAGTGCTGTATACGTTGCTGGTTGCTTGATACGCTTGTCCGTTATAGCTTACAACTGTGCTGTTGGCCACTGTGATATTGGGTTGCCAAGTAATCACGTTGCTGCTGTAGCTGACACGATCAAAGTTCAATGTGACTGCCATGGAGCGTGTTGTATTGTAACTTTGATTTACAAACTGTGTATAACTGCTGATAGTGGTTACATTGGTATGTAAATTGGCAGCATCACTAAAAATGTAGTCAGTGGTGTTAAATGTTCCTGTGGTATCAATCAACGTAATCAAATTACCAGTGCTGGCCGAGTACACAGTACCGTATGCACCAGTATTGGGCTGTGTGATCAAATTGCCAACATACACTGTGACATTGCTGTTTGCAGTCAATGCTGTGGTTGGTAAACTTTCAATCATGTAGTGATTTTTTAATGTTGCATAGCCTGTAGCACCAGTACCTGTACCGTTAATAAAGATAGTGGGCTGGCTGGTATATCCTGAACCAGGGTTGATTACTTGGAACGCCTCAATGGTGTTGTTTCCAAAGTTTACTAGGGCACGTACATTTGCGCCGCTGCCTCCGCCGCCAACAACAGTCACAGTGGGTGTAAGTGTGTAGTTGGCGCCAATATTGGCCACTGTTACACTGGTGATACCGTAAGTGTAGTTTTTATACCATTGGCTATACTGAGGTAGTGTGCTTAACCATGTATAATCCAGTCCGTTGCTGCTATTTGGGCTGCGATAACCGCCAAAATCATTTATATAAGTGCTAGGAATGTCAAAGTCTGTGGTATCGCCATAGTACTCGTCGTTGCCTTGATAGTCAATCAGGTAGTTACGAATACTGGTTCTGTAAGGTTTGACTTCATTGATATAGTTTTCGTAATAGGTTTGATTGTCTGGTACATAGTTAGCTGGTTGGTCCAACTTACGCAACTTGTGCAAGATACTGATAAAGCTGGTTTTAAATGCCCAATCAATGTTTGGTTGTTCAGTTAAAATATAGTTGATCAAGAAGAAGAACATGTTATTAAAATTGACTTTTAGTGTGTCAATAAAAATATAGTTCATCAATACATCAAATATAATGCGTATCTCGTTGGCAGCAACATCAGTAGTATACAAGTTGCTGTTTAACTGTATAGTACCCTGTTGAATGCCCACTAGGCTAGTAGTAGAGTCACTGTTTACACGATAAACAACAAATTGACTGTTGCCGTTGTTTAACACTTTGACTGTGTCACCAACAGCCAATGTCAGTGCAGCAACATCCGATGTGGTGTTGACCACGTATGTGGGCAATACTGTACTGTCATAGGTGCTGTCGTACCAGTCTGTTTTGCTCCAATAGAACGGTGTGTAGTAGCTTTGTACCGTGGTCAAAACCCAAGCAGTACCATTCCATGTGTATGTGGTCCATAGTTCTTGCTGTGTCTCGTCTGTTGTGACCAAGGCCACATAACCTGCTGTCAAGTAGTCGGTTTCTACATAGCCAAGTTCGGCATGTGTTGCAACTTGCAAATCGTATGCTGACAAGTCAGGCAAAGCAGCAGATTGGTACAAGCCACTGATGTTGAATTCTTCAACAATGGGATACTGTATCAGTATGCCGTTTACATACTCAACCCAGTTTTTCAGTGCCGACAAACGATTTACAAACAGTGTTTGATTTGGGTATACCCCAAGTCCAATACTGCTCTGCGGAGTCAACACTGATTCAGGAACTGCCACGCCATTGGCGTCAATACCGCTCAAACTGTCAATCAACTTGTTGATGATGCGTTTGGGAATTGGGCTATTGGGGTTGCCTTCTTGCACCAATTGGTATTCGCTATGGATCACATGTGAATTTTTCAATGTGTCGTAGTCAACATGTAGCACAGTACTATTTCCACTTAGATAGTTGCTGATACCGTGTAGACTGATAGTATCGCTGCGTACCACTGCTGCATAAGGAATATTTTGTGCCTGTGGATTGGTTATCAAATCTTGAATTGTACTGATTGTGTTGATGTGTACACTGTCAGGTTCAACACTGGTTTTACCTGTAACCCAGTAGTAGTACTTGCTGGTAGCCAATTTGGTTTCAGGGTTGATTGTGGTCACAATGCTGTAAGCACTGTTGTCGGAGTATAGCGGAGTTCCCAATCCTGTATAAGCGCTGGGAGGCATGTCACTTTCAACCCATTCGCAGACTTGGATTGTGCTGCCTGGGAACAACTTGCCCCAGTTATTTGCACTATAAATCAAATCGCCACGTTCATAATCAATGTAGCGCATTACTCCAGTATTCCACCAAGTCTTAGTAACATGGTCTGGACCCCAATGGTAATCCAAACTGTTTGCAAGGTTGGGGATATTATCAATACCACTGACTGCATTGTAGCTTGCAGGATCGTATGCAGTGATATAGTCTAGATCTTGTTGTGCAGCGCCCAGTATTTTGCCTTTAGCAGGATCAATATAATCCAGCTGAGTCACAATCACATTGGTATTTGCATTGTACAAGTACATTCTACCAATGCTGTCAATATCAACTTTATCCACTTGTTGTTCAACAACATCCCAGCCCACATTGCCGCTAAAGTTGTTGTAGGTATAGTATGTACCTGCACTTGGAATAGGAGTGTATGCACCATTGATGGTGCTGAATGTCATGGTGTTGCTGTCGCCAGGAGCACCAACCAACATGACATTGGCATTCATTGCCACACTGTAACCAAATTGGTCATTGCTGCTCAATTGATTATTTTGCAGACGTTGAATTAATACATATTGATCTTGTGCAGTGCTTGAAAAAGCTCCGTTTACTAGACCGTAAATGTATACCATGCCCGAACCTTCAATTGTGTCAATAAAGATTCCAGTGCTGGTATCAAAAGTGGTTGTTGCAGTGTCAAAAGTTGTGATGTTTTGTGTACTACCACCATTGGCTGCAATCACTAGACTTGAGCTGTCAGGGCTTGCCAACACTTGGCTACCGTATTCGGCCACGCTGTCCTGTGCAGGATGTTGCAGTGTCTGTACGTTGTTGTATACCATCATGCCCAAGTTGGCCAACAAGTTTCCCGATCCAGACCCAATTACCAACTTTTGATACGGGGTGGTTACATTGCTGGTCAATGTCAGTGCGCCATATCCTTGTGCAATCGCAGTAACACCTGGAATATTTGCGCTGTTGATTGTGGCTGCAAGATTGGCTACAGTGTTGCTTTGTGATACAATTTCAAATCCGTTGATGCGGAAGTTATCTCCAGTGTTGATCACAGGCGAGTAGTTTGTGCTGGTAATTGTGCCATAGCTGGCGCCTTGGTTCACAAAGCGATACACGATACCACTGTAGTAGCCAGGTACACTGTAACCAGGACTTGCAACATACACGTCGGCATCGTTACCAGCAATGTAAGTTGTTGTACCAAATGCTGCACCGCTCTTGGGTGTGGGTGCTGTCAGTGTTTCAAGCAACTGTATCTTGTTGGTTTCAACTGTGATCAAACTGCCAACTACAGGAGCAGTAGCAAATGTCAATGTGGTAGTGCCGGTGCCGGTATAACCTGTAGACACAACATTACCGTTCACTGTCACACGGCTGGTAGTTCCAATTGTGTACTGTGTTGTATATGTGACACCGTTAGCAATAAATGCTTCAACGCTGCGATCAAACACATAGACTGCACCTGCTGCACTTACGCCGTTGACTGCTTGATAAGGAGCACCAATCGCAACTTGACGGCCATCACTGGTGGTTTTTACATTGTAACCAAATTGTGCTGCACTGCTGCTACCAACTGTAATAGTATTGGCATAGCTGTAATAACTATTGGCATTGGCCTGATACACATACACATTGCCCGCATTGGGTGCAGCAACATATAACCAAGTACCATCTGCACTGGCATCAATGCTGGTGCCATAAGCATCGCTGGCGTTGCTACTCCATGGGCTTGTTAGTGTTTGAATCCAAGGGAAGCTGGCATTGCCGTTAAACTGATGAATGTGTACACGTCCGTATTGTGTGCCTGTGCCAGGGTTGCCAATATACAACAGATTACCTGCTGTGGTAAGGCTTGCACCAAACTTGTTTACACTATTTCCTGGATGTGCGCCAATGTTTGCAACCGCAGTAAACACATTGCCGTTGGTGATGTTGGCAACAAATGCAATCACATTACCCATGTTCAGCGTAGGCAATCCTGCCGCTGCAAAAGTTCCTGCTGTATTGATTGTGGTGACTGTACCAAATCCTGTGCCCGTTGCATAACTGTTTGCGTTCAGTTTCATGCTAGGGTTTAGCGGGCTGACGTTACCTGACCACGGTGTACTTTTGTTATACACAGCCCAACCGTTAGTTAGATTGTCATTGTCCACCCAAAGTTTATCATTGTTGATCCAACCGTGTGCTGGAGTAATACTGTTTAGATCTGTTGGAGATTTGATACGTACAGATTGCAACATGAACAACGGACCGGTGCCAACAATGGTAATGGCCTGTTTGATTTGTGTTGCATTTTGCCCATAAAATACTATGCTAAAATTAAAGGCATCAACAATGTTGTATACTCGGTAGAATCCATCAACCCGTACATCAAATCCTTTAATTGCAACGATATCGTTATAGGCCAAACCGTGTGGTTTGTCTGTTGTGACTGTTCCAATGTTGTCAATTGCATATGATATTGTTTGTACTGTAACATCAGTTTCGCTGACTCGATACACGTTCCAATCTGAGTTAACATCATTAGCGGTCCAAATTGTAGATCCAATACCAATTTTGCCAATATTGGAAGACAATGCTGCTAGATTATTGATGTTAAAGATTGTGGTAGTAACATCATTTATATCAACATAGCCTGCTGTTTGAATATCGTTACTGTAGATGCTGCCGGCATTGCGATTTAAATAGATGTTGGGTTGGAATGTGCCTTCGGTCTTGTACAATTTTGAGGGTTGTACACCAATTATGCCGCTGATGCTAGAGCCGTTGTTGGGCAATAGCGTGAATGTGACAGGATCACCGTTGAAGGTGCCTTCAGTTAGAATCAGTTCAACGCTGCGATTGTTGTCCAATGCACCGTACTCGCCAACACGCATACCCCATTCTTCGTAGATACTGATGTCGCTGGTAATGCCGTTGAAACCGGCTGCGGTAAACGCATAGATAGAATTTAATGTGCCTTTTTCACGAATAAACCCTTGATAAAACTTGGCCTGTGTGACTTCGTCAATACCAAAGTTTGTCAAATAATCGCGTGGCTGGAAGCCAATGGCACTGTCACTGTACAAGTGGAAGTCGCCCAGTAGTTCGGGATTGTCAACATCATTAAAGCGATTGAACTTCTCAGCATTGTAGCTAAAATTAGGCAACAGGCCTGTTTTTAGTCCGTTGCCGGGTACCAAGGCCCATTTGGTAGTATCAAATGTTCCCGATGCTACAACATCTTGTAGTGCTGTATAGTTGTTGCTCTTGTATTGTACCAAACTGCCCATCAAGTAGTCTGTGCCTTGTTGCCAAGCATCCACTGTGGTATTGTTGAACACAAAGCCTGGAGGATTCATTGCACCTGTCCAAGCGCCAGTTTTCTTGCCAACCAGTTTCAATCTGTACTGTCTATTGCCCAGTTCGGGAACATAGATGACATCGTTGAAAATATCCACGTTGTCAAATATCATGACATGTTCGTATTCAACTACATCTACTTTTACCAAAGCCAGTGTTTGTCCATTATTTGCATTCAATACAAATGTATTGCCTGTAGCCAAGCTGGTACGGTTTACACTCAATTGGCTGTATTTGACAAAGTTGTAGTTGGTGTCAAGTACACGACTTTGCCCAGGATGATTTTGAATCTTGTCAACAACACCTGATGCACTGAATAATGTTACTCGGTTAAGTACCGGGCTCAATACCAGTACGCTACTGGCTTGCCAACCCTGCTGCACCCACATCAAAAATTCTTGTACGCTCAGTAACCAGTCACGTTGAACGCCAAGATCGGGGTCAACATCAGTGAAACGGAACCCAATGCCACGCAAGTAACGTTGGTAGCTCACCAAAAAGTCCACCACCTGTTGGCGATTTGTAAATTCAAATCCATAAGGTATAGTTACTTTGTACTGTTGATAGTCTTGATATATGACACCTTTTTCGTTCAATACTGTCAAACTGTAACTGTTATTATTGGCCAGGCTTGGAATAATAGTAAAGTAAGGTGCATCTGTATCAAACCCGCTCACTGTGTATCCTGTAGCAGTACGTTCAACAATGACACCACTGTAGGTTACAGTTTTGATAGGAGTTGACTTGTACAGCTTGATGGCATAACTCTCGTTGGGGATAACCACTCCGCTGTTGGTGCTAGAGGGACTGCTTTGTTCTGCAATCACCTGCATAAAAGTTTGGTCTGTAAAACCAGCCATTTTATAGGCCAATTGAATATTGACATTGTCAAGATATTCATACAGTTTGGTACCAGGATCAATACCTTGATTGCGTAGGTATTCAGCAATCCAGTTTATGTAGCCTGCGGCACGTAGTATGGTGTTTTTGCCATTGGTGGTACCATTTACATTGATTATTGCAGGTGTCACACGTTGTAGTGTGTCGCTGACAACATATTGATTTAGATCAATATTCTTATAGTAACGCCCAATGTCCATCAGTGTACCAAAGTAGAAAGCTGGTTTTGCTAGAGCCAAGGCTTGTTGCATAGCGTAAGGAAAATCACTGCTGCGACGCCATGCAGTTTCCACTGGTCCTTGATCGCCAATTTTAAAATTGCCACTGGCATTGTTACTGCTAAAACTCTTGACCAAGAAGTTGCTTGGAGGCAATAGTGCTCCGGTATAGTCTACTGGAATAATTGAACTTAATCCGGGACGTGCAAAACGTTTGTCAACAGAGACATCTCCGTTGTTCCAAATCAACCCAATTTCCATATCACCCCAGAGCACTTTGTTACCGCTGGTATAGGGTGCAGGGCCGTAACGTGTTTCCCACCATGTGGGCTGTTCGGTAAATCCAACCATTTCCCAAGGATTGGTATGTGGACGATCAGTGTCGTAAAAATACTTGTAGATGGCACGCCAGTATCCAGGCAGTTTGGCACCGTTAACGGTATCAACAAAACGATTGTAATTCCAGCTGAACGGCTCGCTGGCAACAAAAGTTGTGTTGGAGATATAGTCAACACGATTTCCGCCAACCCAAGTCAAAAAGCTGTTGGTCAATAACTGTGTAAACTCGGTATTGCTGTATTCAGTTGATCTAAATTTACCAGGTAAGAAATTGTATATGTCAAATACATTTTTAACATAATCAACTTTGATGTTGTTGTAGATGCGTTTTTCAAACTCCAACAACAAATCATCACGGTAGTCACCAAAGCCGGGAGTGATACTTCCATCATGCCCTTGTATCACATATATGGGACTGGCATAGGTTGTATCGTAATACTTGCTTGGGGTAAATTTAGGATATAAGCCCAACTTGGTTGGAGTTTCAGGAATATAGTTCCCGTCAGTGTCACTGTACTCGTTAATGGTGATCACGTCATCAATTGCTAACGGAGTCAAGAATGTGATACCAGCGCGATTAGTGTCAAACACATAGTCAATACCTTTAATCAACTGTACATTGTTTTTGTACACTAATACTGCAAGGTTACTGAGAGTGGTGTCGCTGAAAATACTGCTGATCTCGTAGTCAACAATTTCTGCACTCAATACAGTATAAGTGATGGTGTTTTTGATATCTCCATATGGCACCATGTCGCTGTAGTACCAAGCAAACGATTTGTTTTTGACTGCATTGATATTTTTCAACAAGGTGTCAAGCAACACTGGAATATTGGTATAATCAAGTCCAGACAATCTACCACTTAATTCAATAATTTTATTTTTGACTTTGCTGTATTCGTGTCGTGCCAAATTCAATGAGTCAATAAAATTGGTTTTGTCATCCACCAAGAACAATTCACTGTACAACACTGGGCTTGCATGTTGCAGGATGCTGCCGCCTTGTGCCTTGATATAAGTATCGCGTAGATTACTTGCGCCTGGAAAGCTGCCAGTAATTTGATTACTGTTGGCCACCATGGTGCTGACATGGTTACGTAGTTGCCCCAGCGTAAGTCTTTTGAATTCAGAGTTTTGACTGTTCAAGTCCAAGTTCTTGGGAACTTCGTAATAGCCCAAATTGCTGGTGCTGCTGCTGTTATACACCAAGATGTCAATTTGATCGCCCGTGCTCAATGTTGCGTCAGTGACATGCACATATTTGATTGTGCCAACAGTGACAAACTCCCAACCAGTAATTTGTATTGCGTTTTTGTATACTCGAAAGTAGGGTACAGTGACCTCACTATTTTGTGCAATATCAATTTGAAAATATGCGTTGTTACCGTCATAGATGTTGCCAATAACTTGGAACTGTTTGCTTGGTTCTGTGTTGGTGGTCCATGAGTTGCGTGATGTGTAGGCAGTTAAACTTTTATTTTGTTGTAGGGTGCCCAATGTATTGATGTTGACACTGGACTGTGCGGTGCCGGCTCCGTCAACATAATCAATTGTGTCGGTATCAAAGTTGTTTGTAAACTGAATATCACCAATTTGATTAAAGTTTCTATAACTTAACGGGAACCCCAATACAGTATCGTTGTTGCCGGTGCCAACACTGTAACTGAAAATTTTTGTTCCAGCAAAAGGAGTTGTTGTGCCTGCATAATAAGCACCGGTATATGTGCCAACACTGGTGCCTGTACTGTCAATCACATCAAACAAAGGTGATTGATTTACACCAGTTTTTTGTTGTCCCTGAATCCAAGTACCGTTATACCAGTACTCAACACCTTTGTTGGTACCGCGTAATACCACAAGATTATTATTGATGGCTACTGTGGCATCACTGGCTGATACCAAGTTAATGACATTTCCCCCAAGACCTGGCAGATAAACAATATTGACTACAAATATGTTGTTGCGTACAGTTGGATCAAAGTCGTTGGCAAAAACAACTCGCATGCCCTGTGTCAGAGTGACACCACCCAGCGTATAACCAGCTGGCTGTAATTCCACAGTATTGCGGCTGTCAACAATGGTAAAATCCAATAGATCCACTGGCGTTTTGGCCTGACGACCAAAATTGTACAACTGTAGGTCAGCTTCAAATTCAATAATTGGGCGGCTGGCACGTAGGTTTTGAGACAATATTGGATTGACATTGTTATAGGCAGCTGTGGTGTTAATGACATCAATATGGAACCAACGATTGCTGCGTGTCCAAGGGTTTAAATCTTGGCTACCGCGATTGACAGTGATGTAGTCTTGTGCAGCAAGGCCATTTGCTGCATAAGATTCGGGAGTTATAAAGTTGTTGACATCCAGCAGACGTATTGCGCTGCCAACACCTTCAACATAGTAGGTATTGCCAGCATAGGTGTTGGGCACAGCACTGTCATCAAACGTCACTTTGAGTCCGTTTGTGAATGTAACCCCATTGGGACTCTTGTAATTTTTACTACCAACAATGTTGGCATCAACGTTGATGGTGACCGATGTTGGATCCAATAGATCTATTTCGCCAACAAAACTGGCACCAACTCCATCTTGATAATACAAGTTGGACAAAGGTGCTGTAATGTCTGGCATCAAATTGAATAAATTCAAAGACAAATAGTCATTGGCCAAATAGTAGGTGTACTCTGCACGCGAATTTCCGCCACGTACAAAAACTTTCTGTAATGCAGAGATTGCAAAAGATTGCACCAATGGATTTAATTTTACAATAGGATCAGCATCAATTACACCGTTAGTTGAACTGAGTGTGATTTGCCAAGCATTGCGTCTTTGAGCAGTTGGAATAAGTCCATAGGTACCTTCAATCCATTTGCTGTCGTCTAAGTCATTGTTGACAAAAATCAATGATTTTAAATTGAGTTGGTTGGGTGCAGCGACGCCGTCAATACCATTTTCAAATAACGAAACAATACTGCTCAAACGTTTTCCCTGTATTTGAGTATAACTCAACATGGTGCTGATATCGGCACTGCCTGCTAGAGGCATACGCACATAAAAATCTTGTGCGTTGGGCTGCGGCACTCGGAACGTGATTGTACCAACATCTGTTCCGTTATTGGTCACACCCAGTACATCGCGACTGGTCAAGTTGGTTTGATTGTCTTTGATTCCGCTCACGCCAGAACTGGCCTGTATCCAAAAAGGATATCCAGGTTGGTCAACTACGAAATTGTATGTTCCACCGTAGGCAAGACGTATAGTGGGATTTTCTACACCTTGTGCGTTACTGAAACTGTATGTACCAGTTGCAGTATTACGAGTAACCGTAAACGTCTCTGTAGTTGGCACTGCGCTACCGTATACTTGCACAGCATCTGGACCATTTTCTAACCAGTAGTACTGGTTAAAGTTAATGAATTTATCAAAGTCAAACAAGCCGTCAAAACTGTAGCTTTCGCTAGTGAATAGTCTTGTTTGATTGTTTGTTAACCCACCGTAGTGACCCACTTGATTCAATAGATCTATATAGCTGCTGAAGAATTCAGTATCGCCTGTGATTTTGTTTTTTACAACAACACTGGGCTCCAGCTGATAATTTTGACGTAGCACATTGGGTTCAGGTTGATAATTGTCTGTACTTTTAAAAGTAGGAGCAAACTTACGACCAATATAGCCGTTGACGTTTCTTAAATCAGGCTGTGTAACCAGCTGGTCTAGAGTGGCATTTAAAAACTTTTGATTAGTATCTGTTTTAAATACTTCGGGTAAGAAATTGCTTGTCTTTATTTGTGCCATATTAAATTACGATTCCCAATCCTGCTAGGGTTTGATTAATTTGTGCTGCTGTGATTGCGCTGATAATCTGTACATTATCTGCTGTGGCAGCGCTGACCATGATCTCGTTTGGGTTGCTGTTGATTTGCAACAAGTTGCCAAAAGCAATATCAGTACTGCTGGGTACAATAATAATGCTGGCCACATTGGGTGCCAGCTGGTTGTGCAAATAGGTACTGAGTTCACTGAAGTAAAATACATCCCCAAAGTTCCAATTTGCTGTATTGAAATACGCATTAAGTGCAGCAACAACTCCACTCTTGATGTCATTATCGCTTACATTGACATTGGGGTTTTTAACAACTTTGAAAGTTGCCTGTAGGCTTGGATCTGCTTTGGCTCCAAACAACGGCTTGTACTTGCCAGGGTTGTAAATAATAGTATCGCTCAGTGCTTTGAAGTTTTCAAGGCTGGTTGAACCACTACCGTATTCAGTTTTTAACTCGTCATTGGTTGGTAAGCTGGGCTCTTTTACAGTGCCTGTAGTGTCTTGAATCCAGGACAGATAGTCTGCACTGTACTGTGTGGTCAAGATATACAAGTCCATGATGTTGTTGGGCGCAGGATCAATACGACGATCGTTAGGGCTACTGTGGCGATATTGGAACTGCAAGCCTTGGCGTCCAACTTCAGCAATGTAGTTGGTGATCATTGACACATTGGTTGAATTGCCGTTGTACTGATAGAACACGTTTTCACTGGTGGCATAAAATATCTGCCCAGGAATGTAACTGGTTCTGTTGGCATTGATCTGACTCTGTGTTGTATAGGCAGTTACAATGGTTGTATTGTCAACAGGAATAGTAGTTAAGAAATTATCTGCAGATGTAACCTGTTGGAAGAATACATATTTTTTGTTTGAGTTGACTGTGGGTGCAATGATGTTGGTAAACAGATCGGGATCGTCAGGAATACCATCATTATTGGTCATTGGGAAAGTTACCAATACCTGTGTATTGTCCACATATCCGTCAGGATTGATCACGTTGTTATAGATGTACCACTGTTGATCCAATCCAATTGGATTGGCACTGTCGGGCTGACTGTTTGTCTTCAGTACTGAAATTTGGTCATTTACTGTCAATCCAGTTTTACTATCAAATGTCTTGACATCGGGATCAAAATAGAATCGTGTTTCACCTGCACTTTGAAACACATACTCAAGTCCGCGATGAGCAATATTGTAACTGATACCGTTGTAGGTAAATGCCACTAGCCAACTGCTGTCCAGTCCTGAACCAGTGGTATCGCCCTGGTTAGTGAGACTGAAAGCGCCCAAGTTCAAATCTTGAGGCAATATAATTTGCCATGCTTGCTTGGTGTTGTTGTAGCTCAATCCAATGTTTTGATAGCTTTGCAATAGACGCACCACTTGTGTAGTAAATGTGCCTGTGGGCAATGCGTTCTTAAACACTGGAATAATTGTGTCAGGTACTGCACCAGTGGGAATATTTTGGCTCAGTTGCACACTGTAACCACCATTGGCAATCACCACGCTGGACCACAAATAGGTGTGTTCGCCAGGATAAGTTGCTGTGCCCGTTTGAATTTGATGTTGTGCATCAAAGTATTTGCCCGAGCCGGCATTGAAGCGCACCATGGCACCTGTTGTGATATATTGTAAATTGTTGCTTACCCCAAGTCCAATTTGCAACAATTGGTTGCTGCTATTTACAAAATATCCAGTACTGCTACCCGATGCAGCAGTGGTACGACTCCATGAGGTCAGCGCTGGAGGTGAATAGCGTGGGAAATTGGCATAGTAGTATTGCAACACTGGCTTGGTTGTTACCAAAGGAGCCACTGTGTTGTAAATGGCTTGGTAAATGTCTGTTGCTGTTACAAAACTAAAAGTTGTACTGGTGGTAGGAGCTTGACTGTACAGTATGCCATCTGATCCAAAAATGTTCGTGCTACTATACTTGCCTGTTACATCAAGCACATCCAAAAAGCGACTGGTTCCGCTGCTTTGGCGGTTCACTGCTTTGACTTTCAAAATTGTACTAAAGTTGGTATACGGGAACAGGCTGTAGTCTTCGCCTGTGATCATACGATTCTGCGTATAGTAGTTGGCAGGTGCTTTGGTACGAATATCGTCGATGCTCTCACGTGGCTGACTGTTTGATACTGTGTAGTTCAAACTCACAGTCATGGTTAATGTTTCAACACTGTTATTACGACTTACATAAGGAAAGCTCAATGTAACACTTTGTATTTCATCAGGGGTAACTTTGTAGCTTAACCCGTTGCTGGTTCTATAGTATAGTCTATAAATGCCTTGTGGAATGTTGGCAAATGCACCGTCACCAAATACTAGATCAATTTGGTCATTGCTGCGGCTGTTGACTTGATATAAGTTACGATTGCTGCTTTGATTGTAGATGACATTGATACCGGCAATTGCTGGCACTTGGTACCAACGTGTTGATGCTGCGCCAGTAACATCCAATTGGTATAACCAAATATCATCGTTATTGATGCTATTTACATTGACACTGACCACACGGTTAGGCAAACTTTGATTCAAGTTAAAATCTTGTGTGTTTAATGTACCCTCTTTGAAATAAACAAAATATCCAGTATTGATGCTGTTGTTGCCCAAATTATCATTTCGGTACAAGATATTGAATTTGCCAGCCGGTACTGGGGAAGGTTCGTAGATGTAAGATTGCCCCACACTGGATGCACTCACGGCCTCAAAGTCAATTTTGCTGTTTTCAACAATGGCGCTGAATGTTCTGCGTGGGATAACACCCGGTGTCAAGTTAATACTGTACTCGTCAGTTTCTATACCGTTTACTGTGTTGGTATTTCCAGGTTTGCCAATCACTTGATTGCTGATCAAGGCAGCATTTAAGATGGTGGTAAACTGTTCTTGCCAGTCAGGGTTGGCAGTGTCGTTCCACGAAATTAACAGATTGCTTAAGTTTAAGCCGTTGCTGTCAAATAGGTTTTCTGTGGTGTTCAAGCTGTCAATCTTCAAGTAGCCACTGGCACCAATATTGCGTTTGGGATTGTAGCTGATTAGACGTGCTAATTTTAAGATACTGTCGCGACGTTCTGCTGTGTCAAAAAAGTTTTCACGGGCATTCATATCTGCACGGAATGACAAACTTTGACCCAAAAATGCGATAAGATCAATCAAGGCAACAAATTCACTTGACTCAGTGAAGTCATTAAAATCTTCAGGATAGTAGTTACGCAAGTAATCGATCATGGTCTTGCGTAGAGTTTCAAAATCGTAGCTGGTGAAATCAGCTTGTTTGAAAGTTTGGTAGACCTGTGTCCAGTCTTGGTTTACCAGTAGGTTGGTCTGACGAGTAGTGATTGACATCTAAATACATCCGTTATTGTGTATTTATTACAATCAAAATCTACGTAGTTAATTAATAAGCGCCTCTAGTGGTCAGCTTGCTGCTGTTGGCATCAAAGTTCAGGCTGAGTGTGGTTGACTGGTTGGTGGGTATGAATACAAGATCTAGTTCAATTTGAATACCGTGTTCTTGACCAGTTATAGTGATATTTTTCAGTCCCAGTCGTGGATCATAACCCACGATGTTTTTGACGTCATTGACTATCAAATCGTTGACATGATCCGTAAGCGGTTCAAACAACAGGCTCCATATAATACTGCCAAAGTTTGGCTGCATGAGTTTTTCGCCTTTGCGGATACCAAAATGATTGAGCAGATCCTGCTTGACCAAATCAATATCTACAGCACGAAACTTTTTGCTGCGATTTATAGTGCTAAAACCTTTGTATAGTATTGCCATAATGTATTTATTGTAGAGGGAAGTTGTTCAACTGTATGTGAACCGGGTCAGACTTACTGAATGTGCCGCCCCAACGCAGTCCGTATGTGGATAACTCAACAGTTCTTGCCACCAACGACATTTGTCCACTGTCGATGGCCATACCGTCATTGTGTGCGCTCTTCTTGAGCGAAGGCGTGGTAATACCACCTGCTGTGGGCATGTTGGGACCGCCGCCTGCGGCATGCCAGCGGTCAATCAGTGCCTGTTGATCTGCTGGGCTGCGATAAGCACTAGTAATAGCAATCTTGGCTCCTGTTTTGGCTTTGAAATCTTGTGCCATTTTGAGTACAGCGTCTTTAAAATCACCGCCAAGCTGATCAAATCCGGCTCGTGTTCCAGTTCCACTTGCAGCAAAAGTAAACACATCGTCAGGGTTGATGCCAGTGGTATTTGTGCCGCTTAGTCCTGCTGTTTGTGCCACACTGCTTACAGCGCCGCCAGCGGCCAATACGTCAATGGCATAACGGCCTTGGTTGTAATAAACTGCCCCATCACGAGCCAGTGAATCAAATACTCCTCCGTCTTTCCTCCAAAGAGTTGCAGTCTTCACACTACGCATCTGATGTGCAACAAACATCATGCCTGCCGCGGTACAAACATCATCGTCGGCCATGATGCCGCCACTGGCTATCAACGCTGCATAGTTGGTGGTAAATTCGTTGTATTGTATGTTGTCTTGTTCAACTTGGTTAGTAAAAAAGTCATCTTGACTTTGTATGCCATCTTTACCAGTCCAACTGGCAGTTTTGCTCAGTGTGGCTGTGCCGTATTGTTTGATAGCATCAGGTTTGATATAACCAGCATCGGCCAAGTACTGTGCATCTACTGCATATTTTCCTATGCGTGTTCCGTCACTGGAGGTATAGCTGTAGTTGAATTGACTTTCAAAGTAGCCCAACTCTGCCATCATGGCCTTGGCCTGCTGTTGACTCAAGTTTGGAGTTGTTGAATTGAAGTTACCGCTTGGATTAAACGTTGTTGTTTTTGCCAAATACTCGGCAGGGCAAGTTGGCTGCACAATAGTTTGTCCCGCAGCATTGGTAATACCCACATCTTTAGAGGTTGCGGACCCGCTCATGATGGGTTTACCACTACCATCTGTAATTGGAGTTCCTGTGCCCGATGTTATTGCACCTGCAGGTGCCGCAGGCGCTGCTTGACTTTGTACGCCTGCGTTGGCCAAAGCCTGTTGTATGATTGGTAACCATTTGGCGGCTGCTGCACCCACTGACGCACAAGTGATACTGCCGTTAGCCGAGCGCAGGCCGGCATTTTGCTGTGCTTGTTTGCTGTCCGCTGCGTTGACAATGTAGTCGTCAGGTTTACCGACTGCTGCGGGCCAATAGATACAAAGATAAAGATCTTGCAGTTTGGGTGCGGGCGCTTTCTTGTTTAATCCTAGACTTTGGAAAAACTTCAATACCCAATCCAATTGGTCCACACGGCTCAATTCTTTCAGTGCATCTGTAGTTGTTCCAAGGCCTTTGGCTGTACTAGGTATGAACTGTATCAACCCAGTGGCACCAATGCTGTTGACAATACCTGGATCAAAGGTGGCTCCTGTCTCGTTGGCCATACAGGCTAGAAGATCAATATAGTTACAGTTCAAAGTCTGTGCAATTGATTGTACTTTGCTGATAAAAGCAGTGTCAGTGGACCACGGTGTTGGTACGCCTTTGACTTTGCCGTTGTCCTTGCTGTTGCCATTGGGTGCAGGCAACGAGTAGCTGCCAGGTGTGCCAGCTGTTTTAGGAGCACAAATGCTGCTGGTAACTGATTTAGTGGTAGGAGCAGGAGTACCTGTTCGTGTCCAAGGCTCGTGGCTGGGCAGTATTGTCACAACACTGTCAACGCTTTGTGGTACACTGTACCATAATTTTGTTGTCTTGTCATCAAATGTGGTGTCTGCAAGTTTGTTTTTTTGCAATGCAGGGTAACTGATGCTGTTGCCCCCTGACCCGCCATTGATGTCAATAGTGGTGCCACTTAGGGTCATTGCTCCACCGCTGCTGACGTTTAGTTTTCCGTCGCTGCTGACTGTGATTTGGCCAGCACCAATGTTGGTCTTGGCACCATAAATCAATACACTCTCACTGCCGCCCACTTTGACTGCGGCGCTGTTGACTGTGAAAGAAGTATCGCTGGCGATGTTAATAGCACCGCCACTTTGTATATTAATGTCTTTGTCGGCATGCAAGTTAAAATTGCCCTCGCTGCGTATGCTCATGTCACCAGCTGTGTAGACTTTGACGCCAGTCTCGTCAATTTCGACCCAACTTGACCCATCTTTGTGTGCAATGTAGATCACATTTTGATCATCGTTCATTAACAGTTGATGTCCGTTGGCAGTACGCAGGCGAATTAAATTGTCTTTGCCGTCAACATCACCATCGTCCATGACAAAGGTGTGTCCGCCTTTGCGTGTGGGAACGCTGTATTGATCTGCTGTGATACCACCTGCTGCAACTCGAGCAGCATAGCCTGGATCATCTGCTGGATCTTTGGTTAATGCACGACCCGGGGTTGATATACCAAACACATGACTGGGTGTTTCACGTTGACTGCTGCTGCTGATGGCACCCCTGGTAGGATCTCTATCTAGACCCTGTTTGAATAAAATGTTGGCTTGGAACTCGTGTATGGGTTTTTTGTTGGTGTAGAATGTGCTATTGACTGTACCGTTGAAATTCTCATTGAATTCAGCCACGGGCAACACCTGCGGCGGCACATTGGTGTCAGGCAGTATGCTGGGTTTGAGTTCGGCACTGACTGTGGTTTTGTCTATGTTTTTGCTGTATCCAATTGCGGGCAACATCCAGTTACTGAGCACTCCCGACACACAAGCAAACCAAAAGCCACGTTCAGGGTCACCGTTGACAAATGTACACAGCACTTGGTTACCAATGTCGGGCGGTGTCATCCACATGCCATAGCTGTGAGCAACTCCGGTATAATTGTTGTTTACGCTGGTTGCAGGTTGATAAGTTGTGCCCATGTAGGGACTGGCATAGTTTACTGTGCGCCAAAAACTGGGATTGGTTTCATCACCGCCCATGTCCGGGATCCATACACGTAGACGTCCATCTCTAGCAGGGCTGATATTGTCTTTGACAATGCCCAACATGGTGGCTGTGTCAAATCTCACACCCGGAATTGCATCTCTATTATAGAGTTTTGACGTTTTACTGCCCGATACCTTGTCCTGTGCCATTTGTTATCCTAATTTGATGTATGTGCTGCCGTCAACTCTTGTTCCGGTTGCTATGTCAAGTTTGTATTTTCCAGCCAGTGCAAATGCCTGGTCACCGTTGGCTGCTTGTATGGCATTGTTTTGTGCAATGGTTGCGTTGTTTGCACGTATTTGTTCAAAATTGCCTTGTTGGCCCAACACACTATTCTGCTGGCTCAAAGCCTCGTTTTGTGCTCGCAAGCTGTCATTGGCATTTGCCAATGCAGTGATCTGAGTTGTAGCATCTTGTGCATTGGTTGCATCGTTTGCAGCCTTGACATCAGTTGATTGAACTGGCACTGTGTTTCCGTCCGCGCTGGTTGCTTCATCGATGGGTGTTTCCTCGGGAGCCTCAGCCACCGAGGCCAGTTGTTCGTCTTCGGTGGTGTTTGGAACATCACCTGCATAAGCAGCATCAAGATCGCTTCCGGTAGCAGTGCCCACGTTGACCACAGTGGCATCTTCTGTTGCTGCAACTGTTTGATCTGGTGTCACTGGCTCGGTGGATTTTTCTAAGTCTGATCCAGATATAGCTGGATTACTGGTTTGTGATGCCAACTGTTCTGCTGTGGCACCTTCTTGCCCGGCACGTTTTGATGCGGTTTTATCAGCAGCCGGTCTATTGACTGGATCTTGTTTGGGATAGCGAACTAGTTCAAGAGTTTGTAAAAATTTGCCATTCCTAAACTCGCTGTCAACTTTTAACACTCGATAGTAGCCGCTAAATTCACTGACTACGTATTTGTTTTTGCTGTCAAGATCGTACAAGCCTGTGCTGTCATTAAAATCGCTTGGAGTTTTAAAAGTGACCCAACAATAAATTTCACCGTTGTCCATGTTGAGACTACCAGTAGTGCCAGCATAGCGATCATCTTTATCAACCTGTGTTGGGTTCAAAAATAAATCATCTTGTTTAAGGAATTCTGGATCACCCAGTATCTGTAACTTCAAGTTGATCATGTCGCCAGCACTGCTGGTATAGATACTTTGTAATGCGCTGGCTGCGTTTTGACTATCACTGCGCTGAACAATGCCGCCTGCTGTGGTTTGCATGGTACCACTGTTGGTGTCGCTGGTGTGCTGATCAACAGATTTTGAAGTCTCGTTGTCTTTTTTATCTTTATTTTTGCCTTCGTCTGTAGTTTGAGCAGGACCGGTAGCAGCTGATCCGTTGCCACGATCCCCGTTGACACCAGTGTAGTAAAGGCAGTTGAAGTCAATGTCAAAATTTACAACACTTTTATTTTTACCAGTGTAAAGCCAATCGTAACGTTTGACTGCTCCCGGGGGTAGGCTAACTGGCAGCCGCGAGTCGCGTTTTTGATATCCAAGATAGCTGTTGATGTAAAAAGTAACCAGCTTGCCCCATTTGTTACGGCTGGCATCAAAGTCTGCCAAGGTAACACGGGGTATAATTTTCCAAAATTTGATTGGAGTATTGTCAATAATGGCTTGTGCAACACGTTCTGATACACCGATATCTATTAACACTTTCTTTTGTGTGGCAGCATCTTTTGTCTGCCCATAAAAATACTGGCTATTGGTTAATACCAAATTCACAATGTCGTTT
>TBL_comb47_HYPODRAFT_10001436_pt1 | contig 31074 bp, 15 predicted proteins | sample TroBogypolimnion_40_FD_10682 | JGI IMG/M metagenome (IMG submission 10682) | reverse complement strand
ATGATGAACCAAATGGACCTGTTCTAATATCTGTCCTTATTGACCCGACTAATTTATCAATTGACACAAAGTCCCAATTTTCAAAATTATTATAATCATCCGTCAGTTTGCCGGTTACAGCCTGGGTAAGTACCTTTTGTCGAAAGTCTTTCATCAGTTGTGGGATGCGGTCGAGGCGGGTTTTCAGGGCATCGAGGTGCCCAAACAGGGTATCGAGTTTGGCCACAATGCGCTGCTGCTCTTGTAGAGGTGGAAGGGGAAAATCTATTCCTTCAAGATGTTCTCTTCTAATGTTGTTAATATTTATACCTCCAGCAAGTTCGCGTATTTCGGTTCTATAAAACTCTGTAAGGAAGAAGTAATCAAAATACCGGGATTCAATTTTTTTATTAGGTCTGAGCATTATTAAAAAGGCTCCAAAACTTATCTTGTCTTCATCACTTAAGCTAAATGCAGCTTTCCCAATTAATTTTGCACTTCCTGTTGAGCCAACAATTATAACATCTCCTATTCTTAACTTTTGATCCTTCTTAACGATAGAATCTGGGACATATACACAATCATCTTCGATAACAATTTTCCCATCTTGTATATTTCCACCGCGCAACACCAAACAAGAATTATCAAATATAGTAGTTGAGGCATCTGATTTTTGATAAGTTATTCCCCTAACAATTTCAGATATATCAACTACCTTAGTGAGTTTCCAGTTTATTGGTAATTCCTTCTCCATCTGTGTGTTTTGTAAATTGGCTTAATTTAATCCCTTCCAACTTTGTCCTTTTATGATGATCAATTGGTCAGCCAGTGGCAGACCAATTAATTATTCAACCCCTTCGGGGCTGCGGGTTTCACCCATTGTTTGTCCGTGGGTTTCACCCACGGTTATTGAAATTTAGCTGCTTCGCAGCAAAGAGCGCATTCTCAATATTGCAAAAACTTTGATCAATGTTAGTGAAATTTACCTGCTTCGCAGCAAAGAGCGCATTCTCAATATTGCAAAAACTTTGATCAATGTTATTGAAATTTAGCTGCTTCGCAGCAAAGAGCGCATTCTCAATATTGCAAAAACTTTGATCAATGTTAGTGAAATTTACCTGCTTCGCAGCAACAAATCTTTTTCACACGTTTACCTCCTAAACACCATAATTGAACCAGCTCTTTCAGAGCTGAATCTGAATAACCGTGGGTGAAACCCACGGCAGCTGCAACCACGACAGCCCCAGCCCTGAAGGGGTTGAACATCCACTACGGAAAAAACCTTTCATCCACTTCGATTCCATGCTCTCTCAACAACCTTCTTAACTCATCTTCAAATGTTTCTTTTTTATGGTGTTCTTGTTGATCTCTAATGTTATTCACAATCATATCCTTATCTTTCCATGCATACGTTAATGCAGCATACCCATCAGCCCATCCATCAAAAGCTGGAAATTTCCCCGTTTGTTTTAACCAGATTGAAGAAGACGTTTTCATATCCCGAATAAAGTCCGACAGGGCAATAGTCGGATGTAAATCACACAAAATATGCAAATGATCTTCCATACCGTTCACCCGGTAAAGAAAGCAGTTCTTATTCTTTATAAATTCCAACAAATAAGCATATAACTCTCTTGAATGTTCCTGCACAAGGGTTTTCCGACTGTCTTTGGTTCGGAAAATCAGATGATATAAAATCTGGCGATAACTTGACATGATTTGTTATTTTATTCAACCCCTTCGGGGCTGCGGGTTTCACCCATTGTTTGTCCGTGGGTTTCACCCACGGTTATTGAAATTTAGCTGCTTCGCAGCAAAGAGCGCATTTTCAATATTGAAGAAACTTTGATCAATGTTAGTGAAATTTATCTGCTTCGCAGCAAAGAGTGCGTTCTCCGTAGTGCAAAAACTTTGATCAATGTTAGTGAAATTTACCTGCTTCGCAGCAAAGAGTGCGTTCTCCGTAGTGCAAAAACTTTGATCAATGTTAGTGAAATTTACCTGCTTCGCAGCAACAAATCTTTTTCACACGTTTACCTCCTAAACACCATAATTGAACCAGCTCTGAAAGAGCTGAATCTGAATAACCGTGGGTGAAACCCACGGCAACTGCAACCACGACAGCCCCAGCCCTGAAGGGGTTGAACCAGCTTTCATCCTACCCCAATTCTTTGATAATAGCTTCCAACTCATTCATAATACTTTTCAATTCCAACACTGCTTCTTTGGCAATATCGATTGGGTCGTCCAGATCCTCTCCATTGCTTAACGAGCTGTCGGCAATCAAACCCAGATCGAGTGAGTCGTTCTTTTTGGCAATCTGCTCACGGGTGATGCACTGCCAGCGTTCGTCGGTTATAGCAGCACGTTTTTGATCGTCCACCTTTCCATCGTATTCCAAACCTACATTTTCAGTGGTCAAACCTCCGGTGTAGGCTTTTATAAATCCGTCAAAAGCGGCCAGGGTAAATGGAGTGCGTTTTCCATAGTTGGGTGTGTTGGTGCGCATGTCGTAATACCAAACCTGGTCGGTGTTTCCGGTTTCGGTAACTCCTCGTTCAAAAAATAGCACATTGGTTTTCACCCCCTGGGCATAAAAAATTCCGGTTGGCAACCGTAGTATGGTATGCAGACGGCATTTGTCCATTAAGTCGCGGCGGATTTTGGCGCCGTCGCCATCCTCAAACAACACGTTATCGGGCAACACAACAGCTGCACGGGCTCCCCCTTTTTTGTGAAGCGAGCGGTAAATGTGCTGCAAAAAGTTGAGCTGTTTGTTGGCAGTCGGGTAAGTGAAATCGTCGCGGCTGGGGCGTTCGCCGCCCTGTTTGGTTCCAAAAGGGGGATTGGCCAGCACCCCGTCAAATCCCTTCAGGCTTTTGCCAAAATCGCTCAGGGTATCGTTAAGGTAAATGGTGCTATCGAGGCCATGCAGCTTGGCATTCATCAACGCAAGGCGGTGGGCATCCTGAACCAGCTCAACGCCACTCAGTGCCGTGGTTTGCTGAAATACCCGGGTCTTTTCGTCCTTGTAAATATAATCGTGGCGGTTAATCAGGTATTGGTTAATGGAGATCGGGAATCCAAAGGTACCACAGGCCGGATCGTTCCAGCGTTCACCTAATTTAGGAACCACCAGATCGACCATTACGTTAATCAGCGGGCGCGGAGTGAAATACTGTCCGGCGCCACTTTTTTTCTCGCCGGCATTGCGTTCCAGCAAATCTTCATAAATATCGCCCATCACATCGCGGTCGTGTTCTTCGTACCAGTCGAGCAGGTCGATACTGCTGATCAGTGATTTCAAATTCACCGGTTTCCGCAGGGTTGACGAAGCATTGGTAAATATCTCTTTGATGTTGGCATTCTCGCTTTTGGTACTGATGGTTGCCAGCAATTCGCGGTAAGTGTCAAACAATTCCTTGTTATCCTTGATGCCTTTCAGCTTCTGCCAGCGGTATTCTTCGGGCAATTCGTTCTCAAAGCCTTTTACTTCACTCAGTTTCAGGAAAAGGATGTAAGTTAACTCGTTGAGGTATTGGTGGTAGGTTACTCCGTCGTCGCGTAGTAAATTACACAGGCCCCATAACTTGGCGGCTATTTCTTCTGCACTCATCTATTTTGGTTTAATCTGCTTTAAAAGCGTTCAAGTATTGTTCAAAAATGAAAATCCGGTTCCGGCTTTGGCCGGTTACTTCAACGAGGTAGTTTCTTTGTTGCATGGCAGCCACCAAATCGTTCGCGGCTTTATAACTCAACGAACAGGTTTTTGCTGCTCTTTCGATGGTTGTGAAAGGGTTTTCGAGCAAGGCGTTCAGCAGGATTAAGGCTGAATGACTCCGCCTGCCAAAATCGGCTGTGATCTCCTGCTCAATCTTCGCTTTAAGCGCTAACACATTCGACAAGGTATTCACAGCCTGTCCGGCGGTTTGCTCCACTCCTGCCAGGAAATACTTGATCCATTGCAGCATATCATTTTTGGTTCGTACCTGACTTAAGTTGTCGTAGTATAAACCTTTGTTCTTTTCAAACCAGGCTGAAAGGTAAAGCAAGGGTTTGTCGGGTATTCCTTCACTGACCAGGTAAAGTGTAATCAATAAACGGCCAATACGACCATTCCCGTCAAGAAACGGGTGAATAGTCTCAAATTGGTAATGGGCGATGGCGATCCGGATTAAGGATGGGACATTTATCTCATCGTTGTTCAGAAATTTTTCAAGATCGCCCATTAAATCGTTTACAAGCAGATGGCTTGGCGGAATAAACACAGCATCGGCAAGCGAGTTGCCACCAATCCAGTTTTGGCTTGTTCGGTATTCGCCCGGAAGTTTGTGTTCGCCCCTAACACTTTGCAATAAGGTATTGTGGGTTTGGCGAAGCAGCCTTGATGAAATTGGGAGTTTCTGTAACTCCGGAATCGCTTCGTTCAGGGCATGAATGTAGTTGTTGACTTCTAGCCAGTCGTTTCGGCGCTCTGGCCTTACCTCTTCCAACGGAAGGATGGCTTCATTCATATTGGTTTGAGTTCCTTCAATCCTACTGGAAACTACAGCTTCTTTTGTAACATGAAGTTGAATAAATAATTCGATATTTGGCACCAAACGGGCAAATGAATTTAATTCGCCCAACTTTACCGCTGCCTTTTCCAGTAACCTGTTAATTACAGGAGCCTGCCAAATCCACTCATCGTTAATGGATGAAGGCACAAAATAGCGGTAGTTAAATGCTTTTTCAAAGTGCCCCGATTTGTATTTTTCTAATTCGATCATAGTGGGGATAAAGGTAAAATAAAAAATCTGTTATTATACTTTCGATCCTTAAAGTAAAATAATAATTTCTATATTTTACTTTTGTAACATCTCAGGAAGATCAAAACGCATGGATTTTACACACATTCTTACTCAAAGCTGTTCCGCAATAGCGAGCCCAAAGCATCATGCTCCACTCCCTGGTTTCCCAGTCAATTCCGGTTTTCTGAATCGTTTCGATCAGGTTGGCAAAGGTGATTATTTTAAACCGCTCCTCCCCGTTTTTCAGCATCTTTTGAAACGCCTTTCCTTTACTCAATGCATTTTCATCTTCCTGAAAACAAAACAAACCACTGTATCCAATTTTGTAAGGACTGCCCTTTGTCAATAATGCCGATTCAACAATCAATTGATTTCTGAAGAGTTGATTGTATTTGGTGTTGGTGAATTCTACATAGTTGGCCAGAAATGCTGATGAATCTTCATAAACCTTCCGGTACTTTCCATCTTTCTTTTCCGGTCCATCTTTGCCATACTCTTTAGGGGAGAAAGGCTCTGTATATTTGCATTCCAATCCAATGAATCCTTTTTGATCGCTGATACTCGTAAACTCCAACGCAACATCATGAGCTGAGTTGTCGCCATTAGTAGCTGCATTAGGAGCATATTCAAAATGAATGTCTTTGATTTCCTTTATTTCAGGATAAAACTGTTGAAATACCTGAGTTGCCAGCGGCAAATTATATTTCAATCGTCCGAAGAAATTAAAACAAAGCGGCTGACTTGATAGTAGGTTATTGAATAGCCGGTCTTTTTTTATCAACCCTTTTGACTCCACTCCTCTTTGAGCTAATGTTTCATCTACTGACTTCTTTGCAAATTCATCTATGAAATTCATCTTATATTTTTCACCATTTAGTATACTGCTACCAATTGAGCTGGAAGAGTCAAGGGGATGCAACCCTTGTTCTTCACCCAGTACACAGACTCTCCACCAGCTTTGATGATGGCGCATATCCTTTTGCAAATCATTGTCTGACTTGCTTTGCTCACCAAGTAAATCAATCATGGATTGTTTTAGGCTCATGCTGTATGGTATAAATTCTCATTCAACTGAATAATCAACTGATCGAGTTGTTCTTCAAAAACCTTGTTCAACCGGTCAAATCCGCCATTTTCATTAAATGGAGCGTGGTTTAAATCATCATGCTGTAAAATATTTTCCGACAGCAACTGGTTTTCAAAACGGTCGATCCATTTTTGCTGAATCATATTCCATTTTTTCATTGCCCTTATTTCGTTAACTGCACGCCTTATCCGCTCTTCATGACCAATCAAAACATCGCCCAAAGCAATTGTACGGATAAAAGAGATAATGTCGGCAGCAATATCCACATTCCGGGTGGCTTTCCAGGCCGTGTTCAATGTCCGTTGGTTAAATCCCAACTGATCGAGCTGAAGCCGCAGCTCTTTAAGCGATTTCCGGTCGAGTTCCTGCGGACGCGTGCAAATAATTTGCAGGGCAGCCATCTTGTTCAGGTTTTCAGTAATAAACTGTCTGAAGCTTTGAATATAATCTTCCGGCTTCTGGCTGTTTCCATATCCCCGATCAATTCCGCGACTCTCATCTTCATGATCGGATACAAACTGAAAGGTCGGCGAAGGTTTTAACTCATCCAGAAATTTCCAGACTCCAGTCATCCCGGTAATCTCATCCAAGGATCCTTGATTTTTGGATTCATTCAGGAAACTGACAAAACTTTCCGGGTCATGTCCACCTGTCCTGTATTTAAATTGGTCCAGGTTATCGTCTTTAATATATTTACTCTTCCTCCTGAATCTAGCAATGATCTGTTCCAGCTGCTTCTCTGTCCGTTCATTGCTGTCGATCCGGCCCAGTTCTTCCGCCAGTTCTTCGAATGTAGCCAGGGGATTAACCGTCACCGGTTTCATCTGCGTATAATCCTGTAGCGCTTCATAAATCCTTACGGCATCATAGATTCGGAATACTTCCTTGTCAATTTCATCGCAGCGGCGGGTTGCACGTCCAAGCATTTGCTCATATAAAATCCGGGAACGGATACGCCTTAGGAACACAATGTTACAAATGGCTGGTACATCAATTCCGGTTGTAAGTAAATCAACTGTTACGGCAAAAGTCGGATACTTCTCATTTTTGTATCGCCTAACCTGTTCGCTCGGATCATAGGATTTGCCGGTTATTTTTTGAATCGTATTGTCACTGAGGTCACAACCAATTTTTTCATATTCTTCCTTCAGTATGCTAACTACGAGATCGGCATGTTCATCAGTGGCGGCAAAAATCAAGGTCTTTTCATCACCTTCCGGATCAATTAGCTGAACCAATTGGCTTAATGCCGTCCTGTTGAATGCTTCTGTGATTACTAATTTATTGAATCCATCGATATTGATGGCCAATTCATCTTCCAGCTTAGCTAATTCAATAATCTGATTGTTTTCTTTATCGTATACCTTTGGCCGGTCGCCCTTTTCCCAGATAATTCCTTCCTCACCCAGTTTTGTTTTGATCAGGTAGGGAGGCTCATGGTCAATCAAAAATCCATCGATCACCGCTTCGCGATAAGAATAGTTGTAAATGGGTGCTCCAAATATTTCAGTGGTGTGCAGGGCAGGAGTAGCAGTCATTCCAATGGCCGTGGCATCAAAATAGTCGAGCACACGACGGTATTTACTCACATAGTCGCGTTGGTCTTTAAACCCAAGCTCTTCATCATCCATCTCCTTGTCCAGCAAATATCCGCGGTGCGCCTCATCCACGATGATGCAATCGTAGGTGTCGATGGGCAAAGTGTCTCCTTCCGCATAGAACAGGCGTTTTACCATACCTTGAACGGTCGCAAAGTGCAATCGTGTGTCCATCTCAGGGATCAATTCTTTTAATCCTTGAAGCTGATAGATCTCAGCAAATGTGTGAAAATCCTCAATTTTATCATCTTTAAAATGATCGAATGCCTGCGTGGCCAGCAAACGGCGGTCGACCATAAATAATATTCTTTTAAATCGGTTTGACTGAATCAACCGGTAAGCCAGACCAATAATGGTGCGTGTTTTCCCGGTTCCTGTAGCCATAGCAAGAAGCATCCTTTTAGTTTCCGGACTGTCCATAATAGTCTGCTCAACCTTACTGATTGCTTTCATTTGGTAATACCTTAACGAAAGGCCGTTTTTATCCTGAAGAAAGTTGGGTTTGCTGTTTTTTAGTTTTTCATCGGCGACTTCGATGTCCTGCGCCCACATTTTCAGCAATCCTTCAGGAGAGAACCACCCTTTTAGCGACCTGGAATGGTTTCTATTATTCCTCACATCGATAAACCACACACCGCTCTTTGTTGCCAGTTGTTGCAAATAAGGTCGTCCATTGGTCGAGAACAGAAAAGGCACTTTGTAAATTCCCCATTCACCCAACAGCTGAGCCAAAGTCTGCACTTCCGCCAGTTCTGCATATCGTTTCGATTGTGTTAAGTCGGTCGATATATCCTGGGCATATTTCTTTGCTTCTACCAATCCGTAGAGTTCAGTGCCGATAAACAAAGCGTAATCTGCCCATTTACTTCCGCATTTCCATTCCGCGATGGCTTTGTTTTTGCCTTTCTCCGGAAGAGCACCGTACAATTTGTAATTCAGGGTGAGGGTATCGGCATCCCATCCGGCAGCTCTGAGCTGAGTATCAATCAGGAGTCGGGTTTCAGCCTCCGACATTTCAATTTTCAGAGCGGCTTTCTTTGAGCGCTGTTTGAACTCAGTGGATTTCTCCGCACTCAAAGTTCCGATTTCCCGCTCCTTTAGCAGTTCGGCGAATTTTTGTTCAAGCCGCAGATATTCCTGTTCCAGATTTTTATAATCCTGTTCCAGATCAACTTTTTCAGGCGGGTGAAACTTAATTGCACTTATGTCTTTGGCTTCAGTTGAATAGGTTTCATAAAACCATTTCGCAATTTTAAATGAGCTGAAAAGTAAGAGCATGACAGATTCTTCAGCCTGTTTCCCTGAATGAACAGCCTGATTCCCCGATTTACGGATGGTATGAAAAAGGCCGAGGATATTATCTTCCAGGATAGCTTCATCCTTCAGCAGTTCCAGTCTTCTGAATGCTGTATTTTCGTAAGGGAAGACGAGTTGGTGGATTTCAAAAATCGTTTCAACCATCTTCTCACCAAACAACCGCATCTTAAATAAGGATGTATTGGGGTCATCGTGAATGTATCTTTCTGCTAAAATACCGAGATTGGCTAAGATTGGATTTTCTAACGATAGAAATCTGAAGTTACTTTCCATTAGGTTGCTTAGGGCTGAATATTGATTGCCGAAGTTAAGGATTCCATTCAGGAAAAAGATAGATTATGGTAAAGAAAATAATCTGATATTTTAAACTATTCCCATAACCGAAAAAATCAAACATATCACTGTTCTGTTTTCTGCCACAGTGAATGAAGATCCGTATGACCAATCAATGTATTATCTAAATTCTCAATGATATTGTAGTCGATATTATTTGATCAGTATGGTTATACTGAAAATGGTGGTTTACTTTTTTGATTGAGATATTTTCCTCAAGTAGGGCTTTAACATCACTCATCTTATATCTTCGCCCACCGCCAAACTCTATTGTTTTAAGGTAACCTATTTTATTCCACCGCCAAAGTGTTGTAAGATTAACATTAAAAATCTCTGAAACTTGTTTTGCAGTTGGATACGTTTCTGCTTCTCTGTTAATCTATTCTCTTATAATTCACGGCGAGTATCGTTAATCACTTCCCTGTGCCATTTGCGAAGATCATTAATACTTAACGAAACAGTAAAATTCACCCCTGATTTTTAAGATCGCTAATGTCCATAATCTATTAGTTTACAAGAGAATAGGAATTAGCCAGGTTAAACTATTAGCTTTTGCACACTTTCGAGGCGTAGGGTATTATTGGATGTTGTGATTGATTAATAGTCTCTTAAAGCAGTTACTCACGCTTAAGTAAAATGCAAGTGTTCTTCATTGCTTGCATGGTCTATTTGTTTAACTATTGGTTATTTGTCGAATCCTGGCTCATAGAGATAATAAAACGATATTCCTTTTATAAGTTTCTTCTTTGCGTGATCATTGCGTTCCTCTTCTGTAATGGATAATTCATCCTTACTTTCTCTCATTACCGATTCTCTTACTGATTTCAGATAAAATTCATTGTCTGTAATGAAGTACTGAGAAGAATTCTCCGATAGCGAAAAAGTTAAATAATTTCTAAATACTGTTGGACTGTTGGTCGGTGTAAATTCTTCTGTCCAGACGGTTTCTTTTTTATTTGGCTTATCGGTTCTAAATTCTTCTGTCGTTTTCTTGTTCCCTTTAAATCTATAAATTCCATTTGGGTACAAAGAGAATTGAGTCCTAACATATTTTGATTTTGGAGGGATGAATGTAGTTCTTTCTGGCTTAACACTTGTAGAGGATGAGTTTTGATCACCTATCACCAGATCACCAGCTCGTAGATTTGCTCCGGAAGTATTTGTGCTTGATCGAATTTCTTCCGTCCAATAGTTTAATTTATTGCCATTATAAATGAAAATGCGATACCGACTGGGTTTGTTCCCGTCCCGGCGTAAGTAGTCATTGTGACTTTCACCACAGACGTAACATTCGTAGATTCTTTTTTACAACTAACCATTAAGGCTAACAACGATCCTCTAAGAAAAATTTTGAAAAAAAATGATTTGGTTTTCATTGTTCGGTAGATTAAGTAAATACCAAATGTATTCTTATAAAAACCGGATCAATAGGATTAATGTTACTTATTTTCAATTATTTGGTAGATGTAGCCGATACCTTAATAAGTGAATCAATTTTATTAATAAGTGTAATTTAAGAATCGGATTTGCAATGTATTAATGGTTACTTTTATTGCGCAATTAATTGCGGAACAGCCAAAGGATAGAACAGCCCGGATGAAAGTTGGAGCGGCCTATTTATGTTCAGCAAATATCCTCTTTAAATAGTTACGGAACTATTACGGAACTATTGCGATAAACAAAAATCCGATAGTATTGAAAATCAACGCTATCGGATTTTAAATGGAGGTCGGTGGCGGATTCGAACCGCCGTAGACGGTTTTGCAGACCGTTGCCTGACCACTCGGCCAACCGACCAGAAAGGTGGGTGCAAAGATAATTAAAAATCTATTGGAGCCGCAAACACGGTTTAAAATTGAGAAGGATTTCAGTCCAGGAGATTTTTTTAAAGAATCTCTCCTAAAGATCGAAAGACTTAAATCGTTGAAATATAATGCTTATCAGCCTCACATCTTCGCTTGGGATCTCAAGGAAAATCTCGTTAATGGTATTATTAACATTCAAGCGTAACGCTTACCTTTTCAATCTGCCCCCCCATGGGCGGATTTAACTTCGATATTTTAATTTTTACCTTTTCAATGGTGCTAAACTCTTTCCTTAACCGGTCAAGAATCCTATCTGCTACATTTTCAAGAAGATGTGATTGAATTTCCATCTCCTCCTTTACAATGCGGTAGGCTATCTGGTAATCCAATGCATCGTTCAGGTCATCACTTTGTGCAGCTTTTGAGCAGTCAGTTATTAGTGTCAGGTCGACAAGAAACCGGTTACCTACGACCTGTTCTGCCGCAAAATGACCATGGTAAGCGTAAAACTCCATTCCTTCAATTTCAATGATTCCCATCCTGTTCCCTATTTATTTTACAGGGATAAAATTAAACTAATTTTAAATGTTCATTAAACCCCCTTAAATATATCTCATTTAAATCAACTCTTATTACTTTTACCAAAATTTATCAGAAGGATAGAAAAATTAAATCATTATGGCAGTAATTGACAATATCGGAATTGATCAGGAACAGAAACTTCCAAAGAATTTTATTCAGCAACAAATCACAGATGATCTGGCTGAGGGGAAAAACGGAGGCAGGGTTCACACGCGTTTTCCTCCGGAACCCAATGGTTATCTGCATATTGGACATGCAAAGTCAATCTGCCTGAATTTCGGTACAGCCAAAAAATTCGGTGGATTGACAAATCTTCGGTTTGATGATACAAATCCCACCAGGGAAGAAACCGAATATGTTGATTCGATCATGGAGGATGTTCGCTGGCTCGGGTTCGACTGGGACGACAGGCTCTATTATGCCTCCGATTATTTCGATCAACTCTACGATTTTGCAGTAAAGCTCACCAGAGAAGGGAAGGCCTATGTTGATTTTCAATCCCAGGAGGTGATTAGTGAACAAAAGGGTGTACCAACCAGACCCGGATTGGATAGCCCATACCGGAATACCTCACCTGCTGTGAATCTTGAGCTTTTTGCAAAGATGAAAGAAGGATTCTACAATGAAGGGGATTGCGTCTTGAGGGCAAAAATTGATATGTCATCCCCCAATATGCATATGCGTGATCCATTGATGTATAGAATATTAAAACAGCCACATCATCGTACCGGAGATAAATGGTGTATCTATCCCATGTATGATTATGCACATGGTCAATGTGATTACTGGGAAGGGATTACCCATTCGATCTGTACCCTTGAATTTGAGGTGCACCGTCCACTTTACGACTGGTTCATCGATCAGTTAAAGGATAGTGATTACCGTCCAAGGCAAATTGAGTTTTCGAGACTGAATATTACCTACACCGTTATGTCAAAACGGCTGTTGTTGCTTATGGTCAAAGAGGGGTACGTCAATGGTTGGGATGACCCCCGGATGCCTACGATTTGCGGATTGCGAAGGCGGGGCTACACTCCTGAAGCCATGCGGTCATTTTCTGATATGGTCGGGATTACTAAAGTTGATGGTGTCACCGATGTGGCGGTTCTTGAATATTGTATCAGGGAGGATCTCAATAAAAGAGCTCAAAGGGTTATGGGGGTGATCGATCCGTTGAAAATCGTGATAACCAATTATCCCGAAGGTGTTGTGGAGCAGCTCGATGCGATTAACAATCCGGAGGATGAAAGCATGGGGAAGCGCAAGGTTCCGTTTTCGCGCGAAATATATATTGAACGGGAAGACTTCATGGAAAATCCCACCAATAAATTTTATCGTCTCTCTGTGGGCCGCGAGGTGCGGTTACGTTATTCCTACTTTATTAAATGTACCGATATTGTCAAGAATGATCAGGGTGAAATAATTGAACTTCATTGTACCTATGATCCGGAAACCAAAGGGGGCAACGCCGCTGACGGTCGGAAGGTAAAAGCAACACTTCACTGGGTTGCTGCTGCACAGGCGATTAAGGCAGAGGTGCGTTTGTATGACCGGCTGTTTACCGATCCGGATCCCTCCGGACATAAGGAGAAGGATTTTCTTGAGTTTCTCAATCCCGATTCATTGAAGGTTTTGGGTGAGTGTTATATCGAACCGTTTGTTAAAAACGCGAAACCGCTGGATAGTTTTCAGTTTGAACGATTGGGCTATTTTAATATCGACCCTGATTCAACTACTGACCAACTTATCTTTAACAGGATTGTGTCGCTGAAGGACGGAGTTAAAAAATAATGGATAATGAATATTGCTGAATGGTTGATTTCAATATTTGGTAATTTTTTCAGCAGTGACCGGGTGACTTTTCAGACCATGAAAAGTCACCCAGTCACTTTTTAACGATCATTTTAAAGCGAAAGCAATGACTTCTTTATTTGTCGCCGGGTATAGAAGATGGTGAAGATGCCTGCACTCCAGTTAACCAGAAATATCCCCCACCAAATCCCTTTTGTTCCCCAATGAAGAAAGATTGCCAGGAGCATAAACAGGGGAAGTGGCATCAGAATCTGCCGGTAGACTCCCACAAAAATGGCATACATTGGTTTTTTCATCCCCTGCAATGTAGAAACCGACATGTTCAGAAAGATATAGGCGAAGAAAAACAGGGCTGCAATGTGCAAATATTCAATTCCGATTTCAATCACATGAATATCAGCGGTAAAGGCATGCATTAACTGACCTGCGAACAATAAAACAGCCATGGTTCCAACTGAAATAATTAATAAGCCGTAAGTTAAATTCAATTTCCATGATTCGTAGACCCGATCCGGACGATTTGCCCCCATGTTTTGTGCGGCGAGTGTTAAGGCGGCAATGTTTAGCCCTATTGTCGGAAGTAAGGCAATCTGTTCAATCCGGGTGGCAATCCCATAAGCAGCAACTGCTTCCTTTCCAAATTGGCTTGTGAACCAGGTAATTACAAATATACCGATAGCTACTGTCAGCATATTGAGACTTGCCGGAAATCCCTGACCGAACAATGCCGAGAAGTACTTCTGCTTCGGAATGAAATCATCAAGATGGGCATGCTGAAAGACATTTAGCCTGCGAGTGATGACAATCATATAGATGGTTCCCAAAAATTGGATGAGAACGGTAGAGAAGCCAATTCCCCGGATTCCCAATGCGGGAAATCCAAATCCCCCGTAAATAAACCATGGATCGAGAATAAGATTAAGAAAAAACCCGACGATCAGATAATTACGATAGGTCCGTGTGTCTCCCCGAGCGGTGAGCAGAGAGTTAAGAATACTGTTGATCAGAAAAAAAACAGTTCCGTAAAGGATCGTATCCATGTATTTTACCGCAATATCCAGGTAATTGTCGGTTGCTCCCAAAATACTGAAAAGGAATGGGGCTGCCGCCAGGCCGAAGATGGTCAGCAGAATTGAATTTATTATTGAAAAGGTCACTGCCTGATAACCAATTTTGTCCGCTTCCTCATTTCTCCCTGCACCCAGAGATTGGGATATTAATGCGGTTGTTCCGGTTCCCATCCCCATCCCCATAGCCAGAATAATAAAGAAAACCGGGAAAGTAAGCCCCATAGCGGCTAGTGCAGCAGTTGATATTCTACCCCCGTAATAGGTATCCACGACATTAAAAAGGGTATTAAAGATAAATCCGACGCTTGCGGGTATAGCTAATTTTCGGATTAGAAGAGGAATATGTGCCGAGGTAAAATCATGTGTTTTTAGCATTTTTCAAAAATAAATTCACATATACAACGTCTATTCACTCTCAAAGGTTTAACTTTGGGGTAAAGATCGTTGAGATTTTATACGTTCTTAAAGGCAATCCGTAAGACTTTAGAAAGGAGAAAATAAAATGAAACTATCATTTAAAATCGATTACCGGACGCTGTGGGGTCAGGTTCTTTACGTTTCAGGATCAGTTAAAGAGTTTGGTGAATGGGATCCGGCTCAGGCATTACCCATGAAATCGCATGTTTTCGGTGAGTGGGAGATGGAATGCCAGTTTTCAGACGGCAAAATTCTTGAATACAAATACCTGATTAAAGATGAGAGCGGTAATTTAATTTGGGAAGGGGGAAAAAACAGGATCCTTGACACAAGTAAAATCTCCCCTGAGGAGGTGAGATGCCGTGATTTCTGGAGAGCCTCCCATGAATCTGATATCGCGCTGGCTTCCTCTGCCTTTACAAAAGTGCTGCTTTCGCGCAAAACAGACCGGTCGCAGAATGTCCCTGATTTACCATATCCGCGGACCCTGAAGATTCAAATTCATGTTCCCAGGGTCAATCCTGATTGTTGCGTCGGAATTCTTGGCGATCAACCTTTGCTTGGAAACTGGATGGAACAGGATATTCTCCTTATGGAGGATAATGATTTTCCGGTTTGGAGTGTCCATATCGATGCTGAAAAGCTGAGGTTTCCTTTTCAATTTAAATATGTTATTTACAACCTTGAACAGAAACGGATAGTGATCTGGGAACAAGGTAGCAACCGGATGATCCGGGACTTTGTTTGTACCGCGGCTAAAAGTCTGAAGATTCATACCGATGGAAATTTCCGTTTTCCGGCAACCCATTGGAGAGGCGCCGGGGTTGCTGTTCCTGTCTTTTCTCTGCGAACCCAAAACAGCGGTGGAATCGGAGAGTTTCCCGACATCAAAAAATTGGTTGACTGGGCAAAACTGACCGGTTTAAAACTTGTTCAGCTGCTCCCGTTGAATGAAACTGTGGCAACTCATACCTGGATAGACACCTATCCCTATAAATCGATCTCCTCCATAGCTTTACACCCCGTTTATTTAAATATCAACAAAATAGGTGTTCTCGAAGATGAAAATCTAATGATTGGATTCGCGCAGGCACTTTCCGGGTTTAATGCACTTGAAACTGTTCGTTACGATGATATCCATAAAGTTAAATCGAAGTTTTTCAAACTTATATTCGATCAGCAAAAAGAGCTTTTTCTCGCCGACCCGCCATATCTTAAATTCTTTGCTGAAAATAAAGATTGGCTGGTTCCTTATGCGGCATTTTGCTATCTGCGTGATCAAAACAAAACGGCCAATTTTAGGACCTGGACAAATCACTCAACCTATAACCAGNTGGAAATCAGTCAATTATGCTCAAGTGACCGGGAGTGGTATTCCGATATCGCTGTCCATTATTTTATTCAGTATCATGCTCACAAACAATTGCTTGAGTCGGCTGAATACGCGCGGCAAAACGGAGTAGTACTCAAAGGGGATATTCCCATTGGAATAAGTCCCGACAGTGTTGAGGCCTGGACCCATCCCGAATTATTCAATCTTGATCAGCAGGCAGGTGCACCTCCGGATGAATTTGCCGACCTGGGACAGAACTGGGGATTTCCCACCTATAACTGGGAAAAAATGGCAGAAGATAATTTTGCCTGGTGGGATCAGCGACTAAAGCAGATGTCGCAGTATTTCGATGCTACCCGGATCGATCATATCCTTGGATTTTTCCGGATATGGGAAATCCCTCTGAACCAGATACAGGGAATAATGGGCCATTTCAGACCAGCCTTGCCATTTAGTCGTGACGAGATCATCGACCGCGGAATTATATTTAACGAAGAGCGGTTTACAAAGCCCTATATCCGCGACTATTTTCTTTGGGAATTGTTTGGAGAGGAGACCAATGATGTTAAAGCTGGCTATCTGATTGAATATGAGCCGGGTAAATATAATTTAAAATCAGAATTTAACACCCAGCGTAAGGTTTGGGATTATTTTGAAGCCAGTAAAAAAGGGGAGGAACTTACAGGAATTGAAACCCGTATTCGGGATGGGCTTTGTGCCTTGATTGCTGAAGTGCTTTTTATACGTGATCCTTATCATCCCAACTTATTCCATCCCCGGGTGGCTTTCCATAATACCAATTCTTACCTTAATCTGAGAGCCGAAATCCGCTGGGCTTTGGATGAACTTTATATTGATTTTTTCTACCACCGACACGAGGATTACTGGAAAAAACAAGCCGAATGGATATTACCGGCACTTATGGAATCGACCGATATGCTTGTTTGCGGGGAGGATCTTGGAATGGTTCCCGATTGTGTCCCCGGAGTAATGCGTAAACTCGGAATTTTAAGTCTTGAAATCCAACGAATGCCCAAAGATCCGAATGTCGAGTTTGCACACCCTGCCGATGCTTCCTATTTGTCGGTGTGTTCAACCTCCACTCATGACATGTCAACGCTTCGGGGATGGTGGGAAGAAAACAGGGTGCAAAGTGAACGGTTTTTCAGACTGGTGATGGGTCAGAAAGGAGATTTCCCTCACTATATGGAGCCCTGGGTCGCCCGGGATATTCTGAACATGCACCTTTATTCACCTGCTATGTGGGCTATTTTCCCCATACAGGATTTACTGGCTATGGACGGAAAGTTAAGATGGGATAATACGGAGGGGGAAAGGATCAATATTCCGGCTATTGCCAAACACTACTGGCGCTATCGGATGCATCTTAAACTGGAAGATTTAATCGGGGAGCAGAAACTAAGCAGTGAATTGCGCTCAATGATATACGCCTCGGGAAGAGGATGATATTGCTGCAAAGGGAGATTTGATTAATTTGATGAATGTTAATTTTAATCGTGGCTGCCGGCGGTTGGTTTCTGGCGGAGGGCTACCCTGCTGGTATGATTTTTTTCAGGAGGAAGTTTCAGGAGAGAATACATTTATTGAAAGCCTTTCAGGCTATCCGCCAATAGCTATATGCCGGCTGGTTTATTCGTGCTTTCATCATTTTCAACCTCCGTTCATATCGTTATTTCGGTTAATAATGTGGTTTACCGGTTATTTAACCCCATTTACCGATTTCGGATGGTTTCGGATCATCTGCCCGGTTATTTTTGTTGGAGTTTAAAACCTTTTTTGTCGAAACCTTTAAAAACAAACCCTATGTTCAAGTACGACGACCCAACAGAAAAAAATGAGGCCCCACTTTACCGGAAAAAAGAGCGGCATGGTGATTCCAGGTTATTGCTCGGTTTTATATTAGTCGGAATTGGTGGAATTCTGATCGCCCGGAATTACGGATGGCTCGATTATGAATTTTCGAGATACCTGATCAGCTGGCAAATGTTACTTATCGTTATTGGATTGTTCAATCTGGCCAGAAGGGCCTATACCGCTGCAATTATTTTAATCTCAATCGGCACCTTTTTCCTGATTGATATCCCCGATAATATGAGGGAAAATTTTTGGCCTGCTATAATCGTTTTGGTTGGCGTTTCCTTTCTTCTTCAACGGAAACGTCATCCCCGCATAAACCCTTTTCCCGGGATGGATAACACCAGTCAGACCACCGATTTTATCGATGAGACTGCTATTTTCGGGGGCAGAAACATCTCTGTGGTTACCGATAACTTTCAGGGGGGTAAAATCACCGCGATTTTTGGGGGATCCAAGATTAACCTCCGCTATGCCAAACCTGTTGAGGGTTGCACAATCGATGTGGCCACGATCTTCGGGGGGACTAAAATTATTGTTCCGGAAGATTGGAATGTTAAGATTGAAGTCGTTTCGATATTTGGTGGTTTTGAAGATAAGCGCGGGTATTCTGTAATTTCGAGAACCGGAACCGGGAAAATTGTTGTGATCAAGGGGACCTGCATCTTCGGCGGTGGGGAACTGAACTCTATGCCGTAGTTCGCAGGCTAAGGAAACAGCTGGCAAAAGTGGAAAGTGCAGAATGCAAAGCGGAATTAAAAATTTAAAATATAAAATGTGATTATGAAGTGGCCAGAGCCGTGGACAGCAGATTCGATTTTATTCACAAAATGCTGATTGTTCTGAAGGAGGTTCGCGAATCCCATTTTTAGATAAAACTCATTAATTACACCGAAATTGATTCCCTCAGAAGATGAAGGTTCGAAATTTATTTGCAATGAATCTATGGAATTGATTAATATAGCCGCAAAATCTGTTGTAACCGCAAAGTCCAAAATAAAGAGGACTCTGAAAAAGAGTAATTTGCACTTTGCATTTAATATTTTGCACTTTTCATAACCCTGATCTTGGAGCATCCCGTAACAAAAAACAAAATTTCGATCCTGATTTACTGGTTATTCCCGGTAACGATCGGTTTGTCTCAGGCAGTGTATAACAGCTATTATCATTTATTACCTGTTTCAATTGCTTTTATCGATGGATTAATATTTGGCGGCGTACTTGGGATTTTGGGTATTGCGGTCTGGTATGTGGTCAGGTATAATGACCCTGAAAAGAGCACCTCGGTTCAGATGCTGGCAAGTCATGTTGCTGCTTCATTGGTGTTTACCGCTATGTGGATGATCTCTTCCGGTATTCTTGTAAAGAGCCTGACCGATAATCCGACCTATGGAGATTATCTGAAAAGCCAGCTGACCGGGCGCATCATCGGCGGTTTGTTATGTTACGCTTTGATCGCCTGTATCTATTATATATATGTATACAGCGAGCATAACCGCGAAAAACAACTTAAGGAGGCTGAGTGGCAGCATCAGATCCGGCAGGCACAGCTCGATGCCCTGAAATCTCAGATAAATCCCCACTTTTTGTTTAACAGTCTGAATTCTATTGCATCACTGACACTTACCGATCCCGGGAAAGCCCACCATATGGTGATCGCCCTCTCCGATTTTATGCGTTATTCGCTCCGTAACCATCAGGACGATCTGGTTACTCTTGAAGTTGAATTAAGAAATATCGGGCTCTATCTGCAGATTGAAAAAATCAGGTTTGGCGACAAGCTGAATTATTGTTTCGAGATTGGGGAGGAGTGCAACACCCATCTGATCCCAAATTTAATTCTCCAGCCAATCTTTGAGAATGCAATTAAATACGGAGTATACGAATCGTCTGCACCGGTCGAAATTCTCCTGAAAGCCCGAAAAACGGCCGACGGCATGGAAATTGCAGTGATCAATGATTTTGATCCGGAATCAGTCCCCCGGAAAGGTGAAGGGGTCGGACTGACTAATACGAATGAACGGCTTCGAATCATTTACGGAAGCTCCAGGCTGTTGACTGCGGAATTGGGGGATAACAAGTTTATATTGAAAATGGTGATTCCGGATTATAACTAAGCCCTGACAGGATTCGAAACCCTGTCCGGGCTTTCAAATATAAACCAATGAACAAAATAAAGACCTTAATTATTGATGATGAATCTCTTGCAAGGGATTTACTGAGCCATTATTTGTCAAAGGACGAACGAATTGAACTTATTGGGGAGTGCACAAACGGGTTTGAAGGTGTTCTGGCAATCCAGGAACTGAAACCAGATCTGGTATTTCTCGATATTCAGATGCCAAAGATTACCGGGTTCGAGATGCTTGAATTGGTTTCTGACCCGCCGGTCGTTATATTTTCCACTGCTTTTGATCAGTATGCAATCCGTGCATTTGAGGCAAATGCCATCGATTACCTGCTCAAACCATATCCTTATGAAAGGGTGGTCGCAGCGGTTAACAAGGCTGTTGAAAGATTGAGAAGTAAAACCAATAATCAGGTAATCAATAGCTTGATTGAGAGCCATGACAAACAAAGCGGGGTTTTAAACCGAATTGTGGTAAAATCGGGACGAAAGATTCAGGTTATTCCCGTTGAGTCTGTTCATTATATTGAGTCGCAGGATGATTTTGTAATGATCTACTGTAGTGAAGGTCATTTTATGAAGCAAAAAACGATGAAGTTTTTCGAACAACATTTGGATGAACAACAATTTGTGCGAATTCACCGTTCGTTTCTGCTGAATTTGACCTGTCTGGCAGAGATTCAACCCTATGAAAAGGATTCATGGATTGTTTTAACCAGGCAGGGGGCCAAATTGAAAGTTAGCAAAGCCGGATATGCCAATTTAATGGAGAAATTGAAAATATAATTATTGCCTGGTCCTGAGGGGGTTTGTGCCTGCAATTTTGGCATTTTAGGATCACTGTTATTAAATAAAAAGGTAACATCAGTTAAATCATACATATAAATTAATGGCCACTATTCGTTAACCGGATTATCTTATAATTTGGTTGCCAGACTCGGTTATTTTACTTAAAGTGGCCATAACGTGTTTTTTAATTTTTTTTTGTTTTTTTTAGTATATTTGAACTTTATGAACTTAAAGTGCGTTTATTCTATTTATCATACTTAATTTGTTGCACTTCTTTAATGTGCGGAGCAGTGTAATATTAAATCTTTATCCAATGAGCCTACCCATGAAATTCAGGACAATCCTTTTAGTTTTTGTATCCTTGTTAAGCTTAACTGCTGCTGGTCAATCAACTGTAACAGGCCAGGAAGTTCGGTACAACCCAATTACTACGGCTGTTCCTTTTTTAACAATCACACCTGACTCACGTCATGGTGCTATGGGCGATGTTGGAGCGGCGACTTCTCCTGATGCCAACTCGCAATACATGAATCCTTCAAAGTTTGCATTTGCTGACGATAAATGGGGCTTCTCCCTCTCTTATGTACCATGGTTGCGACAATTGGTAAGTGATGTGAATCTGGCTTACCTCTCCGGATTTTACAAGATAGATCCTCAGCAGGTGATTGGAGGATCGCTTCGGTACTTTTCCATGGGCTCGATTGCCCTTACCGATGTGAGCGGGGGTTCTGCCGGAAATGTAAGTCCGAGTGAGGTTGCCCTCGATTTCAGTTATTCGAGAAAATTGTCCGATAATTTTTCGGGTGGTGTGGCTTTACGTTATATCCGTTCCGATTTGGCCGGTGGTGTTGGGGCAACTACCACAGGCGCCACGACCTACAGTGCAGGTAACGCTTTTGCAACCGATGTTTCGTTCTATTATCACAGCAGATTGGGTAAGGAGGGTTCACCAAACTCCATCGCTGCGGGTTTGAACCTTTCCAATATGGGTTCCAAGATATCATACGATCAGGGGACAACCAAAGAATTTTTGCCAGCTAATATGAAGCTGGGAACCACCTTTACCACCCAGATGAGCGACTCCAGCTCCCTATCCTTCTCAATCGACTTAAATAAATTAATGGTACCTACTCCGGCGAACATTGTTACGTATAATACAGATGGCACCGTGGTGGTTACTCCTGATAAAAATTCAAGTAAATCGGTAATCAGTTCGATCTTTGGTTCATTTACGGATGCACCAGGTGGTTTGAAGGAAGAACTTCAGGAAGTTACCGTTTCAGCGGGTGCTGAATACTGGTACCGAAAGCAGTTTGCGGTTCGGGCAGGTTATTTTAATGAATCACAATACAAGGGAAACCGCAAATATTTTACCGCCGGTGTGGGGATTAAACTCAATATTGCTTCAATCGATGTATCCTATGTGGTCCCGGTTGAGCACAATAATCCACTGGCCAATACGGTCCGTTTCACCATGCTTTTCAATGTCGAGTCGTTCCTCAAACGTAAGAAAGCCGGTCCGGTAACGATGTAAAAACAAAAGGATCAACAGAAATAAATAGAAATGATGGAAATTAGCTGGAACTATAGAAACAACAGGAACCATACCAACAGGAACCATAGGAACTATAGAAACCACAGAAACCTTTCCCTTTTATTACCCAATGAATTATAAAAATCAAAGTATATGAAAACCCTTGCCTTTCCCGATTTACTACACAATAATACTGCCGCCTGCAGCGACAACCGCACAACAAGTCTGACCGGCTCAGACACTCCAACCCGGATGGATGATTTTAATCAAAGGTCTAAGCAGCCAAACCCTTTCCGGAAATTCCTCAACTCGGCCAAGGCAATTGCTTTGGTGATGATTCTGATGTTTTCGGTGTCGATGGCGCAAGCGCAACGTTATGCTGTTGCGACCGGTAACTGGAGTGGTTCTATTTGGGCGGCAACAGCTGGAGGTGCTGCAGGTTCTGCAACCACTCCAATTTCAACTGATGCTGTAACGATAAACAGCGGCGTTGTTGTTACTGTCGATGGCGCAGATGTTGCTGCAAGTGTAGCAATTAGTGTTCCAACTACAATTAATGGTATTACAATTAGTGGTTCAAATTCTCTAACCGTTACCGGAGCTATAACTACTGTAGCCTCAGCAACATCCAATGTTCATACCAGTATTGTGGTTGGTACGGGTACATTAAGTGCTGGAAGTATTACTCTTGCAGGAGGTTCGAGTAGTACACGATATAGTTTGTTGTCAGTTTCCACAGGATCAATAACAACAACTGGTTCTGGCGGTATAGCGTTTTCCGGAACTGCAGCTCAGGCACAATTGACATTTCTAGGTGCAGGTACCTTGAATATTGGTAGTTCAGGAACACTTGGAACAGGGGGAACACTTACACAAGGAACCGGAATAATAAACTTTAATGGTAATGCTGCTCAGACTGTTAATAATGCTTATACTTATAATATTTTCAAGGTAAATAATGCAGCAGGAGTTTCATTAGGTAGTTCCAGCGCCGTTACCATTACAACACTTACTATTGGAGATTTTACCTCCAACAGTATTTTTAGTGATGCAAGTTATCCAATAACTCTTGGTACAGGCAGTGCTTTAAACATGTCAAACAGCAGCACCTATAACCTTGGTTCATCCGGAACGGCATGGCCAGGCTGGGTTACATCAACACTTGCATCCGGAACAACTATAGCTTATAACAGATCTGGTTCACAAACCGTTTCCACTACAAGAATACCCTATCAGAACCTTACATTCTCCGGATCTGGAACAAAAACCACAGCTACGGGTACCTTAAATGTGGCAGGAAACCTGACACTGAACAGTACAACAACTTTAGCTGGTACATCCAATACAATCGTAAATGTTACCGGTGATCTTGCCGGAACAGGAAGTCTTACCCAGGGAACCGGTCTTATTACTGTTGGTGGAAACTGGTCCAATACAGGGACTTTCACCGCTACCTCTGCCGGAGTTACCTTAACAGGGGCTTCAAAGACAATCACCGGGGCTGATGGTCTTTCATTTACAACCTTAACCATTAACAGTCCGGGAACCTATATCAATTCGAATCCCGGTACTTTAACTGTTTCAACAGCACTGAGCGGAACTGGTTCCTTACAACAGGGAGCAGGTTCGATCTTAAGTTTAGGTGGCAGCTCAGGTATTACCACCCTTGATGCCTCGACAAATGCAAATACAGTAAACTTCACAGGTACATCTCAGACAATTAATCCTGTTGTATACTCTAATTTAACCCTTTCAGGGACTACCCCCGTATTTTCTGCCAACACCACCATCAAAGGTGCCTTATCCATATCGGCTACATCTGTTGATTTAGGCTCCTATAATTCAATGGCGAACTCCCTCTATATCAATAGTTCGCCTATGCCCCTTGGTGATTATGGCGGCACAAGTTCCACAAACGCTACCATTCATAATGGGGTATTTAATTCCAGTTCCACTGGTGATGTAAATATCTCAATCGGATGTACCAGTGCAGGTTATTGGGTTGGGGGAACCAGTACGTCATGGAATACTGCTTCGAACTGGTGTGGAGGTATTCCGACTTCTACCACTAATGTAACCATACCATCAGGAACAACATTTGCACCCACCATCAGTGCTTCAGGTGCTGTATGCCAGAATATAACAATAAACAGCGGAGCAACCTTAACCATTTCAGGCTCCAACACCCTTACTGTATCGGGCGACTGGTCAAACGGCGGGACCTTTACCCCCAATACAAGTACCGTAACTTTTAACGGGACAGCTCAGGCGATCAATAACGGATCGTCAACTTTCAGTGCACTGACCTTATCCAATTCAGGTACAAAGACTTTAGGTGCCGCGCTGAATGTTACCGGCGCCCTCACAATCAATAGCGGAGTTACTCTGGCGACTGCCAATTTTGGATTAACGCTGGGTGGAAATTTCACCAATTCCGGAACTGCACTGGCTGCAGGGAGTTCTCCGATTACCATAACCGGGGCAACAACCCCTCAGTCAGTTGCCGGCTTTACTACCACAGGTCTGGTGACGATGAACAAAAGTACAGGTGCAACAGCCACCTTTACCAGTGCTGTTTCCGGAGGAGCATTGACCATTGCCGGAACAGGAACAGGCACTCTCAATCTTGGAGCAGGACTGATTCATACTTTTAGCGGTGATGTAACTTTAACATCCGGTGTTTTAAACGGAGGTTCCAGTACGCTCAATGTTACTTCCGTCAGTACCACTGCCTGGAACGGTACGGGGAGTGTATTTGTAAAAGGGACCGGAACGGTTAATTTTAGCGGTGCAGGCAACCAAACGCTTGCTGCCACTTCAGCCTTCAACAATCTTATCTTTTCAAATACCGGAATAAAGACTTTAACCGGGTTGACAGCCATAGGTGCGACCTTTACGATAAATGGAACAGCCCAGGCGAATCTTGGTTCGGCTACCTCTACGGCTAATGCTTTTACTACCGGCGGGGCTTCCATGAGTTCAGGAACCTGGGGGAGCAGTTCTTCCTCGGCTACCAATCCTAATGATGTGTGGTTTGCTTCAAGCCCAAGCGGTTTGCTAAATGTTACAAATGGTTGTCCAGGGTCCGGTTACTGGACTGGAAATACAAGTACGGATTGGAATACAGCTTCAAACTGGTGTAACGGTATAATACCCGATTCCAACACGAGTGTATATATCAATTCTGGCGGAAATCAGCCTAGTATTGGAACTGCAGGAGGTACTTGTAACGTTATGAATCTTGGTTCCGGCGCTACGCTGACAATTGGCGCAGGTAATACTTTAACGGTTTACGGGGAATGGATCAATAATGGAGGTACGTTAGCGGCAGATGCTACCAGCACCGTGAATTTTGCCGGGAATATCACCTTCCAAAATATCAGCGGAGTCACTACCACCTTTGGCAATATCATTTTATCAGGATCCCAAACTAAGTCTTTAAAGGCTTTGGGTTTGATTGCCAATGGTACTTTAACAATTAGCAGCGGTGTTACTTTCAGCACATTGAACTCCGCACTAACGCTGGGGGGCGATTTTGTCAATAATGGAAGTTATATTGATACCGGAAGTTCATCGGTAACAATCACCGGAAGCAATAATCCGCAGAGAATTGATGGTTTTACAACTACAAATACGGTTTCTGTGACCAAAAGCAGCGGAACAGCTACACTAAACGGGAATGTCACAGCTGGTGGATTAACCATCAGCGGAGGGGGAACACTTAATCTTGGAAGTGGCAAAACCCATTCTGTTAAAGGGACTGTTTCATTAAACAGCGGTACGCTGGATGGCGGCTCAAGTGCGATTAACCTGGCGGGTGCATTTAATGTCACCGGAGGCACTTTTACATGCTCAACAGGGACTGTAAACTTCAATGGTTCAGGGGCACAAACCATACCGGCATTGAATTATTATAACCTTTCAAGTTCCAGCGGGTCCAGGACATTGGCATCCGGAATCGTTGGAGTGGCAGGACAATTTTCTCCCACAGCAACTTCTTTTACCACAATTACCGGTAATACGGTTAACTTTAACGGAACTCCGCTGCCAGCTCCTGGTTATGGTCTGCAAACTATACCCGCATTTACATTTAATAACCTGACCCTTAGCAATACGGCCGGCGCTTCACTTGGAGGAGCTGTTGGAGTAGGTGGGGTCCTTACTTTAAATTCAGGGAGTACAGCCGGGATTTTAACTACTACATCTTCCACTTTACTGACCATAAACAATACACTTTCATCGGCTATTGCAGGTGGAGGGGCGAATGCATTTATTAACGGACCGGTTGTCTGGTCATTACCCGCTTCACTGGGTAGCGGGTCAACCTACACTTTCCCGGTCGGCGAAGGGACGACTTACCTTCCGTTCGCTCTGAACAATCCTACGACTACCTCTGCTGCAACTGCGCAGGTTCAGGCGTTTACCATTCCTCCTGCAACTGCACCATCTGCCGCTGACGGAGCGACGATTACAGCTTTAAGTGGCACCGAATACTGGAACCTGGTTACAACGAGCGGATTCACCAATTCTCTGGTTACATTGACAACGAATCAGGCGAATTGGACAGGTACTTTTGACGGAGTTGCTGTCAGTGAAACAGGGCTTACCGGTGGCAGTTATTATTCATTGGGCGGGACAGCCTCCCCTGCTACATTTTCAATTGCCAGCTCAACTACATTCGGATCCGGTGGATTGTATTTTGCCATGGGAACAAAGGCCGCAACCGGGACTGTTCCAACTCATTATATCGTACAATCAAGCAACTACTCACCTACAGTGGGTAGTGTAGTTACCATCTCCGCACAAATTAAGGATGTTGACGGGAATAATGTTAGTACACCAACACCTCGTGAGGTTACCTTTATTCAATCTGATTCAAATCCTTCCGCTGGTTCAATTGTAGAGGCGGGTCCATATTATACAAATGCAAATGGTCTTGTAACTGTCCATTTTACTGTATCTACCGTAGCCTCCAGACAAACGACAATTACGGTTACCGACGTTTTGGATAATACAATAACTGGTACTACGGCTACACCTATAATTACCCAGGTTGGTATTGCCAACAAGCTGGCCTTCACAACCGAACCCGGAGACGGTACAGGAGGTTCGAATTTATCGGTTCAACCAGTGGTTACGATTCAGGATCAGTATGGGAATACGGTCCCGACAGCCACTAATGCCGTGACGCTTACCATTACAACACCCGCAGGAGCGACATTATCCACCACAAGTGTAAATCCATTGCCTGCTGTTGGAGGTGTAGCCACATTCACAGGTGTTAAAATTGATAAAGCTGGTACTTACACATTGACAGCTACAGCCACCGGATTATCCCCGGCAGTAAGTTCTCCTTCCATTACCATAAGCGTGGGAGTTCCGGCGAAATTAGTCTTTACAACACAGCCGGGTAATGGCGCTGCTGACGCGACTTTATCTACTCTGCCGGTAGTGACCATTGAGGATGCTGGCGGTAACCCGGTAACCACTGCGTCGAATTCAATAACTCTCGCTATTGGGACCAATCCAGGTTCGGGAACCCTAACCACTACAAGTGTTAATCCTTTGCCGGTTGTTTCTGGTGTTGCTAATTTTACAGGCGTAAATATTAATAAAGTTGGTACAGGATATACGTTAACTGCTACTTCAGGTTTGTTAACGATCACAAGTACAGCATTTAATATTACACCAGGCGCATTGAATGACTTCCTTGTTGAAGCCTCTGCTGGCGGTAATATTCCGACACAGAATACAGGGACTGCATTTACCATCAAAATTACAGCACGTGATATTAATCTGAATACGGTAACCGGTTTCACAGGGGCGGGCAACACTGTAAGTATTACCTCAACCGGAACCATTACTTCAGGAGGTGGAACCTCAGCAGCATTTACCTATGGTGTGCTTTCTCCTTCAATTACCATGGGAGACCCGGCAGGCACTTACACCATTACTGCAACACGGTCCTCCGGCGGAACTCAATTCGGAACGAGCAATTCATTCTTATTGAACCATACGCCGGCAAACCGATATTCGGTTGCAACCGGCCTCTGGAATGCAACCAGTACCTGGGCAACATCATCAAACGGAACTGCAGGTGCCAGTGTTCCAATTGCGGGTGATAACGTATTTATTGAACGTACCTATACTGTTACTGCAAACGGCAATTATGCATGCGGAAGTTTACAGATTGGATCTACAACCAGCGGATCAGGTACACTTACTTTCTCAGGTGCAACACCTTCACTCACTGTATCCGGCAATGTTACGGTCGGTGGTTCAGGAAATGCCAACAGAACAGGAACCATAACGTTTACAAACGGATCTTCGCTGACTGCGGCAAATGTCATTATCGGTGGAACTGCAGCTACCCCTGCAGCAGGAACGATTACCATGACAGCCGGAGGAACTTTAACAACTGGTGGTTTTACCGTTAACACAGTTTCGGGTACTAATACCTGGACTGCAGGTACAGGAACGGTAATTATGTCAGCTACCAACACGTTGCCCTCCACCATCGTTACCGGCTTTAATAACCTGACCATAAATGGAGGTACCACCACAATAGGTGCAGTTAATCTTACTGTGGGTGGAAATCTGGTTATTGGAACAGGCGCAGCATTGGCTACCGCCTCTACATATACCTTAGGGGTCACCGGTACTTCATCGATTACCGGAACACTTACCCTGGCCGGTACGGGAGCAAAAACTTTCAGTGGCAACACGACAATCAATTCAGGCGGAGTATGGAATGAAACCGGCGCAGCCACCATTAATTATGGAGCAAATCTGCAAAATGACAGTCCAAACTTTACCGCGAACAGCGGCGCCCATAATTTTACCGGAGCCAGTGGCAGTACCCTCAGCGGTTTGCAACAGATCTCAATTCCTACAGCCACAGTTTCAGGAACCTATTCAAATAATGGAACATTTGTAGCTGGAACCTTACTTACCGTTAACGGCGCACTGACCAATACCAATATTCTTACAGCCTCAACAACGTTGTCAGGATCAGGAAGTGTTGTTCAAACCGGGACGGCTACTTTAAATATTGGCGGTTCAATCGGTATTACCACCCTGACGGCAGGCGTTTCGGGCAATACAGTCAATTTTACAAATGCCGGTGCGCAAAACATACCAGCATATAATTATTATAACCTTGCCAGTACCAACGGAGGCGCAAGAACCCTAGTTGGGAACATTGGAATTGCCGGAGTATTTACCCCTGGTGCAAGTAGCTATACTCCAGGGACCAGTACCGTTACCTTCAATGGTACCGGTCAGACGATTCCTGCATTCACCTTTAATAACCTGACCATTAATTCATCCGGTGTTACTTCTCTTGGGGGAGCAGTGAATGTGAACGGCATCCTTAACATGTCTTTGGGTAACCTGGATCCGAATTCATTTGCCCTTACCATTGAGCCTACTGGAAATATTACTGGTGGTTCAGCCTCGTCATTTATTGTTGGCCCGGTTACACAAACACTGCCAAATCCTGTTGTACTTACGAACTATAATTTCCCGTTAGGAAAGGGAACTACTTACCTTCCGCTTGCTTTGGTCAACCCAACGACGACCGGCGGCACATCAACCGCAACGGTTGAAGCGTTTGCCTCAGGTTCAGGAGGATCGGCTGACGGAACAACTTTAACAGGAATCAGTTCTTCGGAATACTGGTCCCTAAATGCAGCGACCAATTTTACCAGTTCTAAGATTGCTTTAACCAAGGCAAGTATATCACCATATACTGCAATCGGTGCAAGTACCACTACTGCAGTAGGAACCTATGCTTCTGTCGGAGGTCTGGTTTCGGGTAATACGATTACCAGCTCGGCTACTGTTACCACTGGCTTAACTTATTTAACCCCGGCAACACGTCCTGCTGACCATTATGTACTTACCTCCGTGCCTGCAATCCCGGTTGCCGGAAGCACACCAACAATAAATGCCCAGTTAGTTGACGCTGAGGGTAATAAGATGGGTTGGACAGGCGCTTCAAAAACCATTACCTGGAGTGGAGGAACCTTTACCACGGCAACTTCTGACGTTGCAGCCGATGGTACCTCCTCGGATGGTTTCACAACTGCTACGATCGTTGGAGTTAATGCAATTACTGTTTCTGATGGTACTTTGAGCGGTTCACTCAACCTATCAACGATGGCCGGCCCTGCCAATAAACTGGTTTGGGGTACCGAGCCAGCAGGTGCAGCTGTAGGAGTTGCAATGGCACCTTTTACGGTTCAGATTCTGGATCAATATGGAAACCTGACAACGAGTTCAGCTATTGTTACACTGCAGGTAAATACAAGTACTGGTGGCGGAGTTCCAAGTCCTAGCCAGGCCACGGCAGTTAATGGGACGGCTACCTTTAGTACAACCTCCATTAATGGTATCGGAACCTATACATTGATAGCAACCAGTTCGGGTCTTAATCAGAGTCCCGTATCCAACAATATTGTCATTGCTGCCGGTGTTGTTTCAACAGCTGCATCCGGATCAACCATTTCGGCTTCAGTATCCCCAATTTCTGCAAATAGCTCTACAATCATCAAGGTGCAGGCGAAAGATGTTTCAGGTAATCTGATTACGACTTCCCTCGGATTGCCTGTGATTATTACGACT
>TBL_comb47_HYPODRAFT_10001433_pt1 | contig 31102 bp, 46 predicted proteins | sample TroBogypolimnion_40_FD_10682 | JGI IMG/M metagenome (IMG submission 10682) | reverse complement strand
TAACTATTGGTGGTCTACCTTATTATTCAGTGAAAAATAATGCATCATTTTATTTAGATATTGATCATAGTGGACCACCAGTAGCATGGTGGGGTACTTTCGTATCATTTGTAACAGACCCTTTAAATAATACAGATCCTACAGGAAATATGCAACCATTAAGACCAGGCGAAGAAGTTAAATTTTTCTTTTATAGAATACTTAATGATGGTACAGGCGGTGTATTTCTACCACAAGCACAGGATGTTATTATAGTTAATAACTCGTTAATAAATCCTACACAACCACAAAGTAGAATATATTCAATAGTAGATCCAAATACTATTATAGGAGGAATGGGAATAAGTGCATCTAATATTTTACCAGCAAATATTAAACAAATAGATTTATTAAGCACAGTAACTAAAATGTTTAATCTTAAAATAGAACCCGATAAGTTAAAAGCAAACAATATGAGGATAGAACCTACTGATGATTACTATACAAAATATCAGGTTATAAAAGATTGGACTAATAAATTAGATATAGGACAACCTATTACAAGTCAAGTAGTTTCTAATACACAATTAAGAAGAAATATATTTAGTTATACAGCAGATAAAGATTATTGGAATACAATTTATACAGCTAATACAAATCAAATATACGGACAATATGAATTTGATATTAACAATGATTTTATTACGGATGAAAATGATGTTACAAGTTTATTTAGTCCTACACCTATAGATCAATTATCGGGTTCAAATTATACATTTTTACCTACTATTATAAATAATGCATTTAATGGTGTACCTCAAGCTTTCAGCGGAATGAATCCTAGATTATTAATTTTTAATACTTTGCCATTAATTGGTAGTGATCAATTTATTTTTAATGGAGTTAATTATTCTTTTTATCCGTATTGTGGACCGGTTAATGATCCATTAAATCCTAAAGTTAGTTTAAATTTTGGACAAGTACCGGCATTGTATACTGGCTTTAATGATACGGTTAATAATTTATTTTATAATTATTGGCAAGAAACTATGACCCAGTTATCAGATCCTACTAATAGAATTGTAACTGCTTATTTTTATTTGGATTCAAATGATATATCACAATTTTATTTTAGTGATTTAATACATTGTAGAATAGATAATATGGAAGGTTATTATCATGTTAATAGGATTATAAATTTTGATCCATCATCTCAAACATCTACACAAGTAGAATTAATAAAAGCATATAATTATAATATTACATAATGACTACACAAGATTACATACCATCAAAAGGAGGAACACCTGTATTAAGTAAAATAATTAATTATAAATCAATAGTTGGTAATTTAAGTTTATCATCTACAAATAATTTTTATGGGAAAGGAAATATAGCAGCAGGATACAATTTATCAATTAATGGAAGATATAATAATGTTAATGGAACAGGACACATTATACAAGGAGATAACCACTCTATAAGTGGTTATGATAATACTGTAATGGGATTTAATCATATCGTAGGTGGAAATTCTCATAATGTATCGGGTAATGAAAATGTAGCTATAGGCACATCACATATTTTACAAGGAAATAATATTGTAGCAATTGGTGATGGGCATAGTATAGCGGCAAATAATGTTTTTGCACACGGAACAGGAGCATCTGTTAGTTCGTCTAATCATTTTATTATTAATGCACCTAGCAGCTATGCGGTCACATCTACTGTAAGTACTAGTCATGATTTAAGTTTAGTTAATTATAAAGAAAAATATTTTGCAGTAGGTAGTACAACATACTCTACTTATACTACATCAGGATTTGTGGATTATACTACATTATCTAGCATCATTCCTACTTTAACTATTACTGCTGAAAATGGAACAGCTAGTCAATACGAATACACACAAACATTTTGTAATAACACTTTATTACATTCAAATTTAAAATTTACTGCTACTAACACAGGTGCTAGTGCATCATCTATAACAAGATGGTTATTGGATCTAGGTACATTTAGTCAACCTTATACTAACGGAGCTGGTGTATATAACATAGATATTCAAGCAAATTGTTATGTATTGAATCCCGGTGTTACTACTCAATTTGTAACATTAGAATCATGTTGGGGTGTTATATGTGGTACAAACTCTGGTATTATTTTTGTAAGTGCTGAAACTGTTAAATCATTTAATACAAATGATACTGGTTTAGAGGCATCAAATTTTGTAGTAGAACAAGTATCAGGTATATCTTCTTCTACTACAATACAAAATAGATCTTCTATGGGTTCAGGATTACAAGTTATCTACATAGATCAAAATGTAGAAATAAATTACACACCTTTTGTAGTTTTGTAAAAATAAAATATTTAAAATTCTATATAATAGTATGGCAGATGAATTAAACCCAAAAGTAAAAGTCGGGACGGAAGTAGACCAGAAACCGTTAGATTCAGGACTCAAACAAGTTCATGATAAAGTAGAGCATACCTCTAAAGAGGGATCCGAAATGTTTAAGAAAATGTTTGAGGCATTGTCGTTGGAAAAAGTTGTTGAAAAGGGTTTAGAAGTTGTTACTGATTTTTTCAAAGAAAGTATAGAAGGTGCAAAAGAAGCTGAATTAAATGTTAATCAATTAAAAAACGCATTAGATAACGCTGGTGACTCTAAAAGTTTTGATGCTATAATAGAATCATCCGAAGAATTATCAAAGAAATTTGTTATCTCAAAACAAGATATAATCAAATCTCAAACAGCTTTAGAAACATACGGTAAATTAACCCAAAAACAAATCAAAGATTTAGAACCTGTTATTTTAAATTATTCAAAGAAAACAGGCAAATCAGTTCAAGAAAGTACTGATGATATAATTAGAGGTTTAGAAGGACAAGGTAAAGGATTAAAAACATTAGGAGTTACACTTAAAATAGGGGGAACTGTTGCCGAGAATTTCGGTGATATAATGGATCAAGTTGGTTCAAAAGTTAATGGAGCTGCCGATACTTTTAACAAGACAGCTGCGGGTGGAATGGCTAAATTTCATTTAAGCATAGAAGAGTTACAAGAAAGGGTAGGTAAAGATTTATTACCAGCAATAGCCGATTTAACATCTTCTTTTACACCATTGATAGAACAAATAGGTCCATTGGTTGAAGAATTAATGCCTACTTTAACAACTCTTTTAAAAGCACTTGCTCCGTTATTTACAAGTTTAGGTGAAATTATTATAAAAGTGATGAAACCTCTAGGTGAGATCATTAATGTAGTAGTTAGTGCTTTTAGTGATTTAATGCCCGAATTAACCCCTATATTAGATATATTCGGAGACATAGCTTCTACTATATTAGATGCCTTTATCCCACCTATTAAATTAGTTGTTGGAATAGTTAGTTCTTTAATAAAAGAAATATTACCAGGATTAAAAAAAGAGCTACAAATAGTAGCTGATGTATTTAATGTAGTTGGAAGGGTTACTAAAATTGTTTACACTATATTTCAAAAACTAGTAGATAAGTTAAAAGATATGTTTTCTTCTTCTAAACAAGCGGGAGAAGGAATGCAAATATTTAATAAAATAATTACTGCTGTAACAGGTGCCATAAAAACAGCATTTGAATGGATATCTAAATTATTAGATAAAGTAGAAGCTTTTTTAGGAATAGATGATAAAACAACCAAAAAATCAATAGAAGAAACAACAGGTGCTTTAAAAGAACAAGGCGATGTTGCTGAAGATATTGATAAGAAGAAACAAATAATTGATAAAAATCAACAAAAAAGAAATGATAAAGCAGCTAAAGATGCTAAAAAAGCTGCTGATGATTTAAATAAATTAAATGATAAATATTTTGAGGATAAAAGGGCTAAATTAGCTCAATCTTTTGATGATGATGCAAAAGGTTTGAAAAAGGACTCTGCTTTATATAAACAAATTCTTGTTAAAAAACAAGAAGCATTGGATGCTTTTGATCAAGAAGAAGCTACAAAAGCCGCTAAAAAAGCCGAAGAAGAAAGGAAGAAATATGATAAGGAAAAAGAACAATTACAGAAGAATCTAGAAGAACAAACTGAAATATTAAAAACTTATCATAAAACAAATGATCAGGTTGATGAAAAATATAATGAATTAAAGACGAAAAATGCTTCTTTTACTGATGAGGAAATATACAAATTAATTAAAGAAGAATATCAAAAAGAAGTTGATTTAAGAGATAAAAAAGTAAAGGATGAGTTAGATGCTAACCAGAATAAAATAGATGCTTTACAAACACAAGAATTAGGTTTAAATAAAGACCAAATTAATGCTAAAGAAGCACTTGAAAAACAAATACTTGATATACAAGCTGATTCATTAGACAAACAATATGCTGCTGATATTATAGCAGCACAAGATGATAAAAAAGCTATTGCTAAAATAGATGCAAAATATAGAAAGGACAAAGCAACAGCCGATAAAGCAGCTAGAGATAAAAAAATAGCAGATGATAAAACAGCACAAGAAGCTGAAATATCAATAGCTACTGATGGTCTTAATAGTATTAGTGCATTAAATGATTTAGCTTTTTCTATAAAAGATGCAAATTTAAAGAAAGGTTCTAAAGCAGCTGAAGAAGCCGCTAAAAAAGAATTTGAAATTAATAAATCAGTTCAAATGGCATCCGCTATTATAAGTGGTATCACAGGTGTAATGAGAGCTTTAGACGCAGAAACAGTTATTCCCGATCCATTAGGTTCAGCATTAAAAGTTGCAAATGCAGTAGCAGTAGGTGCCGCAGCAGCAGCAAATATTGCCAAAATTGCTGCTACACAATATACTAGTTCTAGCTCAGGTAGTTCTCCAGCCACCCCTACTTCTAATCAAACAGCACCGTCAGCTAATCAAACAGTTGGTTTAAATACACAATCAACCCAGTTATATAATGGCAATCAACAATACCAAAGCAATCAAGTAATGGTTGTGGCGAATTCCGATATTAATAAAGTTAATAATAGAGTACAAGTAGTAGCAAATAGATCACAATTATAAATACAGAAAATAATATATAAATTATGAAACAAATAACCATTAGAGAAAAACAATACGAAGCCGTAACTGATTGGAGAGAAGTTAGTATGGAAAATTATTTAAAAATAGTCAAAATTTATGAAGATAAAACTTTAATAAATGAAGAAAAAATGTTATATTTAGTACCTATATTAACTAATATAAGTTTACAAGATTGTTACGGATTCTACGATGAGGATTTTATACCCTTTAGTGAAATATTGAAAGAAAACTTAACAACAGATAAATTTGTTAAGGAAAATAAAGAATTATTTTACCTAAATGGGAGAAATTATATTGTAGTTAATCCTAATAGATTAACTTTTGGTGAGACAGTTACATTAAAACAATTAGAAAAGAATTCTTCTACAATGGAAGATAGAATTTATAACATTTTAAGTATAATTGTAAGACCAGCCGAAGAAAAGCCAAATGAATTTGGAGAGAAAATATACGAACCATGTGATTTTGATGCTGATCCTAAAATATTGGAAAAAAGAAAAGAGGTATTAAAACAAATACCAGCGGTAAATGCTCTATATATTGTAGATGCTTTTATATCTGGGAGAAAGAAATTATAAATATGTATGAAGTTCTTTTCTCCCGACAAACACTGGCAGATGAAAATAAAGTAAAGGTTAAAAAACAAGATGATATACCCGAAGGATTAAATTGGGTTGCATTATTAGGTAAATTAACCGGAGATGATATAACAAAAAACGAAATTGTATATAAAACAAATTATTTAGAATGCTTAAATACTTTGGCTTATTGGCATTATCGTGATGCATATATAGCAAAAATAAAAAGAGAACAAGAAGCAGCTAGTAAAGCTAAAAATAATTTTAGAAGATGAAAAAGAAAATAGATCTTAATAATTTACCTATCTATGATATCACAATAGACGAAGATGAAAATCAAGGCATTAGATTTGTATCACTGGTAAAGGATCCTGCGATTGATATAAAAGCTATGTGTTTTTCTAAAGAACAAATAGAAGCTGAAATTGAATATCAATTCAAAAAGGTAAAAGATAAACAACTTTTGGTTGGTCCCGCAATGGTTCCTAATAAGAAAATATTAAGGAAAAACCCTGACAACCCAGAAGATATGTATTATGTTAGATTTTCTAAAGAAATTATTCAACAAATGGTTAATATTTTTAATAGAGAGAATAACAATAAAAGTATTAATGTAGAACATACTGATACCATGGTCAACGCTTATATACAACAGAATTGGATTATAGAAAGTATGACTTATGATAAATCAAAAATGTATGGATTCAATAATTTACCTATAGGAACATGGTTTATTATAGTTCAAGTTCAAGATGAAGATTTTTGGCAAAATGAAGTAATAGATGCTGGTAGATATGGATTTTCAATAGAAGGTTATATGGGTCAAGCATTAGTTAGTATGAAAAAACATCAACCAGAAGCTATTTTTGATTACTATAATATTATGGATTCATTAAGTGAGAAAGAATTTTATGATTTATTTGTTGATTTAGAACATTATTTCTTTGAAGTAGGTGATGTAGATTATCACCCACACTGCAACTGCGAGATAGAAGTTGTTGGACAAGATGAATTAGGTAATGATCAATATTTATGGATAGTAAATAAAGACACCGTTTGTGATGAATGTAAAGAAATGCAACAACAATTTAATAACGAACAAGCTAACGGTAATGGAGATTTTGCTATGCAGATTTATAAAAAACATAAAGGATTATAAGTAACACGAACATGCCATTGAATATTTAATATAAAAAATACAAAACCACTAAATAAGTGGTTTTTATATTTAACAGATTAAAATAATTTATACAGGTCATATATATTTGTATGACGAGAAAAGAAAGATTTGATAATTTTAAAAAGGCATTCAATAAATTCCTTTTTGACGCATCTACAACTCAACTTACTACAAAAGATAATAAGAAACTTATTGTGATGGGTGACGATCTTGCAGAAGGCGTTGAAATATACGAATTAGCCGATGATAATACTCAAAAACCATTAAATGATGGTGATTACGAATTACAAGATGGTAGAAAATTTACTGTTGCTAATAACATGGTTAAATCTATCACTGCCCCAGAACCTGCGAAAGAAGGTGACGAAACACCAGTTGAAAATGCAAAAGTTAAATTGGCTGATGGTATGCCAGATGGTCAAGAAAATGGTGCTACACCAGCAGCAGGAGACATTGAAGCTAGATTATCAGCATTAGAGCAAGAAGTTGCTGAATTAATGAATGCTATGAGCGGTTCAATGGAAGCTCAAAAGAAAACTATGAGCAAATTAAACGAAACATTTGCTAAAGTAAAGCAAATTGCTAACGAACCAGGTGGAGAACCAGTTAAAATAGGTAAGAAACTTAAAACAGGTGAAGTTACATCCGATGAAAATATTGCTAGCATAGATGGTATTCTAAATAGATTAAAAGATATGCAAAGCTTCTCTGCTGTGAATGCAAAGAACAAAAAAGTACCAGTAAATACTATAGGTAGAGAATATGTAGAACCATCAAAGGTTGATGGTAAAGCAGGAGACCTATTATCAAAATTAACAAATAGAAAATAAAAAATAATTAATAAAACATGGCTTATCCAAATGCTACGGAAGTAATGACTAATTTAACAAACTATGTTAACCAAATCAATACAGACCTACAAAGACAATCAGTATTAAAATCAAGATTTGTTGATCAAATCTCTCACATGCCTGGTATTAAAAATGCCGAGGTTATAAATGCTATTAGATCACAATTGCAATTAACTGCTCCTACCTGCGGAACTATATTAGCTGCTACTGGTAGCGTAACACCATTTCAAAACACTTTAACTGTTTGTGAATGTGCTATACAGGAAGTTCTTTGCGTACCAGACTTTGAAACAAAGTATTGGGGTATGCTTTCTAAAGAAGGTTCTTATAATGAATTCCCACCAGAAAGCTTCGTTGAAGTTTATCTTGCAGATAAAATAGACAAGACACAGGAACAAATAGAATTCTCACTTGTTTGTGGTTCACCTAACGGTACCTTCTCAAGCACAACTTCTACTTTGTGTAATGGTTTAATCTATACTTTAACATCTACCTCTGCTACAATGAGCGTTGTTAGTCCTGGTGTTACTAACTCTGTGACTATTACAACAGCGGTATCAATTGTAGATCAGTTCTACGCAGCAGTACCTTCAGCAATAAGAATGGAAAAAGATTTAATTCTTTGGATGTCTTATGCTGACTTTGAAACATATAGAGTTAATTTAAGAAACCTTAACTTCTATCACTTTAACTCATTAGAGTCCGAAGGTGGATTAGAGTTTGAAATGTATCACCCAGGTACTAGGCTGTTAATCAGTGCTTGCCACGGATTAGATGCTATTACTAACGGTAATCACTATTGGTTCTTAACGACTGCAAAGAACTTATTCTTTGGTTATGATTCATTAAATGATCCTAAAAACTTTCAGTTTTGGTTCTCACAGGATACCTTCTCTGCGATGTTTAGATCATTGTATAAAATAGGTATAAACGCCGCTTACTACGAATACATTGTATTCAACGGTATAGCATGGTAATTAAAAAACAATAATAGGGGTATATAATATTTATATACCCCTTAATAAAAAATATAAATTTAGCAAATGGCATTAACATATACATGTAATTTATCACAAGGATATCCAGTACCGTGTAGAAATAGTTCAGGTGGTATTCAAGAAGTTTGGATAGGCACATGGAATGGTGCATCTACCACTATAACAACAGGTACTGCCTCTTTTGAAACTGGAGCAGGAACAGAAATTATAAGCGTGACTGGTTCAGGTTTATTCTATCCCTTCCCACAACCATTAGAAACAGGTGAGTTTTCACAAGCAGGTGGATTCTCAACAGAGAACGGTACTAGTATGTACACTCAAACATTAAATATAACTATCCAGCAATATAATGGATTTTCATGGGGTCAAATAAATATTTTGGGCCAAGGGGTATGGAGAATACTTGTATTAGACCAAAACGGAAACTATTTTTATTTAGGTTCTCAAAATGGATGCCGTGTAACAGCCGCAACACCGGGAGCAGGAAAATCAATGAATGATTTAAACGGTGCTATAATAACTTTTGAAGGAAAGGAACCGGTACCTGCATATCAAATATCAGCTAACGCAGCTATTCAGCTTATGAGCGGAACATAATTTTTCATAGTGTGTATAATAAAAAGGTCATCTTCGGATGGCTTTTTTATTTTTAACATAAATAAAAATAACCATATATATGAATATGATATTAAAAGAACAATATGTAGGTTTAGATATGAGCTGTCCTTTTACAGGCAAAATAATAAATACCATGTTTTTAAATCCTAATATGTATCCGCATTGGATAAAAAGAGGATTTGGTTATATGTTTGAAGAAGAAGCAACCCCTGAACAATTACATGATGATTATAAATCCGAAATAGAATTAGACAAAAATGACCTTATATCTTAATATAAATGATAGCTATAGTCAAGTATGTGTTACACTAGATGAACAATCCACTTTACTAAATCCTTATTATGTCTGGCAAATAGAAGATGCAGATACTAATAGAATATATTATTTTACAAATGATGATATATCACCCGCACCGTATAACTATAACTTATTTAGTTTTTCGGTAGTCCCGGGTGCAACCTACGGTGCAACACAAGGTATCATACCGGCCACACCTGGTCAATATATTTATACTGTATATGAATCACAATTTCAATATAATCTAAATATAGGTTCAGCATCGGATATAGTAGAACTAGGTGTTATGAATATTTCAGGAACATATTCAAGTATAGCATCTTTTACAGGAAGTAATAGTAATATAATACCGACTTTCAAATATAATTATAATAACTAAATATGGCACGAAAATATAATACAAATACAAAAGAAAATAATATTATTTTTAATGATACTGCAAAAAATGTTAGAAAAGAAGCTAGTGAATATATGTCCTTTACTAACTATAAAATACAAGAAAATACACCACAATATGTTGAAAAAGCTAATAGAAATGGTTGGATTGACTGGGGTGTTAATAATCTATACCCTCAATATCTTATATCTTTGGTTAATAGAAGTCCTTTACATAATGCTATTATTAATATGAAAGCTAGTATGATAGCAGGAAATGGTTTTGTTGATGCAAATTATAGTGACGAGACATTAAAATTTATACACAATACAGCTAACCCAGAAGATCTAGAAGAAATATATGCCAAAATTGCTTATGACTTTTCTATATTCAATGGCTATTGCCTTAATATTAGATGGTCAAAAGATGGTGAAAGAATAGCAGAAGTTAACTATGTATCACCAGAATCTGTTAGAATTGCTGTACCAGATGAAGATACTAAATATCCCGATACACAGAACTATTATGTGTGTGATGATTGGAAGAACTGGAGAAAGACAACACCTGTATGGTATGCTGGTTTTGATGTAAGAAATAAGAAAAATAAATCACAGATTTTATATGTTATGGGACATAGAAGTTCTAATAACTGGTATCCTGTACCTGAATATCTTGCTGGTGTATCACTTATGGAACTTAACTATCAAATTAATGAATTCCATTTGAATACAGTTCGTAATGAATTCTCACCTTCTTTTCATATACATTTTCCTTTTATACCAGGTAGCATTGAACAAAGAGATCAGATGGTTAATCGTCTTACAAATGATTATAAGGGTGCTAAAAAGGCAGGTAATGTGGTTGTAACCTTCGGGGAAGCAGGTAAAGATAAACCTACAATAGAACCTATAACAATGAATGATACCGATGATAGATTTGATAAGTTAACTGAATCTATGATGGATGGTATTGTATCAGCACATCAGTTAACAGATAAGAAATTACTGGGTTTAGATAACACAGGTGATGGCGCGTTCGCTAAAAATGAAAGAATAGAAGCTATTAATGTATTTCAGGCATTTTATGTTGCACCAAAGCAACATAAAATGGAGAAATGGTTGAATAGATTGGCTAAACATAATTTAATCTATGAAAAAATAAGATTAGAAACCTATGATATAAACCTAAATCCTGATATACCTATGCAAGATATGATTGCTTTATTACAATCTAATCTAGCTGATAGTGTGATAGTAGCTATTTTAGTAGATAAAGGTTATAATAGAAATGATGCAAGTAACTTCGTAGCACAATTAAAACAAATAGAAGTACCAAAAACTAATAATTAATATGGCAACTTTCAGCTCATATATATATTCCCGACTTGTAGATTATGAATACATCATTAACAATACAATGATTGATAAAAATGTGGATTCACAATATATTGTACAAGCAATAGATAAAGCTCAAAATAAATTTATTCAAGGAGCATTAGGTTACAATTTATATCAATCATTGATGGGTATGGTGGCGGATAATAGTATCTATAACCCTTCTAATAGCAATTATTTATTTTTGTTAATGAATTTTGTTATTCCTTGTTTAAAGGAATGGGTTGTTTATGAAATACTTCCTTATTTAAACTTTCACTTAACTAATAAAAATGTCGGAACAAAAGATAGTGATAATGGAAATCCTACTGATAAAGATACAATAGCATGGTTAAGACAAATTGCTAAAAATGATGGTGAATTCTGGATACAAAGAATATATCAATACATTATAAATAATACAGGATTTTTCCCAGAGTATTGGACTACTAATCAAATAGGTTCAATAACACCAAAAGCACTTAATTATGATGATTGTATGTATTTTTCTAGTGGAACATTATTAAATATAGGTTCAATGGATATAACAAGTGATAAGATTTCAGGGACACCGCCTGCGTGGGGTGGATATTTCGGTGTATAAAGCACCTCATAGGATAAAAACTTATTATAGTTATAATAAAATAGAATTAATAGATGAGAGGAGATAAAGATATAAATATAAAATTTATTGATAGTAAATATCAACGATATCCCACATGTGGGGACTATTGGGAAACAGATAATAGTGTAGAGATTAGAATAACAAAACAACGCAATTTGGATTATCACCTTACTATTCTTTTACACGAAATGATAGAATATATGTTGACTGAAAAAAGGGGCTTAACAGAAGCAGAAATACTTAAATATGATATTGAATGGAATAGATTAGAACAACTAGGATTAACGACAGCAGACGAACCTGGAAATGAACCTGGATGTTGTTATTCTATAGAACACCGTATTGCAGAGAATTATGAAAGACAATTGGCCATACAATTAGGAATTGATTGGGCCACTTATGAAAAAAATTTGATTATATAAATATGGCAGCAAATAATATTAAAATGGGTAAAGAAAATATTGATAAGGTTAAACTATTTCTTGCTAAACTGGAAGAGGAAAAGAAAAAGGAAAGTAAGAAGAAGGAACAAATAAATACCAAAAAATAAATATATAACCATATGAAAAATTTAACTACAACTCAAATGCAAATATTAAATACATATGTATCACTTATAAATGAAGGTTATAGTGGGACTGGTGAAGATATATTCAGTGAATATCAAAATTAAAAATATATATGAATGATAATCATTTTAGTATTAGTAATATTTGGTTGGCATTAAGCACTTTTTTTATATGGTTATACTCTACCTTTCAAAATCATTTTGTAGGTGTTATGACTGGTTTAATATTAATATTAACCGCTTTAAATCAATATAGGGGTTGGAGAAATAGAATGCTAGATAAAAAGATTAAAGAATTAGAAATAAAGAAATTGGAAGAATAGATGCTAATCGTGACATTTTAGTATTTGTTTTTATTTTTATACTAACCACCAAGAAATTGGTGGTTTTTTATTTATAAAACTCTTTTCAAGTCGTATTTGCTTACTGCTTGCTGTGGGTGCTTCGCAGGTAAGCAAGACATACAGAACTATGTTTCAGTTAAAATCATTTTTGGAAAATATACATTTTGTGTAAAAACAAGTTTTGGAAAATAATATATAAGTAATACAGAAATGTATATCTGGGTCCCGTGGAAATAAGCTCCCCACGGGTCCTTTCCCAGAGTAAATAATTAAGGATAAAAAATAAAGGATAAAAATGTTTACTTACCTAGAGAATATAAAAACTCACACACCTATAAATTTATCTATAGAAGAATTAGTTGATCTAATTAAAGAAAATCCATTACAAAATAAAATAGAATACCTTCGTTCTTTGGAATATAAATCAAAAGAATACAAAAGAGTTAAAGAACTATTACCTTGTATTATTACATCAGGTAAATTTAATGGATTAAAAGAAGATACATTACAAGAACTTAATGGTCTTATTTTTTTTGATATAGATGGTGGCACCGACTTTGACTTAAATGGCACCATAATGGAACTCAATGATACGATCCCCATTACATTAATCTATAAAAGTGCAGGCGGAAGTGGATTACATTTTTTCGTAAAAGTTAATGACCTTACACCATATAATTATAGTGCTAAACAAAATCTTATTAAAGATTACTTAAATGACCAAGGATTTAATGTTGATAATGGAGCAAAAGGCATTGCTAGAAAAGCATTTGTTAGTTACGATCCTAACGTTATATACATACCTGATAACACATTTAATGTAGAGGAGATAGGTTGGGAAAATACACAAACAAATAATTACAGGGTGCCACATGAGCTAATTAAAGTAGAAAGGAAGGAATTAGCTTATATGGCACCTTCTTATATTATTTCATTTAAAGATTTACTTACTCAAATTGTATTTGAAACACAATATACAAAGGAAATTGAAGGATTATATACTATAGACCCCATAGAATGGTATAGAATATCTTACCCACGATTTATAAAAGATGGGACAAAACATACTACATATACAAGAATAATATCTGCATTAATATGGTTAAATCCTACTATAGACCTACAACAAACCACCAGTTATATTTGGTATATAAATAACATAGCAGAAAATAAATTTGAATATAATTATTTAAAGAAATTTGTATATAATATGTTTAAAAAAATAAAGAAAGAAGGACCTAAATTGAAAACTAGAATAAAAAGAATACACTTTAATAAAAATTATGAAGAAATAAAATTAACACCCACACAAAAAATGAGTATAGCAGCAAAAGAAAACGGAAAATTAAGAAAACAAAATACTATTAATAAGATTAAAACAGAAATAAAAAGGTTATTAGACCTAAATCAATATGAATATACACAGAAGATAATAGCCGAAAATACAGGTCTAGGTTTAAGAACTATTAAAAGATACTGGAAAGAAGTGGATAATAATTTATATTAAACAATCCTTACACAAAATAAACTAATATTCCCTTTTAATATATAACCAGAAAAGATGAAGATATTAATAGAAGATATATTAAAACATAGACAATAGATATGAATTTAGAAGAATCTATAAATGAAGTAACTAAATATGCCGTTGAATTAAGAGATAAAAAGGAACCAGAAAAGAAATTCTATAATAGTTTAAAGATAGCTAAATTAGAAAAACTAATAGAGTTACAAGAGAAATCATTAAAAGAGAATAAGGATATATTATTTGAATTAATATTTGAAAAAACAAAACAAGAAGTAAAGGAATTTTTAGATTCTTTAAAAAATAATACAAAATAATGATAGGAGTAGTAGTTATAGTAATATGTATAATAGCTTTTATTATACTAAATAAAAATGAAGATTAAATATGAATTTAGAAAATAACAAAAAAGTAAACGAACATATAGAATGGTGTTTACTGAATAAAGAAAAGATTAGTGACTATATCAAATCAAGAGTAATTAAAACTTTAATTAGAAAAGATTAGTGACTATATCAAATCAAGAGTAATTAAAACTTTAATTATAAAAGATATAGATGAAGCAATCAAAATAAATCCCATAACACAAATGCTTGAAGTTAATGTATCATTTACTATGGATATGTGTTTATCCACTATTAAAAAGATGGTATTGGCACAAAATAATGGTTATAACCCACAGGAGGATTGGATGAAATAATGAATATAGAATTAACAATATTAATTGGAATAATTATAACATATATTGCCTATATTAGACCAAAATATTCTAATAGAATAGAGGAGTTAACTGGTGAATTGAATTCCTACAAGTATAATTATAAAAGTTTATCTTATGAATATAATAATCTTAAAGAACAATTAGGTCATAGATATTCACTAGAAGAACCTTTACAATTAATTAAGTGTAATACTTATGATAATAAAGGAGTTATATCAGCAACAGGAAGTGTAACTTTAACAACAATAAATTTGAAACCATATGATGATAATGGTATATGGATAAAAAATGTTAATGGGACTTATGATGTTTATATTTCACATGATAAAATGGAAAGCATTTTAAAAAATAATTAAAAAATATGAGAAAAGGAAATAGTAAAATAGCAATAGATTCGGATGTATTAGATGTGTACATATCACAAGAAGCACACAAATATTTATATAATAGTTATTCAGCACAACAAATATTTAAAGATGGATTTAAAACCGCTATAAAGTATTTAGAAGATGATAAATTGGATAATATACCTACTAAAATAGTTGAAGCAGAACAAATGGTTTCATTAGCTGAAAACGCAGCAATGAAAGTATATGAAAATATATGTGACCAAATATTTCATTGCTCAATATATGGTATAAGAACATTGGCACCAAAGTTTGATTTATCAAATATAAAATGTGGTACATATAATGATATACTTTTATCAGTAGAAAAACTATTAACTAAAGGAGGTTTCATAGTACAAACATCTATGGAAAATGGAACATTTATTGTTAAATGGTAAAATAAATAATTAAATATATGAAGAACCTAGAAGCAATTAAAATAGTAAAGAAACTAGTAGATGATAAAGTACAATTTGGTGATATACCAGTAAACTTCTATGAAGAAGTAATAGAACTATTACGACATATTTGGAGAGAAGAAAAATCATTATTGAAATGAATATATTTAAAAAACTATTAAGAAAATCGGATTTTGATAAACCGCATTTTTGTAAAATAACAGTAGAGTGTTGGTATTGTACTATATTCTTTTCCTTTGGAGAAACTTTTGAAGAGTTTAAAACACACTTTAAAGATGAATATAAAAATAAACTTGATGATTATGATACCGCATCAGGATATTGCGTTCATCTTGAAGATACTTATATAATAAGGATGAAAAATGTACCTAATACAATACACGATTTAGGTATATTACAACACGAAATACATCATGCTATAACACATATTTTGATGGATAAAGGCGTTAAATACACACAAAGTAATCACGAAGCATTTGCTTATATGTTTGGCTATGTAACGGAACAAATATATAGTATATTACAAAAATATAAATAACAATGGATATAAATAATACAGATGACTTTTTAGATTTCATCAACGAACAAAGAAATAAAGGTAATAAAGATTCCGAAGAAACTTTATTAAAGATTCCGAAGAAACTTTATTTGCCAAATTTTGGTTACAATGTAAATTAGAAGAAGTACAAGAATTAAATAAAAAATCACTAGGTTTGGAATAATGGAAAGAATATGTGCCTATGAATACTGTTTTAACGAAATCCTGGGTAGGAAGGATAAGAGATATTGCTGTCGTAAACATAAAGGATACGCCAGAAAGAAAAGACGCTTAAATTGGCTTAAAATGATGAAAAAATTAAATATAAGATGAATAAGAAAATAATAGAAGAACTAGATTGTTACGGTGTAGATAAATTTATAATTTATTCCTATGAAGAAAAGTTTTATGATGATGGAACAATAGACGAACCATCATCAATAGAATTTGAAATATACGAAAAAGAAGGAATGATGGGTAGTGGTTATTTAAAATTTGATGGGTGTATTAATATAGAATTTGACGGTTATGTACACTTTTGTGGTTATAAAGATATGAAATCAAATTTAGAGTTAATTACAAATTGTATCTATACATTTGGTAGATTTAAAATGAGTTCATTACAAACTTATGGAAATATAGAAGGATTAACTCATGTAGGTAAATACAAAATATATAAAGAAAATGAAACAATATAATAAATACTACTTTGTAAATTTAGATAACGAAATAGATTCTTATGAACTTGAAAATGTAGATAATCATCCATTAATAAATAAACCTGTATTATACATTATAGAGGGTCATATGGGTGGTGTAATAAAATATGATAAATATAAGATATTATTCACCGATATTAATGAAATGTTAAACTATTATACACATATAGAAGAATACGAATTATGCGAAAAAATATATAAAGAATATTTTGTAAAATCAAAATAATGTCGTATCTTTACATTATCAAAAATAATTGAAATGTTTACAGCACAAAGAAAGAAAGAAAGGAAGAAATAAAACAAGAATGAACCAAAGTAAAACAATCTTACAGGAGATAATGTTCTATATGCGATATAGGGATAGAAGTAATGAGGTTATAATTGACCATATAGAATATTTAATGAAGCTTTATGATGAGGCTATAAAAAATGAGGAGAAGAGATGAGTAAGAAATGGTTTGTAACTTTTGGTGACGAAAACTATCGCAACAGTAAAATAAAAATAGAAAACAATGAAAAAACTAATATTAGGATTATTGATCCTCGGAACAATCGGTTGTACTAAACAACCTAATAGTATTACAAATAATAATACTTATACAAAACAAGCAACAAATTATACTTGTAAATGTATAACTACAGAAACCGATTATTATATTGCTTTGGGTGGTGGCTATACCCGAACAGAAGTTACCGGAACCACAACTAATATAATTAGTGATACATCTAAAACAGATGCCCAAAGATTATGTAGCCAAGGCAATCAACCTGAAAAAGAAATAAATAACTCAGCTTATATGCAAAATAGTATAACCTGCGAAATACAATAATAATACAACGGGAGTAACCTCAATATTTATCCATACAATATAATAAACCCCGTTGTAGCGAATTAAAACCTGCCTAATCAGCAGGTTTTTTATTTTTACACAAAAACATATTTTAAATATAATATATAATATTAATGAAAAGGATTGATGAATTTTATGGAATTTGCCCCGCCTGCGGAGAACTAAAACATATAAACGATTTTATAAAGAATAAAAGAGGGTACTACACTAGATGCAAAGGTTGTAAAGGAACCCATGCCTACTATATGATCAATAGATTAAAATTACTTGCCTACCAAAAAGCAAGATACGAAAATATAAAACTAAATGGAAAATAATTATAATGTGGCAACACAAATGCAAAATAAGAAATTATCTTTTGTTACTGATGAAAAAGAAATAGATTATATAGTAAAAAGATTATCCGAAGCATCGGAAAATACAGATACAAGACTTGTAATACTTGGTGATAGTATTGAAATAGTTAATAAAGAATTAGAAGATAGAATTACTAATCTAGAAAAAGAACTACACGATCTAAAAGAAATACTTAAAAATAGCTATATTAAATATGAATAAAGATCAACAAAGAGAACAATTAATTGATGCTACATTACATAAATATGGTGTATGCTATTTAGATATGGAAATGAACCCTATATTCCCCGAAAGAATTAGACCTATGCAACCACACGAAAATAGAAAACACGAACACCCAGACCAAATGAACCTATTCTATGTAATAGAATTTGATAAAGATAATAAAATGGATGTAGTGCTAACAAAATTATATAAAATAACCTATTAACATGAGCCAAATAGAATTCTTAAAAGATTATATAGAAAAAAGAACCAAATTATATAACGCCTATACACAAGCAGGTAACAATATAGCAGCTAAACAAGCTGATATAGACATCGTTAATGCATTAACATTATTAAGAGACCTTAAATACTCACTAAAAAAAGAAATATATGGAAAACACGATTAATACAAATGGATTATCCTATGGAGCAAATATATCCCCCACCGGATCAGTAACTATACAACAAAATGTTATAACATTAAGCGAACCTATACTAGGACCAGAAATAGAACTAAAACTAGAAGATGTTGATGTAGTAGGAGGCGATAAACGCCTAGAAGATTGGATGATATCCATGAACTTCACAGACGAACAAAAACAATTAATAAGAGACCAAAAGAATAAATATTTATCTCTGTTTAAATAAAATATTCACATTGTATAAACACACCATACCCAAATATGGTGTGTTTTATTTTATGTAAAAAATTTAATATATACTTTTATACTTCGTGTAAAAGATCAAAACGAAGTTTTGTACTTTATGAATGATAACTTAACCAAATTACTCAATAAATTAATTAAAGATGCTGCTAATATACCCAGATTCATTAATGTTAACAATTACGACGACCTAGACCTGGCTAACACTATCTCTTCATTATTACTTTTAATAAAAGATTTAATTAAACCATACCTAATACCCCATAATGATATATTTATACTCTACCTAGATTACCTAATAATAGAATATGTTATTCTAACAAATGATTTACCAAAAGTAACAAAATATATCAATAGATTATTAAATAATTACCTACTATACACAGAAAAAACAGAAGAATACGAATGTGCCGCTAATATAAGATTCTTCATGCAACTAAAACAATATGAAAAACCAAATAATTAACTATATACTAAACAACCAAATTATTAATGATTACCTATCCAAAGTAGAATATACATATAGAGATGACTTTAAACAACATATATGGCTAACTATAATGGAACTATTAAATAATAAATATGAATACATCCTAAACCTATACGAAAAAGATGAACTAGGAAAATATATCATGGGTATAATACATATACAACTAAAAAAGAATAACTCCCGTTTTAACGAAATACATAAAGAAATATCTATAATAAATAATACATACCATAAACGAACTATTTATAAACCAGATTTTAATGATATGCTATTAATAGACGAAGAAATTGAACTACAAGAAGATCCACATATAACCATACTAAAAATACTACACGAACTGGAAAATACCTACCCATACCACGCAGTTCTATATAAATTATATAGAGGAATAGACCCCATAACAAACGAAATAGTTAAACCAAAAACTTATAGAGAAATAAAAGAACTTGTAGGACTAAATTATAATACAATAAGATATGCCGTTGTTAAAGTAGATAACGCAATAAAATTAAAACTAAAAAAATGATTATACTACAAATATTTATATTAAGCTGGCTAATAACCAGATTTGATCCATTACAACAAATAATTAACTATATACAAACACAAACTAAACTAAAAGATATATGGTTCAAATTATTTAGATGCATGATGTGCCTATCCTTTTGGAGCACATTAATAATTACCCATGATATATTCATAGCAGCCACAACCTCTTTTATAAGTTTCTGGTATGACCGCCTACTAGGTGATTACGAAACTTTTACAAAATTAAATTAATAACATGCCAAGAAAATCAATGAACGATAAATTTAAAGCTAGAAAACCTATACAAAAAAAGATTGTTGAACCCGAACATACCGCGGAGCAGATCCACTCGGAGAGTGGTACAGTTAATGTAACAAGTATAACAATAGGTGAGGATACAAACAAATTTAAAATAGAACATAAATCATTTATATCCAAAATATTAAGACAAGGCGGTGCCTCACACCAAGATAAAGAAGAAATATATAGATTATATAAACTATACATTATGCCAGATCACAAAGGATGGACTAACTCAAATTGCCGAACCTGTGCCTCATCCATAATAAAACTATTTGACGATTTAAAGAAATTTATTAACGAAAATGATAACCTATTTATTAATTAGTTGAATGTTCCCAAGATGTAAACCAGTTCGCAATTTGCAACGGGAGGCAATAATTAATTAGTTGAATGTTCCCAAGATGTAAACCAGTTCGCAATTTGCAACGGGAGGCAATAATTATTGAATTTATAATATATATTATAAGACATTAGAAATGACCCTCCACCTGCCATTTCCGCTTGTCCCCAAAAGTTGCCATTGCAACCAAAACCACATTAACCATATATGTTTAAACCAAAGACCGATTTAACCAGAGACGAATTGATTGAAGTCCTTATTAATAAAAGAACCACAGAGGACTGGCCTAGTATCCATCTATACCTTAAAGGGTTAGGATATGCCCCTTCAACCATTGGGCTCTATATAAAGGATGCCCAGGATGAGATTAAGGCGCGTGCCCACTTTAAATATGGGGAACATTTGGAAGAGGAGATAAAACGTATGACCCATCTATATGATTTAAATATTGCAAAGGATGATATTAAGGAGGCGAGGCTCTGCCTCGCCGAGATCAATAAGTTAAAAGGTCTCAATATAGAACGTAAAGAGATTAAGACGGATGTGGTACTAACTGCCAAGTTTGGCACTGCTAAAAAGGACACACCAGATAAACCTGATACATATTTTGATTTAGATAATCTATAATACATATTAAAATAATATAAATATACCCTAAAACCCTGTGGGGCCCCACAGGGTTTTCCTATGCCTACAATGTTTCCTTCCTGTGAAACACATATAGAATAAAGAACTATGCGTAATGTGTTGCAAATCAATGAGAAAGTTATACATAGTAATAGTTGTTATATAGTGCGTACTTAACATAATGTATATTATAGAACACCGTATCATAGTATATTATATGTATAACTTGCATTAAATATATTAAGTTATGTTTATACATAACAATTAGCCACATGGGTGGCAGTGCAGGATTGGAGAATGGCTGAATTGGCAGATGGTGGCGTAGGTTTTGGTGTGGGGAAGTATAATCAAAGTGCGGTAGTGATTTTAAAAACGATAAAACTTACTTACATAAAATAATATATAGTATATAGGTGTATAGTGTAATGCAACACAAGGGTCTTTGGAACCCTTATTATTGGTTCAAGTCCAGTTATGCCTACTATGGCACAATTACAACTATACGATCCCCATCCTTCTCAACAATTGCTTATAGATGCTTGTTTAGACCCTACGATATATTGTATTGTAGCGGTTATTGGTCGCAAATGGGGTAAAACTATTGCTGCCGAGAACATGGCATTATATTTAGCGTTCAATAATCCGGGTTCTACTATTTATTGGGTATGTCCTACTGATGGCCAGAGTTTAGAAAGTTATACTCACATATTAAATGCGTTAGCTGATACGGGGTTGGTAGAGGATAAGCGTAAGCCGAAGGGTGGGATAGAGATGATATTTCCTAATAAGAGTAGGATTATGTTTAAGAGTGCCGCTAGTGAGGACAATTTGAGGGGAGCTGATGTTGATTATATGATATTGGATGAGGCGGCGTTCATAAAGCGTACTACTGTTGAGGCGATATTGGAGCCGATGATGTTAGTTAAGGGTAAGAAGTTATTAATATTGAGTACGCCGAAGGGTAAGAATTGGTTATATGATTATTATAGGGATGGATTGGACCCATCAAAACCTGATTGTATTAGTTTTAGTTTTCCTTCGTGGGATAATCCGTATGTTACTAGTCGTATGATAGATAGGTATCGTGATCGTATGCCTACGAAGATATTTGAGCAAGAGATTGAGGCGAAGTTTGTTGATGGTGCGGCTATTTTCAATAATATTAATGAGTTAATGTGTTTAGATAAGATAAAGGAGCCTATGTTGGGGGAGAGTTATTGGGCTGGGATAGATGTGGGTTTGATTAATGATGCTACGGTATTAAGTATTGTTGATAGTAATGGATTTTTAGTAGGTTTTGAGAGGTGGAGTAAGGTGGAGGCACCGGATCTGATTTTAAAAATTATAAAACTTAATGATAAGTGGAAGTTTAGGAAGATATTGATAGAGGGTAATAATCAGGGACTTCCTATATTCCAGGAATTGTATAGGAAGATAGGAAATATTGATACATTTACTACTACGAATAAGAGTAAGTCGGAGATTATTAATGAATTGGTGTATGCTTTTAATATGAGGGAGATAAAATTAGTGAAGGATGATTACTTGCGTATTGAATTGGAGGCGTTTATCTTTGAGCAGAATGAGTTGGGTACTATGAAATTTATGGCTGATAGTGGATTTCATGATGACTGTGTAATTAGTTTAGCGATAGCGAGGTATTGTTGGAAGTATAATAAGTTTGATATGAATTATTTTGGAATATTCTATTAAATTTACACAAAAAAATAAATTAAATAAAAATAATATATAATGTTATATGGCAAATAATACACAATCTTTAAATAGTATCATAGATTTATTTTATTCATTAGCAATGGGTAATTTAATGGTTAATGATTTTGGTTTCGGACCTACATATAATATAAATGCTTCTACAACTCGTAAATATCCATTAGTTTGGGTACAACCTGCCGTTGGGAAGGCGGTTAGGGCATCAAATCCTGGTCAAAGTCGTATTCAAGTATTTGAAAATACTTATGATATATTTGTTTTAGATAAGATTATTAAGGGAGATCCTAATTTTAATGAGATTTTATCGGATTGTGAGAGTATTTTAAGGGATTTTATTGTAATGATTGATAGGCATCCGTTATATACTGCGTTGGGGTTGAATACAGTGGGTGATACGGTATGGCAACCTGTATTTGAAGTAGAGGATGATAATACAAATGGTTGGGCGGCTACATTAACTTTTCGTCAAGCAAACACATTGGGTCCATGTAGCATACCACAGGCACCTATTTTAAGTTTTACAACAAGTTTAGGTACACAATCTGTATCATGGAGGTTAATTGGACCGCAAGGTTATCAAGGACCTACTGGCCCTCAAGGTACAAATGGTAACATAGGTATTAATGGGGCAACTGGTGCACAGGGACCTACTGGTCCTGCAGGTGGTCCACAGGGGTATCAAGGTCCTACTGGACCACAGGGTGCTGGGTTTCAGGGGCCTACTGGTTCACAAGGTTCAATTGGACCACAAGGATTTCAAGGACCTACTGGAAATACGGGTATTAATGGAGTAACAGGTCCACAGGGATTTCAAGGAACACAGGGTTATCAAGGTGTGACTGGACCACAAGGTGCACAAGGGTCTATTGGTCCACAGGGAGCAACAGGAGCATCGGGTATAGGAGTTCAGGGTTCGCAAGGTCCTACTGGCTCACAAGGATTTCAAGGCCCTACTGGCTCACAAGGTTCAATTGGACCACAAGGATTTCAAGGCCCTACTGGACCACAAGGATTTCAAGGAACACAAGGACCATCAACTGGTATAGTTGGGGCAACTGGACCTACTGGACCACAAGGATTTCAAGGACCTACTGGAAATACAGGTATTAATGGAGCAACAGGTCCACAGGGATTTCAAGGAACACAGGGGTATCAAGGTCCTACTGGAAATACAGGTATTAATGGAGCAACAGGTCCACAGGGATTTCAAGGAACACAGGGGTATCAAGGTCCTACTGGACCACAAGGTGCACAAGGGTCTATTGGTCCACAGGGAGCAACAGGAGCATCGGGTATAGGAGTTCAGGGTTCGCAAGGTCCTACTGGGCCACAGGGATTTCAAGGTGTACAAGGTATAACAGGTCCTCAAGGATTTCAGGGGTATCAAGGTCCTACAGGTTCATCTGGATTAGTGGGTCCTCAAGGTCCTCAAGGAACACAAGGTATAACTGGATCTCAAGGTGCGACTGGAGTGGGTGTACAAGGTCCTACTGGTCCGCAAGGTGTACAAGGCGTAACTGGACCACAAGGAGCAACAGGTCATCAAGGAACAGTTGGCCCACAAGGACCTGCCGGTCCTACTGCTAATAGTTATACTGGATTATTGGAAGCAATAACTTTTCAAGATAATAATAGTGTTATAGGATTGAATAGTTATACATTAGATTTGACTGCTCAATATGGATATACTATATTAAGTTTAAACAGTATATGTATGTCGGGTACGGCAAACGTAGGGTTGTATATAAATGGATCACTTGTTATAGGTACTTATATGACTGTATCAACAACACTTTCAACTGGAACAGCCACAAGTGCATTTACGGTAAATAAAGGGAATGAATTAACATTACAAGTAGGAACAGCTACGAGTGATTTTGGTAATTTACAAACAGTATCAGGAACAATAAGATTATAATATGAGGAGACATATATTTATACCACAGAAAATAAGTTCAACAATACCAGTTATATCTGGCTATAGTTTTTATGTTGATAGTGCTAATACGTCAAGTTATCCAGGTAGTGGGACAGTGTGGACAGATTTGAGTGGTTCGGGAGTAACTGTTACATTGGTTGGTTCTCCGACTTTTAATCCTACTGATGCTGGTGGATCATTAGAATTTAATGGTATAAATCAGTATGGTACATTTGGTTATAATAGTATATTTAATTTGAGTGGTTCATCTGGATACGTAATGGAAACTTGGGTTAAGTTAAATTCGTTTTCAAATGCGATACCATTTTCAATGGGACTTTATGGTTCAACATTTGATTGGGGTTATATCTTTTCAACTAGTACTTCATATACTATGTATTCGGATGGTACAGCACAAAGTGTAGCAGTCAGTTTAGGTACTCCGTTAAATTCGGGACAATGGTATCATTTGGTAGCGACAGGTGATTCAACAAGTACAACTTACATCTATGTAAATGGAGTATTAGTAGCTAGTGGATCATTAACAATTAGTAATAGCTCAAGTAGTTATCCTAGTCCAGTCGGAGAAGTGGGTGGATATGGTCCTAATGTTATTTTAACACCATATAGTTCTATAAATGGTGGTATAGGTATAGCAAGATTATATCAATTTAATTTAACAGCAACACAAGTTTTACAAAACTTTAATGCAGATAAAACAAGATTTGGATATTAATATGAATGTAATGATAGTAACATCGGATATAATAAATGCCAATTTGGGTAAAATAAATACAAATTTAAAAAGATATACAATTCCTTATCCATTTTTCTATATTAACACTTTGGATAATCAAATGGTTATATTAGATTTTGTATCCATTGATTTTAATATAACAGGAACAATAATAAATATGGATGATAGTAATTTTTCTACACCATTAATTGCAATAAAATAAAATGAAAACATGAAACTTAAATATAATTTAGTAAAATTGGCAAAAGAATTAACCGTATGTGTTGTTGATAACATAGGAGGTTGTTATGTAAATGTTGCCTATGAGTTATCAAAGCATTTTGGTAAAGTATATTATCACTCTGTTAATCAAAATCCTTTCCCTATGGTTAGTATGAGTTCAATCGGCTCTGGTTATACTGAATTTGAAAGGATAAATGAGTTTTGGTCTAATATAGATTCATTTGATATTATAGTATTTCCTGATATTTACTTTAAAGATTGGGGTAATGTATTAAGAAAAATGGGAAAATTAGTATGGGGTGGATGTGCTAGTGAAGAATTAGAAACTAATAGACATCTATTTAAAGATGAATTAGGATATCAAAATATGGAAATAGCACCTACAAAATATATTATGGGTGTTAAGAAATTAAAGAAATATTTAAAAGATAAGGAAGATAAATGGATTAAAATTTCTTATTTTCGCGGCAATATGGAAACCTTTCATCATGTAAATATGAACCAAACAATGATGTGGATAGAGAATTTGATAGTCACATTGGGTCCTTTGGGTGAGGAATTAGAGTTTATTATTGAAGATTCAATAGAAGTTATTGCAGAAGTAGGATTTGATGGTTGGTGTGTTAATGGTAAAAGCACAGACAACATAATTTATGGGATAGAAGTTAAAGATTCTTGCTATGTAGGTTGCCATAAAACACGAAGTGAAGCACCTATACCTATTAATGAAATAAACACGAAATTTGAGCCCGCATTGACTAAATATGGGCATACTGGATTCTTTAGTACAGAGATTAGAGTAGGTGTAGATGGTAAAGATTATTTTACTGACCCTTGTATGAGAGCTGGATCACCACCATCAGCAGTTTATTTAGCAATGATTAGTAATTGGGACGATATTATAATTAATGGATGCCGTGGTATGTTGGTGGAACCTATTTATAAGGCAAAATATGGCTGTGAGTTAATAATTAAATCATCATATTGTTATAAAAATTATTTACCTATAACTATTGCAGATGAATTTAGGGATAATGTTAAATTGAAAGGTTCTTTTAGAAGAGATAATTTGGATTATATAGTTCCTTTTGAACAAGGAGGTATAATGGAAATGGATGCTTTTGGTTCGGTAGTTGTTATAGGAGATCAAGTAGATATTATATTACAAAAAGCTATTGAGATAGCAGAATCATTAGAATGTTATGGTTTAAGTTATGATAAAGATGCTTTATCTCGTGCTAAAAAAAGCATTAATGATATTTCGGCTACATTTAATACAATATTTTAACATGGCAAACAAGAAATTAGATAAAAAGAATTTAGAACAATTATTATTAAGTCAAGGTGGACAAGCTGTTAAATTATTATCAACTTTATTAAAACAAGAGAATAAAATAGCTACTTCCGAATTAATTAATAGTTTAGATTATGATGTAGTGGATACATTAAATGGTTTAACATTAGAAATAATTGCATCAAAACATTTTGATTATGTAGATCAAGGTAGATATCCTTATCTAGGAAAGAATTTTAAACCTGATTATACTAAACCACCTATGGGAAAATGGGTTCCTTATAAACCGATTGAAACATGGGTTAGAAGAAAAGGATTTGCTACAAATACAGAAGCAAGTGCGTATGCAATTTCCCGATCCATTGCATATAAAGGTATTAAACCGATATATGCAAAAGATAAGGTAGAGAAAATGTTATTAAAGAACTTAACTGTATTAATTAAAGGAGCAGTAGCAAAAGATATTCAAGATTATATTGATAATATTAATTGGAACACTTTATAACGTGATGTATTTTCTTCCCGTTTAAATAAGCTTGTCTAGCATCTTGTTCGCATTCATAATATCCTAGATGAATAAGTTTATTATTTATTTTTATATATGCTTTATATTTTTTGGCATGTTTATCATAAGAATATCCTTTAGATTTACTATTAAAGGTATTTTCTTGTTTAGTTACTTCTCTTAAATTACATATCCTATTATCAGTTATACATTGATTAATATGATCAATAGTAGTTGGTACTTTACCTGTATATAAATAATATGCAAGTTGATGAGCATAAACATTAATTAATTTTTTATAGTAATATACATTGCATTGTAAATAACCTGTTGTATGTTTTCCTGTAATTAATGCATTTTTATGAGAATATATGTTACCTGTTTCCGCATCATATGTCCATCCTTTTTCTTTAAAGAATTCTAATTTCTCTTGTAGTGTTAAATTTTTCATAGTTTATTTTTATTTTTTATATTATATATATTAAGTTTCTAAACTCTCTTTTTTACCATATTACATAAAAGAAATAAAATCCTAAAAATAATATATACTTATATAAATAACATCTAATATGCCATCTACTGCGTCAACTATTATAGTAACTACACCAAATCAATTATCACCTATGAACAACTTGTATGGTTCATATTGGCAATTAAGTAATACTAACTATACTAATAATAATATGAAGTATATTAATCAATTATATTATTATCCTAATCCTATATTAGCCACTTATTCATTTATGGTACAGGAAAATGTGCCACCTAGACCTAATACAGGTTATGGATTATATTCCCCATATCAATCATTATTAAGTTTATTAAGTTATGATTTGAATTTTGGAATTACTTATAGTTTAGGAACAACATTTTCATTAACATTAGCAACAAATTCAATAGTTAAATATCAAATAGGTTATGGAATAGATTATAATCCCGGATTAACTTTTACAGTAGATACTGGTGCTTCCCCCGCATTTGGATTTTTTTATTTAGATTTTGAAGAAACTACATATTTTGAAACATATGATCTAATCACTATTCAAACAGCAAATCCTAATCTTAATGGTCAAACTATTGCCGAACCATATAGCTTTACAATAAGTGCTACACCTGTACCATGGGTATATGGAAGTACCGCTTCTATGGTTTATACAGGATTTATAACCGATCTACAAAGATTTGAAGGATTTTCCGGACCATTTTGGGGATATAATGGCACAAGACAATATGGACAACAAAATATTAATTATTATGATACAATAGTTCATGGCGTAGTTACTGGAGTAAATTGGTTATTTTCAACAGATTATCCATTAGGCACACCAGTAGCAGAAGGTGATATAGGACAATACCCTAAATTAATTATGCCATTTCAATATGAGACATTAAGTTTATTTATACTTCCTCATGGATTTGCGATTGGACCTACAGTATTTTTTGATTTACAATATTCATTTTATAATTCGGCAGGTGTATTGTTAACTACATATACCGCAGAAACATCAGCATCTGCTAGTAATTTTGATACACTTATAAGAGTAGATATACCGGTTGGTACAGCAAATTTATATAATATACCTGCTGGGACAGAATATTATACAGTATATGATATTAGTCCATCATCAGGTTATACATCCGAAACAAGAACATATCAAATAGATAATAATTGTTATTGGTATGAAAATGTTAGATTAATGTGGGTAAATAGTTATGGTGCGTTTGATTTCTTTAATTTTAGATTAGATAATAAGAAAACATATAATATGCAAAGAAATGAATATAATCAAATTTTACCTGTTAATTACATAACTGGTCAACCACAAAAAACCGTATTAAGTACACAAGTAACAGAACAACATTTGATAAATACAGATTGGGTAAATGAGGAAATATATGCATTTTTAGGACAAATATTAATTAGTCCACAGGTATATGTAATAAATGAATTAACTAATACACCTTATCCTATAGTTATAGTGGATACAAATTACGAATTCAAAACAACTTTAAGAGATAGATTATTTCAGTTATCATTAACTTATGAGCATAGTTATGAAGTGGAGACCCAGAAGCAGTAAAAATAGAAAACGAAAATAATAATAAAATATGACCCTACAATATTACGAATTAATGGTGCAGATTAACAGTGGAAGTTTCAGCAATGGATCTTATAATGTTATGTTAGATACTTTCAATACGGATGATAATCAGTTACAAATATCTTTTAATTATCAAATAGATGATATAAATGATATAACAACTACTAATAATAGTTTTTCTCAACAAATTGCTCTGCCTGATACAAAAGTTAATAGAACAAATTTAGAATATATTTTTAGTATAAATGCGGATAGCACATTTGACCCTACAAAGAAAAGTAAATGCTGGTTAATGAAAAATACTGTTGTTGTATTTGAAGGTTATATGCAATTAATAGAAATAGATTATGATTATAATACTTATCAAAATATGTATCAGGTTGTTATATATGCTGATAATGCAAATTTATTTACAAATATTGGAACAAAGTTATTAACGGATTTGAATTTAAAACAATATGATCATACATATAATGCAGGAAATGTAACTGCATCATGGTATAATCCAAATTATACAAATGGTTATGTTTATCCATTTATTGATTATTCAGGTGAAATAGATGAAGATTTATTAGGTGAATTAAATTTAACTTATTTTAAACCGGGTATGTATTTAAAAACTGTATTTGATGAAATATTTTTGGAAGCAGGATATTCTTATACATCTACTTTTTTAAATAGTTATCCATTTACACAAATGTTTATGCCTTTTAATAATACATCATTAACCAAAGTAAGTAACATTCCTTTATTTTATGATAACGGAGATCATGTATTTATAGCGGGATTAACGACTAGTGGTATATCTTGGATAGGTCCTGGTCTAACAGGAACAGGCGGAACAGTATCTATACATTTGCCTGCTACATATCCGTCACAGGGATTTTCCGATTTTAATTATAATATAGATTATTATGATCCAAATGGATTTTATAGTACAGCAGATGCATGGTATAAGGGACCTACACCATCTGTTCCTTTCAGTCAAAAATTTGGAGCTGATTTAAATATAGTATGGACTACAAATATAGATTGGTATACAGTTTCAGGAG
>TBL_comb47_HYPODRAFT_10001431_pt1 | contig 31136 bp, 13 predicted proteins | sample TroBogypolimnion_40_FD_10682 | JGI IMG/M metagenome (IMG submission 10682) | reverse complement strand
CTCGATCTCCCGCTCGGTCAAAGAACTCTCGATACTGAAGGGCGGATTATTCCAGTCGAACTCCATATCCTCTTACCCGTATATGTATCGCCCATGCAATGTATCTACATTGTATTTACCAGATCCAGCGCAGCCTGTCAACACATCCTTCAAAGTTTTTTCCAAAATAATTTCACCATTGGTTGTCGGTCCCATGCCAAAAAACCGACGCCGCCCCTCAAACGGGTTCCGGCGACGGCAGAGAAGGGTAGGGTTTTGTGCCGCCCGGGGCAAGCCTTTGCGCTACGCCCGGTAGCGCAGACATTCTTGTCTGCCGTTTCGCGGGCATTCCTGCCCGCAAACCGCCCAAACTCCTTCGTCCCCCGACCATGGCTGCGCTCGCCGACTGGAAAGTCTGCGCTACGGGGCCGGCGCTACGCCCGTTAGCGCAGATATCTCACGGCTTGACGAGTTTCTGGAATTCGGACGATTGGCGGATGGTGTTGAAACGGGCGTCGTCGCGGACCTGGTCGAGGAGATTTCGGGCGGCGGGCTCGTGTTTGAGGCGCTCGAGGTTCAAGTCGAGGGCCTGTTTGAGGGCGGGGAAAGCCTCGGCGGGCTTGGAGAGATTGGCCTTGAGGGCGGCGAGGTCATACCAGGCCTCGGGATTGGCGGGAGCCACCTTCACCAGGCGTTCGAGCGTGCTTTCGAGCTTGGCGTAGTTCTGCATGTCGGCGTAGGCCTTGGCGATGCTGAGGACCGCGTTGGGGTCGACGTTGGGATTGGCGATGACGCGGTCGAAGACCATGGCGGCGCGGTCGGTCTGCTGCATCTGGAGGTAGGCGCCGGCGAGGTTGAACGCGGCCTGGATGTCGGCCGGGTTGGTTCGGATCTGCTCTTCCATGCCCTGGAGGTTGTTGCGGGCGTGCTCGATGTTGGCCTGGTCATTCTTGATCTTCTTGAGATTCTCGAGCAACCCCTGCACCGANCCGTTATAGGGGTCGAGTTTGAGGCAGGTCTCAGCGATGATCAGCGCGTCCTCCATGCGGTTGAACTGGAGCAGGAGCTGGACGTAGCGGAAGACGGCTTCGGGGCTGTAGGGACAGAAGGCGAAGGCCTGCAAGAAAGTAAAATCGGCCTCGCGCAGGATGGCCTGCAACTCGGCGTTGTTCTTGGGCTTGTACTCGGGCGGGCATTGGGGATGCAGGCGCCATGCATAAATGCCGCCAATCGAGCTGCGGAGCTTCGAAAACGCCTTTTGGCCGTCCCGGTCGCGCACGAACTTGAGGTCGCCGGTAAAGCCGTTGTAATCCTTCTGGATGTAGGTCTTCTCGATCCAGTCGGCAATCTTCTTAACCGGTGTGCCGTAATCGACGATGTCGCCGGTCATGCGCTTGGAGTACTGCTTCCAGAAATCGTGGTCGCGCTTGAGGATGTCATCGGTCAGCGTCGGGAGCGGCTGGCGATTGATCTTCATGATGACGCCAAACGGCGTCAGGTGGGGATACATCCAGTCCAGGGGAAAACTCTCCTCGACGAAGAACTCGTTCTTGGGGTTATGGTCGAACATGACCTTGGTGAGGAGTCCGTTGATGGACATGACGGCGACCTGGCCGGAGACCTGGACGCGGTTATCCACGACGTGAACATCCTCGCCGGGCTTGAGCTGGCCGGCCTGCATGCGGCGCTGAGCGTCGGCCATGTATTCCTGGAAGCAACGTTGCGAATCATCCGGCGTGGCGATGTACATCTCGCGGTCGGGATAGACCCCGCCGATGCTCTTGGCGATCTCCTTGGGGTAGGCGGCCTCGAGGAGGAGGCGATTGAGCCGGATCCGGGTATGGCTCTGCGGGTTTTCCTTAATGAAATCGGCCAGGTATTCCGAGATGGCGACGTTCTTAAAGCGATCGGGGACATAGAGCGGGCCGACGGCCGAGAGGTCGGCGATGTCTTTCTGGAGCCGTTCCTGTTTGCGCAGGACGGATTGGGACTTGATGCCTTCGGCGATTTCCTGGTCGACCGCGGCCTTGTCCGCCTGGAGCTCGGCGATCTGCTTCTTAATCTTGAGTTCGCGTTCCAGGGCGAGGTTCAAGTCCTTGGCCAGGGCCTCGGCCACGGCCCGGTCGGCGCCTTGGCCGGCGAGCAGTTGCTGGGTGGCGGGGCTGAAACCCGCATAGAGGTACTTCGCGAGCGGGTCCTGCTGCGGCCCGGGCGCCAGTTTGGCCCGGAGCGCGGCCACATCGGTAAAGTCCTTGGCCGTAAACCAGGAGGTAAAGGTGCGCCGGCGCTTTTCCACGTCGTCACCGAGGTTGGTGAAGAACCGGTCGAGCGGCTGGACCGCCCGGGCGAGCAGGTTGGTCTCCCAGTCCTTGTCGCGGAGGAGAAAGCGGGCGACCTCGCGGAAGAACGGGGGATCGATCTGCAGGCTGCGGTTGTAATGGGCGCGGATGTAGTTCAGGTAGGTGCCGTCGGCGAGGGCGTTTTGAGTAATGATATAGACGTCACGGCGGTCAAACTTCTGGTCTTCGAGGGGCTGGCAATCATGGGGGGTAAAGCTCTCGCAGAACACCATGTAAGTGGGACAAAACCGGCCGGGGTCGGTGCCGCCGTAAAGGATCGCGTCCTTGGTCATCTCGGGATAGATCGGTTTGCCATCGGCGCCTTTGAACGGCGGGGTGAACATGTCATGGCCGAACCAATACCCGAACCAATGGTTGCGCTGGTCGCTGTCATGGTAGTGGGCGAGCAGCGAATAGAGCGGCATGGCGGTAAAGAGCCCCAGCGTGATGAGCAGCGGGGCGCGCCGCCAATACACCAGGAGCGCCACCACAAAGGCGACCGTAATGGCGACCAGGATGAGGTTGGCGATGATCGGCAGGCCGTCCTGGTTCTTGGCGAAGGCGCGGCCGATCCAGTAGGGCATGTCCCCCAGTTTGACCATCTTGTCCGGCCCGAGGTAGTGGGAACTAATGCCTTCCCAAAGGCTGAACAAGGCCCCGCCAATGGCCAGCACTCCGCCCAGGAGGCCCCAGACGCGGAAACGCTCATAGTGGGTCGCCATGTAGCCGGCGATCAACGCCAACCCGTAGCCCATCAGGCAAACCACCACCGTGTGGGACGAGTTGAAAAAGACCTTGATCAGCTCGGCCGAGGCCAGGTCGGGCGTCGGGTTCATCAGAATCATCATCAGCACCCCGAGGCAGAAATACATGGCCGAGAGGGCAATGATCCAGGCCCGTTCGCGCCGCTGCATTTTGAAGAAGAAGAAGAACGGCACCAGGCCAATGAACATGTAGACCCAGGTGAACTCGTCTTTAACCCCTTCGACCATCATGCCCAACTGACCCAGAAACCGGCCCGGGTCGGAGAGGACGTCGGTGGGATTGGGTTGCTCGTATTGGCCGCGGGTTAAGGCATGCCAGAAACCCTCGGAGGTGCGGGGATAACCCCACTGCATGGGCGGGTTGGTCATGCCCGAAATGGGCATGTAGAGGTAAAACGAGACCCCCAGGAACCAGAGCAAGGCCATGAGGATGACCGGGAGCCACTCGGTCAGGAGGCTCTTGGTGCGAATGGTCAGCCAGATGCAAGCCGCCAGCGAGCCCAGGCCGACGGCGTTGAAGAGGGTCAGCAACCCTTGCTTGGCGCCGATGTTGTGGAAGAGATGCTGCCCGCTCACGCTGAAGTGGATCCAATAGGCCAGGTAGAGCAGGAAGTTGCCGAGGAAGACGTCACGGCCCAGGCGAGGGTTGCCGACGGCGATGGCCACCTCGAAACCGAGCGCGGCAATGATCAGACTCTGGTGAGTGGTATAACAGATGCCGAAGATGAAGGCGGCCCAATAAGCGTAACGGATCTGGTGCGGCGAATAAAACCAACGCATCAGCATGACCAGGACCAGGAGGAAGACCGGCACGCTCGAGACGGCGATGCGGTTGACGGCGACCGATTCGCGCCACATGAAACCGTCCAGGCCGGTCAGCAGGCCGGCGACCAGGCCGGAGATCAGGCAAATAGCGGTTTCCCACTTGCCGGTCATGCCTTTGAGCTCCTCGATGCCTTCCATCAGCATGCTGCCGCCGCGGGAGACGAGCAAGGCGATCAGCCCGGAGGCGGCGGCCCCGGCGAAGGCCTCGGCCAGCGCCACGCGCCACGCCGGGTTGCCCCAGGGGATCAGCACCGTCCACAGCCAGCTATACATCGTCCACACCGGGTAGCCCGGCGGGTGCGGGATCCCCGCGTAAAACGACCCGGTCACCAACTCGCCGGAGTCCTCGAGCGTCAATTCCGGGGCGAGCGTGAACAGGTAAACGATCCAGATGATGCCGAAGGTCAGCAGAAACGCCAGCCAATCGCCGCGCCGGAACATCGGGGCCACCTTGGGCGGAGCCACCGGTCCCGCCACCTTGGGCGCCGCACCCTTGGTCACCCCGATTTCGGGGGACTCCAAACTCTTAACAGTCGTCATATCGTGTCGCTAATCAAAATCACAGTTTCGCCGAATAGACACCATACTCGACCCGATTTGTCTATGTAGAGCAAAAAATTCGGCGGTTCCGCCCGGTTCCCGCTTTAGGGTGGCCGACCGTGTATCGCGGGCGGCCCCGCCCAACGCCACTAGGATTCGGGGGGGTGTCAGATGAAGGCATTCGCGATAGTCCCCATCGTCCGAGTGAAAGATCTCCGCTAGGAGCGGCACGGGGCAGAACCCCGGCCTGGCGGATCGCCCAGGGGTGATGCCCGTCAAGTCCCGAAGGGACCATCGAGGTTCAACCCCACAAATACCCCCCGTCATTTTCGATTCGTCAACCGTCCCTTCGGGACAGAGACCCAGTGCTGGTCATTTCGCGTGTTTTACGATTTCGATCAAGGCTTTGTTCTTGGCGATCCGGCCGGGTTCCAACACGCCCCGCCAATGGGTGTTGGGGTAAACGACCGAACCACGCCCGATGATGCTGCCCGGACTGAGGACGGCGTTGCAGCCGATCTCGGCCTGATCTCCCACCAGGGCCCCGAACTTCCGCAACCCGGTGTCCAGGCGCTGCCCGGCGAACTCCACGCTGACCGGGCCGGGAGCGAGTTTGACGTTCGAGATCTTGACTCCCGCCCCTAAGTGGGCTTTCCAGCCGAGGACGGAATCACCCGCATAGTTGAAATGCGGGGCCACGGCGCCGTTGAAAAAGAGCGCGTTTTTGACCTCGCAGGCGTTGCCCACCACGCAGTTGTCCCCGAGGATCACGTCCTCGCGGATATACGCATTATGCCGAATTTGGCAGTTTCGTCCGATAATGGCTGGGCCTTTGATCATCGCCCCGTGCTCGACGATGGTGCCTTCGCCGATAAAGACGCGGTCGCCAATGTAGGCCAGGCCTTCGCAGCGGTGGTGCAAGCCGGGCCGCAGGTTCAACCGCAGGTAGTCGGCGATCTTCCCCAGAGCCTCCCAGGCATGCTCGCACCCCTCAAAGAGCGCGGCGTGTTCCGTCTGGCTCAGATCGAAAAGGTCGGCCGGTTTGAACATACGTTGCAAAAAACCCCCGCTGGCTTGCACCGGCGGGGGTCTGAAAAGCGGCTTTAAACCGGGTCAGAACTTGTAAACCAGGTTGGCGGCCAACAACCAGGAATTGCCCAGCGCGGGAGATCCGGCGGCGCTGCCACCGAACGTGGGCGTGTCGTTCAGAGAGTGATCCCAGCGAAACTCGATGCGGCTGACCACGTTGGCCCACAGGTCATACTGCACGGTGGCGGTGAAGGCCATCAGGTTCTCCGAGGACACGCGGGTATCGACGGCACCCGCCGTGCCGTCATTATCACCATTCAGACCGAAATGCTGCGAGAACAGGCCGAGGCTGTCTTTGACGTACTCACCACGAAGGTGGAAGCTCAGTTTGTCGGTCGCCTGGAACGAGGCGTAGCCGGCCAGCGAGAAGGTCTCGCCGGGCATCGTCTGGATGTTCACGTAATCGAACGCAGCCCCGACCTTGAGTCGCTCGATGGGCGTGGCCAGTGTCGTGCCGACGAAGAAACTGGTTTGGACGCTGCCGTTGGCCACGGTGGCGCCCGGTCCCGGATGGACCGTGTTGGCATTGAACCCGTTGACGAAGCCGCCGAACAGCGTCGACCCAGCCAGGAAACCCATACTCTTGGGAGCGGTGAGCAGGATGGAAGCCATGTAAGCCTTGTAGGACTCGGCCATGGGCGGGTTGGCGCGTTGGTTGATCTGCGGCCCCATGGTGTCAGCGACCCCGGCGGAAAGGCTGACCGCGTCGCAAAAGCGGTAGGTGGCCTTCAACCCGGTGTGGGTCTGGGGTTCCATGCTGTGACCGTAAGAACGGGTGTAGTTCGGATTCTTGGGTCCTTCAAGCGACTCATACCCGATGACGCTGTCGAAGACGCCCATCTTCCAATCCAGGCCGTTGCCGATGGGGGTATTCAGCTTGATATAGGCCTGCCGGATCGCCAAATCAGTGGTCCCGGCCCCGGGAACCGTGGTGCCCAGGCTGGCCGCGTCCGGACCCGCCCACAGGTCCACATGGTAGCCCGCCGACCAAGGCTGTTCATCGAGCGCCTTCTCGAGGGTCAACTGCACCACGTCCAGATTAAAGCCGTCAGCCTTGCTGGCGTTGTTGAACTTGTAGGGCGCCGGGTTGGCATTACCGGTACCGATATTCCAATGCGCCGACGTGTCCACATAACCACCGATGGTCGTGGGAGTCAACGCGGAGACTGCACTGGTGGCCTTTTCTTCGGCCTGAGCCGCCGAGGCCAGGCTAACCAATCCCAAAGCGGCTAGCGCTCCTGTCCATTTCTCGTGCTTCATGTGTTCCTCCGGTCTGGTTGATTTCGTATTGGCTATCGTTGTTCGACGCATCTATTCAGGGCGGAACCTCCCGCCCAGCACCAAAATCGGTGCCTTCAGCGGCATAGATAGGCAAAAACCGCCCGGTTGACAATACTTTTTTCCGACCACTATTTTCCGGCTCATTTCGCGCTTGCCCGACCTGCCTAAATCGTGTTTGCTACTGCCGGGCGGCTCTAGAGTTTGCGGTGGTCGCAAGAGCCGGGGCCTTTTGACCGACTAAACCTTTGATTGGAAACGAAAATTATGCCACTGACACATACGAAAGACCTGTTTGCCAAGGCGCTAAAAGGGAAGTACGCCCTGGGGGCCTTCAACGTCAACAACATGGAACTCCTCCAGGCTATCGTCGAGGCTTGCGAAGCGGAAAAAGCCCCGGTCATCCTCCAGATTTCCAAGGGGGCGCGTAGTTACGCCAACCCCATCTACCTCAAGAAACTCATCGAGGCCGCCGTCAGCCTCTCCAATATCCCCATCGCCGTCCATCTCGACCACGGCGATACCTTCGAGCTCTGCAAGGACTGCATCGACGAAGGTTTCACCAGCGTCATGATTGACGCCAGCCACGAGCCCTTCGAGAAAAACATCGAGATCTGCCGCAAGGTCGTTGACTACGCCCACAAGCATAACGGCGTCGTCGAGGGCGAATTGGGCCACCTGGTGGGCGCCCAGTTTGACGAAGGCGAAGAGGGCGGCAACTACTCCCAGGAAGGCCACTATACCAATCCGCAGCAGGCGGTCGAGTTTGTCCAGCGTTCCGGCGTCGATTCCCTGGCGGTCGCGATCGGCAATTCCCACGGCGCCTACAAATTCAAGGGCGAGCAGCACCTCGATCTCGAACGGCTCAAAGCCATCAAGAAGGCCCTCATGGACGCCGGCCTCGGCGACTACCCCCTGGTCCTCCACGGCGCCTCCAGCGTCCCCAAAGACATCGTCGAGGAAATCAACAAGTACGGCGGCAAACTCGGCACGGACGCCGCCGGCGTCCCCGAGGCCGACATCGAAGGTCGCCCGCCGCATCGGTTGCGCCAAGGTCAACATTGACACCGACCTCCGCCTGGCCCTCACCGCCGGCATCCGCAAGGTCTTCGCGGAAAGCCCCAAGGAATTCGATCCCCGCAAGTACCTCGCCCCGGCCCGCAACCGCGTGAAAGAACTCGTCCGCCACAAGGTCAAGAACGTCCTCTGCTGCGCCGGGCACGCCTTCGATTGAGTCTCGTTCCCGGGTAAACCTGCGGACGGGCCAATCCGGCCCGATCCAGCGCCTTTCCCGAGCGTGGAGCCTCCCTCCACGCTCTTTTTTTCGCCCCTTGCCACCGGGCCACAAAGGGACCATAGTCGGCCTATGAAGACTAACTACTTCAAAATCCGGGCGGATGCGGCGCTCACACTGGTCGTAGCTGAAGCCATGGAAAAGACCGGCCTCGGTCAAAGCGACATCTTACGCCTGGGTTCGCTGCGCGGAGTCCCTGAAATCACCTCGGCGCTGACGGGCGGAACCTCCCTGCCCCGACTACCCGAGGCGGAGCTGCGCCGGCGCATTGAAACGCTGCGGTTCCGCAACCAGTTGTCCGCGGAGGAATCCGTTGCCCTACGCCAGAAAGGCCGAAAATGATCGTGGTCGACAACAGCGTCATCTGCGGCTTCGTCATTCCCTCCGATGCCTACCATGTCCATGCCGTGGCCTGCCGGGATCGGGACCCGAATTGGCATGCCCCTTTTCTTTCCCGCACGGAATTCCGCAGCGTCGCGGCTGGCTATCTGCGCAAGGCTGAGCCGCTGGCCACGCTGATGGCAGCGGGCGCGTTGGCGACATTGAGCGTCCAAGCCCACCACCTGACCGATGCCGAGGTCTTCTCGGTCCTTGGGGCCAGTTCACTCTCGGCTTACGATGCGGAGTATGTCGCCTTGGCCCAGCGGCTCAACTGCCAACTGATCACCACCGACAAGGAGGTCTTGAAGGCCTATCCCGGTCTCGCCATCCGGCTGGCTGACTACGCCGCGGGCCGGCTTTAACCGGGTGGGCAGAGGCCGCCCCGCCCGATCCAGCGCCTTTCCCGAGCGTGGAGCCTCCCTCCACGCTCTTTTTTTGCCGAAAACAGTTGACATGTGTGTAGCACTGTTATACAATAAGCACTACATCATGAAAACACTCAAAATCACCTCCTCGGAAGCGCTCGACTCCGCCGTCGGCGAAGTCGTGCGCCAGCGCATCCTCCACACCCAAGCCCTGGCGGCCCGCGATGCGGCGCTGGCGGAGCTCGAGAAACGCCACCACGCCGGCATCGCCGCCCTCAGCGCCCAGATTGCCCTCCTGGAATCCGGCATCCAGGATTACTGCGCGGCCCGGCGGGACGACCTCTTCGCCGCGAAGAAAAGCCGGGAGACCAGCCTGGCCGAGTTCGGGTTCGAGTTGACTCCGCCGCGGGTGGAGACGGCGAACAAGAAGGTAAAATGGCGGGACGTGGTGACGCGGTTGCTGGGGGTGGCCTGGGGCGCGGCCTATGTGCGCCAGGCCGAACCGCAACCCGATAAACAGGCCCTGCTCGCCGACCGCGACCGGCTTACGCCGGAGCAGCGCGCCGCGGCCGGGATCCAATTCTGCCAGGATGAGCAGTTCTTCATCCGGCCCAAACCGGAGACGGCGCAATGAAGACGAATCCGCCTGGCCCGGGCGAGGCCACCCCCTCGAGGCAGGGACCGGTGAAGATCCTCGATAACCGGAACCTCGGGCCCAACGAACTGCCGCGGTCGCCCTTCGCTGGTCGCACCGTGCTCTACGTGCAGGAAGTGGCCCGGCATCTCCGCGTCACCCGCCAACACATCCTGAACATGATCGAGGAGGGGAGTCTTCCGGCGATCAACGTGAACGGCGCTCCCGGCAAACGGAACTGTTGGCGCATCCCGGTCGAGGCCTTCCAGGCATTCCTCAAACAACGGGGTGGGTGAGGCGATCCCGAGGACGAGGTTCAGGACTGCCGCCTCGGGAGACCGAAGCCGAAAGTCCGGACCGTTCCGCGGAGAGCGAGGCCTTCATCCGCGCGGTACTGACACCCCTGAGCACGCGGACGAAGGCCTCCGCGCTCCTGCCGGCCTACCGCGCCAGTACTCGGTAGAATCGGTTGGTACCCGCGGGCGCCACCGGGGTCTCGATGGACATGGTCGGACCGGTGGCCGTGAGATTCGTCAGGGCGATCCAATTCGTGCTGGGGAGTTGGTAGGTATATTGCAGGGTGTAATTTCGGTTGGCCAGCGAGGTCCATTTCAGAAAGAGGTTGGAGCGATCCAGGCCACATTGGATGAATTGGGGCGCCAGGCTGGCGACGGGCGCGAAAGCGAGGCCACGGAAGATCTGGCTGGCGCCGGCAGTGGCCAGGGTGGTCACCGTGGCAGCCGCGCCGGTGTCGGCCAGACTGACCAACCGGTTGGCGGCGTTCTCAGCGGTGGTGGCGTAAATCACCGGGTGCGTTCCGGAAAAATCCGCCGTCAATCCCCGAGCCCCGGCGTTGGTCAGGCCCATGAAGACATAGCTCAAGGTCCAGTTACCGGCGGTCGAGTCCCAGCGTTGGATCCCCCCCAAGGCGCCCAGCGTGTCGTCGGCCACGTAGGCGGTGCGGAAGTTGGGGCTAAAGCAGAATCCGAAGGGGCTGGAAGCCGCCCCGGCGCTGAGGACCAATTGCGCAGTGGCCGGTGGGGTGACGGGATCGCCCGTCACGGCCCAAATTCCCGGGGTGCCCGATGCGGTGCTGAAATAGAGATTGCCACCGCAGATCTGGATAACGCGGGTGTTGGGAACATTGGTCTGAATAGCGGCCGGGGGGCCGTCCCCCAGGTAGCACGTGCCGCTGTTGGCCCCCGCCGCCCAGTAATTGCCCTGACCGTCGGTCGCGCCCGAGCGAAGGTTGTTCTTGCCGTACAGATTGGTAGTTACTGCGGCGAGGGAGAAAGCCCCCGCCGGATCGACGACCCCCAGGGCGCGCGGGGCCGCGGTCGCCTCCGAACTGGGGAGCGAGGAGGTGCTATTGGTCAGGGCGAGATGGTAACCACCCAAGGCCAGGAGCCGCCCATCGGCGGAGCGGGTGAGCGCGCCCTCGGAAGAGGCGCTGCCGCTCACCAGCAGGGCATTGGCGGCGTAGTTCGGAATCGAGACCGTGCTGACAAAGGCTCCGGCCGGGGTGTATTGATCGACATAGATGGAATTGCCCTTGCTGCTGAGGGCCTCGGCCCCGTCACCGAGCCGGACTACCCCGAGGTTGCCGGCGACAAACGGCGTGGCCGGGTAGGCCGCGTAACTGTTGCTGGCCACGAGCAGTCCGGCGTCGGTGCGCAGGAACAGCGGCGAGTCGCCGCGCGCGCTCAAGTAACCGGAGAAGGACCCCTGCACGAACAGCCCTTGGCCCGCGCTGGGGCCGTTGGTGCGGGCGCGGAACGCCGGGACGTTGGGCGAGAGGTAGAGGGAGGCTCCCGCCGGGATGACCGTCCCGGCGCGCAGCGTGAGGCTCACCGCGCCGGTCAACCGCCAGTTCGAGACGTCCACCGCGATGGCATTCGTGTTCCGCAACTCGACATATTGCTGGTCGTGGTTGCCGCTGGAAGGGTTGCAGTCCCAGGAGGCGAGCGCGACCGCCGTGTTGGGGGGTTGAGCGGCGGGGATGGGGCTGCCGTTGAGCGTGGCGTTGGTACTGGTAAAAAGAAAGGTGCGGCGCCCGGCCAGGTGGGTCGAGATGGTCCGCTCGTCCTCGGTTCGCATGATGGCGAGGTTGGTATCCCCCCAACCATAGGCCGCCCAAGCCGCGTAATCCAAGATGGCATCCGACGGGGTGATATTGGTCGGCTGCACCAGGTTCTCATATTGGCGGATCAGGGGTTCGATGACCAACTGGTTGGCGGGCGTCCCGGTGGGCATGAGGATGGTGTCCATCAACGTGCGCAGCCGCCGGAGGTACATCTGCCGGAAGTTCGGCGAGGCGAAGAAGAGGTCGAAGAGCCGGTTGGCGGGTTTACCCTGCTGGACGGGGTTGTAGAAATTGAGGACGTTGGTCTGGTAGAGGATATCGCTCATGTAGCCGATGCTGTCGACCCAATTGCGCCCCCAACTGAGATCCACATCCCAGGGCAGGATCGCCCATTCGCCGTTGCCGTCATTGTCATGGTAGAGGTAGTAGTTCTTGTGACCGACGTCCTGGCTGCTCGCCAGGGCCATGGTCGCGAAATAACCGGCGGTTTGCGGCAGGTCCAGGTTGTCCCAACCATAACGCTCGCGGGTGGCCAGCGGCAGCGACTCGTCCAGATTGGCGATCAGCGCCGCCAGATCGTCCGTCCCCTCCCAAGCGCGCGTCTTCTTCTCATTCCCCGAGGCGCTGCTCAGTTCGTTGTACATTTTGTACAGGGCGCCGTTGGGATCACGCCCGAGGCGGGAAAGGAAATAATCGTCCCCGTCCTCGACCATGTCCTCGACGCCGAAAAACGCGCCGTTGCGCTGGATGCGGATCTGGAAGGAGAAATGCCCGTCGGCGCCCGCCAGGGCCACGGTGGCGTAGACCAACGTCGTGTGCATCCGCGCCTTGTCCCCGTAGTTGCTCAGAAAGCGCATGTTCTTCTCGCGGGCGGCGCCCGGCCGGTAAAGCAGCTCGTGGTCCTTGGGAAAACTGAGGTTGTAACTCTGCTTGGGCCAGGAGGCCGAGGTCTGGCCGTGAACACTGACATTCAGGTTGTCGTAAAGTTCGTTCAGAAAGAACAGCGAGGCCGAGGTGCCCGTCCGCGTATCCCCGGCGGCGATGTCCGGCACAAAAAGATAGACAACCGGCAAGTAGGATTGGACGGAGGCGTCGGCGACAACCGTGCCGAGGTACTGTTGGCAGTTGGTCGAGTCGGCGAACAGTGGCCAGCGGGAAAGGTTGCCCTGGGCATCCGTGGCGGTGACGTAATAACGCAGCAGTTGGCCGGCGGCGGCGCCGGCGGGAATGATCCCGGTCCAAACCCCATCGCCGGCGACGGCATCGGAGTTGGTTCCGGCATCGTTCATGGGCGCGGTGAGTTCGGGGTTGAACATCACGCGATAGTGGAGGGTCACGTTAGTGACCGGACCGAAGACCTGGGCGACCAGGGCCGTGACCACGAGCGGATTGGCCGGCGTCGGCATTACGGGCAGATGGCCCGCCCCAGAGACAATCGGCCCCCAATCGGCCGCGCTGGTGCCGTTGGGACCGCCGGGCGTGGGCTGCGAGAAGTAGCGCCAACCCGCGCCCGAATCCACCGCCGTTTGGCCCACGAGTTGAGCCTGGATCAGGAAATCGGTGTTGGTGGCCGCCACGTTGAGGCCCTGGAGGGCCAGGACATTCGTGCCCGCCTGGAGGTAGGTTCGCGCGGCACTGAGGTCAAACGCCGTCCATTGGACCGCGTCGCGATCCAAATGGCGCTGGGTGGCGGTCGAGTTCCACGCCCGGGTGGCGGGGGCGTTGCTGACCGCGACCAGGTGGCCGTTCAGGTACGCCGCGAAGCCGTCGTCAAAGCGCACCAGCAATTGGAGACCGTCGAAGGCCGCCGGGTCGGGCACGTTGAAAGCCAGCCGAGCGTAAGCGCTGGCGGTCACGCCGAACATCTGCGTCCGCACATCCGTGCTGATCAGCGGCGTGTAACTGACCTGCTCGGCATTGGTGGCGACCAGGGTCGCCAATTCGTTGGTGGAGAGCGCCCGCCACCAGACCGCCACCTCATCAATTTGGCCCAGGAAGTAGTTACCGCTTGGATCCCAGACCCCGCCTCCACCAATGTTGAAGTTGAAATCCGAGTTGCCAAACGTGGCGGTCGAGGCCGTGGAAGCCCCGGCGGGTTTCCCGTCCAGGTAAAGGGCCAATTGTCCGTTGCCGCCGATAACCGTGACGTAGTGCCATTGGTTATTGGGATAGGGATAAGTGAAGGAAGCCGCCCCATAATAGGTCCACACCTCGATGGTGGAGGAATCAATAAAACCGAATTCGATGGTGTCGTTTTGGCCGAAGAGACCCGTGCGGCCGGGTTGGGTCCCCATCGGTTTGATCCAGCCGGCCATGGTGAACGCGGCCAGGTCGCCCAGGAGTTGGTAGGGACCGTTGACGTAGGCGTTGGTGCCGTTGAAAAAAGGGGCGTAGTTGTTGCTCTCGAAGAGGCTTTGCAGGGGAGGGCGCGGGCCGGCATTCGAGAGCAGGATACCCCCCGAATAGCCCGCCTGGAACGCCACGCCTCCGCTTCCCAGGTTGGTAGCCGCCGTGCCCTTGGTCTCGTTGAGGCGCCAGTAGCACACCGGTTGCGTATCCAACACCTTGAGGAAAAAGGACTCCTCCTGCGGGTCGTAGTTGCCCGTCTCATAGCCGATGCCGTTGGTCCCGTTTTTCCAATTCTGCGCGGCGAAACCCGGCTGTGTCCAGGTGGCGTCATCCACCGAATTGGTCGGGATGCAGTACAGCACCGAGCCATTGCTCGTCACCAGGAAGGTAGAGTTGATCCGGGTGCTGATCCCGTAGGAGACATCGGGGAACTGCTGCGGGAAAGCGGGCGAGATCTCCGTGGCCATCGAGCCGTCCGGACGCGACAGGGCCAAGTATTCACCGTCGGCGCTGAGTTTGAAATTGGTGTGCAGCGGCCGACCGGGCGTGCGCCGATCCTTGCCCGAAGCAAAGACGACGAGAAAGGTCCGCGGCGGCATGTTCGTGGCGGGAAAGAGCCATTTCGCCGGAGCCCCCGCACTATCCGACAGTGCCCAGTTGAGCAGGCTCACATTGGTGGTCGAGGTGTTTTGGAGCTCGATCCAGTCCGACCAGTCCCCATCTTCATCCGCCAGGGTGTGGGTATTGCTGGCCATGAATTCGGTGATGCGGACCTGGCCGTTCGCCGCCAGGGCGCAGCCCAGGCCGGCCAGGGTCAGCACCAGCCGTGGAAGCAGCCAGCGCGCCGGCGGGTTGCAGACTGCGGATTGCCGATGGAAGACGGACATGTCGCCATCTTCCCGCTTGACCGTGGGAATGGCAATCGAAAATAAGCCTGTTGATTCCCTCGGGGTTTTTTGGCTACCTATCCCCGTGAAACTCAACATCAAGAGGCTGGATTTGCAGATGGCGCACACCTGGACCATTGCGCGCGGCAGTGGCACGAATGTTTCCAAGGTGGTGACGGTGGAGCTGATTGGCGCCGACGGCACCATCGGCCGGGGGGAAGCCGCCCCCACTGCCCGCTACAAGGAGTCGGTCGACACCGTCGAGGCCTTCCTGAAGAAGGTCGACGCGCGCGGGCTCTCCTTCAACGACGTCGAGGGCAGCATGGCCTACGTCGAGACGGTCGGGCCGCAAAACGCCGCAGCCAAGTGCGCCCTGGACCTTGCCCTGCTGGATGGCTCCGCCAAGCGCGCCCAAAAGCCGATTTACGACGTGCTCGGGCTTGGCTTTCGTGAAAATCACCACCTCACCAGCTTCACTATCGGTATCGATAAACCTGACGTCATCCGCAAGAAAGTCCTCGAGGCCGCGGCCTTCCCGGTGCTCAAGGTCAAAGTCGGGGTCGCCGACGACCAGGTGAACCTGCAAGCCCTTCGCGAGGTGGCCCCCACCAAAACCCTGCGCGTCGATGCCAATGAAGGTTGGAAGACCAAAGAAAAGGCCCTCGAGATGCTCCAATGGCTCGCCGCCGACGGCCATGTCGAGTACGTCGAGCAGCCCATGCCCGCCGTGGCGCCGGTTAAGGACTGGGTCTGGCTCAAAGAACGCAGCCCCCTCCCGATCTTCGGCGACGAGTCCTACCATGTCGCGGACGACGTGGATCTGGCGGCCGAGTGCTTCCACGGCATTAACGTCAAACTCGTCAAGACCGCGGGCATCACGGGCGGTTTCGCGGCGCTCAAAGCCGCCCGCAAGGCGGGCCTCAAGACCATGATCGGTTGCATGATCGAGACCAGCATCCTCATCAGCGCCGCCGCCCACCTGGCCGAACTCTGCGACTACCTGGACCTGGACGGGAGCATCCTCACCACCAACGACCCCTACGCGGGGGTGGTCATCCACCAGGGTATTCTCTCCTTCGCCCAGGCGGCCGAGCCCTACGGCCTGCGGGTCAGCCCGCGCGCCCCGAGCGCCGGATCGCCACCGGCTTAACCCCAGCAGCGGGGCTAACCTGAGCGGGGCCAGAAACGCCGGGATCGCCTCCCGGAAGGCCAGCGCCGCCTTCCGGGCCGGACCGCCCATTGGGCGCAGTGGAAAATCAACAAAACGCTTGCTTTCCCCTCGGAGAGGCTTAGATTCACCCTTGCCCGAACGCCGTGTGTACGGACGTTCATTGGGGCTGAGAAAAGATTAGTTAACCGAATTACCTAACCCTCAACCTCCGTTGCCACCCGCGACGATGGGTTCGTTAGGCAATGGAGTCTTCGGCATCCGCCAGGCGGGCCAAGCCTCCCCGAGATTCCACCGTGGAATCGCTACATTAGTGTTATTAAGTATGCTCACAATGGAAGAGGCCATGAAGCAAAGAGGCGCGATGCCCTTTGCGGCCGGTAGTATTGTTAAAGGCGTCATCATCGAAGTTCGTCCCAAGGAAGTCCTCGTCGATATTGGCTACAAAAGCGAGGGCGTCATCTCCGGCGGCGAATTCGACGACCTCAAGACCGTCAAGGTCGGCGACGAGGTCGACGTCTTGATCGAAAAGCTCGAGGACCGCGACGGTATGGTGGTCCTGTCCAAGGAAAAGGCGGAGTTCAAGAAGAACTGGGAACGCATCCTCACCATCTGCAACGAAGGCGGCACCATCACCGGCAAGGTCAAGGCGATCGTCAAGGGTGGCCTCGTGGTCAATATCGGCGTCGAGGCGTTTCTCCCCGCTTCCCAGATCGATGTCATCACCCCCAAGAACCTGGCCCAATACATGGGCAACTCCTACGAGTTCAAGGTGGTCAAGATCAACCAGGAACGCCAGAACATCGTGCTCTCGCGGCGCGAACTCATCGAGCAGGAACGGCTGGAACGCCGCCAGAAACTCCTCACCGAAATGACCCCGGGCGACATCCGCAAGGGCACGGTCAAGAACATCACCGATTTCGGCGCGTTCATCGACCTCAACGGCATCGACGGCCTGCTCCACATCACCGATATGAGCTGGGGCCGCGTTGGCCACCCCTCGGAGATCCTCAAGGTCGGCCAGGACATCGACGTGGTGGTGCTCGACATCAACCACGAAAAGGAACGTGTCAGCCTCGGCCTCAAGCAGAAGCTGGCGAATCCCTGGGACAGCATCGAGGAGAAATACCCGGTGGGCGCCAAGGTCAAAGGCAAAGTGGTCAACCTGGTGCCCTACGGCGCCTTCGTGGAACTGGAACCCGGTGTGGAAGGCCTGGTCCATGTCACCGAACTTTCCTGGACCAAGCGCATCGCCAAACCGTCCGATGTGCTCAAGCCCGAACAGTTGATCGAGGCGGTCGTGCTCGGCATCAACCGCGAGGAGCAGAAGATCTCCCTGGGCATGCGCCAGCTCGAAACCAATCCTTGGGACAAGGCCACCGAGAAGTACCCGGCCGGCACCCGCGTCAAGGGCAAGATCCGCAACCTCACCAGCTACGGTGCCTTCATTGAGCTGGAAGAGGGTTTGGACGGCATGATCCACGTCTCGGACATCTCGTGGACCCGCAAGATCAACCATCCCTCCGAAGTCCTCAAGAAGGGCGACGAAGTCGAGGCCATCGTGCTCGAAGTGGACAAGTCCAACCAGCGCATCGCCGTCGGGCTCAAGCAACTGGCCGAAGATCCCTGGGCAGGCATCGACAAGCTCTACAAGGTCGGCGACCTCGTCACCGGCTCGGTCACCAAGCTCGCCAGCTTCGGCGCGTTTGTCGGCTTGCAGCATGAAATCGACGGCTTGGTCCACATCTCGCAGATCAGCGAAGACCGCGTCGACAAGATCAAGAACGTGCTCAAAGTCGGCCAGGAGGTCACCGCCCGCGTCATCAAGATTGACAAGAGCGACCGCCGGATCGGCTTGTCCATCAAGGCCGCCAACTACTCGAACGAGCAACTCAAGGCCGAACAGGCCGTGCTGGACGCCCTGAAGCCGGGTGAAGACCTGGTGGCCCTCCAACACGCCTTCGACGCCGCCGACGAAGCCATCAAGGGCGACGAGCAGAAATAGCCGTCCGGCTTTTCACCTCGCTTGCTTTCACACCGGCGGATCGCCAACGATCCGCCGGTTTTTTGTTGCATTGGCGTGAACGGGCCCGCCTGTTACGCTGCCGACCATGGATTATCGGAAAACTCCTGACGAGAACGGCCTCCCGCAACCAACCCCTGCGGGGTCTTCCCTCGCGCCCTTCCGCGTCGGCTCCGTCCGGTTTCTCAACGCGGTGCCCCTGACGCGCGGTCTCGAAACCCAAGTGGTGTTCGCCACGCCGTCGGAACTGGCGGCCGGCCTTCAGCGGGATGCCCTCGACGCCGCCTTGGTTAGCGTCACCGAAGTGCTCCTCCACGACCGCTATGACGTCCTCGACGGCCTGGCCATTATTTCGCGGGGCGAGGTCCAAAGCGTCTTTCTCGCGCATCGCCGTCCCCTCGCGGAAATGCGCGAGGTCTGTTGCGACACCGCTTCCCTAACCAGTGTCAACCTCTTGCGTGTGCTACTGGCGGAGCGGGGGTTGCGGCCAACCTTCAACCCCCTGCCCCACTATGACTTCGCCGCCCTGCCCGACTACACCTTGCTCATCGGAGACACCGCGCTGGATTTCGCCCGCAGTCCTCATGCCCATGAGATCTGGGATCTCGGCCGGGCTTGGGACGAGTTAACGAAACTCCCCTTCGTCTATGCCGTCTGGGCCCTGCGCCGGGGCCTTGAGCACGGCGCCCTGCGCCGCCAACTCGCCCGGGCGGGCCAACTCGGGATCCAGACGCTCGACACGATCATCCGTGAACGCACGGATTACGATTACGATTTCCGCAAGACCTACCTGACCCACCGCCTCCATTATACCCTGGGCGAGGAGGAAAAACGGGGACTGGCCAAGTTCATCGAGTTGCTGCGCCGACACGGCGCACAACCGGTGTTCGAGCCGCAGTTTTGGCCGGGGGACGGTCATTGACACCCCGGCGACGGAGGTCAGTCCGAAGACACGGCGACCAGGAAGGGACAGGCAGCGGAGCGGGTGGACACGAAGTCGATCGCGGCGATGGGCGCATCGGGAAACGGGTTGTGCCAGGTGATAGCGTAAAGGCAGAGCTTCGCATCAGGCGCGTCGGCCAGCGCGGCATTGGTGCCGATCCAGGCAACATTGGCGGATCTGGCATTGATGGGCCATTGGGGATGCCACCACCAGTTCTGCAGGTGGTCCCCATAGCGCAACGGGATCTCTTCCTTGCGCCCGTCCACATAGTGGACGATGTAACTGGCGACCCACAGACCCGTTTCCGCATACCAAACCGTCCCGTGGAGGAAGTGCAGCCGGGCGCACCGGCGATTGACGGGGATGCCGCGGACCTCGGGGGGATAGAACAGATCATGGCTCTCCAGGAAACCACCGGAGATTTGCACCAACCCGCGCACGTCAAACTGGGCGGGGCCAAACTGGTGCCATCCGGACGGGAGGCTCGACAGATTATTTCCGGGAAAATCCCGGGTCCAATTGCTGCTCAGCGTGACATTCTGGAAACGCGAGAGATCCACCGCCTGCGCCACGGACGCTTCAGACGGAGGCGAGCCGGACTTGGCCCGCGAAACGTGGTAGCGCGGCGACCACCAGGAGCCGATCCCCAGTCCCAACAGGGCCGCGGCGACGAGGCTGGCCAGGATCAGCCGCTTTTCCCGCCGGCGGCTCTTCCGCTGGCGCCGCAACGACTGGCCCCGGTGGAGCAGGGCCAGGTCGGCATGCATCTCCTCGGCGTTTTGGTAGCGCCGTCGTGGGTCGGGAGCGCACGCCTTGAGAAAGATCTCGTTCAATTCCGCGGCGTGGTCTCGCGATAGGCCCTCGCCCAACGCGGTGGGCAGCGCGGGAAACTCCATTCTGTCCAGGCCCGTGCTCGCCTCGTAGATGACCTTGCCCAAGCCGAACACGTCGGCCTGAGGCGTGCCGGGACCTTCGGGCGGGATATAGCCTTCGGTGCCCACGTAGGAGGCGGAGTCGCCCGTCTCGCCCACCAACCCGATATCCCCCAGCTTGGGAACCCCACCGATGTAGAGGATGTTCGAGGGTTTGACGTCGCGGTGGATGAGGCCGTGGTGATGGAGATGACTGAGGGCACTACTCAGGGCCAGTCCCAACTGGACGCACTGCTCAAACGGAAGTCGTTTCTGGCACTTGAGTTCTCGGGTCAGCGTACGCGGTTGGTAGCCGGCCAGGTCCGGGGCCGCCCCACCCGGAGAAGGGGCGTCTCCCGCGGCATCGTCCGCCAACTCCATGACATAATAAAAATAACCCGCAGGTTCGTGCCGTCCCACATGGAGAATATCCACCAAACCTTCGTGCGCCCGCGACAAGGGTTCGACGCGGAGGATGCCAGAAAACTCGCGTTCGTAAGGGTGGCCATCGGAGAAATTGCGGCGAAAGACGACCTTCACGGCGCGCAAGGCACCCAGAACGCTGCGGGCCAGCCAGACCTCTCCATAACTGCCGCGGCCGATGGACCGCACCAACTCATGGTCGGGAACCACCATGCGTTCCGTCAACGAAGCAGCAAGTTGAAGCGATCCGTCCTCGCTCTGCCGCCCACCATTAACCATAGAAATGTTTCACTCGCCGCCGGCTATAGAAACCAAGCGGTCTTGACTATGCGAAACTGCCCCGGCGCTGGCAAGGACTTTGCCTGAGCACCTGGCGCGCGGGCGCGGGCCCGAACTTACTGCGGCACGGCGCGGAAACTTTGTCGTTGGGCGCCGGGGTTGGTCCAATAGTGGGTCTGCGAGTAATTCGTGAGGGTGGTATCCCACAGGTTCGACCAGATCACCGGGGGCGAGAGGTCCGCCGTCTTCTGGAGGATAAAGCGGGTGCCCGGCTGGCCACTTAGGGTCAGCCCGAAAACCGGCCCGCCCAGCGCCTGGAGGGAGAGGCTGGTGCCGAGCGGGAACTCGCAGGCACGGTAGAACGTGCGGGGCGACACCAAGAGTGGGCTAGTGAGGGTCACCACCCGGTTGGTGACCACCAGGGTGGTCCAGTCGGTCCAAACCGCGTGCGGTGTCAAATCGGTTCGGTATTGCAGGCGACAGCGGGAGCCGGGATGGCCGTAGAGGCTCAGCGACGGAGCGGAGCTCGCGACGAGGACTGACTCGGCCGCGACGACGATGACCAAGCCGTTTCCGGTGGCGGGGTTGGTGAAGGTCCGGCCCTGGGCGCCGCTGGCCCAGGCTCGGGCAACCGCTATCGGCACGATCGCGGAATGGCTATTGGTTAAAGCGACGAACGCCAAGGTTCCCAGGGTTCGCGAACCGGCAAGGTTGAGCGCGCCGTTGAGGGTGAGGTTCACGGTCCACTGGCCAGCGGCCAGGGGCTGCACCGTGGAGGACGTTACCTCGGCGGAGGCGTTTTGCAGGGAGAAGGCTGACAGCCGTTGGGCGGCGGCGGTGAGGACAAAGGTCAGGTTGGTGAGGCCGGGGCCCGAGTTGAGTGCCAGGGGCACCGAGTTGGTTTCGCCCGCAAAGAGATTGGTTGAACCGAGTCCCAGGGTGAAATCGGGCAGGACTTGCTGGACGACCACGGTAAATTGCTGGGTCGCGCATAATGGGGGCACGCCGTTGTCGGTGGCGATGACGGCAATGAGATTGGTGCTGGGGGCCTGCCAGGCCGTCGGGGTCCAGGTCAGGAGGCCGCTGGCCGGGGCGATGGCGGCTCCCGCCGGGGCACCTGACCCGAGTGAGAAGGTCACGGCATTGGGAGGGCAATCCAGGTCCGTCGCCGCGCAGGTCAGGTTGAGCAGGTCCCCAGCATTGATCGTGATATTGGGGATAGGCGAGAGGACGGGCGGGGTGTTGGATTTGACGACCACCACGCTGACGAACCCGGTGGCGCTTAGGGGTGGAATCCCGCTGTCGGACACCACCACGGAGAAGACATTGGTGCCGGCGTTGGCGCAGCGGCTGGTGGGCCAGGCGAGCGCACCGGCATGCAGGTCGAGGGCGACGGTGGGCGGGGCATCGGCGCCGAGCCGGTAGGTCAGGAGGTCGGTTGGGCCATCGGAAGCGGTGGCGCTTAAGGTAAGCCGCAGGGTGTCCCCGGCGTTGATGAACTGCACCGGTATGGCGGTGAGTATCGGGGGCTGGTTCACCAGCGTGACGCTGGTGAACGCATCGGGCGTCGTGTGAGCGGCTTCGCGGTTGCCCGCATAGTCGGTCGCCAAGGAATAGAAGGCATATTGGTGGCCCCAGGCGCCCTGGAAGAGCGCGCTGGTGGTCCGGGTTTGCTGGAGCCAGGGCGCGAAGGCGCCACCATCGGACGAGACATAAACGTCGTAGAAGGCGACGCCGCTGCCCCCGGCGTTGTCCTGGCCGGACCATTGGACCTGGAACATCGCCTGGCTGTTGGTGGGCAGGACTGCGACAGCGCTCACGGGTGGAGTTGTGTCTGGCTGGGGCGCGGGGGTGTAGTAGAGCGTGTAGGCGCCGGGGCTGTTGTAGTCCAACAGGTGGATCAGGTTTTCCAACACCGGCCGTCGGCCCAGACCGACGAAGGTGCGGTCGGTGGTCCAGACATTGGTGCCGAAATAGACCTCCACTCCGTCGGAGCGGACCACGCGGGTGAGCGTGTATTGGCCGCTGCCGGGATCGGGCGCCAGCAAATAGGTCCAACCGGCGGACATCGGAGCGGNCAGGTGCGTCTGCAACTGGCCGGCCGAGGGAGGGCTATCGATGCTGGACGTTTCCAGCACCGTCACCGGGTTGGTCGTTCCGTCACTGAGATAGAGAGTGTCGGGCAGGTGCCGCGGGTTGGGCANATCATCAACCAGGAAGTCGGGCTGGCCATCCTCGAAGGCACCCGGGGCCTGGACCAGGTGGATCATTTCGTGAATGTCGGCTGCCTGAACGGTGGNGGTCTTCCGGTTGCCGAAATCATCCAAGGCCTGGAAGGTGGCGCTGTAACTCTCGAATTCGCCTTGGAGGCTGGAGACCAGCAGCCAACGCGCGATNTGGATCCCTCCCGGGGCGATGTCCCCGAAGTTTGCTGTAAGGGAAGGGGTGAGGTTTTGGCCGTTGACCTGCGTACCGAGGATCTGGAAGTTGATGAGCAGGCCCTTCTCGTTGTCCACGANCTGGGGTTGGGCCGAGGTGATCTGGAAGTTGTGGGCGACACCGTAGCCGCGGTTGGCCACCATGACCGCCAGGTTAAAGGGAACGCTGGGTTCAATTTGCGGCGTGAACGGATCGTCGGCGTAGACGTCGCGCTCCATGAAGTAATTAAGGTGGAGCTGTGGGATGGGATGGACGGTGATGGGCACGCCGGTGAGGGGGACGGTGATGAGGATGCCGTCCTGTTGGTAGCTCAGGGTGCCGCTAACGTAATAGACGGTGGCGTTGGTAGGGGCGGCATCCACGGTGGGCACCAGGGTCCAAGTAGCAGTGCCGGTGGCGCCGGCGGGGATGACCCCGGCGCCGTCCACGGCGGTGAGGTTCTGGAGGGTGGGGGCTACGATACCGAAAAGGCGGGTCGCATCCACTTGCGTTCCGTTGACAGCCGTCACCTGGACGAAGACATGGTCGAGCACGGAGGTGGAGTTATTGATGACCTGCAAGGTGGCCCGGAAGGCCTCGCGCGACATGACCGCCTGCTGGTCGAGTTGGAGTTTGACCTGGGCGCAGACCGAACCGCCGGCCCCCTGGGTGGCGGCCACCAATTGGGTGTGAAAATCCTGGTAAGCGGCGTTCACGGCGATGACCGGGTCGCTGAACCCGTCCGCCAGGTTGAGGGCAGCGGCGTTGGTCATGGCGGTAATCGAGTTGGTGAATACGTCGAAGGCAATAAAATTGGTGTCCTGGCCCGTCGGCACCTGCGCCGCGGTATAAATCCCGGCGGCATAATAATCCATGGTGCGATCCCAGCGGTCGATAAGCTCGGTGAGGTTGGAGACCTGCATGCCGTTGGGGAGGGCCAGGGCGAGCAACGCGGTGCGCTCGGCATCCGTGATGCGGCCGCCGCCGTCGGAACTCGCGCTGATGGCGGCAGCATAGGCGGTCATCCAGGCGGCGAAATGGTCGCCGTAACCGTTGGCCAGCCAGGCCTGGTTGCCGAACAGATATTGGCCGAAGGTCAGATGCGCGTTGAGCCGGTCAGTGCGCTGGGCCAGGGTGAGCAGACCCGGCAACTTCCGCGCCACGGACTCCGGGATGGTGGCCGCGAAAACGCCCGGTCCCAGGTCTTTGGCCGAGAGCGCCGGGGCGCAATTGTAGGCGGCCACGGCCATGCCCCACACGCAGTCGATGGTGTTGATGACCGCGCCGACGACGGGCGTATTNTTCGGCACACTCCAGGCACAAGACACGGCCACGCTTTCCGCCGTGATCACCGTGGCGACCGGATCGGAGACCCCGCTTTGGGAGACGCCATAAGCGGCTTGCCCCACTGAAATCAAGCAATTCATCGGACCGGAGGGAAGCAGGGTAGAGACCGCGTCCCAGACACAACTCTCCGAGGCTGACAGCAGGCCTTTGACGCACTTTTCGCAGGGGCTCGCGGGCGCCTCCACCACGTTGACCGGAGTGGACACGGCCACCGTGCCGGATCCTCCCCAATCCGACCAACCGTCCCAACCCCAGCCGGAGCCTGAGGGATCAAAGGGAATCACACCTGGGTCCAGCGGGGGNGGCGCATTATCCTCGTCCGAAACAAAATAAATGGGCGCCTCGGTCGCGCCACACAGCCAGGAGGCGGCCACACTCCCGGCGGCGTCCGTGGCAGGGGAGAACTTNGGGGCNGCCCCGGTGGGCCGTTTGATGATCAAGGGGATCACCAGGGTGCTCTGGGCAGGCAAGGTCCCGAGGTCGGTGATGAGCGGTTCCAGGTCCCAACCGGCGAGGATCGGTAGATTGAGTTTNGCCGAGAGGGCNGCTACCAATCCATGATTGGCGATGGTGAGGTTGATCTGGTTAACCGCATTGGTCATATCCTGCAGGTGGATGATGGCCGGGTCCACCGTGATCACCGGCACCGGCACGGCGGTATCGAACACCGTAGTCAGCACGATGCGCGTTTGGTCCGGCACCTCGGTAGGCACCACGCTCCAGATATATTGGACGGTTTGGCGCGGCAGGAACGCCGCCACCGGATTGGTCTGCCCGGCCAGCAGGAGTTGGGTCGCATCGTAGCTGCTGTGGCTCGTGGCCGAGCCCTGGATTTCATAGTAGCCTTCAGGCAATTGGCCCGCAAAGAACAGTCCGTTGGTATCGGTTACGCCGTTGGTCACAACGGCGTGGCTGTAACTATCTACCACCGTGATACTGGCTCCTGCCAGGTTCGGTGAACCAGCGGCAAAATAGGTGTAATCGTCCTGCGCGGTGACCAACAGGTCGCCCTTGGCCTCCGACAGGCATCGGAAGTTGAACGGAACGCTCAGACCCGCCGTGTCCGAGGCGAGTGACAGGTTCCCGGAATAGGGTCCGAGCGGGAGGTCCGCCGCGGGGGCCAGGAGGAGGGTCACGTGATTGGTCTGGCCGGGGGCCAGCGCCGGCAACGGGTTGGCTCCAGCCAGTTGCAACCAGGATGCTACCGGCAGGGAGAGGGTGACTGGCCCAGACGCCCGATTGCCCGTATTGACCACATCGAACCCGACGGACGCTTGGTATCCGCGCGTCATGCCGGCCACCAGGGAACCGGGATAGGCCGTCAGGACCGGTCGCAACCGGTCGATACCCACGGCCAACACCACCGTCGCCGTCGCACCTTCCAGCGTGCTGATATCCACCTGCGCCACCCCTCCGGCAGCGCCGAGCGCCGCGACGAACGTGCAGTCCATCTGGACGACTCCTGAGCTGGCCAAGGTGGTGTCGCTCAGCTTCACGCTCGTGCCCACCCCCGCCGGCGAGTTGCTTACCACGGCGGTCAGTCCGTGGAGGGGCACGTCGCTCAAGTTCTGGAAGGTGACGCTGACGGCGCCGGTGGAGCCTTCGGCGAGGCGCAACGACACGGCGGCGGACGACGCGGCCAGGCCCAACAACGAGAACGCATCCTGCGGGACGCCCGCGCTGACGCCCGGCGCGGCGGCCCAGACCTGGTAACTGCCCGCCTCGTTGGCCAGGGGTTGGAAGGTGGTGGCGAAGTGGCCGCTAGCATCGCTGATGGCCAGGATCACGCGTTCGGTGCCTCGAACCAGGACGTGAACGTCCACGGGCACGTACTGCGCCGGTCCGCCGGAACTGTTGGTCGCCACCCCATGCAGGGGCACGGGGGTGCCGGCCAGGGCGGTGTGCAGGTCGGCCTGGAGCGAGGCCATATAAGCCGCCCCTACCACGATAGGCGCCGCGCTTACCCCCGTGTTGTTGTCCGTCCGGATCTCCGGCACGTTCCCCTCGGCATCGGCCTTCACCACCACCCAATAATTGCCCACGTTCTGCGGGGTGAACACGGTAAGCGTCTGATCGAAGAACTCTCCCACCAGCATGGTTCCCTGGAAAGTAAACTGCCCGGCTAACACGGCATTGGCGCCAAACCGATCGGTGGCCAGAAACACCCGAGTCACGAAGTTGGTGGTCACCGGCCAATAGCCCTGGTTGACCACGCGGTAGGACAGGGTCGCATAGCTCTGGGCCGTCGCCATGGCCGGCGCCGTCACCCGGGTGACGGCCAGGTCCGCCAGGTTCGTGTCGGTGACCAGCAGGTTGCAGGTCCCGTTGTTATAGCCCACGGCGGAGGCGGTCAGGGTCAGTGCGTGGTTGCCCCGGTTGGTGGTGACCAGCGTCGTCAGGTTGAAAGTGACCGAGGTCTGGTTCACGGGCATGGTCACGGCTACCGATTCGACCGTCAACGGGTCGCTCGAATTGACCGTGACCGCCAGAACGTTGGTTGCGGGCGTGTTCCGCGTCACCGTCCCGGTGGTCGCGGGAGCCAACCCTTCCTTGACGGTGTTCTGCGCCAACGCCAGGGAGAGAGAGGCTCCGTCGGCATCATTGATGACCAGCGTATCGGGCGTGATGGCGGCCACGCGTGTGCGGGTGCCGGTGGCCAGCACGTATCCGCCAATGACATTAGTCCGGGGCGGCGTCACCAACCCGTCATCCACGGCTGCCACCGGGAAATCGATCGAGGCAGCGTTGGCTGGAATGGTGACCTGGGATGGCACTTGGGCGGCATTGGTGTTGCTGCTGTTCAACTCAATAGTAACGGCGAGGGGAGTGACGGGGCTGCGCGTGACGGTGCCCAGGGTGGCTTGCGGGCCGGCTTTCTCACTCACTACGTGACTCGCCAGCGTCAAGGTCACCTGTGGGCTGTCCGCATCGTTGAGCAACACCGCTACCGAGCCACTGATATAGCCTGCCGCGCTGGCGGTCAGGGTGCAGAGCGTGGGGGCTTCCACCACGCCGTCGTCCGCCGTGTTAACGGTGAAAGTGGCCAGGCTGGCGTTGGCGGGAATCTGCACCGTCGCCGGCGCGCCGAACCGGCTCGACCCGGTACTGGCCAGCGCCACCGTCACGGCACTGGCGGCCGCCGGGTTGCGCGATACGGTGACAACCAGCGACTGACCTTCCAGGACGACGTTCGTCGCCGGTGTGAGGGTGAGTTGGGGTTGATCGGTATTGAGCACCGTCAGTTGCGCGGCCCCGGCCAGATAGCCGGCGGCGGCGGCGCGGACCGTCACCGACTGTGAATCGGTTACCACCCCGTCGTCGAGGACCGTCCCCGGGAAACTGGCCGAGAACTGCCCCGCGGGGATGATGACGCTGGCCGGGACACTTAGATGCGTGGGGCCGCTGTTGGTGAGGGTTACTGTGAGCGGTTGCGAACGGTCTCCATTGCGCGTCACCGTCGCGGTAAAGACCGGGTTGGCCGCGTTTTCGGGTATCTGCGCGATCGGCAGCACGAGCGTGAGCGTTGCCGCGATCGAAGTGGCGTTGGTGGCCACGGCCAGGTTGTTGGTCCGGTTGAGGTCGACCACACTTTGGCTGCTGTCGGCCTGCACGACGAAGAAGAAATCGCCCGCCAGGGCCAGCGCCGGCAGCGCGACCTGCTGGGTGCGCGCGAGGTAGCCTCCGGCCGCCAGGTCATTGGTGAAGTTGAGGGTGGCCAGCAATGAGCCGGGTTGGCCGGGGTTGAAGGCCGTGCCCCCTTGGGTGCACAAGTACACCGCTTCGCTCCAGCCACCCGAAGTGGTGGCCGCGGTGCCTTGGTTGGTGATGCCCCAGGCCAGGGTTAGGGTTTGCCCCGGCGTGGCAGTGGCCGGCGCCGAAATCATCGTTACGGCCAAGTCGGGCAAGGGCGGGAAGGAGAGCGCCAGGGGTATGGTCAGGGTGTTATTGGTCCGCGTCTGCTCGGTCACTTGGCTAAAACAATCTGCCAAGACCGTCAGGTAATAGGGGCTCGCCGGCAATTGGGCACCCAAAGGAAGCGTCACTAGTTGGGTGTTGGTGTAGGTCGACCCGGGAGCCAGCGCTACCGGGGCCGTCACCGTTAACAATGTGAGCGCGCCGGAGAGGGAATTGGGACTGCTACCCAGAAAGAGGCGGTCCTGCCAGGAGTTGGTAATGGGAGAACTCCCGCGGTTGGTCACGACCCAACTGAGCCGGATGGTCTGGCCGAACTGGGCGGCGACGGGGGCGGACAGTTTCTGGATGGCCAGGTCGCCGCCGGTGATGTGGGTGCTTTGGGTGGCGACGCCGACATGGCTGATATTATTGAGTTGGGCCACCGTGTTGCTGCCGTCGGCCTGGACCATGAAGAAGCGGTCGCCCACTATCGAGAGCGGCACCATGACCAGGCCCGTGACGGAAAGTGATTGCCCGGCCGGGAGTGGCGTCGTGACAGGGAGTGCTGCCACGAACTGTGCGCCGTTACCGAGTGCATCCGTCGCCAGCCACAGGGTATGCCACCAACCGGCCGGTGCGTCCGCGTTGCCCTGGTTGGACAAGGTCCAAACCACTGGGACAGGCTGGCCCGCCGCCGCTGTGGCGGGACCGCTGACCGCGCTGACTAGCAGGTCGGGATGGGGAGTCAAAACGGTGAGCAACGCCCCAAAGCTTGAGCCGGAACCCGCGGCGTTGGTGATCGTCACGCCGTAACTGCCAGCCGCGGCGTTGGCCACGTTGGTGAGCATGAGGCTGGGGTCGGTGGCACCCGGCAACGCGGCCCCGTTTCTCTGCCATTGGAAGCTCATGGGCAGCGACCCCTGCGCCGCCACGGTGAAAGTGATGTTGCTCCCGGGCCAAACGGTTTGGGCTATCGGTTGCCGCGTGACCCAAGGGGGCACGAGCTGCGCTATGATCGAGCCAGTCTGGAACTGCGCCAGGAGGCTCTGACCATTCGTGTTGGACAGAAGCCGAGTCGTGGGGAGGTCACTCCAAGCCGGGACATTCGTCGCCGCTGGCTGGCCTAAGCGGAACTGGACGCGGGCGACTTCCTGGGTTCCTAATTGAAAGCTGCCCCCATTGGTCTGGTCGATGGTCAGGCCGAGATGCCCAGCCTGGCTGGCATCGAAGGTGAAGGAGGCCCCGCTGAGCCCCGAACCCGGGGTGACCCCGGCCAGGATCAACTGGCCCGGATCGAAATCCAGGCTGAACCCCAGGACGTTTTCATCCCCCGCTGCGAGCAGCGCGAGGGGGACCTCGACGAGCGTGCCGGTCGGGCCGTTGGTCGCACCGGAGCGGACCACGCGGGCCACAGTCAACGTCGCCACGCCGCTCGTGGCGGAGCCGGCGGGATTGGCGACGATCAGTCGGTAGGCGCCGACCTGCGCGGGTAACACCTGGTCCAGGGTGAGCTGGCTGGCCGTGGCCCCGGGAAGGTTTGTCCCGTTGCACTGCCACTGGTAAGTGGGCGGCACACTGCTGAAGGTGCCCGCCTGAAACACCGCCTGGGAGAAGATAGGCGCGGTCAGACCTTCCGGGTCGCTGGTGATGGAAGGCGGAACCGCGAGGACATCATAGAAGGCGACGTACTGCAGGTTGGTGGCGTCCGTGGTAGAGAAGGTCTTGTTAATGGAGGCCCCGCCACTGAGCCCACTGCCGTTGAGCTGGAACTGGCGGAAAGTGTAGACGTACGGAGAGTTGGTGACCCAGAGCGGGGCGCTGAGCAGCGTGGATTGGCCGTTGGTATAGGTGCCGGCGCCGGTCACCAGGGCCAGGCCGCCCGGCGAGGTCGCGGTGGTGACGACGTGGAATGGGTTGGCCTCGACGAAATGGGCGGTGACCAGGCGGTTGGACCAGACGACCAGGTCCAGGCTCGGACTGGTGCCCAGGAGATTGGTCCCCTCGGTCCAATTGACGAAAAGGTAGGGGGGCGTGGTAGTGGGGGTAGCGGTCAGGGTCACGAGGCTGCCTTCGAGGAAAAGTCCCGTGCCAGAGATGGTTCCGGCGTCAGAAGGGAAGGCGGTGGCCGACACGAGGTAATGCTGGCCGGAAGCGGACTGGGTCACAAAATCAGCTTCGGCATTGGCACCATTGACCACCACCACCTGGTTCTGCACGCTGAGAAATCCCGCCGCCGGCAGGGCCTGGACGCCGACCTGCCAGAGACCATTGGTGACACCCAAGGTGTACTGGCCGTTGGCGTCGGTGGTGGTGCTCAGATAGAGACTTTGGGTGGCGTTGGTGGTGTACGCGAAGACGCTGAGGTTCGCGATGGGATGGCCCAGGTTATCCTTCACCGAGCCAGTAATCTGCGCGCTGGCGTCGGCCGCGGCCAGTACCCTGAGGGAAACGGCAGTGGCGTCGTAGGCGGTCTGCCAGGCCAGTCCCGGGCTTAGCGGCGCGAGGTCGAGGTTTTGGAAAATCCCACCATGAGAGCCGTAGCCGACGACCGAGAACGCATCACCGATTGCGGGCGTGTAGCCACTGGTGGGCTTGATGCGCAAGGTGCCCTCCAGGTTGACGTTGCCCGTCAGGTTCAGACGGCCAGCCAGGCTCGGCACACTCACGCCAAAGGCCAGCGTGGCACCAGACTGGGTATAACTGGAGCCGGCGCTGAGAGCGCCACTCTCGACCTCGATCGTCCCGAAGTTGTTCAACGCGTCGGCTAGCGGAGAAGTCCCCGTGCCCCCGCTCTTGCGGAACAGCCCGTAGTTGTAAATCGTGGGCTGCCCCCCATAGCCCGGCCAGGTCGTCCCGCCATCCACCGTCAGGTCAATGATGCCCCCCACCAGGTTGCTGATCACCGAACCGCTATACGTCCGAA
>TBL_comb47_HYPODRAFT_10001430_pt1 | contig 31140 bp, 23 predicted proteins | sample TroBogypolimnion_40_FD_10682 | JGI IMG/M metagenome (IMG submission 10682) | reverse complement strand
ACTCCTATCTTCTCCCTTCCAGCCGCTCCGCCACCTCGCTCATTGAGACCACCTCAAGCACCGGGTCGGCGGCGATCCCTGCGAGGAGGCGCTCGAAGTCCGCGTCATCGCGGTGCTCCTTGCTGTGACCGATCAGAACGATCACATCCATATCTCCTTCGGGCGCCGGCGGCGCTTTCTTGATCCAGCGCAGCATCTGTCCGGAAGACATATTATGGAAATCCAGCTTGATCGGGAAGGGCTGTGCCAGGAATCGCAACACGCTGACCGGCGTGCGGCCCATGCCGAGTTGTCTCACCATCTCCCGCCGCGTTTCCGTCGGCACGCTGCCGGAAAACTTCGCCATCAGCCGCCGCGGTGTTAGCTGTTGGACCCGCCGGCCGATTCGTGAATAGATCGGAAGCTCAGTCACCGACCCCGCATTGTCCTCGACGACCACATCGTCGGAAACCCGCCAGTGACGGCGTCCTGCCGGAGCCCCTGTAAAGTCCAAATGCACCCAGTCATCCTTCCTCACCATTCCTTTCACCGCCGAGCTGTCGATCACGATTCCGTGTTCGGCGAGTGCTCTCAGCAACTTTCGCCCGGGTTGGGCGCAAAAGGCCCCGCAGCGATAGGCGCGCACCCGCCGCAAACTGCCCGCAGCCTCAAAAAATCCATCGATCACCGCCTTGCGCTCGCCGATGTAAGCGCTCACCTCCTGCTGCGTTTCGAACAGGCTGTCCACCGTCGGCCTGTCCGGCCTCAAGCGCCACTGCCCGTCCTCGAAGGTCGCTCCCACCCATTCGGGGTGAAGGTGGAGTTGCAGATCATGTCCACGCCGGATTAGATCGAGTGCCTGCGCGCGCATCTCCGCCGCCGGATTGTAACCCCATGCCTTGCTCAGTTTCTCTTGCTCCCGCTCGAAGGCCAAATACTCCTCGGTCTCGAAAAACACCGTCAGCGGCATCCCGAACCTCTCGCAAATCCGCGCGATTCGCCCGGTCGGCTCGACGACATGGCGACGCACCTCGCCACTGCCGTTGCCAAAGATTTCGTGGTCCACGGTCAGGCAGAGCGATCTTCTCATCGACGGCTCATTCATTCGATCGCGTCCCATGGGTATTGATTATCCCGTGACCTTCGCGTCAGTCTCGCTGCGGGAATCGCAGCGATGCAAGGACTGAATGCGGCTGTTCGGAATGTCGGAAGGACTGCGTCGAACCAAACCATCACTCGGCAGCAATCTGATCAGGCAAAAGCCCGTCGATACCTTCGCAACGCTGGAGAATCATGGGTTGCTTGCCGACACGGGTCAGGGGAATCTCAGGGACGAACGTGACCTCGAGATCAACCCCATGGCCAAGCTTCGGCGCAAAGTGGCGTTTGAACCGCAGCGGATCTCCTGTGGTTCCGTTGGCTGGCACTAGCAAGAGGACCGCCGCACCGGGCTGATCCTGCACGAATTGAAACCGCACGATGCCGTCGAAGGTGTCGTCGTGCAGGTTGAGCGAGGTCATGGAAATCAAAGTGTGCCCATCCCGGCAGACCAGAAACTCCTGGCCCCAGCGGCCCTCAATCCCGGTGAGCTGCAGGTGTGGTCTCCCGCATATGGAACAACGCTCACCGCCACGCGCGACCCGATCGCCAGTGCGGTAGCGGATGAAGGGCATGACATCATTGATAAAGCCCGTGCCAGTCAGATCGCCCGATTCGCCCTCGCCGACGGGATATCCATTCGCATTCAGCACCTCACAATACCCGTACGATGGCAGGACGTGGTAATGGTTGGATTTTTCGCAAAAGGCTGCCATGACGAGTTTCTCCGAGTGACCGTAACAGGAGAACAGGCGCAGCCCCATGCGCTCCTCAATCAGCTTGTGGTGATGTGGCAACACTGGCTCAGACTCGAGCAGGGCTGCGCGGACGCTGCTGGGAAACGTCAGTCCTTCGGCCAGCATGAACGTCGCCAAGGCACTCAGTGACGACGGGTAGGCATGCACGAAGCTGGGGCGAACCTCGTTGATGTGGCGCACATATCGGCGCAGATCATCAGGCGACATGTGGAACGTGCTGTAATAGTGATGCCGGAACAGAGGGTCGTACTCGTAATACATTTCGTTGGTGGGCTCCTTGATCAGACGACCGCGCAGAACGGCCATCGAATCGCCTGGACGGTAGCCAACCCGGTGCCAGGCGGCCGTCAAGTGTGCGAACTCCGGCGCGTGCCTCGATGAACTCATATAGAAACGCATCGGCTCACCGCTGGTGCCGCCGGTCGTGACCAAATCCACGCCAGGCGCGGTGACCGGTCGGGTGAGCATGCGCTGCCAATTCTCCCGCACCACTGTCTTGTCGATCGTCGGAAGCTTGTGTAAATCGGAGAACGATTTGAAATCGCCAGGCTCAAATCCGACGGTACGAAATGACTCGCGATAGAAGTCGGTCTTTTCCCACGCCAGCGCAAGGATTCGGCGGAGCTGTTGGAGTTGGTATTGGTGGATGTGTTGGATGTCCCAACGATCCACCTCGAGAGCGAACTGGTAATTACGCCGAAAGTCACGGCCGAGGATCCATGCAAGCGGGACGCTGGAAAGCACCGACCCGATGAGAGCCTTGGCAGGCATCGGGGTCTTGTCCCAGAGATTTCTTTTGGAAAAGGCGCGCTTCATGTGAAGACAAATGAGGGGTGTTTTGATAAGAACTGATCATCCATTTCAGTGCCATTCGATCGCGCCTTGCCAGCCGAAATGCGCCTGAAAATGATAAGTATCCTTCGCTTTGAGGTTGACAAGCGGCCCCTCCCATTCAGGGCGATTGCTGCGGATGGTAATGTCATCGAATGAGAAAAAAGCCAGCGGTAGGTCGGATGGCGCGAAGGATTCGCGCAGCATGGGGATCCGCATGGGGTCAAAGCCCATCAATCTTGCCGTCGCACAGTCCACGGCAACAGGGTTAACTCCGGCGATCAGCACGCCCGCTTCATAGCGATCCGGGGACGCCGGGCCTTCCATGTCACCACCCACGACTCCATCCACAATGGCAAAGAAGCGCTTGGGACGAGGCGTCGGAAAGGCCACGCCATCCGAATACAGCAAACACCTGTTGATGTCCTGAACCATGCGCCAGCAGGTATCGTTGCCGTGCCAGTTGCCGGAGCGGATAACCTGCCCGGTATGCCCCCAGACAGGCGTGCCGATGCGCTTTGCAATTCGGTAGAGCGGCGCAAAGAGCCTCGGGTTGAGAAGTGTCAACCGCTCCAACCTGCGGATTGTCCACCGCTCCGACCGGGAGCGCAATGAAGGTTCCCGAAACTGGTCACCCCCATTTGAAGGATCGCCATCGGTGTGGTGCGGCAGCCAATTGCGCCCCGAGTTCACTCCTACCAGATTCTTGAGGCACAGCGTCACCCCAGTCTTCTTATGCGTTTTCATCTTGGGAAGATTGATCAGTACGTCCGCTGAGGCAGCGGTTTTGGATACTCTGTATTCATGCCGGCCCTCCGAATGGTGACGGTTTGTTTCGGCCTGGTCGTAAGTCGCCCCATAGTATCGCCCGGCACCGGCATGCCCGTGCAGGCGGCTTCGCGAGCCAAGGTCCACGTCCACGGCACCAGCAGGATCGCCGGGTAGCGCGGAGGTGCCGTAAAGGACGTCTCCCCGAACATCTTCCCACGTGTCGCGCAGGTCCAGTAACCGCACAGGCACTGATCCTATGGATTGATACCATTCGCAAACCTGTTGGGTCCCTGTTCGGCGCTGGATCTCGGCCCAGTCGGCATCCAATTGCGGGCCGTCCGCAATGCAAACCTCACCGCGTCCCTCCAACGCGAGCAAAACATAATCCACCACCGCCCTTATGAGCGAGCCATGGGTGACGACTTGTTCCCATTCGTCGCTCAGGTGTCGATGGGCATGCGAGATGAAATTCGGCTTGACGACGACTCTATCGCCGGGACGAACAATCTCTCCGAGAGGGTTCCAACCGGCTGTCCCGTACCGATTTTGATCCATTCCGAGCATCCGAAGCAGTTGACGGACCCCCTCGTAAACATCGTTTCGACCTCCAACGCATCCGCCACTGGATTCCGGGTATGTCTCGCCTGGATGAAACGGGGCGGCCGTTCCGTAGCAGGCGGAAGGCAACCTGAACGCCGCCGTCACCGAATCTCTGGAGTCATTTCGAATCGGGTTAGACATGGGGGAAATTGGCAAGAAACGGTGTGAAGCCCGTCGCAGGGCAGGCAAGAACTAGTCCTTGAAAAGCCAAAGTTGTTGTCGTTAGGTCAAATTCTTCGTCTTGCGTCTTGAAGTCTCGCGTCCTGGGTCTGAGGCGAAACCTCGCTAGATTATATGAGTGTGAGCGAAAGGAAATTCGACATCAGGATATCCCCCTCGCTTAACCCTCGCGTCCGATCCCGAAGTATTCGAATCCGCGCGCCTTCATATCAGTCGGATCGAACAGGTTCCTGCCGTCGAAAAGAATCGGCTGTTTCAGGCGGGCTTTGATGATGCCGAAATCGGGGCTCTTGAAGACCTTCCACTCGGTCACGATAATCAGCGCATCGGCGTCGTGCAGGGAGTTTTGTGGATTGTCGGCATAGGACAGGTCGTCGCGGGTGCCGTAGATCCGCTGCGTTTCTGTCATCGCGGCCGGATCAAACGCGGTCACGGTTGCGCCTCTCTCCCACAATCCTTCCATCAGCACGCGACTGCTTGCCTCGCGCATGTCGTCGGTGCCGGGCTTGAATGCCAGTCCCCACAAGGCAAAGTGCTTGCCCCTTAGATCCTTGCCAAAGCGTTTGATGATCTTGTGCAAAATGACGAATTTCTGCGCGTTGTTGACCTGTTCCACGGCCTCCAACACTCGTAATGACAAGTCATAATCCGCGCTGGTGCGCTGCAGGGCGCGCACGTCCTTCGGGAAGCACGAGCCGCCGTAGCCGCAACCCGGATACAGATAGCCATAGCCGATGCGCTGATCGGACCCGATGCCCTTGCGCACCTGTTCAATGTCCGCACCGACGCGCTCGGCGAGGTTGGCCAATTCATTCATGAAGGAAATGCGGGTCGCCAACATGGCATTCGCCGCGTATTTCGTCAGTTCGGCCGAGCGGATATCCATGATCATCAGGCGTTCGTGATTGCGCAGGATGGGCGCATACAACTCGCGCATGATTTTGATTGCCGCCTCATCGTCGGCACCGACGACGATTCGGTGAGGGCGAGTAAAGTCATCGATGGCCGCGCCTTCCTTCAGGAATTCCGGATTCGCCACCATGGAGAATCCGGGGCTGATCCCGCGACGCTTCAGCACGTCTTGCATGGCCTGTTTCACCTTGTCGGCGGTGCCGACCGGTACCGTCGATTTATCCACGATCACCCTATAATCGGTCATGTGCTGGGCGATGCCACAGGCGGCAGCGATGACGTATTGCAGATCCGCCGAGCCGTCCTCACCAGACGGCGTGCCAACCGCGATCATTTGTACCAAGCCGTGTTCAACGCTGGCGGCAGTGTCGGTGGTGAAATGCAGGCGGCCAGCCGCGAGATTTCGCCTGATGACCTCATCAAGCCCACTTTCATAAATGGGAACCTCCCCCCTGTTGAGAAGGTCAATCTTACGCGGATCAACATCCAGACACATCACTTCGTTGCCCAAATCCGCCAGACACGCGCCTGACACCAGGCCGACATAGCCGGAACCAATTACCGTGATTTTCATGATGGCGGTGTGTTTGGAAAGTTGTTGTTATGGCAAAGCGAATGTCCCCGGCTCCCGGGGCTTGAATCTAGCATGTCCTTTGCGGCGTTGTCGCCATGCCGTCCTCGCGCAACCACGCGATGAATCTTCCAATACCCTCGAGCAGAGGCGTTTGCGGACGGTAGTCTAGCAAATCCGCTGCCTTGCTGATGTCCGCGCGTGTGTGGGGAACGTCGCCGGGTTGGTCGGGAAGTCGCTCAATCGCCGCCCTCTGTCCCGATGTCTCGGATAGGATAGCCACCAGACGCTCGAGGGTGACTGGTTGGTCATTGCCAAGGTTGATGAGTTCATAACGGGAGCCTGTGTACTGGATCGCGGCCCTCACTCCGGATATGATGTCGTCGATGTAGGTATAGTCACGGCTGCTCGTTCCGTCGCCGTGGAAGGGAATCGGTTCGCCCGCGGCAATCATCCGTGCGAACTTGTGGATCGCCAGGTCCGGACGCTGGCGGGGACCATACACGGTGAAGAATCTCAACCCGATGAAGCGGATCCCATAGAGGTGGCTGTAAACGTGCCCTAGCAGTTCGCAACTGACTTTNGTGCTAGCATAGGGGCTGATCGGCCGCAGGACCGGCTCGTCTTCCCGCCATGGGACGTTCGGGTTGGTACCGTAAACGCTCGAAGATGAAGCGAAGACGAACTGCTTCACGCCCCACTCGCGCGCCAGCTCCAGCAGATTCTGGGTGCCACCGACGTTGACCGCCTGATACTTCGCCGGCTCCAGAATCGATGGCCGCACTCCCGCGCAGGCCGCAAGGTGGATGATCGCATCGTAGCCACCCTGCAGTTGCACCCGCAGGGCAGTGCCATCCCGCAAATCGGCCCGCACCAAGCGGTAGTCCCGATGAAGCAGATGTTGCGCGATGTTCCTCTCCTTGATCGCCGGATCATAGAAGGGATCGAAATTGTCCACGACCGTCACCCGGTGGCCCTCGCCAAGCAGGCGATCGACCAAGTGACTCCCAATGAATCCGGCTCCGCCCGTGACCAATAACTTCAGCACTTTCGTTCCTTTCTGGTTCAAGAGATTGGCGAGAGTCTCGGGCAGTCAGCACCCAATCGGACAACCGCCGGGGGGGCGCAGGGCGTAGGAAACGAGGCGGAATACAACGCGTAAGCAAGCAAACGGCCCATTCGTTCCAGCGCACAGGCACCGCGTGCCAGATCAATGCAGGCGCGTTATAATCCACGCAACCCTGCAACCACCATTTGTCATCGACACAACCGTGAAGCCGCTTCCCCGCTTGCGAAACGCCGAGACGCACTCCAGGCCGCTCTCGCGGTTGTCTGACACCACGAGCATTCCATTCTCCTCCAGCGCGCCATGGATGTTGGCAAGTGCAATCCGGATAAGAGCTTCCGGAAAATACTCGGGATTCAAGACATTGGCAATCTTCACGAGGTTGACGGCCGGACCAGGCCAGGGGTGCAACACGTCGTGCGTCATGACGGCAATCCGCGAGTCCCGGCGTGTCAGCTCAAGCAGTTCGGGTTGCAGGAGCGACAGGACCCGGACTTGTCCGGTATCACACGCTGGGGCACGCCATGACAGGGCGCGGGCAATCCCACCGAAAGGGAACCATCCGCCAGCCTGCGGATAAACCACCCATCGCCTGGTGGCAATCAGGATGCACAGGCCATTGCGATCATAAAAATAGGCGCTGTTGCCTTTGACCCGGTAAAGAAGATCGATCTGTCTGTCGGCGACAAAGTAGCGCTCGAAATTCTCGCCCAGCCGCTCAATAAGTTCGAGTGAGGTGATCCCATCGGACACGCCGATATCCAGAATCGAAGGCCTGCAATCACGGCATGCCTCCAGAATCACTTGGTCGGCAAGACGGTGTCGATTGGCGCTTGTCGTCTTCCAAGTTGTGCCGGAGGTGAAACTGGAGACGTGGGTTGAGAACCAACTCCGGCGTTCCGGTTGGAGGAGTTCACCACCGTTAGGGGGCGGCTCGACCAGTGGGACGGGGCTTACCACCATCGGCAGGAACGCGCGGCACCTGTCGGGTAGCACCCCCCGCTTGAGCTTTATAGGCATGCGCATCATACGTCCGAACTGTGGTTGCTGCCAGCTACCTTCAGGTACACATGATATGTCTTGGTAGCGACAATGTTGGGATGAAAACGTTGCAGAGCCGTGGCACATGCCGCTTCACCCATCCGTTTCCTCAGTGGCTCATTGCTTATGAGGTGGCTGATCCGATCCGCGAGCGCCACACAGTCCCCCGGTGCCACCAGATAGCCGGTTTCACCTTCTTCCACCATGTAGGGCATTCCGCAACAGTTTGATGAGAGAACCGGCACTCCGGCTGCCATCGCCTCGGCAATCGCCATCGGAGCGTTCTCTTGCCACGAAGGCAGCACCAGGGCGCTGGCTTCTGCGAGTTTCTGTCGCACAAGCTCGGGACTCGCATGGCCGAGGAACGTCACGCATCCTTCGAGGTGATTGTCGGTGATGAAGGCGTTGACCTTGTCAAAGTAAGGTCCCTCCAACGGGCCGCCAGCAATCTCAAGAGTAGCGGGAATGGAGTTCTTTACCGCAATTGCGACGGCACGAACAGCGGCCAAGGTGTCTTTTCGCTCACAGATGGTTCCTACGTACAATAGCCGGCCTGGGCGTTCACGGCGCTGGATCGTAAAGAAGGCTTCATCGACAGGGTTGTCAATGTCATATATGGCGGCTGTGGTCATGGGCTGGATCATGGCTCGCACATACGGAATAATGGAAATCACATGCCGGTGCCTCGCCAGGCCGAAGCGCTCGACATGGTGCCACAGAAAGGCGCGCGATCGGGCGAACCGCTCGTTATCTGCCACGACGTTAAGATGATCGAAGCCGTGGACGGTGAACACGCTTGGGATGCGCATGCGCCCCGGGACGAGGCCATAGGTCTCGTGATAATGCACGATGTCGGGTTGGAGGGCATCCAAGTAACCCATCAGTCTTCGCCTCCCCGGACCGACCAGAACATCGGCAATGTGCGGCCACCGGGATCCCGGCAGCCGGTGAATGGTTGCGCTTCCATCCTGCTCCACCGCCACCGCCTTGCGACCCCGCTCCAGCCAGATGACATGGACATCCAATCCCGGCAGCTTCGTCAGTCCTCTCACCAGCGCAACTGCGACAGCCGCAACGCCGCCTCGGACCGGGCCGCCTTTGGGTGGATACTCGGTAAAGATTGCGATTTTCATTGTTGATTTCTAGTTGCCACTCATCACTCAGTCGCCGCCCGATGAAAAGTCGATGGACCGCAGCGCCGATTGCGCCGTATCGGCACCGCAGGCAACGCTCGCGTAAATCGCCATCAAACGCCGCGCGACCACCGGCGCGGCAAACCGCTCCCGGGCATACGCCGCGTTGTATTCTGAAACTCGCTGCCGGAGCACCGGATTGGTGGCCAAGCTTTCAATCGTGTCGGCCATCTCCGCGGGGTCGAAGCAGCTCCTGGGTGCATCCCCACGTCGAACCAGCATCGCGCCGGTCTTGCCTGCCTTCAGGATGTCCTGCAGCCCGCCGACATCGCTGGCAACCACGGGCAAGCCCATCGCCATTGCCTCCAGCACCGCGTTAGGCATCCCTTCCCCGTAGGCACTGGGAAAACAGAAGATCGTTGCGGCTCGATAGCACGCAACCTTCACCTCAGCGGCCACAAATCCGGGGAAAGAGACACCTTCCAATCCCAGTTCTCCGGCATAGGACTTGAGTGCCGCCAGGTGCGGACCATCGCCCGCAAAGGTCAGCAAATAACGCGGATCGCGCGCCTTCAAAAGCCGATACGCATCGATCAGTTCGAAAACTCCCTTCCCGTCCTCAATCCGCGAAAGAAACAGCAGACGGATGGGCTCCTCACCCGTTTCTACTTTAGAATTCCCTTGCATGCACGGGTCGGACGCCACCGTTGTCTCGACGTGGATTGGCATCTCGAAGCCCCAACGCCGCAGGTCCTCCTTAAAGCGGGTGGCCAGCACGATGTGAGCAGTCGCCTTGCGGTAGATCCGTGCCAACCAACCCCGATTCCCGCCCGGAAACTCCGGTTCACCGCAGCAGCGATTGTCCCAGCCCCGCCAAAAGACGAGCAGCTTCCTCCCAAGGAGCAGCGCGATTGCCGCACTCACCGCATCCCGCTTCATGCTCCTGCATTTGCAATCAAGATCGAGGCACGGGTTGATGTGAACGAGATCGGGGCGATGCCAAAGGACCTTCAAGAACAAGCATGTCCACTCGCAAATCAGGCGAATCGGCGTAATGCGCAGCAGCGCTCCTCGCGTCAACCCGTAGAAACCGTGGGGCCGCCCAATGTCCACAAAATGCACCTTACAGTCAAGATATGGGGAGATCGCCCGGTAATAGTTGACGATACCGCCCCCCGAACTGGGCCTGTCCCTGGCAATTACCACTGTCATGGGTCGATTCATCGGTTAATGCACCCGCCCTTTTGAAATCTCATCCCACGCCACCAGTCCATGAGATGGAAAGCCAGCATCGCGCAAGTCGAATTGCGCGCTGCCGACACCGGATTGCGCCTCAGTCCCCGCCCGTTGAATCACCCCCAGGCGCCGTCACCACCCAAAACATCGCAGCCACGACAGGCGAAGTGGACCGCCCTTATGCCGGAGCCACTGCCAATTAAGGCGCAGCCATCGGGATGACCGAATAGCCCTTCGGCGCTGCCAGGGTGGGGGCGGACGGATCGAATTCGATCGCGCCAATGTCCCATCCGGTGCCGATCGGCCGCACTCCGCCGTTAAAGCCCCTTCGNATGTCGATGCCATACGAGTCCTGGAACTTCTGATACACGTCCGATACCGCTGCCGCGTTGATTGCAGGGCTGCCCGACAACAGTTTCGCTCCGGTACCCATCAGTGGGTTCGCCTCGACGCAATTTGCCATTTTCCCGAGGGCCGTTTGCGCGGATGACAATGTCGTGTATTCCGTGCCAAGCCAATTGATCCTGGCCTGCTGTGACGGCCCACCTGCAACTCCGTAGAGCAGACAATTCGCAAAATCCACACTGACCCCATCCCCGGTGCACGCAATGTGATCACGATACGCGCCGAACGTTCCCGGGAACTCGTTGGGCTTCAGGTTGTATATCAGATTGCCTTCGCCATCAACCGGCCCGGCCATTATCATCTCGATTCCTCCGTACACGTTGGCAATGGTGTTGTTCACTACGTGCCGGTTAAGAGATCCCGCCCAGAATGAAAACCCCCATCCTGCCGGACTGCCCCAGTGGTCTTGGGTCGAGACTTGTTTCAGATCATGAATATAATTACCAACGTAATATGCATTATGATTCTCGAAACCCGCGGATGTGTCAGTCTGCATGATGCCAAAAGTACAACCATAGATCTCATTGAATATAATCCACAGATTATCAGGGCCATATTGCGAACCTATGCCCAGTCCCGGTTGCGGGTAGTGTTCTGTTATGTCATGGACGACATTTTGCGAGATGATCACATGGTTGGCCTGTTTGCACCAGAAACCGGACTGTCGATTGGAATACGCTGTGTTCCGCCCAATGTAAATGTGGTGCATTGCCAGGTAGCCGGCGGAATGACCGTTAATCTGCACCGCGTCACCACTGACATGATAGAACGTGTTATCCAAAATCCAGTGATTGTAGGAGGTTGTGGCCGAGGTGAGTCCGTATAGACCCAGAGAGATCCCGTGATGATCCCAATCCTGGGTGTAATCATCCCAAAGCGTGGTATCATGCATCTGATTATTATAGAAGACCAGATCGTGCATGCTGCCCCCCTCAGGTGGTGATCCCCAAGTGCAACAGGAAGGGGTTCCCTTTATCTCACAATTCCGAATGGATATGTGGTGTGTGTCCATGCCATGGATGGATGGCGCGATCCTGTTGAACAGGATGTTCTCGATAACCACGTAGGAAAGGTTGTAGTCGCCAATTTCGAACGATTGATAGCCGGTGGCGAACAGTTCATCCGTAACGTTTATCTCGGCACTGTTGAATCCGCGGATGAATGCAGGAGCGCTCGCGCTGGGAGGGTTCGTTGCGCTCGCGTTGACTTGCAACCAGTAGTTTGCCAACACGCGCACATAAGGTCCACCGTGGATCTCGGTAACCGACCCGGCAGAAACGTACAATTGATTGGGCAGGGTCATTCTTGGCTTGTTGGGATACCCATAGGTATTGTTGGTGTCAGTGGCGGCAGGATTCGCCTGGTCGATATAGTAGCTGCCTGCCGATTCGGCGGCGGGCCACGCCGCCGGTTGCGCTGGAGCTTGCTCAACAATGCCAAATCCCGGGGCGGGAATTCCGATGGGCGGAACCCACGTGGACGTGGCACCCGCACTCCTTAGAGTCAGCAGCATGCCGATGACTAGAATCATGCGCTTCATTCGGTCGCTCCTTTCCGGAAGACTTCCTGCTCAAGAGATGATGGGGGTGGGGCTGTGCGGTTCATACGGTCGCGATACCTACGTATAAATTGGGGGTGCGTCAAGGGGAAAAATCTATATGTTATATCGATACCGCTATCCTTTGGTAGGCCCCCGGGTTCGCTTTGCCGCCTCCGGCGGGTTCAATCGTTGCTCGGCGAAGCGTCGTGCGGCCTGGCTCATTTGCCTGGGCGCGGCGGAGGTTTGACGCAGCTTGTGGAGTCAAAGCCACGCGGTGTGAAGACATGCGGTGGCGGCAGGTCGCGCAGCATCGTGCGGTGGGTCTGGTAGGAATGGACGATGTCGGGTTCCAGCGCCATGAGATAGTCCATGCGCCGGCGGCGTCGCGTCCCGCATCGCACGTCGGCGATTCGCTGCCAGCGTGAGCCGGACACGCGGTGAACCGTCGCTCAGTCGCGGGTTTGCACCCCCGCCGCGGTTCAGCCACCGGTCTTCGGCAAGGGTTTACAGCAAACGTTTGCCGATGGCCTCGAAACTTGACTTGTTCCGAAGGGATCGCGACCTTCTTTGTTTGAAACGGTCCCAGCGCCGGTCCAATTCTTCAAAGATTGGCGAAGCGGGATATAGCACGTCGCGCTTGTATTGATGCCACCAAGCCAGCAATTTCCCGATTTGAGGAAAATGCCGTTTGATTTTCTGCCTGAACGTCCCGGCGCCAGCCCCGTTAGATTCGGGTATCGGCAAATCACCTCCAGGCAAGTTGAACCGGTAATCGCTCTGATGCGGTGGAACAAGGAATGGAACAATGGAGGAGATTCGTTCGACACACACATAAATTCTCGTGAACCCGCGGGTTCTCGCCTCAACCCGGTGATTAACCAGTCCGGGGTCCAACGGACGGAACCAAGTGCCGTTTTCATTCAGGTAGAGGAACCTGATGCGACAGCCGTTTTCCGGCCTGAAAGCGGAGTAGAAGAGCTCGGGACTGAACTGGTAGAAGCCATGTCCCATGTGGTTGTTTGCAACGTTACAGATGATCAGATGCCCGCCGGGCCGCACCATCCGGAGGCAGCTATTGAGGGCCTTGGGAAAATCAAAGATGTGCTCGAGGGTTCCGCCATCCACAAGGCAATCGAAGCGGTCCACTAGCGATGGGGGCACTACTTCATTGAGATTGTGGATGATGTCCGCTCCTTCGTAGCCCGACGCGTCCATCGAATGGGGAGTTTCCGCCCCCAGAGTCTCAAAGAACCTTTCCGCGTATGCAGAGCGATCAAGCCTGATTCCGGACCATTGTTCCGCGAGCCGTCGCTCGGAAGGCAGGAGAATGACGGATTGTCTGCCCAATGTGCATGAATCTTTGAAAGTCACACCTGCCCGCTTGCAATGCAGAAGAAACTCGGCTGTCATTAAGTCTAGTCCCATAATGTAAGGGGTTATTGAGGGAATCCGGCGAGGACCTTGTGGGTTGGGATGAGTGGTCGAGACATCAAGCCTGTCAAAAGCCATTTTCACCAGCGAGTTTGCCAAACATCGTTTCATATTGTGGCAACACCGCATCCAAGGTGTGGTGCCCAAGGAAATAGTTTCGGGCATTGCGGGCAATCGTCTGATATTGGACGGGAGAGGTGGACAGGGATTTGAGCGCCATGGCCATCTGTGGAACGTTCTCAACCACGAGGCCGAGTTGTCTCGTTGCAACCAGCGAATCCGGATCAAAGGTTGAGACGATCGGCAGTGCATGGCTCCAGGCTTCGAGGAAGGTGTTGGGGAAGCCCTCGAAATCCGAGGTGCAGCACATACAAAATGCCTTCTGGTAGAAGAACGGCACCCTGTCTCGGCTGACCGCGCCGTGCAAGACAATATTGTCCATACGCAGGGCCCGCTCATAGACGGATCGGGAGTAGTCGTCCGGATAAAAGGGACCCACCAGGTCGAAAGTGAACTCAGGACAAAGTTCAGCCAGATCCAGGAGCCGGTCAGGTCGCTTTTGCCTGCACCCGCGGGCAATCCAAAGGACGCGTCTGGAGATGGCGCCTGGCTGGCTGGCAATTGTGTCTTGTGCGAAGTCGTGACATGCATAGCGCAGGACCACGGAATCCAAGCCAAAACTCTGGAGGAATTGCGCCCGTTGCTCTTCAGTCTGGGTGATTCTGAGGTCCGCATGCCGCAGGCCGTAGCGGTAAAGGAGACGCTCCCGCAATGTTTTCAACTCTGGGAGATTCGCCGCGCAGTCCGTATCATTCGCCGCGTTAAAGACAAACCTCCTGCCGTTCCGCCCGCACCACAGCGCAACCTGTCCGGTAACGCATTCGGCGCCGTGCTGGTAATAGATGTCAGCATTGGCCCGGCGCATCCCCTGCAACAAACTCGTCCATTTCGGGTGAACGAATCGCAGCCCGCGAACCCCCTCATTCTTGCGGCAAATCCTGATGACGCGTACTCCATTGACGACGTCCGCTTCACCGCTTCCTTCGTTCCAAGTCAGCATGCTGACGTCATATCCGTCCTTGGCGAGCCAATGGGCGAGAATGGCGGCGTGCCGTTCAACACCCCCGATGTGGCCCGAATCGCCGCCACATAGAGCGCCGTAGGCCTGGTGGCAGACAATGCAAATGGATGGCTTGTGCTGGGAAGTAGTCATTGGTTCCAGGAGTTTGCTCTTCATTGCATGCCGGACTGCCCCATGCGATCGGGAAATCCTATTTCAATGCCTTCTCTTGCGACGACAGTATTTTCACCCGACACGCCCTCGATGGGAAACTCTTCAACGGCCCTGTAGAAACTACGAGAGCAACCGGGCTTGAAGCGATCATGGAGTTCGATGGCGATCACACTTACCTTTGATAACCAATCCGGCTGGTTCTCAAAGACCTCTTTTTCGGCGCCTTCGATATCGATTTTCAGCAAATCGACGTAATTTATATTATACTGACCCAGTATTCCCGGCATGTGCATCGCCTGAACATTCTTTCGAATGCACCCGTCCGCCACGCCATTTGATACCTCATGAGTCATGTATGCGGCCTCCCGTTCGAACGCGAACGCATTGGCGATCTCAAGCGTACACTCCTTACTCCAGAGCGCCGCATGGATCGGAGTGATGTTGGAATAGGCGTTGACATTCTGCTGCAACAAGCGGAAATTCCCTTCCTCCGGCTCGATGGCAAATATTCTTGCGTCTGGATACTTGTTCGCGAAGTAAACTGCGGCAGCCCCGATATTCGCCCCGGCATCGACAATAACCGCGGGTTTTGGCTCGATGTTGAAGTCATATTCCTTGCTAAAGAACACCTGCCATATCATGGCGAGGTCAGTGGTTCTGAACCTCGCATGAATGGGATGGGGGACGCCTGACAGCCGCAACTGGAATGCGTCGCCCTTTCTTGCCCTTGATTCCCTCAAGAAAAGAATGACACCTTCAATTCCAAATAGTTGTAGATAATGCCTGAAAGAATATCGCTTTTCCGTTGTCATAAGATAATGAGCCGTTTCGGTTGCGGGGTTGACTGAAGATCGGTTGTTCTGGTCAATTCCCATAGGAACGGTTGAGCTTTCCGGCGATTCTCTCAAACGCTTCGAGGTCAGCGCGGCTCAGGCCTTGACGCCACCCCTCATCGAGGCGGATGGTTTGGACGGAACGCAGTCGCATCGGGTTTCCGATGATGTGGTGGTCTGGAGCAATGTAGCCGAGGCTGCCGAGTTGCGGACGGAGCCCGAGAAATCGGTAGATCGTCTCCATGGTGCCGCCGGGCTCGCGACAGAGATCGTCATAGCGAATGCGGATGCACGCCGCCGCAGGAAACGTTGCCATTGCCCGGTCGCACTCCCGCTGGTCGCGGACCCACTCCCGCGCAGCGTGCTCCATGGGTACATTGTAGTGGCGCATATACGAAAAGGCGGTGCCACGGCCGTCGCGGAGAAGGTAAACCACCCGGACCTCGGGGAAGCCACATCGGCGCAGGTACTGTAGGCGGATCGCGTCCTTCGAGCCGTCAAGGAAGACCTGGCCGCCGGTCATTTCGCAGATGCAATCGATCATGGCCAGATTCCGCGCGAGCAGTTGACCATAGCGGTGGCGCACCGCGGGCAAAGTCCGGATGGCAAGCTTGCGCATGGCCTCGAGGGTGGGGCCGCGAAGGCCTGCACGAAGAACGACGTCGGCGAGCCGGGATTGCGCGCGAAAATGCGTGTCGAAGGCAGTTGGAGAAAAGACATGCCCCCTGGATTTCATTCTCTCGCCGAGGTCCTTCCAGAAGGGGCAGGCAAGAATGGGAATGCCGCAGGAACACAGGTATTCAGCCACATCGCCAAGCGGAGCGGCCTTGAGTTCACCGATGGTGGCAACGTCACGGTGGGTTGCCAGAAGGAGCGTCAGCAACGTGGAACCGGAATAGCTCGGGCAGAGGATGTAAGCCAAGGACTTCATGATTACAGATGGTAGGGCTCCAATCACGGGCAGGTTCCAACGGATGGCTTGGGCATGAGCCTGCGGAATGCAGCGGTGAGGTTTAGCAGCATCACGGCGGGAATCAGCCATTTGAGGTAAAAGCGAGCGCTCACCGAGGAGCCGGCGGCGGCCATGGCCAGCGCCCAGAGGGGATGCTCCCGGACGACCTCGGCGCCAGCCCAGAGTGCCGCTGCAAACGGTGCGATGCAGAGCAGGGGTCTAACGAAAGTGCCCCAGAGGTAGTTGCGCTTTGACACGCCTAGCACCCGGCAGGCATACCACGGGGTGATGAATCCATCGACGACCACCAGTGGCAATACAAAGCAGAGGGCCGCGCCGAGGAGTCCCCAGTGAAAGGCCCATAACCCGATTGCCAGGAGAGCCGCCGAAACACAGGCCGCGATCAGTTTGGCAAACGCGATGCAGCCGTGACAGTTCATCCCGGAGAGCAGGCTCCAAACTGGCTCCTGAACCAGCGTGGCATAGGTTCCGAGAGTCATCATGGCGATGAGCAGCGGCTCAACATAGGCTTGGCCCATCCACATTCGCATCAACTGGTTGCCAAAAATTCCCAGGCCGAACAGAACCGGCAGCGCCAGACTTGAGATCATGGCGGGAGTGGCCAGCAGGATTTCCCGCAGTGCGCCGCGATCGTTGCGGGCTTGAAGTGCGCTCGCGGTCGGCACCACGATCATGCCCAATTTGGCAGCAAGGGTTCTGAGAGTTGCCATCAGGCCTCTGGCGCGGGAGAAAATCGCCAGGCTGGCCGGGCCGAGAAACGCCACGATCAGCAGGCTGATGGCTTGGTTGGAAAACAGATTCGCGACCGACGGCACCAGGCTCTTGACGCCGTAGCGGGCTTGTTCGACAAAGGTCGGCCATGAGGCAAAGTGGTGCTTAATGACCAGTTCCGGGCAAACGCGTTTCACCAAGCGCCAGCGCACCAGTTCAGCGCCGATCATGATGACGCAGTGGACGAGCGAGAGGGCGGGCAAGCCTCCACCGAGCAACAGCACCGCGATCATCCCCACAGCCACCAAGCCGTTGGCGATGGCGTTAATCGTGTTTTGCAGATCCCAGCGATGACATCCTGTGATGACCGATGCGTAAACCGAGAGCGAAATGAGGCTCGCGATTTCGGTCCCTTGGAATAGGAACACCCAGCGGGCCGTGCCCAGATCGTCTCCCAGACTTGGCCCGAATAGCGGTAACAACCAGCAAGCCGCAATCAGCGCCAAAACCAATGCCAACCAACCCACCGATCGCAGGAACAGCGCGATCGTCGATACCGACCTGTTCAAACCTTCGACATCGTTTGTCGCACGATAGCTGGCGACGTAACGACCGACTGTGCCGGCAAGCCCGAGCTCCACCAGACCAAAATAGGCTACCAAGCTCCAGGAAAAATCCCAGACTCCCAGGATCGATTGCCCGAGATGGTCGCTGATCATGCGCGGGATGATGAAGCCCGCGATCACATTCACCATGTAGGCGCCCCAGGCGAAAGCCACATTGCGCCCGAAGCAGTCGCGGCCGTCGGAAGGCGGCTCGGTCTCGGCAATGGAAACGGAGGAGGGCATGGAGGAAGAAAAAGCTGAAATGCTAAACATGAGGTGCCTCATAGCGGGGCGCCGGAAGGCATCAAGCGTCCGGACTGATAGGGCCAGATACAAAAGACGATGCCCGGTCTGGGACGTTGATGAACAAAGAACTCATACGGCGCGTAAGGGGGGGAGCGATAGACGGTTTCGTCAAGCGGGAAGACCTGATCATAGCCGTTCCTGCCTTTTTCCTGCTCCGAATGGAAGAGGTGGGTCAGCTTGATACGGTGGTATCGCTCAGTCGCTGCGGGCATTTCATAGTCACTGACGTAGGTGATGCCGCAGCGTGCGAAGTATGGGTCGAGGGTGCCGTTGGCGAGGGCCGCCTGATATTCGTAGCCGTTGATGAGCCCATCAAGGTTCACGGTGTTGCGCCGGCTGAAATACGCGAAGTATCCGGCATCGGTCATGCCGAAGACGCTATCCGGCGGGGTATGGTCCCGCGCCCAGATGGCTGCATCGTGCCAGTTGCCGTGCTGCTTGGCTTTTTGGACAACCGAGAATGCCAGCGTGGGGCAGTTGACGAGCACAATCACCAAGGCCAGGGTAGGCGCAACCCACCGCCGCGCGGCGCTTGCGCGTGCGAAGAGCCACCCGGCGCAGAGCAGAGCGACGGGAATGTAACTCGCGAAGTGCCACTGCTGGACTCCCCAAGTGGTGAAGAAGAAGGTGTAGCCGTAGTGCAGGAGGCAGCCTAGCCAGAGGCCGGCGAACAGCACACCCCAGGATTGGCCGGCGCCGCGGGTGGCAACGAGGCGCCGCAGCGCAGAGGTCGGTTTCCAGGATTGAATTGTCGCCAGGGCAATCGAGATTAGGACCAACAAGGTGTAAGGTGCCCACCTCACGGCGATCAGGGCGCGAAGCTGTGGCTCGGGATGCGGGAACGACGATTTCAGTGCGCCGCTGATCGGCGCGAGGTGACCGGTGGCCGTCAGGTTCCAGGCAAAATACGGTGCCACCACAAGTGCGAACACGAGGAGCATAAGCCCGTAGGAGCGGACCAGGGATGGCAGCGCCCTTGGGTTCCACAGCGGTAGGCGATACACGACCCAAGCCACCAACCCGAGTCCGATGAGGTGGAACGCGCAATCCAAGCGGCTCAGGAAGACCAGCCCCAGCAGCAGGCCGGCCAAGGCTTGGTTGCGAGAACCCATGCGAGGCGAGACGAGGTCGGTGTGGCGCGCGACGTTGAGCACGAGCAGCAGCAGAAAGATCAGAAGCGCGCTCTCGAGGCCGTTGAAGAACAGATTGAAGACGATGGGATTCACGAACAGCAGCAGCGTCAGCAGGGCTGGCACCCGCCCGGCGCTGGCATTGAGCAATTTGAACGTCAAGGCGATGGAACCACTGAAGAGCAGCAGCAACAGAACGTACACAAGTCGCAGGGAAAGGTCGTGGTCGCCTCCGGTCAGTGCATAAATTGGAATCATTGCAAGCATCCACAAGGGATGAAAACCGTTCGTGGGGTTGATTCCGTCGAAGGTCACCCCGTTTCCCAGCACGACGTTGCGGGCGGTGAGGAAGTAGTAAAAGGAATCGTCGCTGCTGAAAATGCCCAGAGTCTCGGGCGCGCAGCAGCTCACGAGCAGGATGCCTGCGAGCGTTGCGAGCACGAGTGTGATCGTCAGGCGGCTGAAAGCGCGCACGCCAAGCTTCCTGCCGCTGCGGGGGGTGACCAGTGGGATTGTTGAAGTGGTATCCATCGGGACGGGTGTTTTTTCTGGTTTACGGATCGTGTCACAATGCAATGGCCGGCGGATTGCGGCCGTGTCCGCTAAGGGACCTGGATCACCGCGGCGCGGGAGGTGAATTCCTGTTTCTCGAAGGCGAGCGCGCGGGAGTCCGCGGCAAAGAAATCGGTTTGTTCTCCATACGCCACCTTGTCGTATTCGAGCCAGCAGCGGATGAGCAACCCGCCGAGGGCCCACATCATCACGACGCTTTCGCGGGTGTAGAGAGTCTGAGCGCCCATGCAGGCAAACAGCAGCGACATGAACAGCGAGAAGGCCGCGCCTCCAACCGCGGTGGGAAAAGCCTCCGGCTTGCGCAGCAGTTGCAATGCCCATATCACCATCGTGGCGTAAATCGGCAGGGTGAGAAGCATCCCCACGATGCCCGAGTCGAGCAGATACTCCAGATAGGCGTTGTGGGGGTGTGGCCAGTCTTCCCCCAACTCGGCCAGCGCCCGTTGCTGAATTCCGGCGAGCTGGAAGCCGGCCCTGCCCCATCCGAACAGCGGCCGTTCTTTGATTCGCTCAATGGTGAGGGGCCAGATGTTCACCCGGCCTGCGGTGATCTCGTCGGCGTCTTGTTGGACCACGATCGCGCCTTGCCTCCCTCCGAAGCCCATCAGCATGCGCTCACGCACACTCGGCACCAGCGCAACGAGCGCGAGCAGACACACCGGTCCGAGCAGCAGGAGCTTGCGCCATTTCACGAGCGCGAAAAGAACCCCGATGCCCACGAACGCGACGTATCCCATCCGGCCACCGGTGAGCGCCTGGCCAAGCAGCGTGACGCCGCAGATGCCCCATACCATGACGCGTTGCCATACTGCCGCGAACAGCCCGGCGCAGCAGTAGATGGCCCAGGTCGCGCCGGCCAGCATCATCGAGATGTCGATCCGGTGATAGCCGACCTCCAGTCCGAGCAGTTTGCCCGCCCGGTAGCTGAGATCCGCGCCCGAACCGAAGCCGCCCACATGCATCGTCTTGATGGTGAGCAGCGCGATCAGAACATAGGTCCCCAGGATCGGCAGCAAGGCCCTGCGGGCCTGCTCCTCGGACCGGCAGCCGTCGAACAAGATGACCCCCGGGATGAACCATTTGAAGCAGTTGATGAAATAGGCGGCGAACGCATCGAAGCCGTGCAAGGGGGCGAGAAGCGCGTCGCCGATGAGCGTGCGGAGGAAGGCCACCAGCATCACGGCGCAGAACAGCAAGCCACGTGTCGTCACCTGCGACGGCAGATCCCAGGCATAACCCTCCGCCTGTCGCAGTGCCAGCCATGCCAGGAGGTTGTTGATGACCAGAAGGTTCCACAGGTTGACGCCTGGAACGCCGATGCTGCGCGGCATGTCCGGGTGTTCGAGCACCGCCATCATCGTGACCGCGCAGCAGGTCGAGAACAACCAACCCGGCCGCCAAGCCCGCCAACCGGGACTCCAGGCATAGCCCATCAGAAACAGGACGCAAACGATGGCAGTGAGGACTCGAAGGGACATGGGGGAGAGATCAGACGGGAGCCGGCATCATGGCGAAAAGGCTTTTCCGAGGGCGATAGCGTTCTTTACGGCAATATCGGAGTTCATGTGTTCCCAGGTCCCCCACCTGCCGAACCCTGTGATGCGATTTGCTCCGGCCCAATCGAGTATGCGAGCGATGCGGCGGGGTTTGTCAATGGTGTTGACTGGGTAGGCATAAGGATTGCGATGTCGCCAGCCGGCTTGCTGGGCTGAGCGCAGCGAATTGGTTTCCGTCCAGTATCCGCCAGAGTTGGGGCAAAAATTGGAGCGGAGAAGTTTTCTGTGATGGGACAAGGATTCATCGGGCTCGTAAATCCAATGGGCGGGGCTGTCACAGGTTTCGGAAATATAATCAATATCAATGCCAACCTGGTGGAGGTGGTCAATATCCTCAGAAATGCCGGCCGGGAGAGTTGTCCAACTCCGCCAACAATGCCAGGGGGCGGAAGTGAAGACATGCTGAGCCTGCCATTGGTTGTTCACCGTGAGACTTTCGAGGTCAATGTCAGTGATGGCAGCACCGAGCACGAGAGAATCGCCAAGAGCCACACCCATCCGTTTCCATACCTCGCCGTAGCCATGATGTTTTGGATAGAGGAATGTGCCGTGTGCCGGGAGTGTTCCGTGCGGCCGGCCTTCAAGGCAGCTCTGCAATGTCTCGCGAAATGAGACGTTCGGCAGCTTGTATAACCAGTAAGTCCCCAGACGATCCAGATCCATCTGCCAAATCTTGCGGTTGTATGGGAGCATGTAATCATCTGCGATCCGATCTCCGAACTTCCAGCGGATCCAGGCAGCGAAGGATTCGGGAATGGGAGCGCCTCGGGAGCATCCCGCCCGGGCGATGGATTCAAGATAGTCCACCTGGGTTTTGATATCGAATTGCCAGAGGTTGGCTTCCAGCGGATGATCCAGCACCTGATTGCAGAGGTGGATTTTTGAGATTCGCGCATGCCGGTTCCATTCGGATTCGGGCAGAAAGCGGAAAATGAAGTCAAGCACATCCTGGTGCTTCACGTCCAGAAAGTGGCCGCCACCAACATCGAGGGGATATCCATCCACAATTTCCGACCGGCACAGGCCGCCGCAAACCGTCTCCTTTTCAAGCAACAGGATTTCGGCAAGAGGCACTCCCTGATCGTGCAGGGAATGAGCGAGGGTTAGGCCGCTCGGCCCGCCTCCGATGATGAGATGCTTGACTTGGAGCATGTGACGATTTTCCCACTATGGTGCTATAAGCCAACGACTAACTGGCGAAGAAGCGATCACGCACAAGGCGGCGCAGGTGGTGGCTGGCGTCGTCGAGAGCCTTTTTGCCGACATTGTGTGAGGCGCCACGGTAAGTGATGGGAACCTCGGCAAACGAGAGGGAGCGCGCATGATACTTCATCTCAGTTTGGAAAAACGGGCCGCGCGACTGGACGCCTTGCGCCAAGACGTGCTCCAGGGCGTGCCTCGAATAGAGGATGAATCCGCTCGTCATATCGCCGAGTTTGGTTCCGAGCAACAGATTGGAGACAAGGCCGCCAAAGCGGCTGATGAATTTTCGGCGGAAGCTGCTGTTTTGGATGCTGCCTCCACGGGTAAAGCGGGTCCCATACACCACGTCAATCCCCTCCTGAATTTTACCCAGAAACGCGGGAATCGCCCTTGGATCATGGCTGAATCCCGCGTCGATTTCCAGAATCCAATCGCAGCCCTCTTCAAGCGCCCTGAGGTAACCCCGCATATACGCGTCAACCACACAGCGGTTCTCAGGTGCGTAAACAACCTTGATCCGCGGTTCGGAGGATGCTCGCTCCTCGAGCAACTCGCGGGTCCCATCCTTGCAGACCGTATCGAATACGGGAAACATCGAGATCTCGCGAAACGGGAATTTGGATGCCTCAGCCAAAACCGCATCGACGAAATCCCCGGCGGTTTCGATCTCGTTAGCCATCGGAGTGACTATTCCCAGAGATAAGTTGTTGTTCATGCTGTCGGGAGATATGGCGATTAACTAGGCGCCTAGAAACATGGCCGTACTCATCTCAAATGCGCTATCAGCATCGACCACAGTGACCCATGACTCTCTCAGCTTCGGGTGTGGTTGAGCAGTTCGAGAACGATTCGCGCGGCGGTGCGGCCGTCCCACAGCGGCGGGGTATCGCCGAGGCGTTGCGGTTCGGCGAGCAGTTGGATGATATCGGCGCGCAGGCTCGCCACCGAGGTCAGGCGGTTGCTGCCGACGGTGACGGTGACCGGACGCTCGGTGCTTGGCCGCAGGGTCAGGCAGGGGGTGCGGAAGTAGGTGCTCTCTTCCTGGAGGCCGCCCGAATCGGTGAGCAGAAAGCGCGCGTGCTGCGTTAGATTGAGGGAGTCGAGGTAGCCGAGCGGTTCGAGCGGGCGCACGCCGGGGTGGGCATCGAAGCTGAGTCCGAACTCGGCCATCCGCAGGCGGGTCCGCGGATGGATCGGAAAGATGATCGGCCACTGCCTGGACAAGCTGGTGAGTTCGCCAACGATGACCTCGAGATTCTCGCGGCTGTCAACATTTGACGGACGGTGCAGGGTCACGTAAACGAAGCGGCCTTTTTCCAGCCCCAGCCGCTCGAGGGTATTGGCCGCCGCCGCCGCGGCGAGCTGGTCGAGCAACGAGTCGATCATCACATTGCCGACCCGACGGATTTTCGCCTCGGGCACCCCTTCGCGGCGCAGGTTGTCATCGCCGTCGGCCGAGGGCGTGAGCAGCAGGTCGGCGAGGGCATCGGTGACGAGGCGGTTGAGTTCCTCGGGCATGGCACGGTCAAAGCTGCGCAGGCCGGCCTCGATGTGGGCCACCGGGATGCCGAGCTTGGCCGCCACCACAGTGCAGGCCAGCGTGGAATTCACGTCGCCGACGACCACCACCCAGTCCGGTTTTTCGTGCAGACAGACCGGCTCGAAGGCGAGCATGATGTTGGCGGTCTGCACCGCATGGGAGCCCGAGCCGACTTCGAGGTCGTAGTCCGGGGCCGGGATTCCGAGTTCCTGGAAAAACACTCCGGACATCTTCGCATCATAGTGCTGGCCGGTGTGCACAAGGCGGACGTCGATCGACCGGTCGTTGCCGTTGCCGTTGGCGTTGGCGTTGGCGTTGCCGTTGCCGTTGCCGTTGTGAACCGCGTTGTGGGCGCGGACCGCGTGGATGACGGGCGCGATCTTCATGAAATTCGGACGCGCGCCGGCGACCAGCAGCAGTTTTAGGGGAGGGGACATGGGATTTGGGGCAGCGAGGCGATGATGGCGTCGAGGTGCTTGAGGATGTCGGTGAGTGCGCTGGAGGCCGGGGTGCCGGGCGGGCGGCCTTTGGTCCTCGGCACGAGGCGGATGAGGCGATCCACGTCGTCGGCGGTTTCGATCAGGACGAGGCGGTGTTGCTCACGGAGCAGGCGGTCCACCGCGCCGCTCGGGCCGCGGAACACGCTGTAAACCGGCACGCCCATGGCGGCCGCCTCGCGATTCATGGTGCCGCCGCCACTGACCACCAGGTCGGAGTGCCAGATCAGGTTGAGGCCATCGACGACACCTTGTGGGACGACGAGGTTGGAGCCCGCAAACCACCGCGGATAGCGCTCGCGCAAGTCCGTCTCCTGGCGCGGGTTGCGGGGTAGCAGCACGGTTTTGACATCCGGGCATTCCAGCGCCCGCTCGATGAACCGCGCGAACAGCAGCTCCGCCTGCGGATTGTGGTAGTGAGCCTCGGTGGCCGGGGGACGCGCGGTGACGAGCACCTTGGCGTCGCGCAAATCCAGCAGGTCGAGGATCGAGCGATCCGGCCGGAATTCCGGCACATAGACGTCCTCCTTGATTCCGTCATAGGTGCGGATGCGCTGGGTGGGCTTGCCGCCATGAACGGCGGCGCAGACGACATTGGGGGTCAGATACCAGCGGGATTCTAACAACGACGACTCGGCGGTGTGCTCGTAGTCCATGATTTCGACCACGGGAATGCCCAACAATTTGGCCGCTAGGTTCTGGCTTCTGGAGCCGAGGTTGAGCGCCAGGGCGGGTTTCTCGTGGCGGGCGAAACGCGCCAGTTGAGCGCCCCGCACGAGCAGCCCCCATGCCTTGGCGGTCAACTGGCGGCCGTAGTGATGGCCGACCTGCTGAAAATCCAGCGCGTGAAAGCGTGCCATCTCGCACGTCTGGTAGCCGTCCCTGGCCGTCAGAACCACCTGATGTCCTTGCTTGCGCAGCTCGCGGATGATTGGGCGGAAGAACGGGATGTGCGGCGTGTTTTCCAGATCGATCCAAATCTTGATTGCGGAGCAACGGGTTGTGGAGGCAACGCACGGCGGTTCCGCCGGAGCCTCTGGCAGCGCCGCTTGGTGGGCGAGGACAAAGCGCGAGATGTCGCGGGGCAGCACCTGCCAGACCTCCCCTTGGTATTGTTCCCCGACCCAGCGGAGGAACCCTTCATAGTGGGCCAGAGGGTAAGTCATGCCATTGCCGGAACCCGTCATGTCGATGTAGTCCGGATGCACATTCATCAGGACCATGCCGCCGCGCCGCATGATCCACTCGGTTTTGCGCCGCCAAATTCCCGCGTCCGGTTCACGCAAGAGCAGGAACAGCGTGGAGTCCTGCGGGAGGGTATAGGGCAGCTCGACATAACCCTGGCGGCGGCCCGGCCCGACAGCCGCTTCGGGGCAGGGGATCCAATACGGGAAAATCGTGTGGGCGCCGGTGGGTTGCGGCTCGAACGGATCGGTGTCAAAGGTTGAACACTCGTATTCTATATCCAGATGATGTAGCCAAGCGAGCTCGCGAAGCATGAAGCCGGAACGGAATCCGGTGGCCTTCCACTCGCGCAGGTAATGATTGATCCGGCGGGCCTTGGCGGCAAAGCCGGCGCTTGACTGATAGAGTTTGCCGTCGTGATGGAGATCGTGGACCCCCACTTCAAAGCCGTTTTCGCTGAGCCACGCACGGAGCGAATCGGGCACCCGGTATTGTCCTTCCGGAATGAAGTTGAATGACGAGCGGTAGCCGAATTTCAGGTCAAGCTCGGCCAGCGCCCGCACCTTGTCCACGCCGTCCTGGCTTTCGACATCATGGGTCAGCACCAGGGCGACGCGCTTGCCATCCGGCCAACCCGGCCAGCCGTCGGGCGTTTTTCCGGCGGCTTCATTGATTGGCCACACGGCGGCGTGGCACTTGCGGATACCTGCCGCGCGGTGCCGTCGTAACGCCCAGCGGAGGCTCTTGGGTACGAACGGCTTGACGTGATAGTAAGCCCGGGTCAGGAATGAGCGGTCGGTCTCGGTCATGGCAGGCGCGGGAGATACGCGGCGATGCGGGTGGGGAAGCCCGCCGCCCATCCGGGCAGGATGCCCGGTCCACTGTGGCGCGGGACGGTCCGTGAGGGAGGTCAGGCGGGAGGAATCACAAGTCGCCCGCCACCCAGCGCGGGGCGACGGATTTCGTCTTATTGAAAACACAGGACACATCGGCGCGCCCCTTCTCAAGTTCCCCATAACTCCAACTGAGGCTCTCGCGGTTGGTGTTCTCGGCATCAAGCACCAGCAGCACCTTGTCCATGAAGCCGGCCATCGCAATGGTCGGGCTGGTCGGTCCTGCCGGCGGCATGTCGAAGACAATATAATCGAAATCGCTGACCTCAAGCCGGGGCATCAGGTCATGCATCGCGACCGACGCGAGCGATTGGGCGCCCTTGCCGCTGCGCCGGGTTGGCGCGCCGGCAAAGTAGAGGCTGCGCGGGCTCTGGCGGAACATTTCAGTGCGTGAGATTTCCAAGGCCGTATCGAGCGATTCGACCGGAGCCCCCGGCAGCGTGGCGCTCAACGAAGCGTTGAGATCCACCAGCAACACCTTGAACGTGCCGTTTTCGGCGAACGCCTTGGCCAGGGCAATCGCGAGCGTGGAGGTTCCGGCGCCTAACGAGAGACCGGTCAGGCCGATGAGCTTGGGCTTGTGAGTTATATTGTTGATCTCGAAGCCGAACATGATGCGGTCGCGAATCGCCCCGGCATAAGGCGTGATGAAGTGCTCAGAGTCAGATTTCGCGGGCTTTCTTCTGCCGTTGGATGCTTCCGCTGGCAGCATCAGCTCGCCGTTGTCCCCCAACAATCTGGTTGCATAGTCCGGACCGATCAGCTTCGCCACCCGGTCCTTGGAACGGATGTGGGGGATGGTCATCATCAGCGGCATTTGCAGGCGCGTCTGGATCTCGATGGGTCGCGACACCCGGCGGTCGATGACCCACTCAAACAGGAAGGCAAGGGCCAGTCCGGTCAGCAGTCCGGATGCGGCGGCGCCCACCGCAAGTTTGAGGGTCATATCGGTGAGCGAGCGGGCCGGTGTCGAAGGACGCTGTAGCACGTCGATGTTGGGCATCGAAGCCGGGGTAAGGCCCACGTCACCTCGTGCCTTCTCCAGTTTGCTTTCCGAATTGTGGAAATTTTCCTCCTCCGCCAGCCGCCGGCGTTCCAGGTTGGCGAATTCCAAGCTGCTTGTGGAAATCTTCTCCATGTCGGCATCCACCTTGGCGACTTGTTCGCTGAGCTTCTTGGTCTTTGCTTGGAGCGCCTCCAACTTGGCGCGTTCGGCATTCAGGTCGGAGCCCGGCGCCTGTAGGGCGGGATCTCCGCTTTGGACCTTCGCCTGACTGGCGAGAGCGGGATACTGCTCGATGAGTTCGAGACCTTGTTTCTGGATTGCGGCAATCTGCCGGTCCAAAGCTGCGAGCATCGGGTCACCTGGCTTGCGGGTTATCATCAAGGTGTTGCGCCGTTGCTTGAAGAGGGTCAGTTGCTCGGCGAGATCGTGGTATTGCTCCTGCGCCTTGGCCCTCGCCAGACGGTCCGGCGATGCCGTCTCGACCGGTTCCGCTGCGCCCGTAGGAGCGGTGGGTTCCAACACGCCCGCGGCAGCGGCGAGGGACGCCACCTTGACCTGCTGCTCGGCCAATTCGACCTGCGCGGCCAACAGGCTGGAGAGCAACGCGCTGCGGCGCACCTCGAAGGCGGTTTTGGTATCGGCGAGTGACAGGAAGCCAGACTCGGAGTTGAGTTTGCTGATTTCCGCCTCGGTCTGGTTGAGGCGGCTGCGCGCCTGGTCGGTTTGCCTCGCCACGCTTTCAAAGGCCTCGGTCTTGCGGTGGATCTTCAGATGTTTCTCGAAATAGCTGTCGATCAACTGATCGAGCACGGCGACGGCCACCGCGGGATCCGGATGGTGGTATTTGAGGTGAATGACATTGCTGCCGTGCGCCGCGGCGACGCCGAGACTTCTGGCGATCTCGATTGCGGCATCAGCATTGGACGGTGGGGATTTCGTCGCGGTGAGAACTTTAGTGGGGCCGATTTTGGCGGCCACTTCGAGTGCCAGATCAGCGCTTCTGATGATCTCAATCTCGGTGTCCATCTCCGCCATGCCATGGAAGCCACCGGCATCAACCTTGGACTCGAAGGAGTCCACGCCGCCCCGATCGAGGACATAGCGGACCAGCAGCTTCGCCTGGGTTTCGTAGTTGGGCGAGCGCAAGTCCCGATAGATAAGGGCCGCCGCGCCGCCAAAGCCAAGCAAGGAGAAGAGGATGATCTTCCACTTGTGTTTGAACAGGACGAAAAGAACGTCATAGACATTCAGACCGCTGCGCCGACGGTTTTGGGGCCTGGAGTTGGAGCTTGTGATGGGTGCGGATTTCATGATGCGCGGACGTTGAAGACCCCTCAGTCGAGGTGCGGGTAGATCAGGCGGCCTGCGATCCGGTTGAGGGAGAGCGGGAGGTGGGCGAAGATCAGGGGTAGGCTTTCGGCGGACGGCTTGGCGTCGGTGATCCAGGCCAGTTTGCCGCTGTGATAGCGGAAGTAGCTCAGGGTTGCCGCGGAACCTGCCCAGGACTGTTTGAAACGGATCAGGCCGACGTCGTGGTTAGAGGTGCGGCCAAAATGCAGTGAGCGGCAGCCGGCCTCAGTCAGGTGTTGGATTGCGCTCCACATCACCGCATGGTTGGGCCTGAGGTCCCAGCGGTTTTTGTCGGAAGCCCCGAACTTGTAGATGGCACGACCGCCCGAGTGGAAAAACACCGCCCCGGCCACGGCTGTGCCGGCCTGGTGAGCCAGGACAATTGCGCCTAAGCCGGGCTCGATGAGGTGACGGCCGATGGCCTGGAAAAAGCCCGACGGCTGGGGCGGCAATCCGTGGCGGCGGCGGGTGCGGCTGTGCAATTGATAGAATGCGAGCATGGCGGCTGAATCGCGGCCGATGGTGATGGCCAGGCCGCTGCGCTGCGCCTTGTGGATGGACCTGCGGGTGCTCGCCGGGAGTTGTAGTGCGAGCCGGGAGACGCCGCAACTCAGATCGAGTTCATGGGCGCGATAGGTGCGGAAGCAACCCGCTCCGGGCGCCGGAGGTGGACCACCGCGCAGTTCAAGGTGCTTCCATTTGCGCTGCGCAGCCACGTCCAGCAAGGCCTGCGAGACCGCCGCAACCTGCCGCGGATCGGTCCACAGCGGCCCGGCAAAATCGGCGAAGGGCAGCGAGACGCCGCGCCGACCGGTGAGCGCGCTGCGGACCTCCATCAGTGGCACCAGCGCCGCTTCGGCTCCGTCCACCGTGATCCTCAGATAGAACGGACGGTGCCCGTAGGTTTCGGCGAGGACCCGCGCCCAGGCCGAGCGGTGAAACACCGTGTGATCAGGCCGCGCCGTGACGTGCGCATCCCAGAGCCCGCCGGAGAGCGGATCGATCCGTTCGGCTTGGATGTCCAGGCTGGCACGCGGCACCAGCGGAGGAAACTGGAGAGGAGCAACCATCACGCATAAACGAGAGAGGGACGCAACGCCGCCGCCACGGCCTGCACCACGGCGTCGATTTGGGCGGAGGTCAGTTCCGGATACATCGGCAGGGAGACGAATTCGGCCGCACAACGCTCCGCGACCGGGAAGGCTCCGCGGCGATGGCCGAGATCGGCGTAGGCTTCCTGGAGGTGGACGGGCACCGGATAATGGATGCCACAGCCAATGCCCTGGGATTCGAGCTGCCGCATGAACGCGTTGCGCTCGGCAACCCGCAGCGCATAAATGTGAAACACATGAGTTCGGGACGGATCGCAAATCGGTAGCACGAGGCCGGGAATGCCAGCCAACGCGCGGGCATAACGCGCGGCGTTTTTTCGACGCCGTTCGTTGCGGTTATCGAGATGCCGCAGCTTGACCTGCAGTACAGCCGCTTGAATGCCGTCCATGCGGCAGTTCCAGCCGACCTCGGCATGATAATACTTGCGCACTTGTCCGTGGTCCCGGAACATCCGGATTCTATCGGCGAGTCGCGCATCCTGGGTGACCACGGCCCCCGCTTCCCCGAAGGCACCCAGATTCTTGCCGGGATAGAAACTGAAACATCCGGCGGCACCGAGACTGCCCGCCGGATGCCCGTCATAGCGGGCACCGTGAGCTTGCGCCGCATCCTCGACCACGGCAATTCCGCGCGCCCGGGCAAATTGCAAAATCGGCGCCATGTCGGCCATCTGCCCGAACAGATGCACCGGGATAATGGCCTTGGTCCGTGGCGTCACCGCCCGCTCAAGGCCGGCCGGATCCAGCGTGTAAGTCGCCTCCTCAATATCGACAAACACCGGCCGCGCCCCGGTCCGGCTGATGGCTTCCGCCGTGGCAACGAAGGTCATCGGCACCGTGATCACCTCGTCGCCTGGTCCAATCCCCAGCGCCGCCAGTGC
>TBL_comb47_HYPODRAFT_10001428_pt1 | contig 31146 bp, 29 predicted proteins | sample TroBogypolimnion_40_FD_10682 | JGI IMG/M metagenome (IMG submission 10682) | reverse complement strand
CGGCGGGAAGGCTTCGTCGGTCATCGATATCCGAATGAAGGATGGAAACTCACAGCAATTGGGAATGAGTGGGGGAATCGGCAATATCTCGAGCAGGCTGACGGTAGAGGGTCCGATCGTTAAAGGCAAATGGAGTTTCATAGTTTCGGGCCGAAGGACCTATGCCGATTACTTTGGCAAGCTCATCGGATTAAGGCAACTGAAAGACAACCAGCTCTATTTTTATGATCTGAACATGAAGACCAACATTGAGATCAATGATAGAAACCGCATTTATCTGTCAGCCTATACCGGCGAAGATTACTTCAAGGCGGGCCAGTCGATTTACATGCGTTGGGGGAACCTGACTTCTACCGCAAGGTGGAACCATCTGTTCAGCAGTAAATTATTCTCTAACACTTCGCTTATCTTTTCACGATACGACTATAATTTAGGTGTGCCGGGTTCTGGTTCAGATCAGTTTGACTGGACTTCGCAGATTTCGGACTATAATTTCAAGCAGGATTTTTCCTGGTATCTGAATTCAAAGAATAAGCTGTCCTTCGGATTTGATATCATATACCACCATTTCGAGCCAGGGCAGGTCAGTGCAAACCCGGGATCGTACTTTACCAATCTGAAATTGACCAATTACAATGCCCTGGATAATTCGCTGTATGTTTCGAACGAACAGTCGATCGGAACACGATTTACCCTAAGGTATGGCCTGCGGTATTCGTATTTTCAGCAAATCGGACCCGGGAAAGTAAGGACCTATCTGAATTCTGATCAGCCACTGGAAGGGCAGTCCACCGGAGTGAAAGATTACGGAGCAGGCCAGCTTGTTCCACCGGGATACCCGAATCTTGAGCCACGACTGGCTTTTAAATATACACTTGATTCACAAAGTTCACTGAAGGCATCGTACAACCGGATGGCGCAAAACCTTCACCTGATATCGAACACCAACTCACCTACTCCACTGGATATCTGGCTCCCGAGCAGCACCTATATCAAACCACTGATTGCCAATCAGGTCGGACTGGGATATTTCAGGAATATCAAGGATAATATGTTCGAGACCTCCGCAGAAGTGTATTACAAAAAAATGGAAAATGTGATTGACTATATTGACGGTGCTAAATTATTCCTCAAGGAAGATCTTGAAACGGAGTTATTGCGTGGCAGCGGTTATGCTTACGGTCTTGAACTCTATTTAAAGAAGCAGGCCGGCCGCCTGACTGGCTGGCTAAGCTATACTTTATCCAAATCGATGCGGGTAGTGCCTGGGATCAACGATGGAAAGGCCTATCCTTCAAGTTACGACCGAACACATGTTGCATCAATTGTAGCCAGCTATGAACTCTCCCGAAGGGTGAATCTTTCGGCTACCTGGGTATTCTCAACCGGGAATCCGACCTCATACCCGATTGCAAAGTATGATATCCAGGGAAATACGATCTATTACTACGCTTCGAGGAACAGTAACCGGATTCCTGACTATCACCGGCTGGATGTATCTCTTACCTACGACTTCAAAAAGAACGATTATAAGAAAGTGAAACAATCATTGAACTTCTCCATCTACAATGTTTATGCCCGGAGGAATGCCTATTCGGTGACCTTCCGTCAGAACCAGGATAACCCCAATGTATCGGATGCAACGCGTCTATCGATCATCGGGAGTTTCATTCCATCGATCACCTATAATTTCAACTTTTAAGACGCCGGATCATGAAGAATACAATATACCTGCTCTTAATCCTTATCTCCTTAATAATTTGTTCCTGCCAGGATGTGATTAACGTCAAACTGAACAATGAGGATCTGAATCTTTATGGAGTCGAAGCCAGCATTACCCCGCAGGATGGGCCTGAGGTGTTTCTGTATCAGACCCTGCAGGTCAACATGGATGAGGCTTATCCCGGGATCAGCGGCGCTGTGGTAACAATCACCGATGATAGTACTCCTGTCAATCAGGCAATTCTTACTGAAGATCCGGGGAATAAAGGTCATTACAGGGTGACGGGAAATACCGTTTATCCAGGAATTCCCGGAAAGGAATATACCTTAACCATCAAGGTAAATAATGTAACCCTGCAAGCCAAAGACCAGTTGTCGAAAGTAGCGACGATCGATTCAATCCAGGTAGAACCTTCCCTGCGAGGGGACAAACGTTTTCTGGGTGTTTTTATTTATGGAAAGGAAACACTGGAGGAGGGAAATTACTACAAATGGGATGTCTACGTGAACGATACTCTAATCAATAATGCCCAGCGAATGGCCATTGCCAGCGATGCATTTTTTGATGGTCATTACCTCTCCAAACTTGAGATTTATACTGACTATTATGAGAAGAGCAATGCAGCGAAAGACCGAAAATTAAAACTGAATGACACCGTTTATGTGAATCAAACTTCTATTTCTGAATTCGCATACAACTATTATTTCCAGATGATTAACCAGGCCTCCAATGGTTCGCTGTTCAGTGTTCCCCCAGCAAATATCAAGAGCAATTTTACATCCAGCGATGGCAAACCAGTTTTGGGTTTATTTGTAGCAAGGGATATTTCCATATCGAACAAGGTGATCATCACCAAGGCGTTGGTCGATCAACTTGCCCCGCTTTAAATGAGTAATATCAACTAACAAAAAAAGCAGACAATGATATCTGCTTTTTTTGCGTGGGCGGTACTGGATTCGAACCAGTGACCCCTACCCTGTCAAGGTAATGCTCTAAACCAACTGAGCTAACAGCCCTTAATTTCAACAATTTTTAATATTCACACTTAATTAAGTTTTTGAAAATCAACATCAGCAATGTTTTCAATATTTTTATAAAAAGGTACATTTTTGTAAAAAAGGTACATTTGCAACAAAATAAGTTCTATATTTACTGGTGTTTTAGAACCATAAAAAGGAATGTACCTTTTTATAAACTCACAGAAAATAGATGAAAACAAGTACAGAAATGATTAGTGCTCGCATACGTGTTTACGGCAAAAATAGTACAAAAATTTCAAATGACTGTCAAGTACAATTAGAGATTCGCAATTTTACTGATAAACCAATAAGAATAAGTGCAAAAAATAGTGATAATAGCTTGATACAATTAAAACCCCATCAGATGAAAAAGGGGGTTTGCGTTAGCCGAAATGATGCTAATCTTATTAATGCTCGTCTTAATAAACTAAAAGAACGATTACGGTATGTAATGCAGTTTTTGCGATATGGTAATATAAAAATTAATAAACCAACAATAGAAGATTTTCTCTATATCAAATATTCAGATGTTATTCATTTCATTACTGATATTACTGACGGAGAAGAGGCTCAGTATTTTTTCAAGTATTTAAACCAAAGCACGGAAGATGCACAGCAAGAAGTAAATGATCAAAATAAATTCCTATTAAGTATTGGTGTATATAAAGCTACTGGTTTTATGGAAGCTTTGATTATGCACGATTTTGAAAATTGCAGAAAAGAAACCATTATTCCAAATTTCACCAAGTGGTGTAAATCATTAGGCTTTAAGGATTACCCAATTGCAACATTTGATAAAAAAGCATTTGATAGCTTCACTAGATTCATGATCCAACAACCAAGAGTACGAAGCAAACCTGAGGATGTGAAAAAATATTATTCAGTAAAAACCATTGACAATATGGTTAAAGAAGTTCGGATATTTCTTAATGCTCTTAAAGCAACAGATTATGAAATTGATAGTACAGCATTGGATTTTAAAGTAGTAAAAGGAAATCGAAAAAATGCTCATATAAAATTCGTTAATGATGAAAAAGCTAATGTATGGAGCATAACTGCGGATGAATTAACCAAAATACGAAATTCCGTTAATGATACTAAATTACCTGAAGAATTAAGAAATGCTGCTACTCTATTTACGATACAAACTCTTCTTGGTGGACTTCGAATATCAGAACTAAATCTTATAAGACAAGATTCTTTTAAATTGGTGAATGATAGATATTACTGTTTTATTACAACGCCAAAAACAAAGAAAATGATAGACTCACCATTACATTCAGAACTATTACCAATACTACAAGGTCTTGATTTCAATATTGATAAATTGAAATTCAGGACAGATATTGATTATAATGAAGCTCTAAAGGCACTTGCGATTAAACTTGAATTAAACCGTGATATAATTCAGTTTGATAGCGTAGCAAAGGAAAATATACAAGATGTTAAAACGGAAAAACTATACAATCTCTTTACATCAAAACTAGCACGTAAAGCAGCTATTACTTTATTATTTAATTCTGGTAAATATTCGAATCAGCAGATTGCAACAATGACCAAACATAGCTTGACAGCAATAACATATTATATTGCAGTACTTATTGATGAAAAATCAGAAATGATGGGCAGTTTATAGTGTATTCACAGCAAGCGATTTTTTCTACTAACTGAAATATCGTATTTAATATAAATATATCAACATCTATTGCAAATCAGAAATATTGTTGTTTCCTTTGCGAAAAATAATTCTATTGAATATATTATATAATATTGTGCTTTCATATTTGAAAAAAATATCTTATTCAATGTATTTATTTAATGCGAAGACCCCATGAAAATTCATGAGGTCTATATAATTAAACTTTATAAAAAATCAATACAATGAAAGATTTTAACATAAATACTAAGAGAAATATAATTTGTAGTGATCATATTAATTATGAATACCTATTTACGTCATTTTCTGGTAATACTAACAACAATTTCACTTCTACCTCAACGAATTACATTAATAATGAGATTGAATATATAACGAAGAAAAAACCAACTATTTTTTATACTATAAATTTAGATTGGTTTCAATTTGTATGTAGTTCAGATAGAAATGGAAATTTACTTGAATCATATTCAACAGAAAGAATTCATATCAGAAAAAACCAGACAAATAACAATCCAAATTTTAGGTATAGATATACGGTCATGCTGGACAATATTGTGTTATGTGAAATATTTGCAGTTCCAAATAATTGTAGACACAAAAAAAATGAAATATCAGTCAAATTAAATAATGCCCAATTGTACACTACTGACTGGTCAGATCGAATTCAATACTTTATTTATGAACTTAAATTTTGTTTCATATCACTTACAAAAATAGACATTGCACTTGATGGAACGGATATTTACAAAAAGATGAATTTGTTTTTTAGGTACATTCTAAGAGATACTATACAGATCAACAATACTAACTTAGAAATTGAAGCAACAAAATTTAAGAAATCAGATAAGAAAAAATGGAGAAGCTATACTATTGGCAGTAAAGCATATCAAAAATCGGCAATTATATATGAGAAATCAAACGAAATTAAAATAAGTGGTAAAACATACATCAGTGATTTTTGGTTAGAAAATGGAATTGATACAAATGTAAAAATTGGTAGGTTTGAACTTAAACTAGGAAATCGACATTTAAAAAAATATAGGTATAATTCGTTTAATGATTTCTGCAATCCAGAATTTATAGGCAAAATACTTTATGATGAAGTTACTCCTTGGTTGAAATTTTATCAAGTTAGCTTAAAGGACTCAAAAATTTATCGAAAAGATATTGCCATTTCTCATGGAAAAGAAAAGGTATTCATTCATTGGAATAAAGTTCCTAAAACAACGATTCAGCTTGAAAAAGTTAATCATATTTCGGATGGCATTCATGAAGCTAAAAGAGTAGTTACCCACACAATAAGTGAAATTTTAAAAGAGTATTCAACTGACTCAACAAATACGCTTATAGATTTTATCGAAGTAACAACTACCAAATATCAAATATTTGTTAGTACTATTAGGAAAATTGAAACTGCAATTAAAGAAAGTCCATCATTTTCTGTTGAATTTAATTCACTTATAGATCGGTTAAAACATCATTCAACAATAAATTTGAGCAATGGATGTAATGATAATTATAAAATTAATTAATAGGTTTTATGTGTACTATAATGCCATTTAATGAACAAATCTTCATCTTAATCACCTACTGTGTCAAGATTTATTAACACCTAATTATGGCTAAAATCATGCTAAAACAGCAATTAATAAATGTACAATGGTTCTGAAAGTATAAAATGAAGTGCCTACATGAAGAATCCATATCAAGTATTTTATTCCGTTGGAAAAATCTTACGCTGATTGATTTTTATAGTTTTTGCGAATTTTATCAATAGTTGAATTACTGCACCTGCAACGAAATGATATCTCCTTTGTGGAATAACCGTACTCCAAATCTTTAATAATCATTTTTGCTTTCGGCTTTGATAGAAATTTCTCAATTGATTCAGTTGTACCAATCCTACGTCCAGAATATTTTGCTTCCAGTTTTGCCTTTGCAATCCCCTCTTTCTGCCTTTCCTTCGAAATTCTTTTTTCAAAATCCGCCATAACGCTTAATATAGAGATCATTAGCTCCGAAAACATATCTGTTTTACCTTCGTCATTTATATTCTGAAAATTAGGATTTCTACATACTATACGAATACCCATTTCAGTAAATTCTTTCCATAAATTTAAGACAGATAAAGTATCCCGACCTAATCTGTCAATACTATGAACTTCCAAATGTGTTAATTTTCCATCGGTTATTAACTTTTTAATTTGTGATCCCTTCGGTCTTTCAAACAATGGTATACTACCTGAACATTTATCAGTAAATACATAATCGAAGCTATCAGTATTATCTAGCTGTCTAATCTCATTTTGGTCAACACTTGAAATTCTGGAATAATAGACCTTCATATATTACTATTTATAGGTTATCAAATATGATGCTAATATAGTAACTTTTAGTGGGATTACCAAAGGTTTTAATGAATTTATTTATTACTTGCTAGGGTATACCCTATAACAGTAACTTTACAAAAAGTAAAGTAAAATCTTTGGGTAAATCAATCTTTAACGGAAAGTTTAAAATCAAACAATATTTTCAATTCAATATTTAATGTTCTAGCTAAGATAAAGGCTGTACTCAATGTTGGATTTATTCTTGCTGTTTCTATACGTGCAATTTGGCTCAAAGACAAGCCTGACTCAAATGCAAGCTGGCTTTGAGTATATCCTTCTTTAATGCGAATCTCCCTTAATTGAGTTGCAAATGCTTTGATACCATCTTCATCAAAGATATTTTTTCTATTCCTTTTCTGCGTTGGTTTCATTGCAGAAAGTTTTGAAGAAATAAAAAATCAATTATGGCATATATGCTATATTATTTTTATTTTTGTAAAATAGTCGGTTGATATTAAAAAAATAGCTTAAAAATGGTGAATGTCAATTATAGTATTCCATACTGGATGGCAGGTAGATATAATGAAGTTGGTCATGTAGCAATACTATACAATAATTTGAGTGGTAATGCTTACTTTTTTGATGAAGATTCAGCTGATGTCATAGGTGAATTATTGACTTTTGATAGAAATGATACAATAGATATAGAACTAATTGCAAAAAATACAAATATTCATGAATCATCTATTTTTGAATTCTTTGATGACTTAGTTAAAAATAATTTATTATTAAACAATAACATTGATTCTGATATTGAAAATTTAAGAACCCAAACCTATTCTGAAAGAGTCACAGTTCTATCTAATTCTATTGAAACTGGAATACCTTCTTATTTCGATACCGTTGAAAATGATTATCGGAAAATTATCACTGAACAAGGAATTCCAATGTCTGTTATGTTTGAACTAACCTATAATTGTAACGAAAACTGTATCCATTGTTATAATCAAGGTGCTGCAAGAGGTAATGGCGAAAAGCCTAATCGAAACACTGATGAATTAACGATTGATGAGTATAAACGATTAATTGATGAATTGTATGAATTGGGTGTTGTCAAGCTAACTCTAACAGGAGGTGATCCATTTGTAAGTGATGAATTTTGGAATATTTTAGAATATGCCTATAACAAAAAATTTGCGATTGATATTTTTACAAATGGACTATCATTATTTAATAAGAATGAAGTTGAAAGATTATTGTTATTTTATCCAAGATCAATCGGATTAAGTATATATAGTGCAATTCCAGAAATACATGATTCAATTACACGGATAAAAGGGTCATTTAAAAAGACTATAGCTGTTGCTGATGAAATATCACAAGCAGGAGTAGCACTTTATTTTAAATGCCCTGTATTGACAATAAATGCACAAAGTTATCACACTGTTGCAGAATTGGCTTCACGATATAATGCAATACCTCAATTTGATGTAAACATCACAGCAGGTAACGATGGTGATATATCCGTTCCAAATCATTTAAGATTGGATGCGAAAGCAATGAATTTGATCTTACGTGACCCTAAGCAACCATTATATGTTGGGGCAGAAACTCCTAATAAAGGTAGAAAGTATCTTGATATGAATATGCCTCTGTGCGGTGCAGGGTCTGATATTGCTAATATTACCCCTTTCGGTGAAGTATTTCCATGTAATGCCTTCCCTATGCCTTGCGGAAATATCAAAACCAATTCATTTATTTACATCTGGAACAATTCTGATTCTTTAAAATCAGTACGGCAAATCGTTTACCAAGAAACCGTTCAATGTGGAACTAATTCAAGATGTCATTATTGCAACCGCTGTATTGGACAAAGCTATATTGAAACAAAAAGCTTGTATAAAAACAGTGTAGATAATTGTTTCATTGCTAACGTCAGAAAAGATATTGCAGAAGATATAAATTATATGAACGGAGATAAAAAATTATTTATTAATGAAGAATTAGCAAACATGATTTTAGATCAAAAGACTGATTTTAACAAAGAATATTAATAGGATAAGAATTATCCTTAATCGGAGTATAAATTTTAAAAATTATGAATTATGAAAAAAAAGTTATCAATTAAAAAACAGAGTTCTGTAGTTTGTATGTCGGGATGTCCAAAAACGAACGAAAGTCAGTGCGGAGTTCTGTATCGAATGCCTTAGTACAAAAGGAGGCTTTTCTTACATTATGGAATAGCCTCCTACTATTTTCTCAAACACTAATGCCATTTAAATACAAACCCTTTCTTAAGATTCAACGATGATAAATATTGGGAAAGCATTCTACGCATCTGAACAAAGCTACACAGCAATGTATGTTGATCAGACTATTAACAAACTTTACCCATTAGTCAGAGATTCTGAAGGTGATAAGTTAGTTTATTGTGTTAGCCCTCAGCATGGTAGGAGTTATATTGTAGATAATCAAGATGAGAGATATAGAGTATTGAAAGGTTCTGGATTAACTTATACAACTAACACATTCTTTGATACTGGTGAATATTTAGGTCATGCTTGGGGTGTTCTGAATCAGAAAGATGCAATTCGTGATTTTCAGGTCGGTAATGAAATTAATAAATTAGGAATTAAAACAAATTTGATGGAGGCAGTGATGCTTTTAGATAAACCATTTTCCAGCTCTAAGCAAGAACTAAAATGTTGCCTACTTCAATATTCCATTGAATGTCCATATCGAATTAGCGATTATCCATTTATAAGTATTGATAAAATTAAGACTGAAATTCAAAAGTGGAAATCATTAAGTGTGACTATGTATCCTCAATATCATTTAATTGCGGCTGAAGTAATGTTTAGAAATTTATCAATAATGCACTCACACGAAATTCTACACAATGCGATTCATTCACAGAATTACACTTGGGCACTAGAATTATTGGATTTTGAAATGGCTCGCACACCTTTATATCCTTATGAAGATGAAAATAAGTATGAATTTAAATTATTGTATAACAGGGAAGTGATTTACACTTGGGAAATCATTAATACAATTGCATGGATACTAAATGAAAGCATTGATTATTCAATGGTTGAGAAGATTGCACGTAATTATAGAATTAGCTTATAATTCAATTTAAACCTTATAACGATTAGCGTGGCAAGTTTTATTTACAACGGTCAAGGGCAAAATATTGGTAGATTTGATGGCAATTTCATCTACCATTACAATGGATCATTAGCAGGAAGACTTACTGGTAATCATGTTTATAATGATGCTGGTTCAATGATCGGAAGAATTGATGGTAAGTATTTCTATGATGGAAATGGGCATCTCATCGGAAGAACGGATGGACATTTGATTTACGATGGAAGTGGTGGATTTGCTGGCAGGTTGGACAATAACTATTTGTATGATGGACATGGACGTCTTATCGGAAGAACTGATGGACTTGATTCATTTAAAACCATTATTTACTTTTTCTACTTCTACCTATAAAATGAGTAAAAACAGATATTTCTTAGTTCAAGGTGTTTGTTTAACTAGGTTACACAGTTATGCTTTTAAAAGATAAATTTAAACTAATTTCTTATGGCAAGTAAAGATTTCAACCCTTTTGGGACAAGTGTAATAATCGTAAATTTTAAATGTGACCAATGTCAATGCGAAGTGGAGGGTGATGAAATACAAATTCCTTCTCCAAACTATGCGGCTGAAAATTCATCAGACAGCCAAGTAAGCGAAGAAGAATCGGTTGTTTGTCCAAATTGCGGAAAAGAATATACAATTGACATTTATGTGGACAATAATGGAGGGGCGGTTGACATACCAGAGTTGTCTGATGACTCTATTTTTGATATAGCTGAAATTGATTCTGAAGATGATGATTTTCAAGACAATGATAATGAATGAAAGTTATTTATGGTTAACTATACTTTCTTAAATTAATTAAAATACACAATAATGACAAATTATTATTGGAACGATTTTGGAGATAAATATCGCATTGGAGTAGGCAATATTGTAAATATTGGAGGGCATAAAATGACTGTAAAGAATATACAATGCCATTTTTTAAAAGAATCAGAAAATTCAATAACTATATTTTCTGATCAAGTTGGAACGAAGAAATTATTATTTAATAAATTTCTTATAGAACTTGAAAAATATAAAGAAAATAAGGTTCATCTAATTTCAAAAAAGAGTGGTAATATTTTTACACGATTATTTGGAGGTAAAAATCCAGAATATCCCTACCCAAATTTTGATCCAAAACAATATATAGCAGATATTGATATTGAATTAAAAAGTTATGATAGTGACACATTTAAAAGGCTGAAAGCACAAATCGAAACATATCTTTGAAGTAAGCCAATATAAAAAGGAGAGCAAATCTAATTTGATCGTTATACTATTTTTAACTAGCTAATATGGCAGTAATTCAAACACTTAACGTTTAAGCTCAAATTTGAAATTTAAAATATTTGGATATGGGAATGTTTGGAATGTTACTAATATTTATAGGGTTAGGATGGATCGGTTATAGACTCACATATGGAAAACCTAGTGGTTCTATTGGGACGGTCACACCTTATATAATTCTGTTTATTGGATTGATGTCTGTGAGTTTAGGTAGCGAAAATCAAGATGTTCAATCTAAATCAAGTAATATATTTATTGCATTTGTTAGCACATATATCCTTGTTCTATTAATATTTCTTTTTGAATCTTGGCTGTGGGGAGTTTTAAGTAGGTCGCATTGGATATGGATTGGAATTGGAATTGTTTTGTTTGTGATTGCAATTTCGTTATAGTTTTAAAATTATTTAATGTCGAGCAAGTTACAACTTGTCCCATATACTCATACTAAAATCGGATTTGAGCAAGCAATGGACAATCCGAAGGAATGCCCCCCATACTCCCCCCCTCTCCCCATCACCACCTATTGTTGCGGTCAAACACGAGTATGATTTCCTATACCTTGCATTTCTTCTTCAAAATCATATATCAGAAAAAATATTCCAGAATATAATTTAAAATTCTACAGATAATGATTTTATAAAAAATTATAAAAATTTCTTATTCCCTGATAAAATTAAGTTCTGGTTAATGGATAGCTTTAAACAATCAATATTAATGGCAGAATTTGACCATGTACCTATGTTAATTTGAAAATAATATTACTATGCCACTTTCAAGAATAGTCGTTAAAAACGTCTTAAAACAAGCATTTTCACAAAATAATTTAATACTGGTTTCTGAAACAGGTACTACCTTTAATTTGATCAGAAGCAATAACACTAAAATCATTTCAACACAACTAATCATTTCCAGCACGATTAATATTCGTAGGCATGGAAGTCATAATGGCAATACTATAGATGGTATAGGTGTATATAAATTTATCTTGCCAACAGTTGATTTAAAAACAGATTATTTCATCATGGCATTGGAAAATACGGTTTATGGCTGTGCTGAATTTGTTATTGTTGGTTATGATGATTTAGTTGAACGTTTAAAGAAAAGAAATCGAATCTTGGAAGATAATGTTGAAGTGTGTTTGTGGTTAATGCCAGATCGTTGTGTTTATGACACCACTCATATAAGTATCGAAGGTGAATGGTATGGAATAAGCAAAGGTATTGGTGGTAGAATGTTTGATGAAACTGAGATGGATTACACTTTATGCCTGAATAATTGGGGTTTGTGATTATAGTTGAGATATATTTACACGCAATTTAAATGCTCTAACTTTCTTAAAATCAGACTCTATTTTATGTACCTATTTATGGACAAAAAAACAGTCAAAAAAATAGTTAAAAATTACTTAAAAAGGTACATAAATCACACTAATATGTTCATCATATATCTTACTATCTGATTATTAATCTCTTAAAGAATGATAACTTTAAAGCTAACAGCCCTTTTCAAAGTACAAAATTATAATTTTTTCGCATTATTTGCCAAAAGGTGAATAATTCCTCTAAATTTGAGAATTTAGAAAGAGAAAACTACTTTTGGATTCAAATCAGATGGGTTAATGGGGGGTTATTTTTTATTACTTGGTATTTAGATAATAGATTTCAGATGGATAAAGGAATTCGTTTCAGTATTATCGTTATTTGCTGGCTGTGCTCCGTTTTGGTTGTTGAAGCCAGGACCAGTGAAGAGGAATTGATGAAACAATATGATGAAACCATTTTTGTAATCTCCAACTTTTCGGGTGTTGATGCTAATCTCAATGAAACCCGAACCATTCAGGAACTTCTAAATGAAAATATTGGAGGCTTCCGGTTTTATCTGGAATGGGAAAAGCAGCATAACCAACTCATGATAAAAAAAGCTGACGGAACATCCATCCCCTTTCGGCAAAGCATGCAGGAGATCAAGAATTATCTGGAACATACACCTGATAAGATATTTACCCTTTTCCTTGATTTCGGCACCAATGCAAACGAATTGAACGAAATATTTCAGGAAGTAGGGATCAATCAGTACTTGTATACCTATGATGCAAAAGAAGGTTGGCCTTCTTTAAAATCAATGGTTGAAACCAACCGAAGGATGGTGGTTTTCTCGATGCAGGAACACCGTAATAGTCCTGAATGGCTGCATTATATCTGGAACCACGCAGTAGAACCTTATTTCTCGATCTGGGAAGCTCCTGTTTTTAAGGGTGAATTTCTCAAGGGTGATCCAAAAAACAGTTTGCTAATCTATAACGATTACAATGTTCCCCGGAAATCAGAAGCGGCAAAGAGCCTGAAATACGATTCCAACCAGAATCCATATCTCATTGAGCATGTAAAAAACACCTGGACCAATACGGGGAAGACACCTAATTTTATCATGCTGGACCGATATGAGAAATCGATATTGAGCGTCCTCTCCTATATTCGAGGATTTGTAACCATAACGGGAACGGTTACCTATAATACACAAATACTCGACTACGTCAATTGGGCCAATACGGGTAGTCTGACCAGTGGAAAGTATTGTTTCCCGGTTGGGCCAGGTGACAATCTGGTATTAACCCCTCAAAGTCCGGGATTCCGTTTTACACCTGAATCGGTCACATTTAAAGAGCCCAAGCAAAGCATTATTCAGCATTTCATAGCCACTTCACTCGAGATTACTGATAATCTGGAAGGTAATTACACTTTTGCCAAAGAAGGCAGGGATAACAGCATTAACGGACTAAACGGGAAACCACAGAATGTCAGGTTTACAAACGATTCAACCCGTTCAACGGTAGCTGTCTTTGGTGAAAATAGTTTCATTGTATTGCCTGGAGCTGAGGAATTTAAAATAAGGGATCATGATTTTTCAGTTGCTGCCTGGATCAAAATAAAAGAATATCTACCCAATAAAAATGACTATTGCATCCTGGGAACAAAGAACAATTCCTACCAGCAAGGCATACACCTTTTAATCAGAAATAAAAAGCCATATTTTGGATTCTATAATAACGATCTACAGGGTAAAACTGTCCTACAGACTGGAAAATGGTATCACCTGGTATGGAGGTACAATAAACTCAGCGGCGAACAGGCCATTTTCCTGAACGGCAAGCTCGATAGCCGTTCGCTGGGACATCCTGCCTATAAGGGTCGGGACGATCTTTATATTGGCGTGGCAGGCTTCAACTGGTCCTCAAACATGAATGGGGCTATCGACGATCTGAGCATCTGGTCAAGGCCGCTTGGCGAAGAAGAAATCTGGCAATTAAGCAAAGAGGTTATTGAGATTGTCCCTGTTAAAAATATCTTTATACTCTACCCTATATCTTCCAGGTCTGCGGTTTTCCTGATTCTGATTGCTATACTCACTTTCATTGGGTTTAAATTTCAACGCCGAAAGAGCAGCCAGCTTTCTCCGGCAGATAAAATCAGAAACCTGGATAAGACCGTTTACAAAAAGCCTGATTCCAATTATATACAGCTTTTTGGGGACTTTAAAGTTCTGGACAAAGATGGAAATGAGATAAGCAGTCAGTTTACACCCAAGCTCAAACAGCTATTCCTGATCATTCTGTTGTATTCTCAACGAAGTAAAAATGGAATCTCCACACAGGAGTTAACCGACATACTATGGAAAGGCCATTCTTCACAAAGCGCTAAAAACAGTCGTGGAGTAACGATCCGAAAATTACGCCTTATCCTTGAATCACTGGATACAGTACAAATCAATTTCCACATCGATCGGTGGTCAATGGTCTTTAGTGGACCAATTTATTGTGACTATGTTGAATGTTTAAACCTGTTGAAGAGGGAAAAAATACACGATACTGATTTCAACTTGGCTTTCTATCATATCATTCAGGAAGGAGAAATATTTAAGAATGAATCTTACGATTGGCTGGACGATTTCAAGGGATTTATTGGGAACAACATTGTTGATATTCTGCTGAAATTCGTTGATGAACTTACCATGGAAAACGATAATGAACTGATCCTGAAATTAACAGACCGCATCCTTGTTACCGATCCGGTAAATGACCAGGGTCTGTCCTTTAAACTGAAGGCTTTAATCAAACAAAACAATTATAATCTGGCCCGGTTTACCTTCGACCGGTTTTGTGTACTCTACGAGGAAATGTATGACGAGAAGTTTACCGGGAAATTTGAAGAATTAATTTCAGTTTAAAAAACATGTTTTCCAACAGGGTTATTTTAACTTATAAATCATACATTTGCCTCTTATTCAATGAATTTATAGTTTTTTAATGACTGACGGGTTGTAATTATTAACCCAAAGTTAACCTTGACTTAACCTGCCTGTAAACCTTAGCTAAAACCCTGCTAATTGCCATGTCTTATCTTTGATCAAAGATTATTTTCCGGATCAGGTCTTTTTGATACTTCCGCAAAATGAATGATCAGAAGTATCATAAACATAGTTTGATAATATGAGGATATTGAATTCTGTTCGCAATTTATTTAGTGGTAAAAGAGCTTTTATTGGGATAATTCTTGCAGGTTTGATTGCAGGTATTGCTTTTATTATCGCGGGTAAGGAAGCAATAAATTATACCTCCACCGACGCCTATTGTATCTCCTGTCACGTTCATCCTGTTGCTGATGAAAGCTGGAAACTGTCGTCCCATCATGATAATAGGCCTGGTGTAATTGTACATTGTGTTGAATGTCATCTCCCTCCTGAAGGACATGGGATGTTGTTTGCAAAGGCAATATATGGAGCAAAAGATATATACGGATACTATTTTAAGGATTCAGTCAGGTATAATTTTAAGGCAAAGCGTAAACTGGATCTGGCAAAGAAATTTGTTTACACAGAATCCTGTACCAAATGTCATCAGAACCTATTCCCCAAAACACTGACTACTGAAGGAGAAAATGCCCATCTGAGCTATCTGGCCAGTAAGACTGAGGTTAGCTGTCTGAATTGCCATCTTAATGTTGGCCATTATGACCCGAATAACAAACACGAACACAATACCAATTTTGCAAATTCAATTGCCCAGAATACTCAGGTCTATACAGAACCGACTACAGTAACTACTTTTGCCAATTTTACTGAAAAGATACCCGGAACAAGTGTTTCATTCGATATGGTTGCCATTCCTGCAGGTAAATTTCTGATGGGAAGTCCGAAGAATGAGCCGCTAAGGAAACCTGACGAAGGTCCGCTGCATCCGGTAAAGATTTCACGGTTCTTCATGGCTAAGATAGAAGTCAGCTGGGATGAATACCTTGAATTCTTTAGGGCAACTTCATCACAGGGTCGCAAGGAAATAGATGACAATCCAAATGTAGATGCCATATCAGGTCCAACACCTCCATGGGGAGCTCCCGATCAGGGCTGGGGTAAGGGTACCCGTCCGGCTATTACCATGACCTGGAAAGCAGCTGATATTTATTGCAAATGGCTCTCTAAAGTGACCGGTAAAAAATATCGTCTGCCTACTGAAGCAGAATGGGAATATGCTGCTCGCGGAGGTACACAGACTCCATACTTCTTTAAAGGAGATCCCAAAAAATTTACATCTGAAGGATTCTTCAAAAAGATTTTTGGCCCTGACACCACTACCATTAATTCGTTTGTGGTCTATAAAGTAAATAGTGCTTCACAGACAATGGAACCATCTGCAGTAAAGGCCAATCCGTTTGGATTAAAGAATATGGCAGGAAATGTATCAGAATTCTGTTCAGATTTCTATTCACCGAAAGCCTATTATGACTATAAAAAGCTGGTTGTTGATCCTAAAGGACCTAAAAAAGGACAGGAACATGTCATTCGTGGCGGATCATTTAAAAGCGATGCCAAGGATGTCAGATCTGCCGCCCGTGACTTTACAAAGACCAAGGCCTGGCTTGTGACCGATCCCCAGATGCCGAAGAGCGTTTGGTGGTATTCCGATTGCAGTGATATCGGATTTAGGGTAGTGTGTGAAGTGGATGAAACAATTCAAACCGGAAAAAAAGATATGCCTCATGGGAAATAATGACAATAATGGTTTAAACAGAAGAAGATTTCTGGAATCGACAGCTCTGGCCGGCATAGGATTATTAGGCGCGGGGGCAGTGCTATCAGGATGCCATACTGAAAAGAATGCAAAGGCTCTTGGATTGCCACCCATTATGAAAGCAGCACCCAAAGGCAAAAAATTACGCGCTGGACTTGTCGGTTGCGGAAACCGTGGAACTGGTGCTGCCATGAACTTTATCAGCTGTGGCCCTGATCTGCATATTGTTGCCCTGGCCGATGTATTCCAGGATCGTGTTGACTCGTGCCGCGAGCGCTTTGCCAAAATGAAGATGGAAATCCCGGCAGAGAATTGCTTTACGGGTTTTGACGGATACAAAAAATTGATGGCTCTTGCCGATGTCGATATCGTCATACTTGCTACACCGCCGCATTTCAGGCCTGAACATTTTAAGGAAGCCGTTCTGCATAACAAACATGTGTTCATGGAAAAACCCGTGGCGGTTGATCCTGTTGGAATCCGGTCGTTGATTGCCAGTGCAAAAAAAGCAGAGGCCATCGGACTGAACGTAGTTACCGGAACACAGCGACGTCATCAGCAGGATTATATCGAGACCTATCAACAGGTGGCCAACGGAGCAATCGGGAAACTGGTTTCTGCCAGAGCTTTCTGGAACCAGAACCATGTATGGTTCCGTACGCGAGAAGAGGGTTGGGACGATATGACCTATATGATCCGTAACTGGAACAATTTCTGTTGGCTATGCGGGGATCATATTCTGGATACGCATGTGCATAATATCGATGTTATCAACTGGTTTTTGGGTCGCCCGCCGGAAAATGCAATCGGTTATGGAGGACGTGCCCGCCGCCTAACGGGTGATCAGTACGACTTCTTCAGCATTGATTTTGATTACGGCGATGGTGTATTTTCTCACAGCATGTGCCGGCAGATTGACAACTGCGCCAACGGTACCGGTGAATTCATTATGGGGACTACTGGTTATACCAACTGCATCAATACCATTTGGAATATGGATGGCTCTGTGAAATGGAAATTCAAGTATCCAAAGGATGCAAATGGAAACGAAACCGATAAACTAATAATTCCACCCTATGTACAGGAACATATGCACCTGGTTCATGCCATTCGGACCGGTGAATACGTGAATGAGGCTGAACAGACTGCCCTGTCAACCCTTACAGCCATTATGGCAAGAACTGCCGCTTATACGGGGAAAAAGGTAACCTGGGAAGAAATATACAAATCAGACATGTATCTCGGACCAAAAGAAATGGTCTTTGGTCCTGTAAATATGCAATTTGAAGTTCCAATTCCCGGCACGGCACACAAGGCATAGAAATAAAATAGGAAAAAGGAAACTAAATCATAAAGAAATTGACCTAAACCAACTGAACAGATAAATTGACCTAAACCAACTAAACCAACTTGTTGATTTAAACTAATAATTACTTGAAATGGACAACAAAAGTACACGCAGAAACTTCCTTCGGAACTCATTTTCCGTAGTGGCAGGAACGATGGTTCTTCCCCACATTATTCCGTCTTCGGCAATGGGAATGAATGGAGTAGTTCCCCCAAGCGACCGGATTGTGATGGGATCTATCGGTGTTGGCTCCCAGGGAACCAGTAATATGAAAAACTTCCTTCGGCTTAAAGAAGTTCAGTGGGTAGCTATGTGTGACCTTGATTCAAGCCATCTTGAAAAAGCATCAGCCATCGTTAACCAGTATTATAAAAATACCGATTGCCGCACCCATAAAGACTACCGGGAATTTCTGGAAAAGGAAAAACTGGATGCAGTCTGTATTTCAGTGCCCGATCATTGGCACAGTATTACCTATATTTCAGCTGCCAATAAGAAAATAAATGTTTATGGTGAAAAACCGTTGGCCAGGAGTATTGGCGAGAGTCAGCAAATTGTAAAAGCCGTAAAACAAAATAACATTACCTGGCAAACCGGTAGCTGGCAGCGTTCAGTTTCCAATTTCCACCAGGGAGCAGAACTTGTTTTCAACGGAAGACTCGGAAAGGTTGATCATGTTGAAGTAGGTTTACCCAACGCTACTGCTCTGATTGGTATGCCTGCAATAAAAGCTGTGCCTGCTGAACTTGATTGGGAATTCTGGCTGGGATCAGCACCCAAAGCACCCTACCGTGGCATTTGCCACTGGAACTGGCGTTGGATACTCGACTATTCAGGAGGCCAGTTGACCGATTGGGCTGGTCACCATATCGATATCGCACACTGGGGTCTGGGTCTCGACAGAACCGGACCAATCGAAGTTTCAGGCAAAGGTGTTTATCCTAACCTGGGTGAACTGTTCAATGTTCCGGGCGAGTTTGATTTTAATTGTAAATATCAATCGGGTGTTACCATAAGGGTAGCGAATGCAAGCCGGTTGCCCAAGGGAATGGGTGTCACCTGGTATGGCGAAAACGGATGGATACATGTTGATCGGGGCGATATCATCACAGCTTCGAAACCTGAACTGATTACCGAAGAACTCGGGGCAGATAAAAAGGCTCTCTATAAAAGCAATGACCATTTCAGTAACTTTTTGGAATGTATCCGTTCGAAAAAAGAAACCATTGCTCCTGTCGAAGTTGCACATCGTTCAATTTCAGTGGCCCTACTCGGAGAAATTGCAATGACCACCAACCAGAAAATCAAGTGGGATCCTGTTAATGAACAAATCATCAATAATCTTGAAGCCAGTAAGTTGCTGATGCGAAAATTCCGCGCTCCCTGGACAATCCCAACTGTATGAATCCTCTGTAAATAATCAAATATCTTTTCATCCTGATAATCGGGATACTGTTCTAAACCAACCAACACTGCCAGCGAAGGGAATAATCTCCCCGAACTGGCAGTCTTTTATTGTACCTGTTAAATACATCTTTGAGGAAACTGAATTTTGAAACTGAAAATCTGTATCTTTAACCAAAGTTATTCATGCAATATTTTGAATATTTGGGTGTTAATGAATTACCAGAAATACAGTAAAATAATTAGAGAACAATGTTTTCACTTATAATTCCGGTTTATAATGAAGAAGATCTGATCGTTGAACTGGCAACACGTTCAATAAAGGCAGTAGAATCCTTTGCGCCTAACTACGAGATCATATTTATTGACGATGGAAGTACTGACTCAACCCTCCTGAAGCTGATTGAACTTCGTAAGCATTATTCAAGAATAAAAATTGTCGAACTGTCTAAGAATTTCGGACACCAGGCTGCTTTTACTGCCGGTCTTGAGATGGCCAGAGGGAATACTGTAGCCATGATGGATGGTGACCTTCAGGATCCACCTGAACTACTGGCCGAAATGTACCGAAAGATCACCGTTGAAGGATTTGACATAGTAAGTGGCAAACGTACCGGCCGTAAGGGGAAGCGATTACGTATTACGACCAACCTCTTCCATGCCTTCTTTAAAAAGGTGGCCGGAATGGACGATATGGAAAATACCGGTAACTTCTCCATGTTGAATCGTGCAGCAGTCAATGCCTTGGTTCAGATGAAGGAGTCCATCCGTTATCTTCCCGGAATGCGTTCGTTTATTGGCTTCCGTCAGGGGTATGTGGAATACATGAGAGAAGACCGGATAAAGGGTGAACCTAAAATGACACTGGGGAAACTGATCCTTTTGGGTGCGGATGCCATCTTCTCCTTCTCTAAATTCCCTATCAAAGTTTGTTTATTTCTAGGCCTCATCGGAGCGATTGTCTTCATGTTTGCCGGAATATATGTTTTAATAGCCAAAATCTTTGGCTTTGCAATCATTGGCTGGTCATCCACTGTCCTGAGTATCTATTTCCTTGGATCCATTCAACTGGTATTCCTGGGAGTGATGGGAGAATACGTTTACCGGATCTACAAAGAATCCCAAAACCGTCCCATTTACCTGATTAAGAAGGTATACGATGCTGAATCTGAATAATGGGAGAGAATAAATTAAAGATAATCTTTTGGTTTCTTGCCTTTGCAATGCTGATTGCAATGTTGCTAGTCAGTCGTGATGCCGGAATTTCAGGTGATGAAGAAGTGCATTACAAGCAATCTGAAATGGTGTATAACTTTTTCAGCACAATGGGCAAAGACCAGAGCTCACTCGACACACCCAAAACCTACCTGAAGTATTACGGACAATCCTTTGACAACCTGGTGACGATGCTGATCCATGTCTTTGGAATTGAAGACATCTACACCTTCCGGCATCTGATGTGCAGCCTGGCCGGTTGGCTGACGATACTGGTAACCGCAATGTTTGCAGCCCATATAGCTGGCTACGGAGCTGCCATTCTGGTATTGCTTCTCTTTGCAGTTTCGCCCACCTTTCTCGGCCATGCGCAAAACAATCTTAAAGATATTCCATTCGCTCTGGCATATATTTCAAGCGTATATTATTCCTTGAAACTTGTATTTTCTGAAGGAAAGCCTTCTCTGAAAACAATCATTCTTCTGATTTTAAGCATAGCCCTTTCCATTGGGATACGGGCAGGTGGTATACTGGTGGTTTTCTACCTGGGTCTTTTTATGTGCCTGAAAATCGGTATCGATTGGATGGCGAATCCTAAACTAAACACTGCACTCCTAAAAAATCAGCTACTACTTATCTTTGGCATTTCAATTGCAGCTTATCTCCTTGGGTTATTGACCTGGCCTTATGCCCTGCAAAATCCAGTGCTGAATGTCTGGAAATCTTATCAGGTCATGACTCATTACCCTGTAACTGTCAGGCAAATATTCGAAGGACGGCAGGAGTGGTCCGATTTTCATCCCTGGTATTACTTGCCCAAATACATGGCAATAACCATTCCGGTTATTGTATTTTCAGGGCTGATAGCTTTCTACCTGAACAGTAAAAAGAACTATTCTTCAAGTCAGAAATGGCAGCTCGTGCTGTTGGTTTTCACCATCGTGTTTCCAATTGTCTTTGTCCTCCTAAAACAATCCAATCTCTATGGCTCCTGGCGTCATTTCCTGTTTGTTTACCCCGGAATCATCCTGATCGCAGCGCTTGGCATTCATGCCATTCTGAAGCGTTATAAGCAACGATTGGTCCGTATTGGCACAATTGCATTGCTTTTAGTCCTGAGCCTCCATCCGCTAAAGTTTATGGCCTCAAATCACCCCTATTATTACCTATATTACAACCAGTTTGCCGGGGGCTTAAATGGCGCTTACGGAAACTACGAAACCGATTACTATTACCACAGCATGCGCCAGGGCGCTGAGTGGCTTATGGAATACCTAAAAAACAAGCCCAGTAAAACTGATTTAGTTATTGGAGGTAATTTCCCCATCACATGGTATTTCCGTGACGATAAATCGCTGAATATGATTTACTTCCCTTATCAGAACCGCAGTGAATACAATTGGGATTACGCCATTATCGCAAACAGTTATATTTCACCCTTTCAACTGAAAAACAAACTCTGGCCACCAGCCAATACGATACACACTATATATGCTGATGGAATCCCAATTTGTGCAGTCATTGAGCGGCTTACAAAAGATGATATCCATGGAATCGAGTCCTTTGAAAAAGGTGACTACATTAAATCTGCGTTGCTTTTTCAAAATGCGTATACTATTGACCCTCAAAATGAGTTGATCTGTTATAAATTTGCAGAATCGTTAATTGGCTCCGATCGGTCCGTTGAGGCAGAACATGTTCTTAAAAAGGGTTTGGAGATCAATCCTGATTATGAAAAGGCATTGTCGCTATTGGGTGATCTGTCTCTGAAAAATAAGGATACTTTAACAGCAACAGGCTATTACGAAAAGGCTATCCGGTCGAACCGGAAGTATTTTGAAGCCTACATTAAGCTGGCTGACCTCTGGACTGAAACCAATATGGATAAAGCCCGTAAAGTGTTGAGAGATTGCCTGAGATTAAACTCACGATACAAACCGGCCCTGAGTGCTTTGGCCGAAACATACCGGAAAACGGATCCTGAGATGGCCCGCAAATATGATGAACTGATAAATAAATTAAAATAACGTTTAATAAAAATTAAAACAATGAGAAAACTAATTGCCCTGGCTCTATTTGGCCTGATGTTCATGAGTGGAATGACAAAGTCCTATGCTCAGCAAGATTCAGCAAAGGTTGCTGAAGAACCAAAAGACACCATTTCAGTCGACAATATGGACCCAAAGTTCTATGAAGAAGAAGCCCCCAAAGAATCTTCAAACATGACCATGTATGCAGTTATTGGTGGAATAGTAATTGTCGCCGGAGGTGCCTTCTATTTCATACGCAAAAAGAAAAAATAATTATCCTGCCTATCAGTGACAGTAACAAAGCTCCCTGCAAAGAGGAGCTTTTTTTATAAGTAATTATTTGGTAGCATTCCATGATCCAGTAAATGTCAAATTTTCTGATGTCAGCATATTCCTATGTTTCGGTTTATAGTCAGTGTGTGACTGTTTTCCGTACAACAGCATCAAAACCATAACGTTCAATAATCTTATTGTATTCATACTCAAACAAAATTTTCTTATGATGTTCGGGTTGCTTTGCAATATAATTTCGTACAATATCCAACTTTTCGTCGCCAACACCAATAGCCATGTATTCATCCTGCCATTCAAATTTACTAACAGTCAATTGCAATTGATTGATCCAATGCGATGACTCACCCTTTAATAATTGCGCTATTTTACCGATGCTTAAATCATCGTTTAATGAAACAAGTACGTGAACATGATCGGTATAGCCGTTAATGAAATCAATATAGATATTTTTCTTCCTGGCATTTTCACGAATATGTGCAAATAGTTGATTGCGAATGGTATCATTCAAAAAGGGGTACCTGTCTTTTGTTGACCATACGTAATGGACATATACCTTGATGTATGACATAATTGGATGATATTGTGGATTGTGATTAACTACTTATTCAAATTTACAAATTTCCTGTGAATGATCAAAGTTCCGTAGCCTGAAGGCTACGTCTAGTCAGATTGGTCATATATATCATGGCTTAACTAGCAACGTCATTTATGACGTTGAACATTTATGACGTTGAACATTTATGGCGTTGGCATTTATTGCGTTTATGGTTTTAGCATTTAAAGCGTTGATTGTATGCGTATTTATTCCTCTAGGTAACAATCACAAGCTTCCCATCAGATAAATATCATAAAAAATAGCTCCGCGCATTGAGGAGCTATTTTTATATTTCATTTTATCTCGTATCAGGCCGCTTCGGTCAGGAAGATATACCGAACCACTACCAGCACAAAGAGCAGATACATCATCCAATGTACTTTCTGGTATTTGCCGGTGATTACTTTCAGGATGGTGTAGAATATGATCCCTGCAGCAACTCCGTTGGCGATGCTATAGGTAAAGGGCATCATGATGATACACATAAAGGCAGGGAAGCCTTCGGTGAAATCTTCAAAGTCGATTTCCTTGATGGCCGAAACCATCAGAAGTCCTACAATGATCAAAGCTGGTGCAGTAGCAGCACTTGGAATCAAGAGAGCGATAGGTGCCAGTACCAGCGCAAAAAGGAACAGGATACCAGTAGTCACGGCGGTAAGACCGGTACGGCCACCTTCACCGATTCCAGCAGCACTTTCAATATAGGCGGTAACCGTACTTGTACCCATTAATGCGCCAAAGGACACACCAAAGGCATCGACAAGCATTGCTTTCCCGATCTTGGGAGATTTGCCTTCCTTATCGATTAAGCCGGCTTTATTGGCTGTACCTACAAGGGTTCCGAAGGTGTCAAACAATTCGACGAAGGTGAAGGTAAACACCACTGTCCAGATACCCATGCTTAAAGCGCCTTTGATATCGAGTTCGAATACCGCAAGTTTAGAAAAATCAGGTAATGAGAAAGGCGAGAAATCTGCTGCAATCTTTGTAACTCCCATTGGAATACCAATAATGGTCGCAACAACGATTCCGATCAACAATGAACCCTTAACCCGAAGAGCCATTAAAGCAGCAGTAATTACTAGTCCAATGAGACAGAGCAACATATTCATGTCTTTCAGACTTCCCAGACCAATGTTCCATTCGAAAAACATCAGGCCTGACTGACCATTGTGAGCCTGCATATTGGCAAGCGTCGGAGGAATTACGTTGGCCGAAGCAACCATAATTCCTGATAATTTCAGTCCAATAATGGTAATGAACAATCCAATACCCACGGTAATGGCCACTTTCAAGGACTGAGGCACTGCGACCACGAGGATCTGCCGCACCTTGGTAAGAGTCAATAAAATAAAAATCAACCCTGAGATGAAAACAGCGCCAAGTGCAATCCTCCAGGGCATTCCGACACCGGCTAAGGCAACAGTTGCAAAGAAGGCATTCAGACCCATTCCGGGAGCCAAAGCAATCGGGAAATTGGCAACCAAACCCATGGCAATGGTAACGAATCCTGCAGCGATAGCTGTGGCAAAGAAGACGGCATTCTTGTCCATCCCTGTTGCCGAAAGAATATTCGGGTTCAGGAACAAAATGTAGGCCATGGTCATGAAGGTAGTGATACCTGCAATGATCTCGGTGCGTACAGTCGTTTTATTCTCCTGTAGTTTAAAGAATTTGTTGATGAATTTCATATCCGTTCAGATTTAGAAAGTGTATTTCATTGCGACGGTTGGCTGAACAGCAAATCCCTGCAATCCGCCAAAGTTCCAGCGAAACCTTACTTCGCTACCAGCAGCGAAATGGGTGTTGAAATTATACCAAAGCTGTGGCTCGGTAAGAAAAGTGAATTTGGAGACTTCAATAATTGGTACTCCGGCAGCGGTGGTTCCGGTTTGATAGGAATTGGTTTCTTTCCAGAAATCAGCAAAACCATCAAATTTCAGTTTGTTCTTTAAGAAATTTACATACCATACACCGGTTAGCTGGAACGAGGCATTCGTTTTACCACGTATATTCTTGTACAAAGTTTCAAAAGTAAAGCCTTTGGAGAAATCTTTTGCATTCCATGAATATTCAACACCACCAAGGTAAGCATCATTAATCGTGTAGGCAATTCCATTGTCCTGATATTTATTGTTTGGCATAAACTGGCCAAAACCACCATTGTATTCAATATGAGCAGCAAAAGGTGATTTTGCAATGGTCCATGAATGTGAGATTTCCCAGTAAGCCATGTCAACTCCTTTTACTCCGGCTTCGTCATAATTCATATCGATGAAAAAGAACGTACTGCCGTGCTTGTCAGGTTTAAACATTTCGACAGTTGTGGTCAGAAAATTACCACTACTGCTGCCCAGGTGGTAAAGTGTCTGGATATTTTGGGCATTAGCACCCAGGGTGAGCAAAATTACAGATAAGGCAAGCACCAATTTCTTCATAGACTAATCTTTAAGTTGTTTGTTTAAATGAGCGCCAAAAATAGTTAAAAAAGCATATCTCATTCTTTATTGTGATTTCTACAGCCTGATTTGTTACCAACACCTTTCTAACAACATTTCTTTAACTTGAATTTCAATAGTTTAGGATTAAATGTACTCATACTTGAAAATATTTGCTTATCTTCATACGCTATATGCCATCGTTGATTGTTAGATTCTTGTAGAACTATTGTATTATTTTAGCATTCTTAACCGATAGAACGAAACACTATGAAACAGATTTCAAGACGACATTTTCTTCAGGCAGGACTAATCGGAGCTGCTGCCCTCACCACGGGATTCACTTCTATTGCATCTATTGCTCCAGTCAGTTCAAGTATCGACAAGGTAAAACTTGGTAAAACAGGTCTTTTGGTTCCACGTTTGGCTCTTGGAACAGGAACCCATGGGGGAAATCAGTCCTCGGATATGACCCGTATGGGCGTTGAGAACTGGATTAAAGTAGCACGCCATGCACAGGAAAGGGGAATGACTTTCTACGATGCTGCCGACCTCTATGGGTCACACCAAAACGTAAAAGAAATCCTGAAATATGTCTCCCGCGAGAAGGCAACACTGCTCTCCAAGATATGGACCCGCTCCGAGAAATGGAATCAGGATGCCCCGGGCCTTACTATTGACCGTTTCAGAAGAGAAACCGGATCAGAGTATTTTGATATCCTGCTGCTCCATTGCATGACAAACGCCAAGTGGCAGGAAGAAAAGAAACCCTATATTGAGGCCCTTTCCCTGGCCAAACAAAAGGGGGTTATTAAATCGGTCGGTCTTTCATGTCACAGTTTTGATGCTCTGAAAGTTGCAGCCGAAGATCCATGGGTAGACGTAATCCTGGCAAGGATCAATCCTGAAGGGGTTATCATGGATGCCAGCGCATCGGAAGTGATGGCTGTACTCCAGAAAGCTCACGACAATGGGAAAGGCATCATCGGAATGAAAATATTCGGCGAAGGACGGTTCACAGAAGAAGCCCAGCGCGAAAAATCACTGCAATATGCAATCGGCAGTAAAAACATAGACTGCATGACTATTGGAATGAACACCATTGAACAGGTTGACGAAAACGTGAACCGGATCATGCGGATTGTCGGGAAAGGATAAAACAAACATTAGGAAAAGGGAAAAAGGAAAGTGGAAGTGGAAAAAATGAGAAGATGAGAGGATGAGAGGATGAGAAAAAATATGCACTATATCTTTTCTGGCAACCTTATCTTTAGTCATTAAACCTTAGTAGCGCAAGGATCAACCTCTGAAACACAACCTTATTAACCTTATTTATTAAGTATAGGAGGGAGAATTTAAGGAAACGGAAGACTTGGTGAGACTTGGTGTTTTGGTCCCGAGTACTCGGGATGGTGGCAAAAGTAGGAATGAGAAAAGTGGTCCTGCAGTTAACATCTTTGAACTTAAACTTCAAACCTTGAACATTGTCATTTAATTAAGCCACCGAAAGGGTTGCTAACCACTTTCGGGGCGAACGGAAACCCTGTCGGTGGTTAAGAACCCCGGCAGAGGTTAAATCAAAAACCTAATTTTAACGATATTGAAACCTGAAACTTTGAACCTGAAACCTTGAAACCTATTCATCATGAAACAAGATAAACTCATTGCCCTATACGCTCAGTCGTTCAAAGATAACTGGTCGATACCTGCTTTTTCTGACTTCCAGGGTTCCTCTGTAACATACGGGGAAGCAGCACAGGTCATCAGGCAGATACATTGTTATTTTCGTGAAAGCGGTCTGCGTAAAGGTTCTAAAATAGCTTTGCTTGGACGAAACTCTTCCAACTGGGCCATTGCCTTCTTAGCCATATCTGGATATGGCGCTGTTTCAGTACCTGTACTGCCCGACTTTAATCCTGACGACGTTACCCATATTCTTAACCATTCCGAATCGGTATTTCTTTTTGCAGCCGATAGCTTGTTTGAAAAGATCGACTATGCAAATATTCCTTTGCTGACAGGTGTTGTAAGTCTGACCAACTTTTCAGCCCTATCCTTTAAAAGTCCGGCTGAAAAGGAAAGATGGGTCAACTGCTTTACCTTTGAACATGCCGGAAAATCAAGCCCCGAGAACTTTGAACTGGATGAATACGAGGGGAAAGACCTCAGCATTATATCCTACACCAGCGGGACTTCAGGATTCACCAAGGGAGTGATGATTCCTGCACAGAGCCTGCTTTCGAACATCATCTATGCACAGGAGCACATGCCACTAAAGCCGGGCGACCGGATCGTTTCCTTCCTGCCTATGGCCCATGTCTTCGGACTGTTATTCGAATTCCTTTTCCCGGTCTCGGTAGGCTGCCATGTTACTTTCCTCTCGAAAGCCCCCACTCCGCAACTGATCATCAAAGCCTTTCAGGAGGTAAAGCCAAAGCTGATCCTGTCAGTACCTCTTGTCATTGAGAAGATCTACAGCAAACGCATTAAGCCTGTACTCGATAAGCCTGTGATGAAATTCCTGCTACGCATGCCGGGTATACGTCTATTACTCTATAAAAAAGTACGTTCCAGCCTTATGGAGACTTTTGGAGGCAACTTTCATGAAATAGTAATTGGTGGTGCACCCCTGAATCATGAAGTAGAGACATTTTTCCGTAAAATCAGGTTCCCCTTCACCATTGGCTATGGCATGACCGAATGTGGTCCGCTGATCTCTTATGAGCCCTCCACAAGCTTCAGGCAATCCTCTGCAGGAAGATTGGTTGACCGTTTGGAAGTGAGCATTGACTCCGATGATCCGTACAAACAGGTGGGCGAAATCCTTGTACGGGGCATCAACGTGATGGCGGGCTATTACAAAAACGAAAAGGCAACTGCAGAAGCCATCGACAGCGAAGGCTGGCTGCATACAGGCGATCTGGGAATTATCGATGCCGACAATTTTATCTACATCAAAGGACGAAGCAAAAACATGCTGCTTGGGCCATCGGGACAAAACATCTATCCAGAGGAGATGGAAGTAAAACTTTGCAACCTGCCCTATGTGCTGGAGTGTGTAATTACTATGCGAAACGAAAAGCTGGTAGCCTATGTTTTTCCTGATCCTGAACGGATTGAACAGGAAAAGCCTACTGAAGAACACTTAAAGGAAATCATGGCACAGAATTGTAAACAGGTCAATAAGAAACTTCCAAGATTCTCGCAACTGAGTTCAATCATTCTGGTGGACAAAGAATTCGAGAAAACCCCTAAGCGAAACATTAAACGATATTTGTATACCTAAGTATTCCATCTCTTTTTGAAAGTTGGAATCCCTTTGCAATCCTAAAATTCATACCTTTACACTGGAACTTTAAAATTGAGCAATATGAAACGGATGGATTTAACCATTTTGGTAGAGAAAGGTGAAAATGGTTTTTATGTTGGTCAAATACAGGAATATCCTCCGGTAATGTCTCAAGGCAAAACACTTGACGAATTGAAGGAAAACCTGAAAGATGCACTGACACTTTATCTGGAAGTGCAAAAATGAGTATATAGTCTAATTCTATCTTATTCTCTTACCAAAACGAGACCAGTTTGCTGACATCTACCTTCTTTTAGTCATATCCTAAAGAACTTGTAATCCCGATAGCTTTCAGGACTGAGCGGAAATATTCACACCGAATTCCATTACTGCCGAATTTAAGGGTAGCTGATGTTAGGCACGGGGTATTATTCTTTCCTTGGGTCTATTCTTTTTAAAATATTCCACTATCTGTTCTTTGGATAAATCAGCAATATCATTACTGATTTTATCTCTCATTTGACGCATATATCCAACAGCATCAAACTCTTTGATTTTTATTTCTTTAGTTTTCATATCTCATAAATTCTCTTGGTGACCTGATATCAATAGTTGAATATCCCAGTTTAATATTTACCGAATTATATCCTCGTATACGTTCAACATTTACGATATGTTTAAAGTTCCAGCTTATCAAATAGTCAGCTTTGTGAATTGTTGCCAATGCAATATGTAGGCAATCATCAAAACTTGTTTTACCAACAACGTTTTCTTTAATGTAACTCATTGCAAGTTCAACAGAATCATCTGTTACTTCTACAAATTCAGATATATCTGATGGTAAACTACGAATCAATAGCTTTACTCTTTCTGGCGCATTTTCTAATTCTTTCTCAGTCACAGAAGAATAGATTATTTTCAATTCCTTGTTCTTTATCCTTGTAAACAAAGGTATTGTATATTCTTCAAATTCTGAATCATAAAATCCACCGAAAACTGAAGTGTCAAGATATATCCTCTGTTTCATCGATTATTTTTTGTCCAAATTTACAAAAAACGTACACAAATATAACGTAATATGCAGTTTTTCCGCCATTCCGCCATTTCTTCAACTTTGTATTTTCTGCACGTTCTGCATAAATGCACATTTGCATTTTCTCCTTGCCCATGTCCAATGCACCTTACTCCTCCTGCCACTAAAACTGAAAATTCCGGAGCAAACTGAACCACTATTCCGGGGCAAACTGAACCAAATGTTAAAAGATGGATTTGCAAATCAAATATAGTTTAATTGTTGATACTTTTCTTTCTA
>TBL_comb47_HYPODRAFT_10001427_pt1 | contig 31154 bp, 25 predicted proteins | sample TroBogypolimnion_40_FD_10682 | JGI IMG/M metagenome (IMG submission 10682) | reverse complement strand
CTGCCGCGCTATTCGGGGCAGGGTTGATCAGCATCTCACTTTCCGAGAAACGATGCAAGATAGGTGACCGATGGAAACTAAAAGTGCTTGGTATCCGGATCCAATGATCAGTTCATCACCGAAAGTAACTCCCTGATGATTTTTGTCATCTTGGGTTCTACGGCGCTGGCAGCCTGGATAACTTCCTGGTGTGTGATCTCCACGATCTTACCCGGAACCCCGAGGTCGGAAATTACAGAAACCGCAAAACACCGTAACCCCATGTGACGGGCTGCAATGACTTCCGGAACTGTTGACATTCCTACAGCATCAGCACCAATCGTATGAATGTATTTGTATTCTGCGGGAGTTTCAAAAGTCGGACCTGAAACGGCAGCATAAACGCCTTTTTGAAGCTTGATGCCATGTTGAATTGCAATTTTTACCGTCATTTCAATCAGTTCGGGATCATATGCATGACCCATGTCCGGGAAACGTGTACCGATCTCTTCCTCATTTCTGCCGATCAGCGGGTTGTCTTTCATCAGGTTGATATGATCTTCAATGATCATGATGTCCCCGACCGAAAAATCAGAATTCACTCCTCCGCTGGCATTGGAGAGGATCAGCGTTTTGATGCCTAAATATTTCATTACTCTTACGGGAAATGTCAGCTCCTGCATGGTATATCCTTCGTAATAATGGAACCTGCCCTGCATGGCAACGATTCTTTTTCCGTTCATGGTCCCGAAAATGAGTTGGCCCCGGTGTCCGTCAACAGTGGAAACCGGGAAGTTAGGGATCGACTGGTATGGAAAGGTCTGCTTGATCTCAATCTCGTCAACTAGGCCACCTAGTCCTGTCCCGAGAATGATTCCAACTTCAGGGTGAAACGTGCCGTCCTTTTCCAGGTAGTCAATTGTTTCTTTTATTCTTTTCAACATAATCTAAGATCTCCTTATCAAATAGTGATTTGTCTGCACTGTGAAGTTCAACTTCAACAGGAAGGTAAAATAACGGAAGTTTTTCTAAAAAATTACTCAGTTCAGCGGTTTTAAGTCGCATTACATCTTTTTCTGATGTGACAATCACCTTTTTCTGGGAGGGCAGATCAAGGAATTTTCGTTTGATCATCTCCAGATCCGCTATTTTATATTGATGATGATCAGGAAATTTGATCACTGACAATTCTGAACACATGCGTCCAAGTTGCTCCCTGATCGAATAGTCATCGGCAATTCCTGTAAACAGAAGAATATAGGATGTTTTTGCCGGAAAGACTGAATTTTCATTGTCAAAAACAGCAACCGGCGGATCATATTTCAGGTATGAAAAAAACACACTCTGGTGCGCCAGTGGCCTGAGTTCTTCCATGATCCTCCTGCGCGTGATGGGAGAGAAAATCTTCGGCGTTTTCGTTACAATGATTATGTCCGCCCTTCTTGAGCCAAAATGGAATTCTCTGAGTCTCCCCGCAGGCGCAACATGGTCGTCCGTATACAAATCGTGATAATTCGTCAGCAGGATGGAAAGTCCTGGCTTTACCCACCGGTGCTGGAATCCATCATCCAGCAGGACCACTTCAATTTCAGGGAATTTTGCCAGCAGCGTGTGAATTCCTCTTCTCCGGTTTTCATCGACAGCAACTTTCACGGAATCAAATTTCCTGATGTATTGCAGTGGTTCATCGCCGACATAGCTGACATTTGATTTAGCAGTGCCGAGGATAAATCCTTTCGTCTCTCGTTTATATCCGCGGCTTAGAACAGCCAGGGAATAGGTGTTCTTCAATAGGCGGATCAGGTATTCAATGTGCGGGGTCTTTCCAGTACCGCCAAATGAAAGATTGCCGACTGAAATCACAGGCCTGTCAAAACTTTCAGCCCTCAAGATACCGATATCGAAAAGCAGGTTCCTGACAAGCATGACAATGCCATACAAAAAAGCGATGGGGGATAATAAAATCTGTATAAACCTCATTTTGAATATAAAAGGCTAATGTAGGAAAAAAATCAATGGCTGGAAATGAACCCGGAGAAATTTTATCTTAAGTAGGATGAAAATACGTCAGTTAAAAAGCCGTAATAGATCAATATCACGCAGGAGTGCTCTCTTTTTCCAGGTACCGGAGATTCTTGATCAGTTCTGTGATTGATTGATTTGACGGGGATGACCTGTGGATAAAATCGGTCGCTCCATGCTGAATCAGTTGAGAAGCAATGGACTGGTTGTCCAACGAGGAGAAGAACAATATCCGGACTTCAGGATATTTGACAACGATTAGCTTGAGGAAATCTTCTCCTCGCATGTTTCCAAGGTCGTAATCGGCAATGATAAATGCAGGAATCGTCCCTTTTTTCAAAACATACAGGCATTCCCTGGCCGATGTAAATATAACTGCTTCCTTGTATCCGGCCCCGCTCAGCTGATATTTCAAAAAATTCCCAACCAGCGGGTCATTGATCACGATAAATATCAGGCGGTTTTTGTTTGACATTTCTTCATTTATTTGAAGATTCAAATTTTAACTATTTTCCCATGAGAATGTGTCTTCCCCCCAAAAACTTTTAAACAACATTTCAACAATAAAATCACGAGATTCTCATCGTTTTCTTAATTTTGAAAAAATAAAGAATCTTTGCATAGCCATGATTCCCAGTTTGTAATTTTGTACATAGCTGATCAGCTTTCTTGAACCGGAAAATTAATACGATGATAATAAAGGATATTACTGATTGTCTTGAAGCATTCGCACCCCTTTCGAACCAGGAAGATTATGACAATGCCGGCTTGTTGATCGGCGATCAGATGGGGACTGTTGAAAAAGCACTTTTTACACTTGATGTCACAGACGCTGTTTTGGATGAAGCAATTAGAAAAGGATGCACGCTGGTGATTTCCCATCACCCGCTGATATTTCACGGGCTGAAGAAATTAACAGGCCATAACCTTGTCCAGAGATTGGTAATAAAAGCGGTTAAAAATGATCTTGCCATTTATGCCATGCATACCAATCTTGACAATTCGGCGAACGGATTAAATAAATTCTTCTGCGACAAACTTGGACTTACCAAATGCACCTTTCTTTCTCCTTCAAGAGGGAAGTTGTCCAAGCTTGTTACATTTTGCCCGGATAAATTTGCCGGGAAAGTCCGGATGGCTTTGTTTGATGCCGGGGCAGGCCGCATTGGTGAATATGATCAATGCAGTTACAACCTCAGCGGACAGGGAACATTCCGTGCTTCTGAAAAAGCCAGACCATTCGTTGGCGTGAAGAATCTCATGCATATTGAGGAAGAAGTAAGGATTGAAGTGATCTTTCATTCTTCCATGGAACGAAAGATAATAGCAGCGCTGAAAGCAAATCATCCGTACGAGGAGGTTGCGTTTGATATTTATCCATTGTCAAATTCGAGCCCTGATGCAGGAAGCGGGATGACCGGTGAACTTGAAAAGGAGATGAAACTAAGCGAATTTAGTGCTATTGTGAAATCTTTAATGAATATCCCGGTCCTGCGTCAAAACGCGGTTCCTGACAGGATCGTCAGGAAGATTGCTGTTTGTACCGGTTCCGGAGGTTTCCTCATTCCCGATGCCATCAGATGGGGAGCTGATGTGTACCTGACATCAGACCTCAGGTACCATGACTTTTTTTCGGCTATGGATGATATGATTTTGGCGGATATCGGACATTATGAAAGTGAGAGGTTTGCAAAAGATTTGATGGTTGATATTTTAATCAGAAAATTTCCTAATTTTGCATTCCTTATTTCTGAAATAAATACAAATCCAATAAAATATTTTTAATACCGCATTTTATGGCAAAAACAACGAAAAAACCAGTTGCCACTCCAAAATCTGCCAAAACTGCCAAAGCTCCTGTGAAGACTGCAAAACCTGCAGTAAAAAAGCCAGTGCAGAAAGTGGTGAAGGAGAAGGAAAAGAAGGCGGTTAAAAGGGTAGCTGCAAAACCCGTCGTTTCTAAACAAGCAGCTCCCAAAAAAACAGTTTCCAAACCATCAGCCAAACCAGTTCCGGCAAAGAAGGCACCTGCAAAACCTGTCGCTAAAGCAAAGGCATCGGCTAAAGCTGCAGTCAAGGCAAAAGTTCCTGTTAAAGCCCCGGCAAAACCTGCCGCCAAAGCAAAGACTCCTGTTAAGGCTCCGGCAAAACCCGCCGCCAAAGCAAAGACTCCTGTTAAGGCTCCGGCAAAACCTGCCGCCAAAGCAAAAACTCCTGTTAAGGCTCCGGTAAAACCTGTCGCGAAAGCAAAAACTTCTGTTAAGGCTCCGGTAAAACCTGTCGCCAAGGCAAAAGCTCCTGCTAAAGCACAGGTGATACCAGCTGCCAAAGCAAAAGTTCCTGCTAAAGCACCGGTAACATCAATTGCCAAAGCAAAAGAACCTGCAAAACCTATAGCAAAAGTCAAGGAAGCTCCTGTAAAACAGGTTGAGAAAAAAATTGCTGCAGAAAAACAAACTCATGAAAAAATCTCTGAAGTTGCTCCCGTGAAAGAAAAAGTTATCAAAACATTCTCAAAAAGTAAATTCGATTTCACTGACGAAAAAGGTGAAGTTACCGTTGAAAAGAAATTAATGGCATTGTATAACTTGCAGCAGATCGATTCCCAGGTTGATAAGATCAGGATCATCCGCGGTGAACTGCCATTGGAAGTCCAGGATCTGGAAGATGAAATTGCCGGTCTGGAAACGCGCATTGAAAATTATCTTGTTGAAACTGTCGAGCATGAAAAGGTCATTCATGAAAAGGAAATTTCAATCCAGGACAGTCTAAACCTGATTAAGAAATATGAAGATCAGCAGATGAATGTGCGCAATAACCGTGAGTACGATTCTCTGACCAAGGAAATTGAATTCCAGAATCTCGAAATTCAGTTGTCCCAGAAAAGGATCCGCGAGGCACAACAGGCGCTGGAAGCAAAAAAAGAAGAAATTGCACAATACCAGAAAGTTCTCCAGGACAGGAAGAATGATCTTGAAGTAAAGAAGAACGAGCTGGATGATATTGTTGCAGAAACCGAAAAGGAAGAGAATGAACTGATCAGGCAATCAGAACTCAGCCATAAATTCATTGAAGAACGACTTATCACAGCTTACACCAGGATCAGAAAAAATGCCCGCAACGGTCTTGCCGTTGTCCAGATTGAAAGGGATGCCTGCGGCGGTTGTTTCAATAAAATCCCTCCGCAACACCAGCTTGATATCCGGATGCATAAAAAAATCATTGTTTGCGAATATTGCGGAAGAATCCTGGTTGACGATATTATTGTCAACGCAGTTCACTAATGTTTTTATATCTTCAAACTGTCAAAGCATTGAACAGAAAATTGCTATTTCTTTTCAGTGCTTTTTGTTTTTTTCCCCTGTTGCTGTCTGCTCAGCTTGATCCTGACAAAAATTGTCTTCAGGCCTACCAGCATATTCTTAACCTTCAGTTTCAGGAAGCACAACGAATCCTGGCAACCGAAAGAGCCGGGCATCCCTCAAACGTTACTCCGGTCTATCTCGATAACTATATTGAATTCCTGGCTGCATTTATCAAAGAAGAACAGCCGCTTTACGATCAATTCAGGAAGGATCAGGCCCGGAAAATGAAAATTCTCGAAAAGGCCGACCAGAATTCTCCGTATTATCATTATTATCTTGGGAATATGCACCTCCAGTTTGCTATCCTCAAAGGCAAGTTTGGTGACTATAAATCTGCGGCTTTTGAATTCAATCATGCCTACAGTGAATTTGAGCAGAACCAGAAAAAATACCCTGGCTTTCTCCCTGATGATGCCGGATTGGGTCTGGTCCATGTCCTGGCTGCTGTTGTTCCGGACACTTATTCATGGGTATTGAAACTTTTTGGGATCGAAGGGAATGTTCAGCTTGGGCTTGCAGAAATTTCGCATGTCGCTGAATATGAAGGCACCGATGAATCCATTAAAATAGGCCGGCTGGAAGCATTGTTCTATCTTTCATTTATCGATTCCGGCATCGGGAAAAATACGGAAAGCTCGCTTCGTATCCTTCATAGTTTTGAGAAAGCAGAAGGTTCATCCTCCTTACAGGCCAGTCCGCTGTTTGTTTTCGTAAAAGTGTCCATTCTTAACAAATCGCATCGGAATGATGAAGTACTTCAAACGCTTGAATCATACCAGGCAAATCCTTCCGGCTTCCGTTTTTGTTATCTTGACTACCTGACCGGGCTTGCGAAATTAAATCACCTCGATTATTCAGCCGACCGTTATTTTATCAAATTTATCAAGGATTTCAGAGGAAGAAATTACATTAAGGCGGCTTATCAGAAACTTGCCTGGTGTAATCTTCTGAATGGTGACCCCAAAAAATATGAGGATTGCATGAAACTTGCGGCCACTCGCGGGAATGCTTTCATAGATGCAGATAAGCAGGCGTTGCATGAAGCGCAGGGAAAACAGAGTCCGGACGTTTTCCTGCTGAAAGCCCGGTTGCTTTGTGATGGTGGCTACTATGACCTTGCCCTTCATGAATTGCTTGATCACAGCGTCAGGGAAATTGTCAGCTCCAGCCGGGACTTACTGGAATACCAGTACAGGCTGGGAAGAATTTACCAGGAATCAGGTGACTTTGAGAAAGCTCTTGGTTATTTTGAAAAGACAATCCGGGAAGGGAAGACGCAGCCCTATTATTATGCGGCGAATGCAGCTCTGCAGTGCGGATTGATTTATGAGGGAAGAAAGGATTTTCAGAATGCCGGAAAATATTACCGGATTTGTCTCAGTCTCGATTATCCCGAATATAAGACCAGCCTTGATCAGAAGGCCAAAGCTGGTTTACAAAGAATAAAAGATGTGGGACATTAGAATCTTACGCCGAATGTAGCAACGACTGAGTTGTCTGTATATATGTTATTTGAAGGATTAACCAGGCTTGAATTGTAGAAATAATATTGGTCCTTGGTTTGAGTCCAGATATAAGCCAGGTCGCAGAAAAAATATTTCCCACGGTAACCGGCTCCGCCTGAAATAAGGTACTTTTCACCGGTCTTCGGGCCTGATTGGTAAGGACTTCCGTAATACCCGAAACCCCCTCTGATCCTGAAGTTTTCAATTCTCCATTCCGTTCCAGCCCTGACATTCACAGGTGAAGTGTAGGCTGAGGAGATTTGTTTATTCAGATCATTGTATCCGGATTTCTGGTCATAAAACCTCGCCTGGTTATAATTGACATACTCGTATTCCCCGCTGATCAGACCATAAGTTCCTACAATGAAAGCGACACTGCCGATCGCGCGGAACGGGGTTGCCATCTGGTAATCATAACTGCCCAGGGGGGATTGCAATGTCGTGGTGAAAACATTGTCATAGCCAAGGTTTGATGTCATCTGGGTGTTCCAGTTGTCGCGCATGTTTCCATAATAAGTAGGGGTATGAATTGCAGCTCCGATCCGGACCCAGTTTGCCGGTCTGTAAATTGCACCGATCTTCAGGTTGATCCCGGTACCATGAGTTTCCAAAGACTGGTCATAGGTAAGTGAATGAAAATACTGGATCGATGTATCATTCCGCCATTCCTGGTATTCACTGGTTTCATAATACCTGATGAATGGAATCCCGATTGTTGCCCCCAGGTATAATTTATCTTCAAAGTTTGCAGCGAAGGAAATATCTATTTCATTGATTGATCCGTAGCTTGAAACGGTCTTTCGCTGGTACAGCGAACGTCTTGCAGGAGAGGCGGCATCAAAGTCACTCATGTATTTTTTAGCCGTTGAATCATAATAAATAAGGTTGGTTCCGTAGGCCAGACCGATATCGAAAGGATACTGATTATTGATCTGGTCCGGTGTGATTCCTCCCTGGCTATTGTTGAGAATGTTGTTGTAATCAGTAAGAATCGAGGACTTATTGTTATTGCCTTCCATTACAATCCTGCTGTTGAAATCATTTTGTCTGTTCACACCAAATGCAACTGTGAAGTTCCGGAAGCCGCCATTATTTTTGGCCATTGCTGGAATTGAAAAGACTACTCCGAGGTTACCCATTCCGAAATTGCCTTTGTTATCGACGCCATTCATACCATTATAATCGGAAGAAGTATGATTGATAAAAACAGAAGGAGAGAAGGAGAATTCTGAGCTTTTATAAAGCCCGATGCCAGCCGGGTTGGTGGCTGCTACCGAAAAATCCGCTCCCACGGCACCGAATGCACCTCCGAGCCCCTGAAACCTGGCTGATCCTTCATAAAAAAGCCGAGAATAACGCAAGGCATCTGATGCGGTTTGTGAGAATAGCGAACTGGCAATGAAAAATGAGAGCGAAATTATTATGATTCTTTTCATAGCTTGGTTGAGTTTTACTTTTTTCCCTGATTGATTTGAATCCCGAAATTACTTTCTTCTTCCGCCGCCGCCTGAGCCGGCACTACTGCCACCTGAAGAGGATGAGCGGCTTCCTCCGCCACCAGATCTGGACCCCCCTGAACCTGGTGTCGAGTATGACCTTGAAGGACTTGAATAACCTGAGGATGAGCTTGACCGCGAAGGTGCGCCGTAGCCTCTCTGAATGCTGGAATTATTGCCGGGTGAGGAATATCTTCTGTTATTGGATGAAGGTGCAACATACTCCCGGTTAGCAGAGCCGGAACTTCTTGCCTGGATATTGGATTCCCTGGAACCTGTTGCCCTGCTGCTCTGTGAGCGTGGATTGATATATTCCTGGCTATATTTTGGCTGCTTGTAAGCAGGTGATGAGTAGCTCTGGGTTGCGACTGTGCGAGTGCCTGTTGAGCGATCACCCGGTCTTGAATCTTTGGTTGAAATAAGCTCTCCTTTATTGTTCGGACGGTTATCTGTTGTGGAAGTACCTGTCCGTTGATTGGCGGGAGCCTGGTTTACTTTGCTCCGGTCAAAACGATAATGCTGACGGTCGGCGGGTGTTGCTGTAGTACCTGTATGAGCCCCGGGATCCGTCTGATTCCTTCCGGATGGTGTGATTTTTCCCTGCGTCGATGGATTTATCCCAGGCCTGCCCGGGTCTGCTGACCGGCTGGTAGTTGCCGTATTTGTATTGGAAATACGCTGTGAGCTGATATTCCCGCGTGTCTGATCATTTGGCGTCACACCGGGCGTAACGATCCTGGAGCCTCCGTGTATGTTTCCGCTGCCGCCGGAAGTAACCATTCTCCTTTGTCCATAAAATGAAGTGTAGGTGTTATAGTATGGATACCCGTGGGAACCATCCCAGTAGCCGTTGTTGTAACCATTCCAGTAGCTTCCGTATCCATAGGAATAAGGATAATATCCATAATAGGGATAGTACCATGAAGGATAAGGGTATCCCCAGTAGTATGAACCCCAGCCCCAGCCAAAACCCCAGCCGATCGAAACAGATGATCCCCAAAAAAATGGATCATAGGATGACCCCACATAGATATTGACATCAGGGTTAGAAGAATAAGAGTTGTCGTAAATTCCTGGATCAATATAACTGTTTCCTGAACCGGAGGAAGATCCCGTTTTTGCGGGTACCCCCTGGTGGTTGGAGGAATTTGAATAGTCGCTGTAATCATTATACCAGGAAGCCGAACCTGATTTTGCCCGGGAAACGCTGTCAGGGGTTGCTACCTGCTGTGGTGCCGACAAATCAACGTTCTGACGATTGGGCTGAACAGTTCTGCTTGAATATTTCGGGCTGGCATAAACATCATCATTGGTAACTGTGCCTGCCTGCTGCTGAGTTTTACATCCTGTCAAAACTGAAATGATGACTGCGGTAAGAATGATTAACTTTTTCATTGTTTTGTCCTCCTTGGTTCCATTTGGGGTTGTTAGAACATCTAAACGATCAGGAATATTTACTATTTTTGTTTCCTCATCTGAACCTGATTTTTAACAAATATTATACCGAACTCGAAAAATGGCTAAAGACTTTTCAACAAGAGCAGAAAATTATTCACAATGGTACAATGATCTGGTTATTAAAGCGGACCTGGCTGAAAATTCAGCTGTTCGCGGATGCATGGTGATAAAGCCGTATGGTTATGCCATTTGGGAGAAGATCCAGGCCTCGCTTGATAAGATGTTCAAGGACACCGGGCATTCAAATGCCTATTTCCCGATCTTTATTCCTAAATCATTCTTCAGCAGGGAAGCCAGCCACGTGGAGGGGTTTGCAAAAGAATGTGCAGTCGTTACCCACTACCGGCTGAAGGCATCCCCGGATGGCAAAGGAGTTGTGGTCGATGAAGATGCCAAGCTGGAAGAAGAACTGATCGTTAGGCCTACTTCGGAGACCATCATTTGGGATACATATAAAAACTGGATCAAGTCGTACCGTGATTTACCGATCCTGATCAACCAATGGGCCAACGTGGTTCGCTGGGAAATGAGGACCAGGCTATTCCTACGGACTACTGAATTCTTATGGCAGGAGGGACACACCGCCCACGCTACATCTGATGAGGCGGTTATGGAATCGAAAACCATGCTCGACGTGTATGCAAAATTTGCAGAAGATTGGATGGCTGTTCCTGTCCTGAAAGGCACCAAAACTGCCTCCGAGCGCTTTGCCGGAGCCGTTGATACGTTTGCTGTCGANGCGTTGATGCAGGATGGAAAAGCGCTTCAGGCCGGGACTTCACATTTTCTCGGACAGAATTTTGCCAAAGCATTTGATGTGAAGTTTCTCTCCAGAGAAAATCAGCTTGAGCATGTCTGGTCAACTTCCTGGGGCGTTTCAACCCGGCTGATCGGGGCACTGATCATGGCCCATTCTGATGACAATGGCCTGGTTCTTCCGCCAAAACTGGCCCCAATCCAGGTGGTAATAGTTCCGGTCTTTAAAGCACAGGAACAGCTTGATCTCATCCGGGAACATGTCCTTCCCATCAAGAAAAACCTTGAAGCCAAAGGTATCTCGGTTAAATTTGATGACAGGGACACGCATAAGCCGGGCTGGAAATTTGCCGAATATGAATTCAAAGGCGTTCCGGTCAGGATCACGATTGGTCCCCGCGACATCGAGCAGGGAACGGTTGAAGTAGCCCGCAGGGATACGCTTGAAAAAGAAGTCTTCCAGATGATTGACATTGAAAACAAGATCAGTCACCTGTTGGACCAAATCCAGCAGAATCTTTTCCAGAAAGCAATGAACTTCAGGGAAAACAATACGTTCAGGGTTGATACATGGGATGAATTCAAATCCGTACTTGATAACAAGGGCGGTTTTATCTATGCTCACTGGGATGGAACACCCGAGACCGAAGAAAAGATCAAGGAAGAAACCAAGGCAACCATACGTGTGATCCCGCTCAATAATCCCCAGGAAGCAGGCAAATGCGTTTATTCAGGTAAGCCTTCCATGCAACGGGTAGTTTTTGCCAGGTCTTATTGATCAGAAAGGGATGACTTCCCCTGCACCATGAATTTTGACAACCAATGAGTCAGGGTTCCCGGTGTAATAAATATTTCCGATAGATTCAATCGATGCGTCCAGTAATTGCCTGGCTCTTACATAAATATCGTTGGTCCCGTGGTTCGTCACATAGGCATATCCTGTTTGCAGGTTCGTTGCCTGGATCAGCCCGTAGTCGCCCGCATAGATCAGGCAAATCGAGCAGTTCCCGTGCAGGTTGAAGTCGGCCGTTCCCATGTGTATGTAAAAGTATCCAAAACCTTTGATGTTAAGATCCATATTGATGGTTCCTGCACCACCCCACACATCCACCTTTAATTTATCGGAAGTTATCGGGTTAACCGTCGTTATGTTTCCGGATGAGTTGTAGTAAATAGCTCTCAGGTTCTTCACGGAGATATATACATTGACCGGATTTGAGTAACTTCTTAACCAGTTGCAGATGGTCCTGTTCCTGATCAGCAACTGGCGGTTGCTGACCTTGGTATCAATACCATTCAGCAGGTTTTGTCCTGCCTCGGCTTCTATCTTAAATGCAGTATCCTGACGGATGATGAGATTAACATTGTCTTCCATGTCAATGCTGTCAAACTCTTCCGTGCTTCTGAATTCCCTGACAATCTTCCCGGTGCTTGTAAAGCAGTCGGTTCCTGATTTCTTGCAGGAGACCAATCCGGCAATAAGGATAACTGGCAAAAAAAGCAAATAAAAAACAAATCTGTTTTCAGACATGCACTTCTTCATAAAACTATTTCAAAACTTTTTTTCCATATAATTGTTCAAACCTGTAACCAAATCCCCAGCCGATGTAGTCGGCTCTCCCGTAATGTACCTTCAGCATCACATTGGCGAAAATGGATTTTGTCAGGTTGTACTGGAAGGATAATTTTTCATACAATGGCCCATTCGTCTTTTCCTGTCCCCCCAGGTAACATCCGAGGTTGAAGATAAATGCAAGTTTGGAAATGCCAAGTTCATATGCCGCATTGATTCCCGGTCTCAGGATTTTTAATTTGTTTGTGACCTCAACGCCTTTTGCTTCAAGGATAGCCACGTGCGATTCATCATAGGAAAGATCAAGGCCAAATCCGACTTTGCTCTTCCTGCTAACGGGGAAAAAAGTATTCTCATATACATGGTACACCAGGAAATTTTGTTTCATTAGTGCCTGCATATTCTTGCTTCCTATTGCAGCTCCAAAATTGAATTCCATCGTATGCCTGATTACAGCTTCGAAAGGTTCAGTAGGGGCAATGAAGCGATCACTGATCAGGGAGTTTTCCCTGGCAAGCCTGTATGCCACGCCAATGTTAGCAAAGGGAAGGTTCAATCCATAGTTTGGAAGTTTGAGTGAGCCGTTTGAGAAATGCTGCAAACCAAAACCTGCAGATAAAGTCAGCCTTTCGAGTAGCCTGAACCTGAATTCGAAAGACATGTTTACTGCAGCATTGAAATGAGACCCGATCACCAGGTTTTTGTAATTTTCAATCCGGTCAAATTTTTTTGTGAGATAACCTAATCCAAGACCAAACCGGAATGTCAGCATAACTTTATTAATCCGGTACAACGGGAAATTAATATAGGGAAAAAGCGCGTATGCTGAGCCAAGTTCCGGTGACTTTCCAAGCCCGGAATACCAAAGACTTAATCCAATCACCGGGTATGCATAATCTCTTTCCCATTTATGTTTCCCATAAGTTTCCTGCTGAAGGTTGATCTCAAATGCCGGCATATGACTGTTGAAAATCTCCAGTTCCAGATGGTGGGCATATAAAAATCCATAGTCGAATCTTGCTTCAACCAGCATGTTTGACGTGAAGAGTTTGTGGGTGTATTGGGAGTGAACAGGTGGTGAAGAAAGCAGGAAAAACAGGAAACAAACCCTGACAAAAATGCCATGTAAGGTGAAATTTCCTGCAAGTCGTTTCAATGGATGGAATCTTAAGATGTAATTCTCTGCAAATTTATCATGATTTCCCGATATTAGGAAAGATTGATGTTTCTGGGAATACGAAGGATAAAAGAGATTAATCCTTACTTTTGCAAAAAAAATCGGAATGGAAGAAAAGGTGGAGGCATTCAGGAAATTGCTCGAAATCATGAGCGAGTTGCGTGCAAAGTGTCCATGGGATCAAAAGCAGACAGTCGAGAGTCTTCGCTACCTGACAATTGAAGAGACGTATGAACTCTCCGACGCGATCCTGGAGAAAGACATGAACGAGGTTAAAAAAGAGCTTGGCGATCTGATGCTTCACCTCGTTTTTTATTCGCAGATTGCTTCCGAAACCAATGATTTTGATATTAAGGACGTCATTGATAACATCAATGCAAAGCTGATTCACCGGCACCCTCACATCTTCGGGGATGTGGTTGTAAGGGATGCACAACATGTTCGCGATAACTGGGAAAAGATAAAACTGAAAGAAAAAGGTAACAAGTCTGTCCTCTCCGGTGTTCCTTTATCTCTCCCTGCCATGATCAAGGCTTACAGGATCCAGGAGAAGGCGAGTGGTGTTGGTTTCGACTGGGACAGGCCCGAGCAGGTCTGGGAAAAGGTTCTCGAGGAGATGAAAGAATTAAGGAATGAAGTGGAACATGATGGCACCCTTGAGAAGAAAGAAGATGAAATGGGCGATCTCCTGTTTGCCATTGTAAATTATGCCCGGTTCATTGGTGTAAACCCGGAGGATGCGCTGGAAAAAACAAACAGGAAATTTATTCAGCGGTTTCAGTACATTGAAGATGAAGCCATGAAGCTGCACAAACCGTTACAGGAAATGACGCTGACCGAAATGGATAGATTCTGGATCGAAGCAAAGAAGCTGGAACGCAACACGAAATAGAGAATTCCCCTTTCCATTGCTGATTATTGAGCTTTCTCCGGTGGAGACAGCATCAGCTGATCTAACCTCAGGAATACTTTCCAGTATTTTTCCCTGGTCATATCCGACCAGTGAATCTTATAATAGCGGTATTGGTATGTCTGTATCTGGCACACAATGATCAGCAGGAAGATCAAACTGATGTATAGCTTTCTTAGCCATGAGACTGGGATATTTTTGAGTGCAATGCCCAGGAGGATCGCAAACAGGGGGATGTATTCAATGTATACCCGCGATGAAAAGCTGCCTCCATACCACCAGAGGAACCAGCATGATAAAATATAAGTCAGAATGAAGAGAAAGGCAAACAGGGAATAAAACTCAAATTTGTTTTTTTGGAACAGGTAATATCCCCCGATGAGTGAAATGAACAAAACCGGTGTATAGAGGAACAACCCCTTCCTGTAACTGAATAAAATGTTGACCATGTGCGGGGCAAGGAAATTAAATCCATCATCCTTGTAGGAATAAATGAAGAAGGTTCCTGCGGAGATCCTGTAGAGGACCGGCTGAACAGATACGAGGAGAATAAAAGCAACCAAGCCAAAGAAGAAACAGGATTTCTGTTTCATCATGCCTTCCAGACTCACTTTCAGATTTTGCAGTCCGCCAGAGAGGAAAGGGAGGATGAACACGGAGATCAGGTTGACAGGCCTGATAAGTGCCAGTATGCCCAGGAGAATAGACACAAACAGAATATACACCTGTTTATTGAGACGGAAAAATTGTTTTCCGTAATAAATCAGCATTGCGAAAAAGGCAAAAGAATAAATGTGTGACATGCCTGCTTCGCAGGATGAGTAGTAGAACAGATGTGTTCCGAAGACAACCGCCAGAAGGACTAACACGATATTCCGGTCAGAGATGTCAAATAAGATCAATAGTTTCCGGATGAATACAAGGCCAAGGGCAAGATAAAAAAGGGCTGCAAGACTTATCATAACCATGTACGGCCGGGAATATCCGTCTGCATCACCGGATGAAATATAACACCAGAGATGGGCTGCCAGAAAAAATGGAAGCTGGGCAAGAGCGGTCCCGCAAAAATATTTGTTGATGAAAGTGTTATTTACCCGGGTCCTGTAATCAAAGAAATTACTCGGGCTGAAATATTTTTCCTTCTCGATTTTGTTAAAAAATCCAAGATTGAGATCATGGTATACGAAAACGGCGGGAAGATAGGCGTAGTAACCCCTTCCATCAACCCTGATGACCTCCTTCCAGTCTTCCTTGTTCCAGAAAAGATTGGAAACGACAATGACCATAATGATCATTATTCCGGCAATGGTAATTTTTGAGATCAATGCATTTCCCACAATGATTTTCCCTGAAAAGAATCCACTAAGATATTAAATGCTGAGCTACATAGGACGATGAAGTCACCGGATAAAAATAAAAAAACCGTTCCTGAATGAGAACGGTTTGTAACCTGCTCTTTTGAAAATTTATTTTTTCGAGAGGTAATCAGCAACACCATCGGCATTGGCTTTCATTCCTTCGTCACCTTTGTGCCAGTTGGCAGGGCAAACTTCGCCATTCTCTTCGAAAAACTGTAAAGCATCTACCATACGTAAAGCTTCATCAATGCTGCGTCCCAAAGGCAGGTCATTCACAACCTGGTGACGGACAATGCCGGATTTGTCGATCAGGAATAACCCCCTGAATGCAACCGGTCCGCCTTCAAAAGTAATGGCCCCGTCATCATCATATACCCATTCACCGGCAAGAACATCAAAGTTTGCGGAGATTGTTTTTGAAAGATCGGAAACGATAGGATATTTGACTCCCTTGATGCCACCTTTATTCTTCTCAGTGTTCAGCCATGCCCAATGTGAATATTTTGAATCGACAGAGCATGCAACAACAGCGACATTCCTCTTTTCAAATTCTGCAATTTTTTCCTGGAATGCGATTAATTCGGTAGGACAAACAAATGTAAAATCCAATGGATAAAAGAAGAATACTACATGCTTCTTTCCAATGAATTGCTGAAGTGAAAACTTTTCTACAAATTCACCGCCATTTACAACGGCATCTGCCTCAAAAACAGGGGCTTTTTTTCCAACTAATACTGACATATTTTCAAGATTAAAAGTTATTTGTTTTTTTTACAAAGATAATAATTATTTAGAAACAGTTTTAATAATAAGAATAATTATTTTGAAAGCCTCTAAAGAATTAATGCAATGGTCCTTCGGTTTATAAGACGGCTATAGAATAAAGTTGGTGAACGTATACCGGAAAGACCTTGCGCTATACTACTTGATATCCTTAAGATTAAATGTAATTGGGTTTTCCCTGATAAAATCGTAAAGCGTAAGCTTTCGGATCTCGTAGTAGCTGCGCCAGAATGTCTGGAGAGACTCATAATATGACTTCTCGGCATTGTCAGTTTCAATCTGTGCGTTGTTCAGCTCCAGGATGCTGTTGATCTTTCCAATCAGGTACCGGCCTTTGGTTACCTCGTAACTTTTTCTTGCAACTGTATCTGATTTTGCAGCTATCCGGACCTGGTTTTGTTGCATATTAAACTGAACAACCTTGAGGTAAACACTGCGCTGGAAATCGATCACCTCCTGCTCAACAGTGTTCTTTACGATTTCATCCTGCGATTGAGCCATCTTAATCTTGCCGCGAGCGACACCCCAGTCAACAATAGGAATGGTGAGTCCAAGGGAGATATACCGTTGGTCAGCCGGGTTTTTATACGCATCACTCACCGTTGAACCTGCTTGCTGTAATCCCAGCATGGCATGAAGATTGGCATCAAACCGTTCATTTAATTTGGCATAGTTTACAGCACTTGCCGATTCAAGTAACCTTCTTTTCAGATCCAGGGATGTGGATGAGTTGTCATTGGCCTGGTCAACCGCCTTTTTGGGATCGATCTTAAAAAACCGGATGTCGTTTGGCGGCAGGAGTGTGATCCTGGTGCTATCCTGGAGACGCAGGTAGGATTTAAAACGAAACTGGGCATTGTCGAGGTCAAGGTCTGCATTTTCCACTAACGCCTGTGCTTTGAGAAAATTCAGTTCGAGCTGAAGCAGGTCATTTTCTGCGATCTTCCCAAGCTGGAATCTCCCTTTTGCAATACGGTACAGCGTGTCATAATTAGATAGGTTGGTGAGTGCGATTTTTTGCTGGACCTGGGCCTGCAACAATGTAAAGAAGTAAGTTGTAGCCGTGATTGCTATCTGTTCGCAATCTTCGATGTATTTCCTCTTGGCGAGTGAATATTTTAAGGGCTTGATTTTTTTGTCCCAGCGGAATGAGTTATAGGTAAACAGTGGCTGATTAAAATCGACGGTTATCGGCGTTGTCAGGAACGGAGTCTCATTAGCGTAATCGACGTTATGTTGCCCGCTCAGTTTTGAGATGATGGAGATGGTTCCTCCTGTAAGCCCGATTTTCTGGGCCAGGGCCAGGCTGGCATTTGCACTGATGTATTTATAGCTTGCGTATGATTGCACCCCGTTAATGCTCTGGGGGGTGATGGTCTGGTTAATCTCTGGCAGGGTTGCGGAAAAACTGAGGGCCGGAAGGTTTGACGCGGTGTACGAACGGTATTCCCAGTAACTGGTCCGGAAGGTTTGCTTTGCATTTAATGCATCCGGTGATTGTGCTTTTGAGATCTCGATGGCCTCATCCAATGTCAGCCGCCGGGTTTTTTCCTGAGCCGTCGTCTGGAATGTTGAACCTAAAAACATGATCAAAACAAGCAGCGCGGCTTTTTTAAATTTTGCTGATGACTCCATCTTATTCATGTCTGAGGGATTCGACCGGGTCCTGAACTGCCGCCCTTTTAGCGGGCATATATCCGAATGCAATCCCAACCGTTGCTGAAACTCCGAAGGAGATAACAATTGAAATTCCTGAAACAATAGTAAGGATCCCTGTTAACTCCATAATAATTTTTGAAAGCGCAATTCCCAGGATGATGCCGATAAGTCCGCCGGTAACACTGAGGATTGTTGCTTCGGTAAGGAACTGAAAGATGATATCGCGTTTGGTGGCACCAATTGCCTGGCGGATCCCGATCTCCTTAATCCTCTCCATGACAGAGGCAAGCATGATGTTCATGATGCCGATCCCCCCGACAAGCAGGGAGATACTGGCAATTGCGCCAAGTACGATGTTGAAGATATTCTTCGTACGCTGTTCCTGCTTCAGGAGAAGCTCAGGGATTTTGATCTCCACATCCTCAACTCCGTCATGACGGCGGATCATCATCCGTTTGAGGACCTCGGTTGTCGGGATCACATCTTCACTGGATTTCACCTGGACCACGATCTTGTCGATCTGGTTCTTGGAGCCTGATGTTCCTTCCTGTTCGCTGATTATCGTAACATCTTCATCCTGGTACATATTCCTGCCCTGGAGTGACGATGATGTGACCAGCGATCTGTCCTTGTATCTTAGCAGAAGGGTCTGGATCGGTGCATAAATTGTGTTGTTATAGTCTGAGATACCAAGGTTCTCAAGCGCCGACTGGTTGACTTCACGCTTTCTTAAAACTCCTATGACCTTTAGCCAGATACGTCCGCATTTTATCTCTTTCCCGATGGGATTTTCCTTGCTGAAAAACCGGGATTTGATGGTTGGGCCGATAATGCAAACTGCCTTTCCTTCCTGTTGCTGTTCCTCATTGAACATCTCTCCCTGCGAAAGATCCAGGTTGAAGAGAGTAAAAAAGTCAGGCGTGGTGCCGGTCAGCTTTGTGGAAGTTCTGACACCGTCTTTCAAAACATCAGCTTCATAAATAACCTGCGGACTTACTTTTCCCACCGTTGGAACCAAGGCCTTGATGCTCAATGCATCCTTAAGAGTCAAACCCGGTGAGAATTTTTTTGCCTGTTTTGAATCCTGCTGTGATTTCTGACTATTCTGATCGGATGAAGCATCTTTTTTTTCCGTTCCTCCGGATTTTTCATTTTTCGGAGAGATGATAATGTTATTTACTCCAACAAGCTTCATCTGGTCGAGTATCTCCTTCTGCGCACCAGCTCCGATAGCCATCATGGCAATGACAGCTGCAACTCCGAAGATGATGCCAAGAGCGGTCAGGATAGAGCGGAATTTATTCAGGAAAACCGCTTCTACTGCGATATTGAGAATATACAGATACCTCTCTAACACGGTGGCAAGGTTAATGACGGGTTTTTGAATCTTTTTTCCGGGCAACCGGTTTCACTTCGTATTTTTTCACTTCTTCTTTTGAAAGACGCAGCAGGTCAAGCTTATCAGCCTTTTCAGGCGGATTGAGATACAGCTCATCATTTGCTTTCAACCCGGCTTTAACGATGATCTCATTTTCATTGCTCTGTCCTGTGATGACCTGCTTTTTCCGGATGCTGCCTCCATCTTTAAGGTAAACAAAGGTGATGCTGTCATTGCTGAACACCGACTCTATCGGACAATAAATTACGTTGTCGATGGTTGCTGTGATTATGGTATTCTTTGTAGTCATGGCAGGACGGAGAATGGAATCGAACTCATAAACCAGGATTTTAACTTCAAAGACCTTGGCATTGGAGTTCTGGATCTGTTCTCCTATGTTAGCCACTTCCGTGACTTTCCCGGTGAATTTTTTTTCAGGAAATGCGTCGATCCCAATCCTTACCAGCTGACCGGTTTTGATCTTGCTGATATCAATTTCATTCACATAGGTTTTGGATATCATCTTTGAAAGATCAGGCAACTCAGCTACTACATTTTCCCATGCATTGAGCGTTGAACCGATGCCCTGCTTGTTTCCGTCCCAGTTGCGTTTATAGATCACCATTCCGCCTTTTGGAGCATTGATGGTGAATTGTTTCAGGACGGACTGCATCTGTTCAAGCTTACGCTGGGCCTGGGTATAAGATGCCATTACTTCCTGCATATTGGCAACAGCTTTCTGGTAGCGAAGTTTATAGTTTTTATCGGCCTGCTCCAATCCTCTCTGTGCTTTCTCAAGATCAATCTGAACCTGCCTTATGGTTGCGGGTGGTTCATATTTGGATTGCTCCAGAATGATCTTTTTCTCTTCCAGCCCATATTTGAGATTCAGGAGTTCATCCCTTGCACTTCGCAGTTCAAGAGAAGTATCAAGCTTTGTCTTTGTAAGCTGGGTTTCGAATTTTTCAAGGTTGGTTTCTTCATCCTTGATCTTGTTGGAAATTTCAGTCCGGTCGAGGGTTGCAACATACTGTCCGGAGTCAACAACAGTTCCGTCAGGAATGATATCCTGAATTTTGACCTGCCAGATCTGAACCTGTCGTAAGGCAGCCGGGCCATAGATCATCTCAGAGGATTTGGCCATAAGCTCCCCTGTGGTAGTGACTTCAATCGGGAAAATTCCCTGCTTGACCTTAACGGTGATCTGTTTGTTTTTGTCGGATTTTGATGTGATAATATAAGTAACCAGGGCAACAAGGATCAACCCTGCGGCAAGATAAATGAATTTCCGTTGATTCATTTGCGATTTTGTTAAGTGGGTACTTAAACATCTATGTTAGCATACTTGGCGTTTTTCTCGATAAAGGCCCGCCTCGAAGGAACATCATCACCCATGAGCATGGAAAAAATCCGGTCAGCTTCGAGTCCGTTATCAATTGTTACCTGTCGCAATGTTCGTGTCATTGGATCCATCGTGGTGTCCCAGAGCTGCTGTGCATTCATCTCACCAAGACCTTTGTACCGCTGGATATGGATGCCTGTTTCTTTTCCGGTAGCACTCATTTCTTCAATGATTCTCAGGCGTTCTTCCTCGGTCCAGCAATATTGTTGTCTGCTTCCTCTTTTGATCAGGTAGAGCGGCGGAGTGGCGATGTAGACATGACCGTTTTCAATCAGTTCCTTCATGTAACGGAAGAAGAAAGTCATGATTAACGTAGCGATATGACTTCCGTCAACATCAGCATCGGTCATGATGATGATTTTATCATAACGCAGCTTTTCGAGATTTAGTGCTTTGCTGTCTTCTGCAGTTCCGATACTTACCCCCAGTGCTGTGAAGATATTCTTGATCTCTTCGCTTTCGAAGATTTTGTATTGCATGGCTTTTTCAACATTCAGGATTTTTCCGCGCAGGGGCAGGATTGCCTGGTATTTTCTTTCTCTTCCCTGTTTGGCTGTACCACCTGCACTGTCACCCTCGACAAGGTATATCTCGCACAAGGCAGGATCTTTTTCAGAGCAGTCGGCCAGTTTTCCCGGAAGACCTGATCCGCCCATAACACCTTTCCGCTGTACCAGCTCACGTGCCTTGCGTGCGGCATGGCGGGCAGTAGCGGCAAGGATCACTTTGTTTACAATGGTCCTGGCTTCCTTTGGATGTTCTTCAAGGTAGTAGGAGAGGAGTTCGCTGACGGTCTGGTCAACGACACCCATCACTTCGTTATTTCCAAGCTTGGTCTTTGTCTGCCCTTCAAACTGTGGCTCCTGGACTTTGACTGAGATAATGGCCGTCAGTCCTTCCCTGAAATCATCCCCAGAAATGTCGAATTTCAGTTTGGCCAGAAGACCGGTTTTATCGGCATAGCTTTTTAATGTCCGTGTGAGTGCCCTGCGGAATCCTGCAAGGTGTGTTCCACCTTCATGCGTATTGATGTTGTTGACGTATGAATGAATATTTTCCGTAAAGGAAGTATTGTACTGCATGGCAACCTCGATGGGGATATTGTTCCTTTCACCTTCAATGGAAATAGGTTCTGGCATCAGCTTTTCACGGTTGAAATCGAGGAAGTCAATAAAATCCTTCAGCCCGTGATCAGAGTGAAATGTTTCAGTAATGAAATTGTCAGTATCATCTTTTTCCCTTTCATCGGTGATGGTCAGAGTGATTCCCTTGTTCAGGAATGCCAGCTCCCGCAAACGGGAGGTCAGGATGTCAAAATCATAATGTTCAGTTATAAAGATTGAATTGTCTGGAAGGAATGTGATTTCAGTTCCGTTCTTGTCAGTATCACCAATGACTTTGATTGGATACATGGGTTTCCCGAATTCAAATTCCTGCTGGTAAATTTTTCCGCCTCTCTTCACCGTTACTTTGAGGTGTTTTGAAAGTGCATTCACAACCGAAACACCGACACCATGAAGACCTCCTGAAACCTTGTAAGTGTCTTTATCGAACTTCCCGCCGGCATGCAGAACGGTCATTACTACTTCAAGGGCCGATCGTTTTTCTTTTTCGTGATAATCTGTAGGAATTCCACGGCCATTATCTATAACTGTAACGGAATTATTTTCGTGAATGAAGACATCTATCTGATTGCAATACCCGGCAAGGGCTTCATCGATGGAATTATCTACAACTTCGTATACCAGGTGATGCAATCCCCTGATGTTAACGTCTCCGATATACATGGCCGGCCTTTTACGGACAGCTTCCAACCCTTCAAGGACGGTAATGTTTTCTGCGGTATAATGCTGACTAGCTTTCTCTTTTTCTAAATCGTTCATAAACAATATGTTAAAAATAATTTGTAAAACACAAAAGTACGGAAAAAAACCGGATTCATTTCAATGAAAATATCAGGAATATCAAGGATTTTATTAACAATTTGCAGGGAAGAAAAAGGAGGGTCTGAAATGAACCCTGAAAGGCGGTTTGGAAATATCGGCTTAAACTTTATCTGGGAATATTCTGAGCTGTCCCGGATCAGGGATTAAAGGGAATTAAAGATATCCTTTCAACTCGTTGATGATTTTTACGGCAGCATGACCGTCTCCAAATTCTTCCCTTTGAGGAACGACAGGATGCGGCTGGTCGATCGCCCGGACAATCTCTTCAGGGTCTGTGCCCGCAACGATGTTCCAGCTATCATGCACCGTTTCAATCCATTCAGTCTCATTCCGCAGCGTGATGCAGGGAATCTTAAGAAAATAGGCTTCCTTCTGCAGCCCACCGGAATCAGTTAAAACTCTTGTCGCATTCTGCGTCAGTTGCAGCATTTCAAGATATCCCAGGGGATCAATGAGGATGACATTCGACGGGATCTTGATGATGCCGGCGATGACCTTACGCGTCCTGGGATGAATTGGTAATACCACGGGCAACTGTAACCTGGAAAAGGCTTGGAGAAGATTCTCAAGGATTTCCGGGTGGTCCGTGTTTTCAGCCCTGTGAATGGTTGCAAGGTAATATTGATCCGGAACTCCCGGTGTATTGTATGCCTGCGGGTGAAGCTTGAGTTTTTTCCTGTAATACAAAACGGAATCATACATGACATCCCCTGTGTTTCGAGAGATGTTTGACAGTCCTTCGTTCTCAAGGTTCTGCATGGCGGTTTGGGTGGGTGCAAACAGCAGGTCGGAAATCCGGTCTGTAACGATCCTGTTGATCTCCTCGGGCATTTCCCGGTTAAAGCTTCGCAACCCGGCTTCGACATGAGCCACAGGGACATTCAGTTTAACCGAAGCAAGCGCTCCTGCAAGTGTCGAATTTGTATCGCCGTAAACCAGTGTCCAGTCAGGTTTTTCCTCCTGGATGATCTCCTCGACACCTTTCAGCATCAGCCCGGTTTGAACCGCATGGCTGCCGGAACCGACCTCNAGGTTGTAGTCAGGAGCAGGGATGTCGAGTTCCCTGAAAAAGATGTCGGACATGTTCTGATCATAATGCTGACCTGTGTGAACCATGACCTCATGCACGGACGGATCCATCCGCATGATGCGGGAAACAGCAGCTGCCTTGATAAATTGAGGTCTTGCACCGATGACTGTAACGATCTTCATAATAATCAAAAAAGAAAAAAAAACAACAGTTCTGTAAGCAGGATTTTGTTCCCGGTCATTCATTTTCAATATTTCACTGAACCTGAAGGACCGGGATTCTATCATTTATCTGAGCCGGAAGTCACCTCCCGGCTTAATCGACCTACCCCCCGGCATCAGACGGGCAGCCTTTAGCATCCGGTGTACATGGTCTTTCAACCCATAAGGTTTACCCCTTCAAACAGTTGCCTGCCTGAATCGTGAGCTCTTACCTCGCGTTTTCACCCTTACCCCCGAAAACTCGGTGGCGGTAATTTTCTGTGGCCCTTTCTGTCTCCCCGGCCTTTATATCCGGAAAGCCTTCCCGTTAGGAAGTATGGTGCCCGGTGTTGTCCCGACTTTCCTCCCTGGCTTGACTTAGCAGTAACGAATTACGATTCAGTTCAGGCAGAGCGATAGAACGAACTGTTGTTCATGCAAAGGTAAGGAAAGTTGTTGAATATCCTTACATTTGTCGGGTAATTGGGACATGGCAAATGAAAGATCTGAGCACAGGAAATGAAGGTAAACTGATACTGAAGTTTGCCATTCCCATGTTGCTGGGCAATGTGTTCCAGCAGATGTATAACGTTGTTGACAGCATCGTCGTTGGTAAATTTGTTGGTAAGGTTGCGCTTGCTGCAGTGGGCACTTCATCTCCCGTTATATTCCTTCTCATCTCATTCATCATTGGAATCACCATGGGATTTACTATTGTTGTTTCACAATACTTCGGTGCCAAGGATTTTGAAAAAGTTCAGAAAGCCATTAACACCCTCTACATCTTTATTTTTGTTTCCTCTGTATTCATGAGCCTGGTCGGGGTTTTACTGGTTGACCTGATCTTTCACATGATCAATCTTTCCCCGCTGATCATGCCGCAGGCCAAGGTCTTCATGAATATCTTCCTGGTAGGATTGGTTTTTTTATTCGGGTACAATGGCACAAGCGCAATCCTCCGAGGACTCGGGGATTCAAAAACACCACTTTACTTTTTAATGGGTTCGGTTGGCCTGAATATCATACTCGACCTGATCTTTGTCCCTGTATTCCATTGGGGTGTTGCCGGTGTTGCCATAGCTACAGTCATTTCGCAGGGAGGAGCATTCATTGTCCAGATCATCTATCTCAACAAATATCATAAGGTTGTCAAATTCTCACTCACTAATCTGAAATTTGACAAAGCCATTTTCATCAAGAGCATGAAAATTGGTCTTCCGACAGGATTCCAGCAAACATTCGTGGCTGCCGGTATGGTTGCGTTATATTGGGTCGTGAATAAGTTCGGGGTTGATGCCAATGCTGCATACAGTGTTGCCGGCAGGATCGACAGTTTCGCTGCACTTCCTGCCATGAGCTTTGCTATTGCTTTATCTACATTTGTCGGACAAAACCTCGGAGCCAATAAGCCTGAGCGTGTAAAAACCGGGCTGCGCGCAACGTTTATTCTTACCAGCTCAGTTACATTGGTGATCTCTGCGATCATCGTTGTGTTTTCAAAGTATCTTATGATGATGTTTACCAATGACGCGGTTGTGATAGAACTGGGCAGGAGCTACTTGTTGGTGATCGGTTCAACCTACATCCTTTTCTCCTCGATGTTTGTTGTCAATGGTGTCTTACGTGGTGCAGGAGATACGCTTGTTCCCATGTTCATCAGCCTGTTTTCGCTGTGGGTGATCAGGATTCCGGTAGCCTACTTTTTATCAAGGAATCCGGCATTGGGTGTTCATGGCGTCTGGTGGTCTATTCCCTTTGGATGGTTGTCGGGATTGATCCTCTACTATTTCTATTACCGGTCGGGACGATGGAAGAAGAAGACTGTGGTCAAGTACAATAAAGAAGGGAAAATGGTTGAAGAATTAAATACCAGTGAATGAATTCAGAATTCAGAATTCAGCATTCCATCCATAATCCTGGTCATCTCGGCTGTCAGATGTTTCCGTGAGTATCTTTCAATTTCATTTGAACTGACTTCCAGTTTCCCTTGTTGAAACAGGTTGTAATTCTTCTGGATATTTGCTTTTAATTTTCGAGTGTCAGTAAATCCTGAGGTTTGCCCTGCATTTGTCTGCTCAAGTATCTTTGCTGCATCTCCTTCGGGAGGGCCGATACAGATTACTGGTCTGCGTGAAGAAAGGTATTCGAATAGTTTTCCGGTCAGGATGCTTTTTGCATTCGGCGTATCATTGATCAACAGGAGAAGAACCTGCGACGTCTGCTGGATCAGGATTACTTCCTTGTGCGGAAGATAATCCATCCGTTTCAGATAATCTTTCAATCCATGTTCTTCCAGTGAGGAGATCACCATGTGGTCAACTTTACCAACCAGTTTTATCTCGAGCTCATTCCTGAACTCTTTATTCTCATTGACAAGTTCCCTCAGAACCTTCCACAGTACAACCGGGTTCCTTGAAGGAGTAAGTGTTCCGATGTGCGCTATTGAAAACTTCTGATCCAATACCACGGGTTCATCACTGAAATTGTCAGTCTCATCAAAACCATTGGTGATCACTTCATAGTTTCGTTTATGAATTGCATGGAACTCATCCGCCATCGACGGACTGATTACCGTAACAACATCTGCAGATTGAAGAACTTCCTTTTCCAGCCGGTGATGCTTTTTATCGGCCCTGTGTGAGAGCATCAGGTCCTTGTAAAAATCAATGCCGGTCCACGGATCCCGGAAATCAGCCAGCCATGGGAGCAATGTCTTTGCTGCAATTTCCCTTGCAATCATATGCATACTGTGAGGCGGACCCGTTGAGATGACAATATCCACCGGGTTTTGCTCAAGGTATTGGAGAAGGAATTTTACGGAAGGTTTGATAAAGAATTTACGTGCATCCGGGATGAAGAGATTTCCCCGGACCCAGACAGAAATCTTCTCGGCAATTGGATTTTTCTTTGTCTCCGACAGAAATGCCGCCTGGATCTTTTCCTCTTTTTTTTGCCCGAGAAAACGTTTGTAAAAGGAATAAGGCTCCCAGATCGGCCGCCTGATAACCTTGATCCCAGCCGGAATGTCGCGCTCCAGTGAGGAATCGGATTCCGGTGATTCGGGGTTCCCGGGCGTATACACGACGGGTTCCCATCCGAAGTCACGCAGGTATTTGACAAATTTAAGCCATCGCTGCACTCCGGCTCCCCCGCTGGGTGGCCAGTAATACGTGATGATCAGCGCTTTTTTCATGGATGCGTTTTCACCGCTTTCCGGATCTCAACAGCTCCAATTATGAGAATTATCAGGATTAAACTGATTGAACTGATCAATGAGATTTTTTCCCCTGTATAAAAAACGGTTGGTTCAAACTTGAATTCAACCTGGTGATCTCCTGCCGGAAGAACCATTGCACGCAGAACATAGTTAACCCTGAAATGCGGGATGGGTTTTCCGTCAACATAAGCATTCCATCCTTTCGGATAATAGATCTCGGAAAAGACCGCGAGGCCGTTGTTTTTGGAGTGTGTCTGGTAACTCAGATCGTTCGGGCGGTACTTGAGCAATTTTATGTAATCAAAAGAATCACGGGAAGGCTGGTAATTTTTCAATTCGCTTTCAAATTTTTTATCAACAATTGCAGTATTTCGCGGATCAAAGTTCTGCAGCGCCTTGATTTCTGCATCCGGGTTGTTGACCAGCTTGAATTCCCTGACAAACCATGCATTACCCAGTGCATCATAATTCCTGAATGCGAACGGAGTTTTGGATGTATCCGGAATAATGATATACCTTGTGTTAAGCATGTTCATGACCGGCATCGAACGGGTATTCATCCCGTGTGCAAACTGCTGAATCTCCTGGTCCATGCAATAGTCTTTCAATTCCTGATAACGGCGCAATTTTGCCCCGTGATACCCGCCAATCGATTTGTGAAAATAGGATGTACTGGCATCATTGAACAGATCGACGGTCAGGTTCAGAACCCTGAAATCAGGAGTTGTATCCTTCAGGATCTTCTCATCTGCAGGACTTGGGTTGAACGGATTTTCCACCCTTGATTTGGACGTGAAACTCTTGTCATTCAAAAAACGTTTGGCTACCGGGAACATGTCAACCAGGATAAGTGCAATAAGCAGAACATAGGCGTACTGGATTTTCATCTTCCTGAACAGAACCGCCAGCAATACACCGGCTGTAAGAAGGATGAATATCATGGAGCGGAATGCATCCATCACCAGCAAGCTCTTCCTGTCTTCACGAACAGCACTGACAAGCCAGTCCGGGATCTGGTATTGCTGTGAATACATTGAATCCTTCGGACCCGTGAAGCTCATGAAAATATCCGGGAAAAGACCAAAGACCAGGCACAGGCCGGCTGTTAGAGATGTGGCAATTATCAATGGTTTCAGGAGTTTCTTCCGGTCATCTTCGGGATTGAAGAATTCCTTAACTGCCAACATTCCCAGGATAGGTATGCAAACTTCGGCAATGACTAGGATCATTGAAACTGCCCTGAATTTGTTATACCCCGGAACATGGTTAAGGAAGAAATCGGTCAGCGGCATGAAATTGTGGCCCCACGACAATAAAATTGAGACGATCGTTGCTCCAAGAAGCCACCATTTCATGGCACCCCTGACAATGATAAGCCCGAGGATAAACAGGAAAACAATGATCGCACCGGCATAGACAGGTGAAGTCCATGGCTGGTTTCCCCAGTATAATGGTGGAACTGGCTGGTTTGTGAATTGTTCAACAACCTGTTCCGGCTGGTTATTATCGCGTAAGACTTTTGCAACAGCCGAGGTTGAACTTAATTTACCATCGGATGCACCACCATAAAAATCGGGTATAAGCAAGGTGAATGTTTCAGTTTTCCCGATGCTGTACTGTGTTGCATAGTCCTTGTCAAGTCCTGAAGTGCGGTTTTCCTTCTCCGTCGTTAATTCTGATTTTCCACGGATGGTATAACTTCCGTATTCATAGGTTGCCCAGAGGCTGGTGATATTTGTCAGGACAGCGAAGATGCATGCAACGACAATGATGCCCACCGACTTCATATAAGAACTGTAGTATTTCTCCCTGACAGCCTGGACAAGCTCGGCAACCCCGAGGATCAGGGCAATGATCATCAGGTAATAAGTGATTTGCGGATGGTTCGCTTTTATTTCCAGGGAAAGAAAAAATGCAGTCAGGATTCCGCCAAGCAGGTATTTTTTACGGAATGCCAGGACTAATCCTGCAAGCACCGGCGCCATGTACCCGATGGCCTGTGCCTGTGAGTTATGACCGACATCGATGATGATGAAGAAAAAGGAGGAGAAAGCAAATCCGATGGATCCTGCAACGGCAAGCCACGGGTCAACTTTCATTACAAGCATCAGGATAAAAAACCCGATAAAATATAAGAACACAAGGTTGGCAGGGTGAGGAAGTCCGAGGGTGATTATCCGGTCGGCGATTCCCAGCTGGTTTCCGGAATATTTTGTAGAAATCTGGTAGGCGGGCATGCCGCTGAACATTCCGTTTGTCCAGAGCGGCTCCTGACCTGTCTGGTTACGGTAATCAACAATCTCCTTTGAAGCCCCGGTAAAGTGGATGATATCACTCTGGAAAATCCGTTTTCCTTCCAGTAATGGACTGAAATAAATCATGGTAATGACCAGGAAAAGCATAATTGCAGACACGTAAGGAACTGTCTGTTTGAAGGTAAATTTTTTCATGGTTACAATGTAAATTCAGAAAATAAAAAAAGAAGATAATTTGAAAATCATCTTCTTTTAAACGAGAAAAATAAGAAAAAATGTCAAGATCAATGAAGAAAATTTATTTCTCACCAATTTTTTCGTCCGAAACGGTCAATTTTTTTCTGCCATTTGCCCTTCTGTTAGCCAGCACCCTGCGGCCATTAGCCGATGCCATTCTTTCACGAAAACCGTGCTTGTTCTTTCTCTTTCTGTTTGACGGCTGAAATGTTCTCTTTGTCATTTTGATTTTATTGGGAGTGCAAATTTAATGTTTTTTTTTATTCCTGCAAGGGTTTGTGTATATTTTCCCTTAATGCCTGATATTACTATGGCCAAATACGGCATAGTCCTTTGAACAAACACCAATTTCTTTTTATACTTTTGCCACTGATCCCGAATTTCATTCCCAGGGATCGACTGAAGAAACTAAATTCAAATTTATCACATGTCATTCAAAATATTTTTTATCAGAAAGACAAAAGCCATGTTCATCAGGTTAAGGATGCATGCCATATTTGCTCCTTTTGACGGATTCCTTTTAAACCTGGCATACCTTTCAAAGGTTTCAAAATGGGTCTCTGAGAACCGGAAGGTTGCCTTTAATGATTTCTATTCTCCCAACTGGGATTATAATAAACGCTATAACTTGTATGAATACCTGTTCAGGGAAAAAAAACTGGATACGGAAATTTGCTACCTTGAATTTGGGGTGTCCGCCGGTCTCTCTTTCATGTGGTGGATCACACACAACACTGATGCCCGCTCGGGGTTTTACGGTTTTGATACATTTGAAGGTTTGCCCGAAGACTGGGGAGGCTTTAAGAAAGGTGCCATGACAACCAACTCATCGATCCCGGTTATTGAAGACTCAAGGGGAAAATTTGTAAAAGGACTGTTCCAGGACACCTTGCCAGGCTTCGTTAAAACCCTCGATAAAACCCGCCGGAAAGTCATCATGATGGATGCCGATCTTTACACTTCCACGCTTTACGCGCTTACTTCGCTGGCTCCTTATATGAACAAGGGAGACATCATTCTCTTTGACCAGTTCAATGTTCCGAGGCACGAGTTCCTCGCTTTCCAGAATTTTATCAGCAGCTATTACCTCGATTTCAAACTTGTGGGGGCAGCAAACAATTACTATTTCTGCGCGTTTGAACTGCAGTAAGTTAAGAAATCCTTCTTTTCATTAAACCGCAAAGACGCGAAGGCGCAAAGAAAATGATCCTTTTGCGTCTTTGCGTCTTTGCAGTATTTTTCCCTTTTGGAAAACCTACTTAACCGGTACTTCCTTCAGTGTTGCAACCAGGAAATCCCAGAAAAGTTGCACCGTTTTGATGTTCACCTTTTCATCCGGGGAGTGAGGATAGCGGATGGTCGGTCCAAAGGAGATCATATCCCAATGAGGATAAACGCCGCCCAGCAGGCCGCATTCCAGGCCCGCATGAATAGCTTTGATCTCGGGA